>Ga0065721_10049776_pt1 | contig 27448 bp, 28 predicted proteins | sample Mesricmetagenome_FD_59108 | JGI IMG/M metagenome (GOLD analysis project Ga0065721, IMG submission 59108) | Mesophilic microbial community from rice straw/compost enrichment Sample: eDNA_1 v2 (version 2) | ecosystem: Engineered > Solid waste > Grass > Composting > Bioreactor | place: USA: Davis... | reverse complement strand
CGATCACCTTCGCGCCGGCGGCCGCCAGGCGCTCGCCGTGCCGGGCCGCGTCCTCGCGGAGGCGGCGAGGATCGATGCGCGCGGCGGCAAGCTCCCCTGCGTGACCGACCAGCCAGCGCTCGACCAGCGCCGGATCGGCCTCGAGGTGGAACTGCAGGGCGAGGGCGTGCGTCCCGAACGAGAACGCCTGGTTGGGGAAGCCCTCGGTCGAGGCGAGCCCCCTCGCGCCGTCCGGGGTCACGAACTCGTCGCCGTGCCAGTGGAAGACGGGGACCCCCGCCAGGCCGGCGAGGACCGACTCCCGGCCGGCGTCCGTCAGCGTGAGCTCGCCGAACCCGATCTCCACCCGCCCGGTGGATCGCACGTCCGCGCCGAGAGCGGCGGCCATCAGCTGCGCGCCCAGGCAGATGCCAAGCGTCGGCAAGCCCGATTCGACCCGGTCCGCGATCAGCTCGATCTCGTCCCGCAGGAACGGATACGCGTCCGCGTCGCCGACGCCGATCGGTCCGCCGAGCACCACCAGGAGGTCCGCCTCCGCGCCGGAGCGCAGCTCGTCGATCCCGGCGTCGAGGTACTCGATCCCGTACCCGCGCGACCGCAGCAGCGGTCCCAGGATCCCGAGGTCCTCGAACAGGACGTGCCTGATCGCGGTCGCCCTCAAGTCAGGTTCTCGGGCCCCAGGTCCCCGACGGAGTTGCTGCCGGTCAGGGCCAGCGCGACGTCGGTGTCGGACCGCAGCACGTCGAGCATCTTCGTCACCGCGGGCTCTCCCCCGGCGGCCACCGCCCAGGCCCAGGCACGTCCGACGATCACCGCCCTGGCCCCCAGGGCCAGCATCTTGACCACGTCGAGCCCGGTGCGGACGCCGCCGTCGGCCAGGACCTCTGTCCGGTCGCCCACCGCGTCGGCGACCGCCGGCAGCGCGGCCGCGGTCGAGGGGACCGAATCGAGCTGTCGGCCGCCGTGGTTCGAGACGACCACCCCGTCCACGCCCGCATCGACCGCCCGGCGCGCGTCCTCGGGGTCGAGCACCCCCTTCACGACCAGCTTGCCGTCCCAGTGCTCGCGCACCCACGCGATGTCGTCCCAGGTCACGGACGGGTCGAACTGCGCATCGACCCAATCCTTGAAGTCCTCGGGGGTGCGGGCGCCCGGCACCACCTCGGCCAGGTTGCCGAACGTGAGCGGCTTGCCCTTCACGGCGACGTCCGCGATCCAGCGCGGGTGGGAGACGAGGTCGAGCCCCCGCCGGACCTTCGCCCAGGCCGACGGGGCCCCGACCATCGCGTTGCGCGTGTCCCGGTGCCGCGCCCCCACCACGGCCAGGTCGATCGTCAGGACGAGCACCGGCGATCCCACCGCCTTCGCCCGCGCCAGCAGGCTCTCGGCGTAGCCACGATCTCGCATCACGTACAGCTGGAACCAGGGCGGGACGCCGGTCGCCTCCGCCACCTCCTCGATCGAGCAGATCGAAACGGTGGACTCGGTGAACGGGACGCCGGCCCGCTCGGCGGCCCTTGCCGCCTGGACCTCCGCCCGCCTGGCGAACATCCCCGCCAATCCCACGGGCCCGAGGATCACCGGCATCGAGAGCTTCTGCCCGAGGACCTCCGTGGCCTGCTCGCGCACCGAGACGTCCCGCATCACGAGCTGCCGCAACAGCACCCTCTCGAGGTCCGACTCGTTCGCCCGGGCCGTCGCCTCCTCGTAGGCGCCGCCGTCCACATAGTCGAAGAGCTGCCGCGGCAGCCGCCGCCGGGCCAGTTCGCGGTAGTCCCGCACCGTCGCGGGCTGGACGTTCAGGGGACGGTCGGCAGAGAATCGCATGGCGGCAACCTATAGCCTGATCCCGTGGCCGTTGTCGATGCCGTCTGGACCCTCGTCTTCCCGCTTCCCGACACGATGAGGGAGTCGGTTGCCCGGCACGGGTGCCGACCCGGCCGGAAGGTAGGACGGCGTTGAAGGCCCGTTTCCCGGTCGAGAAGATGGCCCTCGACGGGGTCACGGAGGCGATCAGCTGGGCGCTCGGCGAGGGGTGGCAGCCCGGTCGCACCGACGCGGTCCCCTTCCACGCCGCCGACCCCGACGGGTTCTTCCGCTCGCGGGACGGTGGCCGCACGGTCGCGACGCTCTCAGTCGTCCGCGCTTCGCCCCGGCTGGCCTTCGTCGGCCTCTACATCGTCGACCCCGACTACCGGGGCAAGGGCGCCGGGCTCGCTCTCTGGAACGAGGTGCTCCCGCGCTTCGAGGGATTGACGCTGGGCCTGGACGCGGTCCCGGAACAGGTGGATACGTACGCCTCGGACGGTTTCGAGCCCGCCCACGGGAACGCCCGCTACACCACCCGCCGCCTGCCCGGGCCGGAGGTTTCGTCCGGGGTCGTCCCGGCGTCGTCGGTCCCCTTCGAGGACCTGGTCGCCTTCGACGGCGCGCATTTCTTCGGTCCGCGTCCCGGGTTCCTGGCGAAGTGGGTCGAGGGCGAGGGCCGCGAGGCGGTGGTCACGACCGAGGACGGAAGGATCACCGGATTCGCCGCGTCGCGTCGCACCTCCGCGGGCCACCGGATCGGGCCGGTCTTCGCCGCCGACCCCGAGGTCGCTCGCGCCCTCATCCTCGACCTGGGCGCGCGGGCGCGGGGGCCGGTCGCGATCGACATCCCCCTTTCGAACCGGTCCGCGGTCGACCTGCTGACGGGGCTAGGGATGTCGCGGAGCTTCGAGACGACCCGCATGTACCGGGGAAGGCCGCCGGGCATCCCGCTCGACCGGGTCTTCGGGATCACCACGCTCGAGCTCGGCTAGAGCCTGGCCGGGCCGGCTCTTCCCGCCGGTCGCGACCCGCGCTCGACTCCGCGGCCGTGGTCCTGCTCGCGTTCTGCTTCCACCGCCTGATCACCGGGCACTCGCGGCCGGCCTGCGCGAGTCGTCGAGCACGTCCTCCCCCAGTTGAGTCCCCGGAGCGGGGGCTACAATTCGGTCGAGATGCCTAAGGGAGCCAGGGAGGAGGTCCGGGTCGGGACACCGCTGACCAGGCGCGCACTGATCGAAAGGGGCGCGGCGCTGGCCGCCGCCGCGGGACTCGCCCCGGCGTTTCGCCTCAGCCCCGCCGACGCGGCCACGCGCAGATGCCGACCGCCGCGCGGCTTCCCCCGCTCGGTCGAGATCTATCGCCAGGGGTTCGTCAACTGGGCCCAGGAAATCGTGGTGGAGCCCCTGTGGTCCTGCTCGCCGCGAAACGCGCGGGAGGTCGTCAAGGTGGTCAACTGGGCGGCGCGGGCCGGGTACCGGGTCCGTCCCCGGGGACGGATGCACGGCTGGTCGCCGCTCTCCGTGAACCCCGGAGCGAACTGCCGCTCGAAGGTGATCATGGTCGACACGAGCCACCTGGACGGGCTTTCGCTCCGAGCCAGGAACCCGGCCGTGATCCGGGCCGGGGCAGGCGTCCTGATGGAGCGCTTCCTCGAGTTCGCGGAACGCCGTGGCTACGGCGTGACCGCCGCGCCCGCGCCCGGCGACATCACGATCGGAGGGGCGCTCGCGATCGACGCTCACGGGACGGCGATCCCCGCCGACGGTGAGAAGCGCCGTCCGGGGCACACGTTCGGATCGCTGAGCAACCTGGTGGTCGCGCTGACCGCCGTCGTCTGGAACCGGCGCCGTTCCCGCTACGAACTGAGGCGCTTCGAACGGACGGACCGGGAGATCGGTCCGCTGCTCACCCACGTCGGGCGCGGGTTCGTGACCTCGGTCGATATGAGGGTCGGGCGCAACTACAACCTGCGCTGCGAGAGCATCACCGACGTCCCGGTGGACGAGTTGTTCGCCGCGCCGGGCTCGGCCGGACCCACCACCCAGACCTTCGACTCCTACCTCCGGCGATCCGGGAGGGCAGAGGCGATCTGGTACCCGTTCACGACCGAGGCGTGGCTCAAGGTGTGGACGGTCACGCCGGAGAAGCCGGCATCCTCGCGGCGGGTGACCGGCCCGTACAACTACGCGTTCTCGGACAACCTGCCGATCGAGGTCACCGAGGCGACGCGGAAGATGCTCTTCGAGCAGCCCGAGCTGACCCCCTCCTTCGGGAACATCCAGCTCACCACGACCAGGTCGGGGCTCGAGACCGGCGAGGCCGCCGACCTCTGGGGCAAGTCGAAGGACCTGCTGCTCTACGTCAAGCCCTCGACCATCCGGGTCACCGCCAACGGCTACGCCGTCCACTGCCGCCGGCGGGACGTGCAGCGGGTGATCAGCGAGTTCGCCTCCTACCACCGCAGGCACCTGGACGAGTACCGCGCGCGGGGCTCGTTCCCGAGCAACATGCCGGTGGAGATCCGGGTGACCGGCCTCGACCATCCGTCCGAGGTCGGCATCCGCGGTGCCCGCCCCGTCGCGCTCTCGGCGATCCGGCCGAGGCCCGACCACCCCGAATGGAACGTCGCGGTCTGGTTCGACATCCTCACGATCCCCGGCACCAGGGACGCGGTGAGGTTCTACCGGGAGACGGAGAACTGGATGTACCGCAACTACTCGCCCTACGCGCTGGTCCGCCCCGAGTGGTCGAAGGGCTGGGGCTACGGTCGCGACGCGGCCTGGGACGACCAGGCGATGTTCCGCAAGCGGATCCCCCGGTCCTACAAGGCGAAGCGGGCCCGGAAGAGCGCCTGGAAGGCCGGCACCGCGATCCTGGAACGGCAGGACCCGCACCGCGTCTTCACCAGCCCGCTGGTCCGCCGGCTGATGCCGCGCCGATGAGGGCCAAGGCCCGCGGGACGGGGCGAAACCGGAAACATTGGGGTCTCCGATTCGGAAGGGCTAGAGTCGGTCGACCATGAATCCGCAAGGCACTGTGGAGCACCCTTGACGACGACCTCGGCAGCCGAGGAGTTGGCGGCGCCGGACGAGGCGGTCGCGATCTCCGAGCGGCAGGGCTGGTGGATCTACCAGTCCGTTCGCCTGCTGCTCAGGCCGCTCCGGTGGTGGGCGCGACTCGACGTCCGCGGGCTCGCGGCGCTGCCCCTCCACGGCCCGGCCCTGATCGTCTCGAACCACGATTCCTGGCTCGACCCGCTCGCGGTCATCGAGGCGATGATGTGGCGCAAGCGGCAGCTGCGGTTCCTGGCGAAGCACTCCCTTTGGGGGTTCAAGCCGTTCGGCTGGATCCTCGACCGCGCCGGACAGATCCCGATCCGCCGCGGCGAGAGCGACGCGGGCGCCCTGGAGGAGGCGGTCGATGCGATCGGGCGCGGGGAGACGATCGGGATCTTCCCCGAGGGGACACTCTCGCGCGGGACCGCCCTCCGCGCCCGGCGCGGAGTCTCGCGGCTCGCGCGGGCCTGCCCCGGGGTGCCGGTGATCCTCGTCGCGGTCTCGGGCGCGACGGACGTGAAACGCTTCCCGAAGCGGCCCAGGGCCCGGGTGGAGTTCTTCACCCCCGCGGGCGGGCCGATCGCGCCGGCCGAGGACGATCAGGCCTTCGCCGACCGGCTCCTGGACGAGATCAGGGCGAGGGCGCCTCGCGTGGCCTGAGGCTTCAGGCCGGGATCGCCATCCGGTCGAGGCCTCGCCCGATGTTCCGGATCAGGACCTTCGCGATCACGAAGTCGAGTCCCGGCAGGGCCGTGCCGATCTCGATCGTCCATTCCATGTGGGTGCCTGCCCCGGCCGGGGTCAGGGTGATCTCGCCGACGTGATGGTTCAGCGGCGTCCCCTTCGTCACCCGGTACTCGATTCTCTCGTCGGGAACGTACTCGGTCACGGTCTCCTCGAAGGCCGGGACCGGTCCCGGCGGCTTCAGGCGACGGGACGAACCGACCCCGTTGCGGTTCCCGTCGGTTCCGTCGCTCAGCCGGGTCACGTCGGCTCCCAGCACGCCGCCGAGGTTCTCGTGCTCCGACAGGAACTCGAACACCGTGGCCGGATCCTCCGAGAAGTCCTTTTCGAATCGCATCCGCTGCATGTTCAGGGCCTCATTTCGTTGCCGTCCCCAGGCGTACCGGGATCGATCGCCTGCGCTACTTCTTCGGGACGGAAGGTGGACTCGATCCGGGCAACCTATTCGAGACCGATGCCCACAGGCGTCGCCCGGCCCGGGTGTCCTGCTCTTCGGCCGGAGATCTCCGACGATCAAGCGCCAGCTTGCACCTTGCCTCGACGAAAGGGCTTTGCCAACCATGAGCCGAAGCGTCCAAGGCGTCGCAGCACAGCAGGCACTTGAGTGATCAAGAGGAGACCGACCAGCACCCACGAGATCGTCGCGCAGAGCTCCCAGGCAGTCGATAGGCCGATCGCGGGTTCATCCTCGGGGTCCACGGAGCAACGGATGAGCAAGAGGGCCATGATCAGGGGCACCAAGCCTGACGCCATGGACACGAGCTGGACGCCGAGTGCCTTCCACCGTACGAACGTCTCCCGCAATTGGCTGGCGAGGAGGATGCTGATGAGAGCGGGTACGACGGTCAGTACGGTCACCACGGGCTCGATGGCATCCTCATGATCAAACGTGTTGTGAGCCAGGGCGCACACCGTGGTGAGACAGGCAATCAGTGTTGAAGCGACGATTGCCGGGGCGATCACCTGACTCCTGGATACCGCCAGACGGATCCCTACGTCGGCGACGAGCGGCCTCTCCCCCGAGACGTAGAGCGCGTTTATCGGTCTCCGGGTGCTCCCTGGGACCTCGCTCACATAGGCCGTGAACGTCACCTCTGCATCTTCGTCCTCACCCAGGCTGTCCCCGACCGCGAAGAACTTCGGGACGAGCTCCCTCATCTTCAGTGAAGGTGGAGCTTGGACCGAGAGGTGGAAGTTCGAGTCCTTGCCCATGTGAATAAGCGGCAGATACTCCGGCGGCTCATACCAGGCCATCGACCGGACGATCCGGGTAAGTACTCCGGCCGCGTTGTCTGTCCACGTGGTGTAGCTCAGCGAATAGATCTGACGACGACCGCGATCTTTTTCCGCGATGGGTACGCAGAGAAATGAACAGCCAGCCAGCAACGACCCTAGTTCTACGGCGAACTTGACGTTTTCGTCACGAGACGCGATAGGCCTCAAATGGTCCGCCAGGCTGTCCAGAGCAACCTGCGTGTCGTTCGGTGCCCGGCTGGTGATCGTCTTGACCGCTTCCTTTACGGCAGCGCACTGAAGCAAAGCCGGATCGATCGAGTCGAGAAGGGCGCGAAAAAGGGCCCGGTCCAAATGCTGGTTCTGTTTGCTCGTAAGCAGAGGGACGGGTTTGTCGTCCTGGTCTCGGAAATCAAAGTCGGTGAGCGGCGGCCACTTGGGGAGGAAGGTGATCGGTGCCCAGTTGCCTTCGAAGTCCTCAGGAACGGTGAAGTCGATGGAGACCTTGGTCTTCGCGTAATCGGGTGCGACGTTGGTCGTCTTCTGAACCACCCGATGGATCCAGCCGCCACCCGGTTTCACCAGCGCGACGGCAAGTTGTCCGTCTCGCTTCAGCTCCCGCTTTCCGTAAAGACCTTCCATGGTCTCCCTCGGTCTTTCCGCTTCTGGCGTTCAAGAGCCAGAAGCCTTCATCGTCGAGACTCAGTCGTTAGGAGGAAGCTTCGATCCCTTAACCACGCGAAAGAGGCCGGGATTCCCATAGACGGCCTGTCTAACGGTTCCCTGAGCGACACGACCGGCGCGAGGCACGCCGGTCTTCTTGGCGAAATTGCTTTCCTTCATGGCCTTGGCTGATTCACGCATCGAAATCCGTCTCTTTCGCGGGCCAGCGCCCCGGGCGCCGACACGAAGGTGGCATCCTAGCAACACTCGCTTCTCGGTTGAGTAGCGGAATCCTTGTGACAGAGCTGAATCTGGGTAGGCGTCTGGACGAGGATGGCGCCATCGTCACATGTCGACCGGACGGAGAACGTGGCGCGCGGGGTCTAGCGAGTGGCCGAATCTCACGTGGCACGCCGGGTCGCGCGCGCCACCGCGGCCGTCCCGAAGAGCTCGGCCAACTCCCGCACCTTGGCGTCCGCGTCCTCGCCGAAGATGCTCAGCAGCTGGTCGTTGGGGACGTCCGGGTTCCAGGAGAGGGCCCCGAGCGCCGCGTACCTGACCACCCGGTCCTCGTGGTCCGCAAGCCGCCTCAGGCGGGGGATGTCGATCTCGTCGCGGGCGGAGCCGATGGCGACGATCCAGTCGCAGAGCTTTGGCGACCGCGCGGCACCCTTCGAGCGCAGCCGGAACCGCGCCTCCCGGGGGTCGACTATCAGCACCTCGGGCGGTGCGCCCTCGATCACCTGGTGGGACAGGAACGTCACGTCGTTCCGACGCCTCGGATAGTCGATCTCGGCCACCGCCCTCAGCGTGCCGCGGAACCGGACCTTCCGAATCGCGGCGATCACGTAGGGGGAGGACCAGGGACCGGCGTCCCAGTACGAGAAGACCTTGAGACGGCCGTCACCTTCCTCCCTCCACAGCACCGCCAACTGGTCACGGACTGTCCCACGCCTCAGCGCCTGAATCTCCCTGTCCAGATCCCGGTCCATCGACCGGGATCTTAGGCAACGGAAACGGGAGCGAAGATCGCCTCCATCGCCGAGTGGTCGCTGAGCCCCTCCTGCCGCCAGCCGTCCTGGTACTCGCAGTGGATGGCCCCGAGCCCGACGGAGGCGAGGATGCGATCCAGGCGGTGGCCGGTCACGCGGTGGAACCCGGGACCAGAGAGGGTCACCGCTCCCCGCTCGTAGCCGTGCAGCCCCCGGAAGACGTCGCGCAGGTCCCAGGGGGCCAGCCCGCGCAACCCCAGGTTCTCGGCCCGCGCCAGCTCGCCGAGCGAGTCGAGGTCGGGGTCCCGATGCTCGGCCCGCGCCGTGTTCAGGTCCCCGCAGAGGATCCGGTGGCATCGTGCCTTCGTCGCAAGGGCATCGTGGACCCGCGTGAGCGTCTCGGCCCGCGTGCCCTCCCGGTCTCGGACCGGCGGGACGTGGAGGTTGTGGATCTCGATCGGGCCGTGGGGCGAGTCGGTGACGACCGAGAGCAGCCGTTCGGGCTGCGGCAACTCGATCGGGGGGAGCGCGCGGCTGGACCAGGCGGTGGCGGTCAGGTTGAAGAGACCCCGGGCGGAGCGACCGGGCGAGTCGACGACGCCGGCCATGCCGGTCCGGGACAGCGCCTCCTCCCAGATCGGCCGCGTGCTCGGCCGCACCTCTTGCAGGCAGACGATGTCGGGCTCCTGCCGGAGCAGGACCGCGATCTGGTCGCGGAGACGGAGGGTACGCCCATCCACGTTCCAGGTGATCAGCTTCATGTTCGGGCCTGTTTGGCGATCGGGACGAAGGGTAGATCCAGTGACGCGTCGGGCCTCCGGGGCTTTCGTCACATCCGACGTGAAGGGCTGTCCAGGTAGATCGTTACTTGATGAGGAGGTCACCGAATTGTCGTCTCGACACGGATTCGCGTCACATGTGGGTCTCTGGCAGGAAGCCGATCTGTGGGAACACCGCGAGGAGGAAGCGGCAAGGACGGAGTTGGTCAACAGGTTCCTGCCCTTCGCCAAGAGCATCGCGCTCAGGTACAAGGGACGGGCTGAATCGCTCGACGACCTGATCCAGGTGGCGAACCTGGGCCTGATGAAGGCGCTCGACCGGTTCGACCCGAACAAGGGCCACCCCTTCATGGCGTTCGCGTCCTCGACCATCAACGGTGAGCTGAAACGACACTTCCGGGACCGGGTATCGACCGTGAAACTTCCGCGGAGCATCTACGAACGGATCGGCGAGATCGAATCGGTGGCCTCCGACCTGCGAAACGCGCTGGGGCGCGAGCCCTCGCTGTCGGAGATCGCCGAGTACATCGACTGTCCGGAGAGCGAGATCAGCGACGCCCTGGGCGCGGCGATGGCGAGGAACCCCAGCCCGCTCCAGTACGAGGACGAGGACGAGGACGGTCGCATGCTCGAGGAGCACGTCGGCGCGATCGACGAGGGCTACGAGTTCACCGAGGACCGGATCGCGGTCGGCGAGGCGATCGAACGGCTCGGGCCGGAGGACCGCACGCTCCTCCGCATGAGGTTCGAGGAAGAGCTCCCGCAGCGCGAGATCGGGGAGCGTCTCGGTTGCTCCCAGATGCAGGTTTCACGCCGCTTGAGGCGCCTGCTCGAACGGTTGGGATCGGAGGCCGGGGAGCACCGGGAACCCGAACCCGTCTGACGCCGGCTCCGGGTCGCGTGCGGGTGAGCCGGGCTAGTTTTGTTCGTTGCCCCCGGGGTACCGCGGTCGTTCCCCTACCCGGAGGTTCAAAGTGGTCAAAGTTGGAATTGCGATAGCGCTGGTGCTGGCGATCGCCGCCCTGTCGGTGTTCGGCTCTCCCCTCTTCGCGATCCTGCTCGTCGCCCCGGCCGCCCTGATCTACACCGCGTGGGCGGGTGGTGCCGTGGCCGCGGCGACACCAGAAGAGGGCTCGGCCGAGGACAGTCCGGAGAACGTGGGCGGCGGCGAACCGGAGGGCCGGGGCCGGCCGGCCGGAACCGAGGCCGACCGAGCATTCCGCCGGGAACGCGCCGAAAAGCTGCGGGAAGACGGTTGAGCCCGTCGCCGCCGGGCACTTCCCGGATGGCAGTCCCCGAACGCGAGGATCCGAGATGAACGAGACGAACCGACCGCACGGTGGCGACGAGGACTCGCTCGCCGAACTTGCAAAGCGGCTCACCGACCAGTCCAGCGACCTCGCGCGCAAGGAGGTCGAGCTCGCGAAGGCGGAGCTCGAGTTGAAGGCCGAGAGGATCGGGACCGGAATCGGCGCCTTCGGCGGGGCCGGCATCGTGGCCCTCTTGGCGGCGGGTGCGCTGACCGCGACCCTGATCCTGGCCCTGGCGGAGGTGCTCGAGCCCTGGCTCGCGGCGCTGATCGTGACCGTCGCCTACCTCGCGGTCGCCGGGGTGATGGCCCTCCTGGGCCGCAAGAAGGTCGCGGAAGGATCGCCCCCGGTCCCGGAACGGGCGATCGAGAGCACCCGCAGGGACGTCGAGGAGGTCAAGGAGAGCGCAAAGGAAGGAAGAGAGCGATGAACGAGAACGACAAGAGCCCGGAGGAGATCGAGGCCGAGATCGAGGACGCCCGCGAGGATCTGGGCGACACCGTCGCCGAGATCGCCGACCGGGCCGACGTCAAGAAGCAGGCCGGCAAGAAGGTCGAGGAAGCCAAAGCGAAGGCGAGCGAGGCGAAGGACGCCGCGGCCGCCAAGGCCAAGGACGTCAAGGAGGCGGCGGCCGGAAAGGCGGAGGAGCTCAAGGCGTCCGCTACGGCGGCGGCCGACCCCCGGGGCGGGACCGGCGGCGACGCCGGAAGCGGCCCGACCGGCGACGTGAAGAACTCGCCCGAGATCCTCGACGAAGGACCAGTCCAACCAGACCAGGCGGTTCTGATCGCGGCGGCGGCGGGGTTTCTCGCCGGTCTCGTCCTCGGTCGGATCATCTGGCGCTAGCGAAAGGAGCGGTACATGGCCAAGGAAGGAACGGCCCGCGAGGCCAAGCTGTCCCAGTACCTGATCGAGGCGTACGGCAAGGAGAAGGAGTTGGAGGTGGCGCTCGAGGCGCACATCGGGATGACCAGCCGTGACGCCTACAAGAAGCGCCTGAAGGAGCACCTGCGCGAGACCAAGCAGCACGCCAAGCTGCTCGAACGCCGGATCAAGAAGGTGAACGGGGATGCCGCCGCGACGATCGCGAAGGCGGCCAGCCAGGCAAACAAGCTGGTGGCCACCGCGAAGGGCCCCCTACACGCGCTCCGCGGCAACAGCGACACGGAGAAGATGCTGAAGAACGCCAAGACGGAGTACTTCAACGAGCACGAGGAGATCGCGAACTACACCGCGATCGAGGTCCTCGCCGAGCAGCTGGGGGACGAGGACACCGCGAAGGTGGCCCGTCAGATCCGCCGCGACGAGGAGCGCATGGCGAAATTCCTCGAGAAGCAGATCCCGATCCTGACCCGCCAGGTGGTCAAGGAGGAGATCCCCGCCGCCGAGCGCAAGCCGGCGAACAAACCGGCCCCGCGCCGAAACGGGTCGGCGGCTCGGAGCCGGGGCGCTTCCAAGCCCTCGAAGCGGAGGGCCAAGACGAAGGCGAAGTAGGTCAGCGGCGCTTCTTGCCGCGCCTGGCCTTCGCCTTCTTGATCTTGATCGTGGAGCTGACCTTCCCCGCGCCCGCTGCCGTCGCGGTGATCTTCGCCTTGCCGCGGGCCTTCCTTCCCGCCTTCACCTTGACCTTGGTGAGGAGGGCGGAGTGCGCCGGGACGCTCAGGGTCACGGTCTTTTTCACGGTGACCTTGCGGTTGTTCGACTTGAGCGAGACCTTGATCTTGCGGCGCGCGTCGGTGCCGTTCTCGACCTGGAGGCGCAGCATCGTCGACCTGCCGGCCCGGAGCGTCTTCTTGGCGGGCTTCAACGAAACGGTCGTCCCCCGGGTGACCGGGGGGTCGGGGTCGGCCGGGGGCAGGTCGACGACCTCGGCCTTGCCCGCCAACCAGAGGTTGCCGATGAAGTCGACGGGGTTGTACTCGAGCAGGGCCTGGCACATCGCGTCCGGGGTCTCGTCGAATCCCCGGACCGTCAGGAAGACTTGCCGATGCCCGCGTCGCCGATCACCGCGACGGTACGGGATTCGCCGTGCCGTGCCGCCTGGACCGCGTCCGCGACTGCCTCGATCTCCCCGCTCCGGCCGACGAGCATGGCGAGATTCTAGAGCCCGGGTGCAGCGGCCGAGCGGGGCGAGGGTAGGGCGAGGGGAGTGCCCCCATGGCGTTGGGGGACGAACGGCTCGACGCTTCCGTGCGTCAACCCCGAACCAGGAGCAACCAGATGACCACCTTCCTCGCGTACACATCGCCGGCCGCCGGACACGCGTTCCCATTGGTACCGGGGCTGCTGGAGTTGCAGGACCGCGTACACGAGATCCACATGCGGACCGATCCTTCCCTGGTCGCGGGACTTCGTCGGGCCGGCGTCCGGGCGGCGGGCGTCGACCCGAGGATCAAGGAGATCAGGCCCGGCGCACACCGGCCGGGGCCCGACGGCCTGCGCTCCGCCTACCGCGCGCTGCTCGCACGCGCCCCGTTCGAGCGGCCCGACCTCGAGGCGGCGGTCGCCGAGACCGGGGCCGACGTCCTGCTGACCGACGTGCTGGCCTACGGCGCCGGGCTCGCCGCCGAGGCGACGGGGCTGCCGTGGGCGCTCACGGTCCCATCCCTCCTCCCGCTTCCGGGAAAGGGGATCCCTCCGTACGGACTTGGCCTTCCCCCCGCCCGCGGCCCGATCGGCGCCGTCCGCGACCGGCTCGGTTGGCGCCTGGTCGAACGTGCGTACTCGAAGGCCCTGCTCCCAGGGCTGAACGACCTTCGCCGGCAGGCCGGGCTGCCGGAACTGGCCTCGCCGCTCGACCAGTTCGGGCTTCCCTCCCTGGTGCTCGGACTCAGCGGCCCGCCGCTCGAGTATCCGCGGACGGACCTGCCCCCAAACGTCAGCGTCGTCGGCGCGTGCCCCTGGCACCCGCCCCCTTCCTCGCTCGAACGTCCGCCCTGCCTCGACGAGGAGGGCGACCCCTGGGTGCTCGTCACCTGCTCGACCGACTACCAGGGCGAGAGCGACTCGCGGCCACGGCGATGGAGGCCCTTCGTGACGAACCCGTTCGAGTGATGGTGACCCTCGGCGATGCTTCTCGCGAGAAGCTACCCGCCTCACCCAACGCCCACGTCGAGCGGTTCGTGTCCCACCGGGAGGTGCTCGAGAAGGCGGCGGCGGTCGTCTGCCACGGCGGTATGGGGATCGTCCAGAAATCGTTGGCGTCCGCGGTGCCCGTCGTGGCCGTCCCCTTCGGGCGGGATCAGCCGGAGATCGGACGGCGCCTCCTGGAGGCGGGGCTCGGGCAGGTGGTGCCGAAGCGGAACCTGAGCGCGAACAGGTTGCGCCACGCGGTCAGGATGGCGATCGCCGACCGGCCCGCGGCCCTCGCGGCTTCCCGGGCGGTTCGGGAGACCTCTTCCGCCGGCCGCTTCGCCGACCTCTCCGAGTCCCTCTCCCCGGCGCCGTCGCCGGTGCCGACCCTGGCACCATGACGAGTTCCGGCCGGCTTTCTCAGGCGGTCGCCGGTGGCTCGTCGCCGCGCGCCGCCGCCCGGCGCTCGTACATGCGACGGTCGGCCCGGCGCATCAGCTGCTCCAGGTCACCCTCGTTTCGGGCGTGGCCCGTGGCCAGGCCAACGGTCACCTCGGCGCCCAGCTCGACCTCGCGGATTCCACGATTGACCCGTTCTTCGATCGATTCCTCGTCGGGCGGCGGCCCGAAGCCGACCGTGACGAACTCGTCCCCGCCCCACCGGGCGGTCAGTTGGCCCGCCCCGTCGGCGAGCGTCCGCGCCACGACGCGCAGCACCTCGTCGCCGTGGTCGTGTCCGCGCAGGTCGTTGATCGATTTGAAGTAGTCGACGTCCACGTACGCGCACCAGGCCCGACCCCCCGCCCGGACCGCGGAAGTGAGCAGCCCGTTGCGATTGAGCACGCCGGTGAGGGGGTCGTGGGTGGCGCTCCGCTGGAGCTCGCGGTTGAGTTCCGTGAGGCGTTTGCGTTCGATCCGGAACAACCACAGGATCGCGGCCGCCACGAAGGCACCGAGCAGGATCAGCACGTAGCTGTCGGCGAGGAACTGGTCCGGCTCCCCGGCGCCGTGGATCGAGACGGCCCAGGCGGCGAGCCCGACGATCGTGAAGAAGACGAACGTCGGCCACCTCCGCAGCGAGACCCCTCCCGCGATCAGGATCACCACCAGGTAGCCGCACACCTGCCACCACGGGTCGAAGTCGAGAACCCCGCCGTAGATCGTGTTGCCGAAGGTCGCGAAGAGGCCGGCCAGCATCGTCAGCTCCACCTTTGTCGTCGAGTCGGCGCCCAGCTTCAAGAGGTAGAGGACCCCGGCGCCGCACACGATCGCGACGACGATGCACCCGCCCAGGTAGCGCAGCGGATGGAAGTTGTCGGGGTCGACCAGGGCGGCGAGACCGAGCACCAGGGTCACCACCCCGATCGTGGCCAACGTGACCACGACCCGGATCAGGTGATACCTGTGACTGATCCGCTCAGGAACGTCGGCCTGAGCGGAGGAGTCTCGAAGCATGCGTCAAATATAGGCAATGGCCGTGGGCCGAACCCGGCCCGATCGCCGATGCCGACTCGAATTCGTCGGCATGGCCCGGTTTGCACAGCAATCCGGGAAGGGCGGGTAAGATCTTCTCTCCGGTGGAGCCGCCAAGAAGGCCGGGCCGGGCAGAAAAATCGAGACACACCGGGGAGGTAAGGAATGACCAGTTCCGTGACGGAAGCCATTCGCATCGGCCGCAGGCGCGGTGCGGCGTTGCTCGGACTCGCCTTGGTCATCGCGTCGGTGGCCCTGGCATTCACGGCGTCCACCGCCTCGGCGACGCTCTACTGGGCCAACATCGGCAGCGATTCGATCGGCCGCGCCAACGACGATGGGTCGGACAAGAACAACTCCTTCATCATCGGCGCCAGCGCTCCCGCGGACGTAGCCGTGAGTGGGAACTACGTCTACTGGGCCAACCTCACGACCTCGACGATCGGCCGTGCGAACCTCGACGGCTCCGGGGTCGACCAGTCCTTCATCGAGACGGGGGGCGCGCCGCGCGGGGTCGCCGCGCGGGGCGACTACATCTACTGGACGAACGTGGACGGACCGAGGTCGATCGGCCGAGCGAAGGTGGACGGCTCCGAGGTCAACCAGAGCTTCATCCCGGCCCTCCCCAACGGCGGCGTGCCGTACGGCGTGGCGGTGAACTCCTCCCACATCTACTGGACGGACAACCACAACGGCAAGATCGGCCGGGCCGACGTCGACGGCTCGAGCGTGAACTACACCTTCATGGAGGCTGGCGATCCGCTCCCGATGGGCATCGCCCTGGACCAGGAGCACGTCTACTGGACCGGGTTCCAGTACAACCGGATCGGCAGGGCCAACCTCGACGGTTCGGACTACAACGGGGACTTCATCACCGCGCTCTCCACCGGTGGAAGGGCGCGTCCTGCACCGTGAGGCTGCGCTTCGCCCCGTCGGTGGTCGGACCGGTCTCGGCGACGCTCGCCCTGACCGGTGACGTCCTCTCCACGACCGTGCCATTGAACGCGACCGGGACCCCGCAGCAGGCGGGGCCCACCGGCCCGACCGGTGACGTCGGTCCGACCGGGCCCACCGGTGACGTCGGTGCGACGGGAGCGACCGGGGCGACCGGCCCGACCGGGGCGACCGGCCCGACCGGCGAGGTCGGCCCGACCGGCACGACGGGCGCCACCGGCGAAACCGGCCCGACCGGAGACACCGGCCCGACGGGCGAGGTCGGCCCGACCGGAGAGACCGGTCCGTCCGGGCCCACCGGCCCCACCGGGCCGACCGGCAAGTCCCCCGTGATCCCGGCGGTGGCGAAGATCGGCAAGGACGTGGTGTGCGTGAACTCGTCCCGCACGATCGCGATGGTCAAGGTTTCCTGCCCGGCCTCGCAGTGCGGGGTCACCAAGGCCCTCGCGAGCGTGCGGACCCGCAAGCTCGGACGGTTCACCAACGCCACCGTGAAGGCACCGAAGACCTTCAGCGGTTCGGTTCGCGTGAGCGTCCGGATCAGCGAGAAGGTCCGCCAGACGCTGCTGCGCAACCGCAAGTCCGGCGTGGCCAAGCTCTCTATCTCGGTCACCTCCGAGGACGGTGGCCGCCTGACCCGGGACGGCGTCCGGGTCGGCCTGATGCGGTGAGACGACTCGATCCACCGGCCCCGGCGCTCGCCGGGGCCGGTGTGACTTCCCCTCCGGTTGAAGGGCGGCGGGGCGGGAACCGGAAGGGGATGTTCGTCTTCTTCTCCAACCGGCTGGGATGTGCCGGATCGCTCCTCCTCTCCATCGCCGTGACCCTGGTCCTGATCGCGATCCTGACCCTGGTCGATTGAGGTCGCGAGTGCCCGGCCCGGAGGAGATGGAACTGCTGGTCGAGAACCGGATGGCCAACGACGGGGCCGAGCACCTGCTGAGCGTGGGGAGCTTCGGTTCGTTCGAGGAGGTGGCCCGCGCCGCCTACGCCCACATGAATGGGAGGGCCGACGCCGTCACCGAGCGGGATCTCGCCGGCTTCGCCGAGAGGATCGCCGAGGTGACCGGACCGCAGAACTCGATCTTCCGCGGGGTCAGCGAGGACGGGACTCCCTACACCTTCTACCTGGAGCCTCGGGCGGCCGAGCGTCAGGCAAGGGAATAACCAGGTGCTGGACCATCCGCGTCTCGTGGCTCCTGACGGAGCAACGCCGATGGACCAATTCTGGGGGTGCCGGTCGCTGGCGGAAGCCGCCAACTACCGGCACCCCCGGAAGGGTCCGGTCAGGAACGAGACGGACCGGGTCCGGCCCTCTCGCCCACCTTGACCGCGGCGCTCTTGCCGAGGACCTGGCCCTCGGCGTCGAGCGCCTCGACTGCGATCATCGCGTCGGCCTGATCGAGGTCGATCTTCGTTTCGAAGTCGCTCATCGGCGCGGTGACGGTTTCCGTCAGGTTGTCGGCGTCGGGACCGCTCAGGACCCGCCAGTCGGTCACCTCGGTCGCACCGTTCCAGCTGACCCAGACGGTGGCACCGTTGCCGGTGGCGGAAGTCGCGACCGCGGGGCGGTCGGTCGGCTTGCCGGTCCAGTCACCCCGGTACGTCCGGTACGAGGAGTTCCGGGCGTAGTAGGTGCCGAGCAGCTGCACCTCGCCGTCCGGCGTGAACTCGGTGAACCAGGGCTGCGAACCCCAGCCGACCAGCCGGTTTCCGTTGTCGGTGATCTGCATGTTGCCCTGGCTGGGCGCGAGCAGCCCGTCCGGATGGACGTACGGCTTCTCGGCCAACTCGGCGGTCATGTTCTCCTCGTCGACGTCGAGGATGAGACCGCGCGAGTGGTCATAGGTCGGCTTGCCGAAGTAGTTCCCGGCGTTGTCATAGAGCGTGATGGTGCCGTCCGGCTGGCGCAGGGCATCGTGCTGCCAGGAGAAGTTCGTTCCCTCTCCCATCTCGAAGTCCGACTTCTTGCCGCCGAGTCGCCAGATGATCTTGCCGGTGTCCTTGTCCACCTTGACCACGCTGAACGTGTTGCGACCGGAGATCAGGATGTCGCCGTCCTTGTCTTCTTCGATCGAGTTGATGTGGAAGTAATCGAACGCCTCGGTCGGCGAGTGCGGGAACTCGATGTGGCTTTCGTCCAGCCCGACGTTGCCGATGCTGTGCCACTCCCAGACGACCTTCCCGGTACCGAGATCGATCTCCTGGGCGACCGAGTCCAAAACGGCTCCGTTCTTCGGGCCGCCCCACTTGGAGAGGTCCATCCCGACGGTCCGGTAGATCGTCGCGTAGGCGGTCCCGCGATCGGTGAGCTTGAACTCGTGGAGGTCGCCCTTGTAGCCGTTGCCGGCCCTGACCTTCATCACGTCCCGGTACTCCTCGTCGGCGACGATGAAGGTGCCCTCGGTGTAGCCACCGCCGTTGAACGGGCCCTGCCACCAGGTGACGACGGGCTTGCCGTCCAGCGTCTGCGGGCGGAAGTCCGCCGCTTCGGTGCTGGGCCGGAAGTAGACGAGCTGTCCGTCATTGCGGATGATCATCGGACCGTCCACCTTCGGCGAGATGAAGAGGTAGTTGTCCTCCACCTTGTCGCTCGCCGGCTGCTTGATGTCGACGACCGGCGGTTTCAGATCCGGCCTCGAATGGAAGCTGCGGTGCTTGATGGTCCGGCTTTCCGGCGGCAGCACCCGCGGGGGCAGGGCGGCATCGGTACGGAAGTTGGCGGTCCGGAAGCTGTAGCTGTTCCCGTCACCTCCGTTGATCTCCCGATCGGTCGTGACCGTGACCTTTTCCTGCGGCTGGAATGGCTCGTCGGGGACGAAGCTCACCCCTTCGACCGCTCCGAGCGGCTTCAGATCGCCGGTGTGCTCGCCGGATTTCGATCCGACGACCTTGATTTCTCCCGGATCGTCGATGTCGAGACCGACGAGGGAGATCCTCGTGTCGTTCGACGCCGTGGGGGTGCCGGGACTGGGGTAGGCGTTGATCGGGCCGGACTCGGACGAGGAACCGCAGCCGGCAAGAGCCAGCGCGACAATCCCCGCAAGAACCGAGACCGGGATTCTTGGGCTGAGCAAGTCTCCCTTTCGTAGGTTTCGTCTTACATCGTTAACAAAGCGGCCAGACCGAGGCGGTTGCCCGCCCCGGCCTGATCTTCAACGGCCGTGAGCCAATCCCTTATCGGGACTGCTTTCCGACCGCGATCACCCTCGAGCGCCCGAGGAGCTCGCCCTTCGCATCGAGTGCCTCGACCCCGACGACGCGACCGAGCTTGCCGGTCTTCATCGCGGTTTCCAGGTTCTTCCAGGCGAAGATGCCCACTTCCTTGAGCTGCTTGGGCCCGGGGCCGGTGAGAACCCGCCAGCGGGCGATCTTCGTGGCGCCGTTCCAGCTTGCCCAAACCGTGCCGCCCTGGGCGGTGCGCGCACTGGCGATCGCCGGGCGGAACTTGGGGATGCCCATCCACTGGGCCTTGCGGGCCCGGTACGAGTTGGTCGGGGCGGAGTTGAAGGTCATGTCGAACACGACCTCGCCGTCGGGCGCCACCTCGCTGATCCGGGAGTTGGAACCCCAGCCCAGCAGGCCGTTGCCGTTCGGAAGGAGCGTGAAGCTGCCCTGGGACCCGGAGACGACCGGCGGATTGTGCCGGAATTCCTTGACCAGGGAGGCGCGGCGCGGGTCGTTCTTCTTGCCCGTGCCCCGCATCCGGATGATCATGCCCGACGAGTAGTTCTTGACGTTCGGCATCGATCCACCGACCGACCCGTTGTCGAACAGGGTGATGTCCCCGTTCGGCAGGCGGCGGGCATCGTGCTGGTAGCCGAAGCGGACCTTGGCTCCAAGCCTTACGTCGTTGGCCTTCGGCTTGCGGTGGTCACCGCGCATCCGCCAGCGGACCCAGCCGGTGCGGCGGTCGATCCGGTAGATGGTGCACGTGTGCCGGGCCGAGACCAGCAGGCTGTCGCCGTCGTTGGCGGCGGAGTTGGCGTGGAAGTAGTCCCACGGGGCACCGTCGGTCGGGCGCTTCTGCATCGAGGCGGCGAGACGGATGTTGCCGAGCGAGTGCCACTCGAAGAGCACCGCCCCGGTCTTGATGTCGACCTCCTGGATGACGTTGTCCATCACCTTGATGCCGTTCTTGCCCCAGAGGACGCCCCGGTAGGCGATCACCAGCGCGGTGCCGCGTGGGGTGAGCGTCATGTCGTGGGCGTCGGGCTTGTAGCCGTTGCCCATCCGGAACCGCTCGATCACGTTGTACCGACGGTCGAGGATCGAGAAGTAGCCGAGCTGCGAGAACCCGACGCTGGTCGAGGCCCCCTTCCAGTAGGTCAGCACCTGCTTGCCGCGGTAGTGCTGCGGACGGAAGTCCTGGACCTGCTCACCGTTGCCGCCGTAACCGGTCATCTGGAACCAGTTGATCCGGCCGTAGGAGTCGGTGATGGTCAGACCGGTCTGCTTCGGGGCGAAGAAGATCCGGCCGGGATAGACCTTGCCGGTCCGCTTGAGGACGTTGAGCTTCGGGGGCCTCAGGTCGGGCCGGGAGTGTAGCCGGGGGAACTTGTTCGGCGCGCCGGGCCGACCGCGCTTGTCATCGTTGCCGTAGAACCGGCCGATCTTGACGTGGAAGTTGCCGTTGCGGGCACCCCAGATCTTCTTCCGGGTGTACACCCTGACCGTCTCCCCGCGCACGAAGCTACGCCTGGGGATGAAGCTGACTCCCTTGCCGTCGGAGTGCGCCAGGCGGCGGCCGCCGTGTCGGCCGCTTCGCGAACCGACGACGATGATCGGGCCCATTTGCCTGGGCTTCGTTCCGCGAAAGCTGAACGTGGTCTTGTCCGACGCGACCGGCGTGCCGGGCTGGGGAAAGACCGTGACGGGATTTTTGTAGGCCGCACCGGCTTGTGGGGCGGCGACGGTGAGCAGGACGATTGCGGAAAGACACAGGCCGATCACTCGGCCGAGGGGGGGAACCATTGATCCTTTCTTGACAGGAGGTTTCGGTTACCTACTAGTAACTGCGAAAGACCCCCGGGTTGCGGTCTGCACCGGAGTCGTACCACCGATCCCCGCCGCCAATCCCCACGGTGACGAGCGTGACGACGACGGCAGGAGGCATCCTCTGCCACGGACACGGAGGTTCTCGACATCTCTCTGATCAAGGCGTAGCATCAAGGCGTGGGTCCACCGACTCAAACAAAGATGCGCCAAACCCTGACCGTGAGTCAACGTCGAACCGTGCGTGATCTCGCCCTTCTTCACGGAGGGAGCAACGTTAGGGTCTTCGGATCACGCGCTCGCGGAGAGGCGGGCCCCGCCAGCGACATCGACCTGCTGGTCGACCTTGAACCGAACCGTAGCCTCCTGGATCTGATCGCGATCAAGCAAGGGGTGGAAGACGAATTGGGGATCGAGGTAGATGTCGTCACCGAGGCCGGCCTCTCTCGTCTCCTGAGGGATCGGGTCCTGCGCGAGGCGGTGCCAGTCTGAAAACTCAGATCATCTACTTGGAGTACATGCTCGAAGCGATTGGGCGAGTCTTGGAATACACGGAGGGCGGCGAGAAAGAATTCCGAAACGATCGGAAAACCCAGGACGCCGTGCTCCGAAACCTCGAGACGCTTGGCGAGGCTGCAAAGCACGTGAACGGGGAAACCCGGTCTCTTGCTCCGGACACGCCTTGGCGCGAGATCACGGGTTTCCGCGACGTTCTGGCTCACGACTACCTTGAGGTCGACCTCAACCTGGTCTGGAACGTGATCGATTCCGAACTGCCGGGTCTAGAGAAGACGATCCGCGCCTTACTCAAGCAGCTCGATTCCTAGCCCTGGCAGAGCGACCCCGGGGACCATCGTCTCCATCAAGGATCGCTTCCAACCCAAGCTGGACATCTATTGCCCGGCCGCCACTAAAGAACCGAACCATCGTCGTCATTTCGAATCGACCTAAGTCGAAGATCTCCGAGCAAACCGTGCTTCCGCGATCACTTTGAGCAAAGTAGGAGAAGCTCCCAGCAAGCGTCCCGTCCCACCCATATCCTCGGCGCATGAACCAGGATGGTGTTGACGGGAGATCGGGAGTGGCCGAACCGACCGAGGCGCTCCCCCACGTGTGGGTCGTCCGGGCCGGCAAGGGCGGGCAGTACGCGAGCGACTTCGAGGAACTCTCGCTGGTCGCGATCGGGTTCGACGAATTGGGGGACGTGACCGGGATGTCGCGGGACCAAATCTTCGAGCGGGCGCGCCAGCTCCTCGGGAGCAAGGGCGGCCACACGGCGGGCCAGGTCTCGAGGTTCGCCACGGGGATGAACGTCGGCGATCTCGTCGTGGTTCCCGACGGAGGCACGAGAGAGTTCCTGTTCGGTCGGGTCACCGGCGAGTACAAGCATGAGAGCGAACCCCCCGTCTCCCATTTCCGGCACGCTCGAGCGGTTGAGTGGATCGGGCGGCGGAGCCGCGATGACCTCCCCGACCGAATCCTTTTCTCGCTCGGATCGCTGCTCACGGTCTTCGAACCCGGCGAGCAGCATGCCCTGGCCACGTATCTCCTCACCGGAAAGGTTTCGGAGGACCCGGAGTTCACCGAGGAGTCCGGTTCGGGGGATGGTGATTCGCCGGGCGCCGCCCCGAGCGCGAGCGAACAGGGCGCCCGGAACCGAGAGCTGATCGGCAAGAAGATCGCCTTCCTCGGGTGGTCGGAGACCCAGGATCTCGTGGCAGACGTCCTGCGGGCGCTCGACTACACGGCCATCGTCTCCGAGCATGGCGCCGATGGGGGAATCGATGTCCGAGCCTGCCGCGACCCCCTGTTCCTCCACCCTCCGGTGGTGAAGGTTCAGGTCAAGGCGAAGCCCGACACGAAGATCTCACCGGACGAGATCCGGCAACTCAGCGGTATCGTCGACCGAGCGGCAGAGCGAGGCATCTTCGTCGCGACCGGCGGCTTCACCAAGCCCGCCCGAACCGAAGCGGCCCAGATGGGCATCCAACTCTGGGACCTCGACGACCTCGTCGAGCACGTGCTGTCGAACTACGACTCCCTCGGGGAAAAAATGCAGGAGCTCCTCCCCCTGAGAAGGATCTGGGTCCTGGACGACGCCGAACAAGACTGAGGTCGGCCTCCCAGGTCAATACCGGCAAGACGCAAGAGCCAAAGAGGAAACCGAACGCGCCCGACAGGATTCGAACCTGTGACCTTTGGTTTCGTAGACCAACGCTCTATCCAGCTGAGCTACGGGCGCGGGTGCAGGGCCGGGGCCCCGGAGGGGCGATTCTAAGGGTTTCCGTTTCCACGGGGGTTGCCCGGGTACCGGCTCGGACTCGAGTCAGGGCAAAACCGGAGGACGCTTGGTGGAATCGAGGACGACGGATATCGCGGAGCCGGCCCCGGGCGGTGCGACGAACGACCGCGCGGACGAACGGAAGATCCTCGTCGGCGGGCTGCTCCTCGGCATCGGGTTCGGGGGCTTCTTCGACGGGATAGTCCTCCACCAGATCCTTCAGTGGCATCACCTCCTCAGCGCCACTGGCGACCATCCCGTGAACACCGTGGCGGGACTCGAGGCGAACACGCTCGCGGACGGCCTGTTCCACGCCTTCACCTTCGTCGCCTCGCTGGCCGGCCTGTTCGTCGTGTGGTCTGCGCTCGGGCGCGGCGTCGCGATCGCCGGTCGCCAGCTCGCCGGAATGATGCTGACCGGCTGGGGAGCGTTCAACCTGGTCGAAGGGCTGGTGGATCACCAAGTCCTGACCATCCATCACGTCAATCCCGAAAACGTCGTGCTGTGGGATGTGGCGTTCCTGGCCCTGGGGGCCGGTCTCGTGGTCGGGGGAATGGCGCTCGCCCGCAGCGGCCGAGCGACCGTCGAGGGCGGAAGGCCTCTCGGCGACGCCTGAGACGAACCTTCCAGCGGCCCGGGAGAGCGGTGCTCGCCCTGCGGGTGAGATGATCCGGTGGAGAGCCGTGAACACAATGGGCACAGGGCGGAGGACCATCCTCGATGGGATGCCGACGGCGTTGGTCGTCGGGCTCGTCGCGGTCGTGTATTTCGCGGTGGCGAAGCTCGGTCTCTCCTTTTCCGAGAACAGCGAGATCGTCTCGGCCGTGTGGCCGCCGAGCGGGGTCGGGCTCGCCGCCGTGTTCATGCTCGGATACCGGGTGCTGCCGGGGATCGCGCTCGGCGCGTTCGTCGCAAACGCGACCGGTGACAGCACCCTCGGGGTGGCGGCCGGGATCGCGCTCGGCAACTCGCTCGGGTTCGCCCTTGGAACCTGGCTCCTCGATCGTTTCGGCTTCAACCCGAACCTGCGGCACGTCCGGGACGTGGTCCTTCTCGCGGTGTTCGGCGCCGCCGCGGCCCCGGCCCTCAATGCCACCATCGGCACCGTGACGCTGCAGATCGCCGGGTCGGCCGAGTGGTCGGAGTTCGCCGGCGTGTGGCGGGTCTGGTGGCTGGGCGACCTGACCGGCGTGCTCATTTGCGCGCCGCCCGTCCTCCTTCTGCTCAACGCCTGGGACCGGCAGCCGGTGGCGCTCGGGCGCGTGGCCGAAGCCACCCTGTGGCTCGCGCTACTCACCATCGTCACGATCTTCCTGCTCAACGAGCGGGTAACCCTCGTCTATCCCGTCTTTCCGATCCTGGTCCTGATCGCGATGCGTTTTCGCCAGCCCGGGGCGGTGATCGCGGCGCCGCTCGTAACCGCCCTCTGCATCGCGCTCACGAGCGAGAACAAGGGGCCCTTCGTGGGATCCGACCAATCCGGCGAGCTGCTCGGCGCCCAGCTATTCGTGGGCCTCGCGGGGCTCACCGCGCTGATGGTCGCCGCCGCGCGGACGGAATGGGAGCTATCGGAGAGCTCGCTGGCCGACCTCGCCGAGAGCCGCCAAGCATTCACGGAGGCCCAGGAGCTGGCCCACATCGGCAGCTGGGAGTGGGAGATCGCCGGGGAAAGGGTCACCTGGTCGGAGGAGCTCTTCCGGATCTTCGGGGTCGAGGACACCGGCGAGGAATCGACCTTCGACAGCTACATCGGCGGGATCCATCCCGAGGACCGGGAGCGGACCATGGGGATCATCCAGGAGGCCGTCGAGCAGGACCGACCGTTCCAGATGGAGCACCGGATCGTCCGCCCGGACGGACAGATACGCATCCTCGACTGCCACGGGCGATTCATCTACGACGAAGAGGGAAGGCAACAGCGGATGATCGGCACGGCGCAGGACGTCACCGACCAGCGGCTGGCCGAGCAGCAGCTCAACTACCTGGCCATGCACGACCCGCTGACCGGCCTCGCCAACCGGTCGCTGTTCCTGGAACGGCTCAAGCTCGCGCTTCGCGGAGCCGGGGCCGGTAGCAGCGTGGCCGTCCTCTACTGCGACCTGGACGACTTCAAGAACGTCAACGACAGCCTCGGCCACGAGACCGGGGACCAGATGCTCGCCGCACTCCCGCCGAGGTTGGAGCAGGCCGTCTCCCCCGAGACGACGATCGCCCGGTTCGGCGGAGACGAGTTCGTCGTCCTGCTGGATCGGGTCGAGGAAGAGTGCGAGGCCGTCCAGGTCGCGAACCGTCTGTGCGACGCTTTCGCCCAGCCGATCTCCGTGGGCGGAAGGACCCTCCAGGTTTCAGCGAGCATCGGGATCGTGTTCGCGAGATCCGGGAAGGCCACCGCCAGCGACGTTCTGAGGGACGCCGACGCCGCCATGTACCGGGCCAAGTCCTCCGGCCGCGGGCAGGTCGCCGTTTTCGACGAGCGGCTCCGGACCGACCTGATCGAACGGATCGGGATCGAGAACGACCTGCGTCGGGCGGTCGGCACCGGCGAACTCGAGATCGCCTACCAGCCGGTCTACTCGATGGAGGGGCGAGAGCTGGCCGGGGTCGAGGCCCTGGTCCGGTGGGACCACCCCCAGAGGGGCACGCTCCTCCCCGAGAGCTTCATCGAGATCGCCGAGCGCGCCGGGATGATCGGCGATCTCGGACGGTGGGTGATCGAACGGGCCACGCGCGACGCGTCGGAGTGGTTCGCGGCCATCGGACGACGCGACCTCACCGTCTCTATCAATCTTTCCGCCACGCAGATCCTGGACACCGAACTCGCCGGGCAGATCGAGGGGGCGATGGTCGCGGCCGACCTGCGACCCGGACAGGTCGCGGTCGAGATCACCGAGACCGCGCTGCTCGAACGGGGCCCGCTGCCCGTCGACAACCTCCTCCGGCTCCGGGAGCTCGGGGTGCGCCTGATCATCGACGACTTCGGCACCGGGTACTCCTCGCTCAGCTACCTGAAGCGCATCCCCTTCGACATCCTCAAGATCGACCGTGAGTTCATCTCGGACCTGGGGGAACGGCCGGAGGACGCGGCCATCGTCGAGGCGATCCTCTCGATCGCGCGCGCGCTGGAATTCGACGTCGTCGCCGAAGGCGTCGAGACCAAGGAACAGTACGAGTGGCTCCGGGGCCTGGGCTGCAGGTTCGGGCAGGGGTTCTACTTCACCGAGGCGCTCTACCTCGGGGATCTGATCGAACGGTCGGGGGAGCGGACCTAGGCCCGCTCCCCCTTCGTTCTTCCTTCCTCCTCAGCCGGGAAGATCGGCGAAGTCGAAGAACTGCGCGACTCCGCTGAGCTTGATCGGCGAATCGGAGGGCTGGCCGGCCGGGATGGTGATCGAGACGATCGTCGTGTCGTCATCGAACGGGGCGGGGCTCAGCAGGCCGTAGCCGGTCAGCGGCACGGTCCGCTCCTGACCCGGGGTCTCCGGGGTGGCGTCCGCGGCCAGGAGGGTCCCGTCCACGGACTCGGCGTACATGGTGCCCCCGCCGTTCGCGGCGTCCGCCCCGGTCTCCTCGTCGGTCCGCACCGCGGCGGTGGTGTAGATCACGTCGCCCGGGCTCACGTCCGGGACCACCGTGTCGGCCGATGCCTGGGCCGCGTTGTTGCCGTCGTCGGGGATGTTGGACGTCCACATCGTCCCGAGCAACTCGGGCTCGCCGCCGTCGCGCACGATCCACGTCTTCACGACGCCGTACTCGAGACCGTCGAGGTCCGAGCCGGGGCCGGTCGCGCCCGTCGCGCCCGTCGGGCCGATGTCACCCGTCGCGCCCGTCGCGCCGGTCGGGCCGATGTCACCCGTCGCGCCCGTCGGGCCGGTGGCGCCATCGGCTCCGTCCTGCCCGGCGGGTCCGGTCGCTCCGGTCGGACCGATCGGTCCGTCGTCACCGGCCGGTCCGGTCGCTCCGGTGGGCCCGGTCGCACCGTCTTCGCCATTGTCGCCCGCCGGTCCGGTCGCTCCGGTCGGGCCCTCGGGCCCGGTCGCACCGTCCTCACCGTCGACCCCGGCGGGTCCGGTCGGGCCGCGCTGCCCGA
>Ga0065721_10004537_pt1 | contig 27461 bp, 29 predicted proteins | sample Mesricmetagenome_FD_59108 | JGI IMG/M metagenome (GOLD analysis project Ga0065721, IMG submission 59108) | Mesophilic microbial community from rice straw/compost enrichment Sample: eDNA_1 v2 (version 2) | ecosystem: Engineered > Solid waste > Grass > Composting > Bioreactor | place: USA: Davis... | reverse complement strand
TGACGCTGATGGCCGACCCGGCCATTCGCATCGTGTCGCTGACGGTGACGGAAAAGGGCTATTGCTACGCGCCGGCGACTGGAGAGCTTGACCAGAACCACGCCGATATCGTGCATGATCTGGCCAATCCCGCGGCGCCAAGGTCAGCGCCGGGGATGCTGGTGGAAGCGCTGGCACGCCGCAAGGCGGCTGGTGTGGCCCCGTTTACGGTGATGAGCTGCGATAACCTGCCGAGCAATGGCGCGACGGCCAAGCGAATTGTGACCCGGTTTGCGGCCCTGCGCGACCCTGAACTGGGCGAATGGCTCAGCCAGGTGGCGTTTCCCTCGACCATGGTCGACCGCATCGTGCCCTCCACCACCGATGAAGATCGTGCGGAAGTGGCAAAGCTGATCGGTGCGCAGGACGCCTGGCCGATCTTGACCGAGCCCTTCACCCAGTGGGTGATTGAGGACAATTTTCCCGGCGGCCGGCCTGCCTTCGAGACGGTCGGTGCGCAGCTGGTCGAGGATGTCGAGCCGTTCGAGCACATGAAGCTGCGGATGCTGAACGGGTCGCATTCGACCATGGCATATGCAGGGTATCTGGGCGGCTATGAGTATATCGCCGATGTGATGGGCGATGCTGCCTACGCCAAGCTGGTGCATGGCCTGATGACCGAAGAGGTCATGCCGACGCTGGATATGCCGGGCACGGATCTGGGCGCCTATCGCGACCAGTTGCTAGAGCGGTTCCGCAATCCGGCGCTCAAGCACCGGACCTGGCAGATCGCCATGGACGGGTCGCAGAAGCTGCCGCAGCGTCTGCTGGGCACAATCCGCGATCGCCTCAAGGCCGGACAGGGGATCGAGCGGCTGGCGCTGGGTGTGGCGGCGTGGATGCGCTACGTCACAGGGGTCGATGAAGAGGGATCCGAGATCGACGTGCGCGATCCACATGCACTCAAGATGCTGGCGATCGCGACCGACGCCGGCGATGACCCGGTAGCATTGTTCGAGGGACTGTCGGCGATGACCGAGGTATTTGGAACGGACATGGCGGAGAACGCGATCTTCCGGTCGGCGGTGATCGGGCATCTCGAGAGCCTTTATGACGAAGGCGCGCGCGCGACGGTGAGCAAGGTCGCTGGGTGAAGGGAACCTGTGTTCGCGTCAGGCACTTTCTGCTAACGTCTTGGTGACTTCGGAAAGGCGTCAATATGAAGTGGCAAGGTCGGGAGCGCAGCTCCAACATCGAGGATCGTCGCGGCGCACGCGGCGGGTTGGGCGGGCTTGGGGGCCTTGGTGGTCTGGGCGGCCGCCGCGGCGGCATAAGGATTCCGACCGGTGGTGGTGGTGGTTCGCGCGGCGGGATTTCGAGCCTGATCGGTATTGTCGTGGTGCTCGGCATCATCTGGTTTGCGACAGGGCAGAACCCGCTCGATATGCTCACCGGGGGAGCGGGCATGAACCCGGCATCAAACGTGTCCTCGCGGCAGCTGCCGGCGGAGGGGCAAGATGAGCTGGCCGATTTCGTCGCAGTGGTGATCAAGGAAACCGAGGACCTTTGGGGCGAGCAGTTCGCCGCCATCGGACGGGATTATCCCGAGCCGAACGTCGTATTGTTCACCGATGCCGTGAATACGGCCTGCGGAGCGGCGGATTCGTCGGTGGGGCCGTTCTATTGCCCGGGTGACAGCAAGGTCTATATCGACCTCAGCTTCTACGATCAGCTGCATCGCCAGTTTGGTGCGCCGGGCGATTTTGCCCAGGCCTATGTGCTGGCCCATGAAGTTGGCCACCATATCCAGAACCTGACCGGGGTGTTGCCTGAGTTCAATCGCCGTCGCCAGGGCATGAGCCAGGAAGAGGCCAATGCCTACTCTGTTCGGGTGGAGCTGCAGGCTGATTGTTACGCTGGCGTGTGGGCCAATTATGCGGGCCAGCAGAACCTTTTGGATAATGGCGATATCGAAGAAGCGCTGAACGCGGCCAACCAGATCGGCGACGACACGCTGCAAAAGCGCATGCAGGGCTTTGCTGTGCCCAAGACATTCAATCACGGTACTTCGGCACAGCGCCAGGCATGGTTCGAGCGTGGCTTCCGCTCCGGCAATCCGGGGGACTGTGACACGTTCAGCGGCAGCGTTTGAAAAGGCCTATCCTACCTGAGTGGTGAGCCAGATCGGCTCACCGAACATGTCATGTATCTGTGCAGCCCTGCGCTGCCAGGCACTGGCGAAGGTGAGGCAGAAACGGGTCCTTTGCGGGAGCTCCACAACCACGCCAATCGCTGAACTTTGGCGGACGAAACGCGTTTCTTCGGGCAGGAGGATTTCTCATGACCGGAAACCTGAGCCGTGTTTCGTTTCACCACTTTGCCGATGATGGCCGCTTCCCCAACAGCGCTTTGCCGGTCGTGATCTATCGCAGCGCGCTTTTGTTTGAGGACGCGTCGCCCGAGGCTCTCGAAGCCTTGTTCGATGGCAATGGCTGGTCCAGCCAATGGCGCGCCGGGGTCTATGACTATCACCACTATCACTCCACCGCGCATGAGGCGCTGGGCGTGGCCGCGGGCCGTGCGCGGTTGCAACTGGGCGGACCGAATGGCCAAAGCTTCGAGGTCGCAGCGGGCGATATTGTAGTGCTGCCGGCCGGTGTGGCGCATCGCTGCCTGGGGGCTGATACTGATTTCATCATGGTTGGTGCCTATCCGCCCGGCCAGGAGTGGGACGTGCTGCGGGGCGAGACGGGCGAGCGGCCGGGGGCAGACGAGAGGATCGTGGCGCTGCCGATGCCGAAGACCGACCCTGTGGGCGGACAGGATGGGCCGCTGTTGAGCCACTGGACAGCCGTAAAGCGCACTTTGTGATGGACCGAGGTTGCGGCCGGACCGTTCTCCCTTGTTTCAAAGGAGATACGAGATGACCAAACCAGGACAGACCGGTCCCGCACAACCGGACCAGATCGAACAGCCCGAAGAAGACCGCAGCCCGGCCCGCAACAAGGACCGCGCCCGGGATACACGAGATCGGCGCGACGACGAGCCCGGGGCCGACGGACAGCGCAGCGCCGGGGCCAATGAGGATACNTACGACTAGAGGCCGAAGATGTGCCGGGCCGCCATTGCNGCCGCCCATCCCGCACCAAGCATGATAAGNCCGGGATAGCGCAGGCTGACCACCGCGGCAGCAGCAAGGGCGATGCGCACATCCCAACCCGACGTGAAAAANGTCGGCGCCCACAGGGTCGTCAGCACCGCGGCCGGGACGGCGTTNAGCGCCTGTTCNAGCCGCGGCGGGAGCGTGCGCAGGCGTGTAATGAGAACATAGCCACCAAAACGGGTTACGTANGTGGCCACCGCCCCGATGAGGATGATCCAAACGATCGAGAGGTCCTGCATTTACGGCGCGACCTCGCCGGTTGCTGGCGCTTTTGCAGATGCGGACTTGGGTGCGAGCGGCAGCATGGCCGCGAGCAGAACCCCGCAAATGGCGCCTATGCTGACATGCCAGGGCGAGCCCACCAGATAATATCCCAGGACCGAGCCGGCCATGCTGGCGGCAACGACCGGGTAAAAACCTGGCTTTTGCCGGAAGCCCAGCACCAAGCCCATGAAGTAGATGGGAAGCAGCACGTCGATGGCCCAGACCTGGGGATCGCCCAGCAGGGAGCCAAACCAGGCGCCAAGCACAGAAAAGATCAGCCAGGACACGTAGACGATGAGCGAAAAGCTCAGATACCAGCCGAAGCTGAGGGCCTTACCCTCCTCATTCCGCTTCATCGCTTCGGCAAATTGCGGGTCGATGAGGAAAAAGAAGGCCACCACCTTCTGGATCAGGCTGTAGCCACGGATGTGGCGAGCAATCGCGGCCGAGTAGAGGATGTGCCGGAAGTTCACGGCGAAGATGGACAGCACGATGAGCCAGGGCGCCACGTGCTGGCCGAACAGCTCGATGCCCACCAGCTGGCTGGCGCCGGCATAGATGGTGGCGCTCATAAGAGCTGCATCGAAGACAGAAAGGCCGTTGTCGACGGCAACCGCGCCAAACAGCACGGCAAACGGAGCGGCGGACAGCGCAATGATTGCGCCGCCCTTGAGGCCGTCGAGATGGTCGGTGTTCATAGTTCTACCGCGGGCAGACTCGGGGAGAGGACTGCGATTGGATCAGGCGGCAGTTCCGGGCGCAACATATTCCGGCTTCTCGGCCAGACCTTTCTGCCTGCGAACCGCGTTGAGAAAGCGAGTAAACAGGTAGTGGCTGTCCCGCGGGCCAGGGCTGGCTTCGGGGTGATACTGGACCGAGAAGATGGGCTTGCCGTCGACCGCCAGGCCAGCATTCGATCCGTCAAAGAGCGAGATGTGGGTCTGGGTGACGCCAGCGGGCAGGCTATCGGCATCCACGGCAAAGCCATGGTTCATGGAGGTGATCTCGACCTTGCCGGTGGTGAGGTCCTTGACCGGGTGATTGGCGCCGTGGTGTCCCTGGTGCATCTTGGAGGTGGTGGCCCCCAGGGCGCGGCCGAGCAACTGATGGCCGAGGCAGATGCCGAAGATGGGCTTGCCGGTTTCAATCAGCTTCTGAATGGTGGGCACGGCATATTTGCCGGTGGCCGCCGGATCGCCCGGGCCGTTGGAAAGGAAGATGGCGTCGGGATTGTGCGAGAGAACATCGGCAGCCGTCGCGGTGGCCGGCACCACGGTGACCTTTGCGCCCTGGTCGGCCAGGCAACGCAGGATGTTGCGCTTGGCGCCGTAGTCTATGGCGACGACATGGAATTCCGGGTTGTCGAGCGTGCCGTAGCCCTTGTTCCAGGTCCAGCCGGTCTGATCCCAGTGGTAGGTCTGGGCCGTGGTGACTTCCTTGGCCAGATCAAGTCCTTCAAGACCCGGGAAGGCTTTGAGCTCGGCCATGATCGAGCCCTCGTCGAAGACACCGGTCGGCTCGTGGGCGATGACGCCGTTGGGCATGCCCTTTTCGCGAATGAGGGCGGTGAGGGCGCGGGTGTCGATGCCGGCAATGCCAATGATGTTGCGCTTCTTGAGCCAGGCGTTGAGCTTTTCGGCAGCCCGGTAGTTTGACGGGTTCGTGATGTCGGCCTTGAGCACGACGCCGCGCACCCCCGAGAGTGCCGCCATGTTCACGGTCTCGATGTCTTCGTCATTGGTGCCGACATTACCGATATGGGGAAAGGTGAAGGTGACGATCTGCCCGGCATAGGACGGATCGGTCAGTACTTCCTGATAACCGGTCATCGCGGTGTTGAAGCAGACTTCGCCTGCAGCATGGCCAACGGCACCGAGGCCATGTCCTTCCAGGCGCGTGCCGTCGGCCAGGGTCAGAATTGCGGTCGCGGGGGTTTGCTGCCAGCCGGTCACAGTGGGTCTCCAAGCTCGGTTCGTCGGGCGCGCGCGACAAGAGCGGTGGCGGTGAGCCTGCCCACATGTGCGGCGAAGATGTCGGTTGAGGCCTCCTCTTAGAAGGCCGGGACGGGCAGCGCAAGTGGCGATGTCCGCGTTATTTGCCTATATGGGGGCAACAAAACGCATAGCAAGGAGCCGGACAACACATGCGCGAGAACATCAGCGAAGGGCTCAAGCTCGCACTCAAGGCCCGCGACCAGCGCCGTACCACCACCTTGCGGGCAATCAATTCGGCCATAAAGGACCGCGATATCGCCAATCGAGGCGAGGGCAAGGGCCCTGCCACCAATGATGAAATCCTGGCCATGATCCAGAAGATGGTGAAGCAGCGCGAGGAGAGCTTTGCCATCTACGCGCAGGCAGGCCGCGCTGACTTGGCCACGGTAGAGAAGGAGGAAATCGACATCCTCAACGAGTTCCTGCCCAAGGGCCTGAGCGATGAGGAAGTGGCGGCGGCGATTACCGCTGCTATTGCCGCCACCGGCGCAGAAGGCCCGAAGGACATGGGCAAGGTCATCGCCAAGCTCAAAGCGGACTACCCGGGGCGAATCGACTTCGGCAAGGTGAGCGGTCAGGTACGCGCGGCGCTGAGTGCTTGAGGCCGCAGTGTGCTGGTAAAGCGATCCCGGGGGGCTGCCTGCCAGAGAAGGGTAGGCCCCCGGATTTACCGAGATACGCCTGGACTGTCAGGCAACCAGCCGGAACGGGGCGACGTGTACCTGATTGCGCCCCGATTCCTTGGCCTTGTAGAGCGCGGCATCGGCGCGGCTGAGGACCGAAGCGAAGGGCTCTTCCAAGCCCGCCGTCGCCATGCCGGCGCTTACCGTGGCGATTTCTCCATCGTCACCAATGGGAAGCTGGAGTTCCGCGAAGGACCGGCGGATCCGCTCGGCAATGACGCGTGCGGTTTCCCAATCCTGGCCAGGGAGGATGGCACAGAATTCCTCGCCGCCGAGACGGGCGATGATATCGGTGGGGCGCAATTGCTCGCGCAATACGCTGGCAAAGCGCTGCAGCACCTCATCGCCATAGGCGTGCCCCAAGCGGTCATTGATCTGCTTGAACCTGTCGAGGTCGAACATGATCACGGCCAGACCGGCGATGACGTCGCCGTCCCGGAAGCGCTGGAACAGGGCGCGACGGTTGAGTACGCCGGTCAGCTCGTCGGTATTGGCCTCAAGACGGTGGCGCCGCGCGGTCCGGGCATGGTGCAGGGTGAGCGTGATGGCGCCGATGCCGGTCAGACCAACAAGGCACATGATGGAGTTGAACTCTTCGGCCCAGTTGTCGGGCGGGCCATCGAGAACCAAGGCGCCATCTAGGATAAGCATGACCGCGCAGGCCAGGAAGGAGGCCGCGACGACGAAATAGAGGATGGCGTTCGCAACAACAGCCAGGCGGGATTCCTGCCGGTCGCTCCAGAATTCGAGGCCGCACAGCAGCATGAAGATCGCGGCGCCGAGATTGAGGCTAATTGTGCCAAGGCCAGACAGGCCCAGCACAAGCGGGATGCACGTCGCCAGGATAGTCACCACCGCCAGTGGCCGGGCTGGCCCTGGGGGCTTGCCGTTGAACAGGCGGGCGCCGGAGAGAATGAAGCCAAAACCGGCCAGCATGACCGGGAATGGCACCAACTGGTACTGCAGGTCATAAGCGCCTTGGCGCAGGCTCATGGCCACCACAGCCAGAGCGATCAGGCCAATGCCCGCAGCGCCGTGGATGAGATAGGTTTCGCTGCGCGCGTTCAGCCAGCCAATGACGAGGGCCAGCACCAGCGCGGCGCCAGAAAAGGCGATGCCAACAAGTAACGTCGAGTTATCAATCATATCGAGCAATCAGTATCCCGGGGTGCGAGATGTGGTGCCTGATACGCCCAATTGCACCTAAAGACTGTTACGCACCCGAGCCTTGTTGCTTTAATGGTGATCGAAAGCTTACCAGAATAGCTCTAGTGCGCGGCAAGTGCCGGAGGCAGGGGTGGAGACATGCGCTCGCGGCTCTCCCACAGGGCAGACCAGATAGCGATAAACCCGGCCACAGCCACTGCCGCCACCCCGATCAGGGGCAGGTTCTGATAGCCCCAGCCGGCATCAATTATTGCCGCACCCAGGAAGGCGCCGATGGCGATACCGATGTTGAAGCCTGCGGGAATCAGCGTCGAGGTGAGATTGGGAGCGTCAGCGGACCAGAGCAACATGCGCGATTGCAAAGGAGAGCCGACGGCGAAGTTCACACCGCCCCAGACCACCACCGCGAAAGACATGATAAGCGGGTGCGGGCTGACGAAATAGAGCGCGCTGAACATCACCACCTGAAGGGCGAGGATGGTGAGGAGGGAGGGCACCAGCCGCCAGTCGGCAAGCCGCCCGCCGATGAACACGCCCACGGTGGCTCCAATGCCATAGAGCAGCAGCAGCAGGGGCACGCTTTCGCTGGACAGGCCTGTCACTTCGAGCAGCAGTGGCGCAATGAAGGTGAAGACGCTGTATTGGCCCACCATGACCAGGACGGCGATGGCGAAGCCGAGAAACACCTGCTGGCGCTTGAGGGCGGCAAATTCGTGCCGGAAACTGCCCCGGCTGGCTGAAGCGCCTGCGGTGCCCGGCAGGACTGCGGCGATGATCAGCGAGGCCACCAATCCAAAGGCGCCGACGGCCCAGAAGGTCGCCCGCCAACCCAGCATGGCGCCGATGACGGTACCGCCGGGCACCCCGAGAACATTGGAGACGGTGAGGCCGGAGAGGATGAGCGCCATGGCAAACCCGCGGCGCTCGGCAGGGACGATGCTCGTCGCGATGACAAAGGCGATGCCGAAATAGGTGCCGTGCAGCACCGATACGAAGATGCGGGCGAGCAGCAGCAGCTCGAAATTCGGGGCGATTGCGCACAGCGCCTGGCCCAAGGTGAAGCCGATGCCGAGCAGCACGACCAGCAGCTTGCGGTTGAGTTTCTTGGTCAGCACCGCCAGGGCCGGGCCGCCAACCGCAATGCCGATGGCATAGCCGGAGACCAGGTAGCCTGCGACCGGAATGGATACGTCCAGCCCCAGAGCCACATCGGGCAGAACACCGGCTATCACGAATTCGGCAGTGCCGAAGGCGAAGGCGGCGAGGAACAGGGCAAACAGGGGCAGAGACATACAGATATTCCGCAGGAGGAGGGCAGTGGGTCATTCCACGCCGGGGCGGTGCAGACAATGGACAATTTTCGCCGCGCCCTNGAGAAAAACTATAGCNGCNCCGGCCTTGGGCGACTCCCGACTTCGCGCTAAGGTCAGCCTTGCTCAAGGANCGGNAAGGAGCAGGAGGTCTGGAATGGCAATATCGCCCGAAACGCGGAGGCGCTTCGCACTGGCAACGGCACTACGCGGCGCGCTAATGCTGCTGGCGGGGCTCTACGCGGTCATCTGGCCGGTCGAAGCCATGGCCGTGCTGGTGTTGTTTGGTGGCGCATTGCTGATCATCGACGGTGCGCTTGGCCTTTGGAGTCTGACCTTTGGGGGTGGCAAGTCGGGCAATTACTGGTTCGACGTGTTCGCCAATGCCGCCTCGCTTATTCTTGGCGTGCTGTTCTTCATCCAGCCCTGGCTTTCCACCCTCATCACGCTAAGCGTCTTTGGGGTTGCTGTGGGCATGGTGGCGATTTTCGCAGGCGTGATGCAGATCGTTGTCGTGGTGCGCGAGCGGGAAAGCTATGCGCGGATCTGGCCGGTGGTGCTCTCAGGCCTGAGCTACATCGCGATCGGGCTGGTCTTCGCGCTGTTCCCGGTGATCACCTGGNCCTTCTGGACCATAATGGGCGGTCTTTCGCTNATACTTTTCTCCATTGGCCTGTTCGGCTGGGCATGGCGNCTCTATCAGGGCAGCAAGGCCTGACNGNGAGCTGTCAGCGATAGACGACGCCCATTCCGGCCACTGTGTCGTCCTGCCGGAGAATCTCGGCGTTCCGGGGCAGGGTGATCTCGATTGTGCCGCTGTCCCTCCAGCGCGGCTCGAGATCGACCTCGGCCATGACCGATACGAAGCTGGCTGCATCGTAGGGCACCTCTTCACCCAGGGGCACGACGGCCGCCTGCATGTTGGCAGGGGTATCGCCACAGGTGCGCGTGAAGGTAACGAGGTCATATCGGGCGTCAGGGGCGGGCACTCGCTGGCCTTCGGTGATCGAGCAGGCGGGCACGATGTCGTTGACGATCCACAGGGTTGCACCAATCATTGCAGCAGGTCCCAGGGTCAGCATGAGCAGAACAGGAACCGGCATCTTGATCTGGGGCATGGCTGTGGAAAACTCTCTGCTGGTGACTTTGCTGCGGCAAATGCCTAACTAGCACATATGCGCTTTACCGATACGTTCCTGGACGAAATTCGCCAGCGCCTGCCGATCACGCAGGTGGTGGGCGAACATGTGCTGTGGGACAAGCGCAAGAGTCAGCCGGCCAAGGGCGACATGTGGGCCTGCTGCCCCTTCCACGCGGAGAAAAGCCCCAGTTTTCACGCCGATGATCGCCGCGGCATCTATCATTGCTTCGGCTGCGGGGCGAGCGGCGATCATTTCCGGTTCCTGACCGAAAAGGCAGGGATGAGCTTTCCCGAGGCGGTAGAAAAGCTTGCCGGCATGGCCGGGGTGCCGATGCCGGCACGGGACGAGAGGACAGAGCGTAAGGAAGCGGCCCAGCGCACGCTGATCGATGTTATGGAACTGGCCGCGCGCTATTTCGAGGCAGCCCTGGCGCACAATATCGGTGCACGGGCGCGGGGATACCTATTCGAGCGCGGTGTGTCCGCTGCCAGCCAGGCGCGGTTCCGCATCGGCTTTGCGCCCGACAGCCGCAACGGGCTCAAGGAACATCTGGCGGCCAATGGCGTGTCGGCTCAGGCGATGATCGATACCGGGCTGGTGACCAGCCGCGATGACGATCCGCTGACCTATGACCGGTTTCGCAACCGCGTCATGTTCCCCATTACCGACTTCCGCGGGAGGGTGATCGCCTTTGGCGGGCGGGCGCTGAGCGCCGACGTGCCGGCCAAATATCTCAACTCGCCCGAGACGCAGCTCTTTTCCAAGCGGCAGACCCTCTACAACGGGTTTTCCGCCAAGACGGCGGCGCGCGATGGCGCCAGCATTGTGGTGGTTGAAGGGTATCTCGACGTGATCGCAGCCGTCTCGGCCGGTTTCGAGGGGACGGTGGCGCCCCTGGGCACCGCGCTGACCGAGGAGCATGTGCAATTACTCTGGCGCATGAGCGACACGCCGATCCTCTGCTTTGACGGCGACAAGGCGGGCCTCAAGGCGGCCGAGAGGGCTGCAGACCTGATCCTGCCGCATCTGAAGCCGGGCAAGACCGTGAAGATCGCCACGCTACCCGAAGGGCAGGATCCGGATGACCTGATCAAGTCGCAGGGGCGGGCGGCCTTTGCCGAGGTGATCGACAAGGCGCGCAGCCTTTCCGACATGGTGTGGAGCTTCGAGACCGGGGGGCTCGTCCCCGAGGCGCCCGAAGAGCGGGCCGCGCTGCAGGCAAGATTGCGGGAGCGGGCCAACAGCATCCAGGATTCAACTGTCCGGTTCCACTATCAGCAGGCATTTGACGAGAAGCTCAAGGCTTTCTTCGCACCATTGCGCCAGGGTGGACGGGAGAGCTGGAGCCGGGGCAAGCCCGCCTATGGTCAAAGCGGGGCCTATGGCTACCCGTCGCGGGGCACGCCACGGCTGGTGGTGTCGGACACGCTGCGCAATTCGCGCTTGCTGCGCAGCGGTTCGGTGGCCGATGCCAGCCCGCGCGAGGCCACCATTATCCTGACGCTGGTCAATCACCCCTCGCTGGTGGAAGACAAGTTCGAAGCCCTGGCAGAACTTGACTGCGAAACGCCGGTGGCCCAGAAGGTGCTGGGCGATATCCTGGCGCTGGCCGTGCGACATCATGACATATCCGCCGACGACATGCGTGCAGCATTGGGCGCACGGGGCCACGGGCCGGCGCTTGACCGGATGCGCGCCGTGCTGATGGAGCAGAATGTGTGGCAGGTGAGTCCGGAGACGGCGCTGGCCGACGCGGAGATCGGACTCAATCATGCCGTGGCCTTGCATAACAAGAAAGTTCAGCTAAATAGGGAGCTGAAGGCAGCCGAAGTTGCGCTGAGCACTGACTCGAGCGGAGAAACCTTTGAGAGGCTGCGGGACATCAAGAACCAGATTACCACTGTCGATGGCACAGAGGCATTGATCGAAGGATTTGGTTCGCTATCGGGACGCGCAACTCGCAGTTTTTGAGGGGAAACCCGAGGGAGCTGGCGACGCTGCGCCATTTTGCGTTGTGGCGAATCACTTGCCGCGCGGTCCTGGAGCGAACTTTTCACTCGGTGCGTTAACGCTCCGGTGAGGGAACCTTTACCTTGTCTTGAGTTGTCACCACCTATGACACAGCCGGGACCACCCGCCCTAGGGTCCCGAGGAGTACCAGATGGCCACCAAGGCAGCGAATAAAGCGTCCAAGGAAACGGAAAAGCCCGAAGCCGGCGCCCCGGAAGCTTCCAATGACAGCCCGTTGATCGATCAGAACGATGCGGCCGTAAAGAAGCTGATCAAGGTCGCCAAGAAGCGTGGCTACGTGACCTATGAGGAACTGAACGCCGTTCTGCCGTCTGACGAAGTCAGTTCCGAGCAGATCGAAGATTTCATGTCCATGTTCTCGGAAATGGGCATCAACGTCGTTGACGAGGACGAGGTCGAGGAGACCGAAGTCGAGAAGGACGACGACGATACCGGCTCGGAGGTCGCCACGGCCACGGGCACTGCAGTCGCCAATACGTCCAATACCAAATCGGGTTCTGATCGCACCGACGACCCGGTGCGCATGTATCTGCGCGAAATGGGCTCGGTGGAACTGCTGAGCCGCGAAGGCGAAATCGCCATCGCCAAGCGCATCGAGGCGGGTCGCGAGACCATGATCGAAGGCCTGTGCGAAAGCCCGCTGACTTTCCAGGCGATCATCATCTGGCGTGAGCAGTTGGCGCAGGGCGAAATCCTGCTGCGCGACATTATCGACCTGGAAGCCACCTATGCCGGCCCGGATGCCAAGCAGGCGGCGCCGGAGATGCCGGTCGCGCCGCGCGCGCCCGAGCCTGAACCTGTCAAGGAAAAGCCCAAGGCTGCGCCCAAGCGCGCCAGCTCGGGCGACGACGACGACTACGTTCCCGAAGAGCCGGAAGCTCCGCAGGACCCGGTCGAGGAAGACGACGACGAGTTCGACAACGCCCTGTCGCTGTCGGCCATGGAGGCCGAACTCAAGCCGCAGGTGGTGGAAACCTTCGACCGTATCGCCAAGGCCTATGGGCAGATGCGCGAAATGCAGGACCGGCACGCCGAAGACCGTTCGACGGCCGTGTCGGAAGCTGAAGCCAACAAGCTTGCCGCCCTGCGCGCCGAGGTGATTGCCGATGTGAAGTCGCTCTCGCTCAATGCCGGCCGTATCGAGAGCCTGGTCGAGCAGCTGTACGACATCAATAAGCGCCTCGTGCGCCTGGAAGGCCGGTTGCTGCGTCTTGCGGAAAGCTATGGCGTCAAGCGCGAGGACTTTCTCGAAAACTACTACGGCCGTGAACTCGACCCGAGTTGGGAATGGTCGCTGGAGAGCTTTGAAGGCAAGGGCTGGGCGGAATTTGCGCGCCGGGAAACCGACACCATTGCCGAAATCCGCAACGACATCGCGACCATCGCCACCGAAGCCGGCCTCGATATCGCTGAATATCGCCGCATCGTGCACAAGGTGCAGAAGGGTGAGCGCGAGGCTGCCATTGCCAAGAAGGAAATGGTGGAAGCCAACCTTCGCCTGGTGATCTCGATTGCCAAGAAGTACACGAACCGCGGCCTGCAGTTCCTGGATCTGATTCAGGAAGGCAATATCGGCCTGATGAAGGCAGTGGACAAATTTGAGTACCGCCGCGGCTACAAGTTCTCGACCTACGCCACCTGGTGGATCCGGCAGGCCATTACCCGCTCGATCGCCGACCAGGCCCGCACCATCCGTATTCCGGTGCACATGATCGAGACGATCAACAAGATCGTCCGGACCTCGCGTCAGATGCTCCATGAAATCGGCCGCGAGCCGACGCCGGAAGAGCTCAGCGAAAAGCTGCAGATGCCGCTCGACAAGGTGCGCAAGGTGCTCAAGATCGCCAAGGAGCCGATCAGCCTCGAAACGCCGATTGGCGACGAGGAGGATTCGAACCTCGGCGATTTCATCCAGGACGTGAATGCGATCCAGCCGATCGATGCGGCGATCCAGTCCAACCTGCGTGAGACCACCACCCGTGTCCTGGCCTCGCTCACGCCTCGCGAGGAGCGCGTGCTGCGTATGCGCTTCGGCATTGGCATGAATACCGACCATACGCTGGAAGAAGTGGGCCAGCAGTTCTCGGTGACGCGCGAGCGCATCCGCCAGATCGAAGCCAAGGCCCTGCGCAAGCTCAAGCATCCGAGCCGGAGCCGGAAGCTTCGGAGCTTCCTCGACAACTAAGGAGCTGCCTTATGGCGGCTCCCCGTCTCAAGCTGACTTCGCTGCGCACCGCCATCCCGTTCAAGCTGGCGGTGACATTTTCGGATGGCACATGGGGCACGTTCAACGCGGCGCCCATGCTGGCCGAGCGCGGCGAGGGGACGGAGCCTTTGCGCGATCGGGCCTATTTCGCCAAGGTTGAGCTGGTCAACGGCAGGCCGATTTGGCCAAACTATTTTGACATCTCGCCGCTTTGGCTGCAGGAGGAGATGGACAAGCGCGGTGAGCTGGAGCGCCCACGACCGGTTCGCGCAATCAAACGCTAAGGAGGCCCTTATGTCGTTCTTGAAAAAGCTTTTCGGCGGCGGGTCCGCCAGTGCCGAGCCAGCTGGCGACAAGGTGCTGGGGCAGGAGGACTACAAAGGCTTCACCATCAAGGCCATCGAGATGAAGGCTGGTTCCGAGCTGCAACTGGCGGGCATCATCGAAAAGGACATTGGCGGCGAGCTCAAAAGCTACCGCTATATCCGCGCCGAGCGCATGGCCTCGCGTGACGACCTGGTGTCGCTCGCCCTGATAAAGGGCCGGCAGATCATTGATGAGCAGGGCGAGCACATCTACCGCTAACCCTTGAAGACGAACCTACTGACGACCGCGGGCCGGCCGGCCTGCGGTCTCTTATTTGAGAAGGAGCCAGAAATGGCCAGAAAACCGACTGCCCGCACCGAGTTCGTGATGTTCGACGTCGTCTATGAGGACGGCTCTCAGCGCTCCAACCGCAAGGTCGATGCAAGCCTGCTTGGTGGGCTTGACGGCGATGAGCCCGCCCGAGCCGCCATCGAAGAGCAGGACCGCGTGATTTCGGAAAAGTCCGGCCAGCCGCCACTGGCGATCAAGTCGATCAAGCGTTCGGGGAAGTAGCTAGCCGAGCATGTCCGGAGGGTCTCTCGGATCATAACTGGCCGGCATGTTTCGCCGGCCGGCTTGCGCAAAGGGCAGCACGAAGAAAATGCCCAAGAGCATTGCCCATAGGGCTTGCGGCTGGCCGGTGACCATGAAAAGCGCCAGGGGCACAATGGTGAAGACGGCAAATCCGATGGCGAGCACGACCTTGACCACTCTGGCGCGTTCCTCAGTGTAGCCTGTTGTGAAACGGATGTGGCTCGCACCTGCTGCAACCAGGCGGGCATGAAAATCGGCCTTGTAACGGTAGTATTCCTGTATCTGGTCCGGTGTAGGACGCATCCATTCGTCTGTGCTGGTCACCAGCACTCGCTTGTCGCGAGCGAAGCGGATCTGCATCGTGGCAAAGGAAACGCCCTTGCCCAGGTGGTTCATCGCCAAATTGACTTCGATTATGCGCTGGTAGGGCAGGACGACGAAAGTGCCCTTTCGCATATAGGAAACCGCGTCGGGACCCGGTGCGATGCCCTCATCACTGACCCGAAAGAAGACCGTCCGACCCTCCGTCACGGGAAGATTATAGCGCGTGATCTTGTCGGGAGGCGTCTGATGATCGGCCACTGGCTTGCTCCTTCAGGCATTGAAGCACAGGAGCAAGCAGACGTCACCTAGCCGGCGAGCGCCTTGTCGACGGCTGGTTTCACCACGGTGCCGTAGAGCTCGATGGCCTTCATCACCTTGTCGTGGGGCAGGGTACCGACACTCAATTGCAGGCCAAAGCGGTCGTGACCGAACCATTCGTGCTGCATCAGGATCTTGTCGATAACCTGTTGCGGCGAGCCCATGTAGTAAGCCCCTTCGGACGTAGTGCCGGCGTCGAACTGGGCACGAGTGGTCGGAGGCCAGCCGCGCTCTGCACCAATGCGGCTCATGGTGGCGCTATGCGCGGGGAAGGCGATGTCGCGGGCGGCCTGACTATCCTCAGCAATGAAGCCATGGCCGGAGATGCCGAGTTTGAGCGAGGCAGCCGCATGGCCGGCTTTGACCCCGGTCTGGCGGTAAAGCTCGGTCAGTGGCTGGAACTGGCGCGGACGGCCGCCGATTATTGCGATCATCAGNGGAAGCCCATAATAGGCCGCGCGGGCCACCGAATTAGGCGTGCCGCCGACGGCGATCCAGAGGGGCAGCGGGTCCTGCACCGGCTTGGGATAGATTTCGAGGCCGGGAACGGGCTTTGTGTGCTTGCTGCCCGGCCAGGTGACCTTGCCGCCCTTGCGGATGTTGAGCAGCATTTCGAGCTTTTCCTCGAAGAGATCGTCGTAGTCGTTGAGGTCCAGCCCGAAGAGCGGGAAGCTTTCGATGAAAGAGCCGCGGCCCGCCATGATCTCGGCGCGACCATTGCTGATGAGATCGAGCGTCGCGAACTGTTGCCAGACGCGGACAGGGTCCTCTGAACTGAGCACGGTGACGGCCGTGGAGAGTCTGATGGACTTGGTGCGCGCTGCGGCGGCCGCGAGGATCGTCACCGGGGCCGACGCGACATAGTCGGAACGGTGATGTTCGCCCAAGCCGTAGAAAGCGAGTCCAAGCTGGTCAGCCAGCTCGATCTCCTCAATGAGGTCGGCAAGACGCTCTGCGGGGGGACTGCGTGCGGTTGCCGTTGAGGGGATCGGGGGTGTTTTCCGCAAAGGAATAAAGACCCAGTTCCATGGTGTGTCTCCTTACCGCTGATGTGAACCGCAATGGCCAGGGGTTCAAGAACGCACACCCGTGTGCCTGCGGGGTGCACAGGGCCAAGACGATTTTTTAAGTCCTGACGGCCTTTTATCGATGCAGACAGCACTTGAGGGCGCGGTGAATCGAAGATGCAGTGGAAACTTGGCGGCGTGGTGGCCGTGGCTATGACGTCGGTATCGGCAATAGCGGCGGCGGAATGGGGCTATGATGGGCACAGCGGTCCCGAGCACTGGGGGCAGTTGGCTGAAGGATATGAAGCCTGTGCGATCGGCGTTGAGCAATCGCCGATCAACCTCGTGGCTGCCGAAGCGCATTCCGCGAAGGGACCTCAGTTGGAGCTCGATTGGCTGCCACTCGTGCCCGCGATGCTCGACAATGGTCATACGCTGGAGCTGCAAGCGAACGGCCTTGGGGGCGGGACTATCTATGACGGGGTGCGCTACGAGCTTTTGCAGATGCACCTGCATCACCAATCGGAACACGCGATCGATGGTGAGCACGCTCCCCTAGAGGCGCATTTTGTGCACGTCGCGGAGGGGCCAAAGCTGCTGGTTGTGGGTGTGATGCTCCAACCTGGCGAAGCGAATGAGGTACTGGATTACCTGCTTTCGCTCTGGCCCGATGGCGTTGGTGACGTTGTGGCTGGACACGCAGTTGTGGACTTGACGGCGTTGCTGCCGACCCGACGGGCGTCCTTCCGCTATCAGGGTTCGCTAACGACGCCGCCCTGTTCGCAGATCGTGTCGTGGGTGGTGATGGCCGAGCCAGTGGAAGTATCGGCTGAGCAGATCGCAACTTTCGCTGCGCGCTATCCCAACAATGCGCGGCCTCTGCAGCCCCTGCACGACCGGGCGCTGAGCCTCGTCACGCCATGAGAAAGGCGACCCAAGGGTCACCTTGCTGGATCAGAGGTTGCCAGTGTCTGGCGTATAGGCAAAGGGCGAGGGCGGCGCAGCGGAGGGCTCGGGCTCCCTCTCGCCGGCCTGTCGATGGATCTCGGCCACCAGCGCCGGGTCGAGCTTGAGCTTGATGGCCAGTGCTTCGAGGTAGGCCTGCTCGGCTGCGGTATCGGCACTGATGGCGACCAGGGACGCGGCGTAAATCTCGGCGGCGTGTTCTGGCGTATCGGCGCGCGCAATCACCGCGTTTATGTCGAGTGGGCTCGAGAGTTCATCAAAGACCCAGGCCTTGTCCTCGGGCGAGAGCGGCATGGCCCTGAGCCGCTCGAAAATGGCCTCTTTCTCGTCGGCATCAATGCGTCCGTCGGCCTTGGCGGCAGCAATCATGGCGCGAACCAGCGTCTTGCCCAGTTCCTCCTGGCCGGCGGTGTCCGAATGGGCAGGAATGAAGGCATCTTCACGAGGGGCCGAGGCCGCACCATTCTGGCTATGATAGTTCTGCCATGCCTTGTAGGCCAGGCCACCCACAGCGGCGAGTGCGCCAGCCTTGACCGCGCTGCCCAGGAGTTTTCCGGGCTTGCCGCCCGACAGCAACATACCTGCGGCTAGACCAGCAGCCCCGCTGATCGCGGTGCGCCGGGCATTCTCATCGGTCTGGAGAGTGTTCAGGATCTGATCGATATTGAACATCTGGCTGCTCCCTTTGCTACACTGAGATGGGGGTTGGAGGATGACATGGCAACAGCGCAAAAGGCCAAGCCCAAAAAGAATAGACCCCGGCGGTGACCGGGGTCCATGTGAGCTCTGGAGGGAGGGCCAGAGCCACGGGGCTATCGTTAGACGCCCGGGGTAGCCGGTTCAGCGGCCGGCGCGGCCGGATTGCCAGCAGGGGCGGCATCGGTCATCGGGGCGGCGTCAACCGCCGGAGCCTCGGTTGCCGGAGCCGGAGCCGTTTCAACGGCCGGGGCTTCAGTCATCGGGGCGGGGGCAGTGGTCGGATCGGTCACCGGGCTTTCAATGGCCGGGGCGCCGTTCACATCCACAGTGGTCGACGGGCCAGAGTTGGCCGAGAAGACCAGGTAACCAATGGCCAAGAGGGCGAGGGCCACGATGATGCCGACAAACCAGCCGGTGCCGTTGCTCTCGCGGGAATAGACGGTACGATTGCCGTCTCGGGTATAAACAGTATCGCGTTCGGGGGTAGCCATCATTTGCTCCTTTGTTTCAACGCTGGCAAGTAAACGCCGCTCTGAACCGGGAGTTCCCGCAAACGTGAAGAAGCCACACGTCATGTGGCTAGAAGAAATATCCAAAGCTTTTCAGATAGTTGAAAGACCGCAATCGGCGTGGTGGCATGCAATCTTTGTGGCTTTTTCGAGATTTGTAGATTTGTCTGTGGCGGATGCCGCAAGGGGACGACCGTAAAAATAAAAGGCCGGACACATGGTCCGGCCTTCGCGATTGCAGCAGCGACGCGTCAGCGCGCGGCGAGAGTGATCAGCGGCGTGATGCGGCGGATAGTGACGCGACGGTTTTCGCGCTCCGCGGCCTCCGTGCGAATCTTGAGGTAGCGCTCGCCATAGCCCTGGGTTGCCAGGTTTTCAGGCGGGACGCCATAGAAGTCGGTAAGCACGCGGGCAACGGTTGCAGCCCGCAGGTCGGACAGGCGCAGGTTGGAAATATCCGAACCCACGGCGTCGGTGTGGCCTTCGATGAGGAAGGTCTCATTGGGATTGCGCTCGAGCAGGGCCAGCATGGCGTTGGCAACACCCGAGAGCGCCCGGACCTGATCGCGGCCAATGGTGGCAGCTCCGGTATCGAAGGTCAGGTTGCCCACTTCGAGGCGACGGACACTGTCGCGCAGGCGAGCCGAACGCTTGACCTCGTCGATTGAGTAGAGGCGTGCAACCTGTTCAACCGGCGGCTGCGCGAAGAAGGTTTCAAGCTCGTTCTCATCGGCATAGCGGGCGTCCAGGACATAATCGCGTACGGGAATGTTCAGACGCAGCGGCGGCAGGTCACGGGCCGGGTCGCGCCAGGTATCGAGATCCTCGTAATAGCGGTCGTCGAAGTAGGCGAGCACGTATTCCTGGCCATTGGGCGCAATGCGCGAGCGGCGCAGGATATCGCCGTTGCGGTTGCGCACGGTGATGATCTGGGTGCCATCGGGACGAGTAATCACTTCCCGGACGCGGCCATTGCTGAGATTTTCGTAGTAAATCTCGTCGCCGCGGGACTGGTCGTAGAAGCGGTCGGTATCCTGGCCGATCGAGTTGACGATGAGCTGGGCACCCACCTGCAGGATGACCTGTGCGATGGCGTCACCGGTCGAGGTCTGGACGACCGGGGCCTCGACGACTGTCACCGGGGTTTGCTGTACGCCGGTCTGGACGGTGTTGTTGTCGCCCGTCACGGTAGTGTTCACCTGGGTGATGTTGTTGGTGATGTTGGTGACGTAGTTGTTCACGATGGTCTGGTTAACCGTCGTGTCACCAGTTGCGGCCACTGCAGTTCCCTGTTCTTCCGTCACAGCGGTAATGGGCTCGGCAGCCAGTGTGCGCAGCACTTCGGACTGAGCTTCCTCGTCATTGGCCGGCGGCGGCGGGGCCGGTTCGGCCGGAGGCGCAGGTTCTGCCGGCGTGGCAGGAACCGCGGTGTTTTCCGTGGCAGCCGGCTGTTCGGCGGCTGGCGCCGCTTCAATATCCTTGGCGCTGTCGAGCACCGGGGCGATCTGTTCCTCAGTGATGCCTGGGGGCAGGTCTTCGAGCATCTCGGCCGGCTGACCATCGGTCGTGGTCTCGACGGCAGATTCAGGCTGCTCCGTCTCTGGGGCAACCGGCTGTTCAGCAGCGGGCTGTTCGGCCGCAGGGGCCGGCAGCGGCGAGAGTGTCAGGCCGAAATCTGCGACGCAAGCGTCGTTGTCGTCATAGCCGAGAACGCCGCAGATGGCGGTGATCTCGGCCAAAGCGGCGTCGATGCGGGCCTGGGCATCGGCATTACCTGCGGCCAGATCGGTCACGGCGACGTTGTAGGCATCAACCTGCGCGGCGAGGCGAGCCTCAATGTCCGTGGTATCGGCCGACGGTGCGGCGTCTTCAGGAACGGCGGCGGGGGCTTCAGTCGTAGTGGTCGGTTCCTCGGTCGCAGTCACCGGGGCTGGTTCTTCGGCAGCAGGCTGCTCGGACACGGGCTCTTCAACTGCCGGCGTCGCATTGGCGGCGGCAGCGGCCTCTTCAGCAGCACGGGCTTCCTCAGCAGCACGAGCTTCCTCAGCAGCACGAGCTTCCTCGGCCGCACGGGCTTCCTCGGCAGCACGGGCTTCCTCGGCCGCACGGGCTTCCTCAGCAGCGCGAGCCTCCTCGGCCGCACGGGCTTCTTCAGCAGCACGAGCTTCCTCAGCAGCGCGGGCTTCCTCTTCTGCTGCCGAATTGTCCTCAGGAGGCGGCGCTGCGGTTGGGACGCTCGCCGCGGAGGCGATGCATTCCTCAATATTGGCGAAGCCGGCTACGATGCACCACTCAGTCAGGTCGGTGCGTGCCGCTTCGAGAGCTGCGGCATCACCAGAGGTCTGGGCCTGCTGATAGGCGGCAATGGCGGATTGCAGATCCGCAGACTGGGCGTTGGCGGCAATCGGGGCACCGGCCAACAGGCCGATGCTTGTTCCGGCAAGAAGCCAGCTCTTAATGCGCATTATTCTTATTCCTTTGTGTCTGAAACACTTCCCGCTGAGCATCATGGTCCATACCTGAATGCTCCATGAACAGCCAATTGGGCTGCTCAGACCGTCCAGCGGGCCCCGCAATGCCCAGAACGCGGCGCTGTGCCAACAGTTCCCCAGCGGACATCTGGCAAGTCCGAGCGTGGCAATGGGGCGTCTTTGCGGCAAACCGAACCGATCTGGCCGCCCGCCTGCTTTCCGGGCGGCTGGCCAACGTGCTAGGCCCAGTACATGCGACAAGTCATGGACAGCATCGTCATCGCCACATCCGGCCAGGGCCTGCACGAGGTCACCCGACCATTACGGAATTTCGTCGCGGGTACGGGAATCGGCACGGGTCTGCTGACCGCCTTTGTGCGGCATACTTCATGTTCGCTGATCATCCAGGAGAACGCCGACCCGGATGTGCAGACTGACCTGCACGGCTTCTTCCGGCGACTGGTGCCCGAGGGCATGGACTGGCTGACCCATACGACCGAGGGGCCTGACGACATGCCGGCCCATATCAAGGCCGCCCTGACACAGACATCCATCGGCATTCCCGTGCGCGAGGGCAGGCCGGTCTTGGGTACCTGGCAGGGTCTTTATCTTTTTGAACACCGCTCCCGTCCTCACCGGAGGGAAGTCGTGTTTCACCTCATGGGGGAATGACTGTGGATTGGATGGAATTGGCCAGCTACTGGCCCTTCATCGTGGGGCTGATGGCCACCGGCGTGGTCTCGGGGATTGCTGCGGGCCTGCTGGGTATTGGTGGCGGCGCGGTCATCGTGCCGGCCCTGGGCAACGCCCTGCTGTTGATGGGCTATGATGCCGATGTGGTGCAGCATGTGGCCGTGGGCACGTCGCTCGCGATCATCATCCCCACCGGCATCGCCAGTGCGCGGGCGCATCACCAGCGCGGGGCGCTGGACATGAACGCGCTGAAACTATGGACGCCGTTCATCGTGCTCGGCACCTTCGCGGGCGGGCTGATGGCCGGCTGGTTCCCGGGTGACGTGCTGCGCGTGGTGTTCGCCGTCATGGCCTTCTTCATCGCGGCCAATATCGTCTTTGCCTTCCAGACCAAGCTCATGGGGCACCTGAGAGGCTCCAGCCTCACGCACCGGATATCGGCACTGGTGGTTGGCTATATCTCGTCGCTGATGGGCATCGGGGGTGGTTCACTGACCGTGCCGACGCTGGTGGCATTCGGGGAGACCATGCACAAGGCAGTGGGCACTTCGGCGGCCATTGGCGTGGCCATCGCCGTTTCGGGAACGGCCGGTTTCCTGATTTCTGGCTGGGGCGCCGCAGGCCTGCCGCCGCTCAGCCTGGGCTATATCAACCTGTTGGCGCTGGCGCTGGTGGGGGTGCTGGCGGCGCTTTGTGCCCCTTGGGGCGCGGCCTTGGCGCACCGGCTGGACCAAAAAACGCTGAAATATGTATTCGCCGCCTTTCTGGTGGCGGTGGGCCTCAACATGCTCTGGAAGGTTGTGTTCGGCTGATCAGCGAGTCAGCGCCTTGTCGCGCTGCTCGTGGTTGGTGGGGACGGAGTGACTACGGTGGAACCGTCCCCACCGCCCAAGCCCCCTCGCTGAGGGGATTCGGGAACCATGGGCAGGGCGGCTGCCCGTACTGCCCATGAGGAATAACAACGCGCGTTAGGCGGTCCGGGTTTGTCCAAAACATGGCAACATCCGGACATGTCCACCGTTTAGTTGTCGGTGTTGTCCAATTCCCACGACACGTTGACCGAAATGGCAAAGCTCATTTCGCCTGCTTCCACCGGAACCGGGGCCGAAGCGGCCATCTCGGCACGAGCATACATCGGGTAGGGCTGGGGCGCGCCATAGCTCTGCTGCTCGGTGATCGAGACCAGGTCGCCCAGCGTGGCGCCGGCCACGCCAGCATAGAGTTCGGCCTTTTCACGGGCTTCCGCAAAGGCAGCCTTGCGGGCCTCATCGAGCAGGTCCGAGGGGTCGGCTACCGAAAATGACACTCCGTTCACGGTATTGGCACCAACGGTGACCGACTTGTCCAGGATGGCGCCCAAATCCGTCAAGTCGCGCACCACGACGGTAACGGCATTGGAGACCTGATAGCCGTTGATGCGTGGGGGCAGGGAATAGCCGTTCTCGTCGCGCGCGTCGGAGTAGACATAGTTGGGATTGACCGAGAACCCGGAAGTCTGGATATCGCGGGCCTCGATGCCAGCCTCCTTGAGGGCGGCGATCAGCTCGTTCATGGCGGCGGTGTTAGCATCAAGGGCCTCGCGCGCCGTTGCGCCCTGGGAGGTGACGCCCGAATTGATGGTGGCCATGTCGGGTGCAGCCCGGACTTCGCCGCGGCCCTCGATGGTGATGGTGCCGGCATAGGCGGGCAGGGCGGTAGCGAGAAGGGCGAAGGGAACGAGGACGCTGAGGGCACGCATGGCAAACTCCTTGGACATGTGCGGGGACGAGGTGTCCCGGTGCAATGCGTCAGTATTGCGGCGCAGATGAACCGAAGTTGAACAAGGGAGCCAGGGGTAGCTTTGCCGAATAGTATGACTTATATGGAAGCGTGCTTGCGTTCGGCCCCGGTATGGGCTCGTATCGCGTCAACAAGTCAGATGGGGCAAAATGACTGCGAACGACCTTCCTGAAGGCCTGCTGGTTGGCCGGGCGTGGCTGCCCGAATTTGATCACCCCCGCATCGTTACTGTACGGAACGGGCAGCTTGTGGACATCACCTCGCGGGGCATGGCGACAGTGCGCGACATCGCCGAGAGCGGCCGCGCTGCCGAGCATGTGCGTTCTGTCCCCGGCCGTGCTGTAGGTGACATCGACGCGGTGATGGCCAATGCCATTGCAGGGCAGACGGTGGACACGCTGCCACGGCTGCTGGCACCGATCGACCTGCAGGCGATCAAGGCGTCGGGCGTGACCTTTGTCGTGTCGTTGCTTGAACGAGTGATCGAGGAACAGGCGCGCGGCGACAAGTCCCGCGCCGATGCACTGCGCGGCGAAATTCTCGAGCTGATCGGTACCGATCTCAGCCAGCTGGTTCCCGGCTCGGACGGGGCCATGAAGGTTAAGGCGGCGCTGATCGAAAAGGGCGTCTGGAGCCAGTATCTGGAAGTTGGCATCGGGCCGGACGCAGAAATCTTCACCAAGGGCCAACCGATGAGCGCGGTCGGCCACGGCGCGGAAGTGGGTCTCCATCCGGTCTCCAGCTGGAATAATCCGGAGCCGGAAGTGGCTCTTGTGGTGACCAGCAAGGGCGAGATCATCGGCGCGACGCTTGGCAATGACGTTAACCTGCGCGACGTGGAAGGCCGGTCGGCCCTGCTCCTGGGCAAGGCCAAGGACAATAACGCTTCGGCCTCGCTAGGGCCGTTTGTGCGCCTGTTTGACGGTGAGTTCACACTGGAAACGATCAAGCAGGCGGAAATCGCGCTGCGGGTGGAGGGAACGGACGGCTTTGTGCTGGAGGGCCATTCCAACATGGCGCAAATCTCGCGCACGCCGGAATCGCTCGTGGCAGCCACGGTTGGCGCGCATCATCAGTATCCGGACGGGCTGGTGCTTTACCTCGGCACGATGTTCGCGCCGGTGAAGGATCGTGACGGCGTCGGCAAGGGATTTACCCACAAGCTGGGCGACGTGGTCTCCATTTCGACACCAAGCCTGGGTACGCTGAGCAATCGTGTCAATCTGTCCACGCTTTGTCCCCCGTGGACTTATGGTACAAGCCATTTGATGCGCGACTTGGCTCGCGCCAACCTCCTCTGATTCCTGACGTTTCTTCTCCTCCCGGACGAAACGCACTGTAGTGAAAGGCCTCTCCATGAGCGAATTGCACAAGAACCTGATCAACGGCGAATGGGTCGGCTCGGATGGGGTCGAAAATATCAACCCCTCCAACATCAACGAAGTGGTGGGCGTCTATGCCCGCGCCACGGCCGAAGAGACCAAGCAGGCGATTGCCGCTGCCAAGGCGGCGTTCCCCGCCTGGTCGCGTTCGGGCATCCTGGAACGCCACGCCATCCTGTCCAAGACCAGCCAGGAAATCCTTGCCCGCAAGCAGGAGCTGGGTGAGCTGCTGAGCCGGGAAGANGGCAAGACGNTGCCTGAGGGCATTGGCGAAGTGACCCGAGCTGCCCAGATTTTTGACTTCTTTGCTGGTGAAGTGCTGCGCCTTTCTGGCGAAGTGCTGCCCTCCGTGCGCCCGGGCGTTGGCGTCGAGATTACTCGCGAACCGGTTGGCGTCATCGGCATCATCACGCCCTGGAACTTTCCGATCGCCATTCCCGCCTGGAAGATTGCCCCGGCGCTGGCCTATGGCAATACGGTGGTCATCAAGCCGGCGGACCTCGTGCCAGGTTCGACTTGGGCGATTGTCGATATCCTGGTGCGGGCCGGCTTGCCCAAGGGTGTGCTGAACCTCGTCATGGGCAAGGGCTCGGTAGTGGGCCAGACCATGCTGGAGAGCAAGGACGTTCACGCCATCAGCTTCACCGGCTCTGTCGGCACGGGCAAGCGCGTGGCTGCCGCCTCGATCGAGGTGGGTCGCAAGTTCCAGCTGGAAATGGGCGGCAAGAACCCGACCATCGTGCTTGATGACGCCGACCTCAAGGTCGCAGTGGAAAGCGTTGCCCAGTCGGCCTTCTTCTCGACCGGCCAGCGTTGCACGGCGTCGAGCCGTGTGATCGTGACCGAAGGCATCCACGACAAGTTCGTGGAGGCGCTGGCAGCCCGTACGGACGGCCTGCGTGTTGGCCATGCCCTTGATAAGGATACCGAAATCGGCCCCGTGGTCGATCCGAGCCAGCTCAAGCAGGACGTCGACTATATCGAAATCGGCAAGTCGGAGGGCGCAAGGCTGGTAGCCGGCGGCGGCCGGGTGCAGAAGGATACCGACGGGTATTTCCTGCAGCCGACGCTGTTTACCGAGGCGACGAACTCGATGCGCATTGCCCGCGAGGAAATTTTCGGGCCGGTGGCTGCGGTCATCAAGGTGAAGGATTATGAGGAAGCCCTGGCCACGGCCAACGATACTGAATTCGGCCTAAGTGCCGGTATCGTAACGACTTCTCTCAAGTATGCGACGCACTTCAAGCGCAATGCCGAGGCCGGCATGGTGATGGTCAACGTACCCACTGCGGGCGTCGATTTCCATGTGCCGTTTGGTGGGCGCAAGGGGTCGAGCTATGGCCCACGCGAACAGGGCCGGTATGCCGCCGAGTTCTTTACCACGGTGAAAACGGCCTATACCGCCGCTGGCTGAGCGAGTGAAACGAGAATGTAATACGGGGCCTTCGGGCCCCGTATTTGTTGGCACACTGTCAACCTTTGCGCTGCGTCAGCGCCATTCCGGCGAGGATAAGGACGATTCCCAAGAGGCTCGCCCAGAGCGTGACGGGAACGCCGCGCACAATATCGAAGATGACGCCTGTGACCATCTGCCCGGCAATGACCAGCAGGGTGGAGTTGACCGCCCCGATGCGGGTGATGAGCCACGAGCCGGCCGCAACGAAGACCACGCCGAACGCGCCGCCCGTAAAAACCCACCAAGGGATGGTGGCGAGGTTGTCGGGGATGAGGCCGCCAATGACCAGGCCAAGCAGGGTCAGCACCGCAAAGCCGATTGCGTGGTTCCAGAACGACGAGATCATCGCGGTAGTGGACAGCGACAGGCGGCCATTGATCTGGCGGCTGAGGATGACGAAGACGCCCACGACGAAGGCGAAGATGATGGGCAGGATCATGCCGTGCCTCCCAGACCAAAGAGGATGATCAGGAGGCTGCCCGTGGCAATGAGCACTACCGCGCCCGCGTCGCGCAGGTCGAGACGGCGCTTGGGCAGGCCAAGGAGGCCCCAGAAGTCGGCGGCAAGGCTGAGGGCGAACTGACCGGCCAGGCCGAGCGCCAGGGTGCCGGCCAGGGCGAGCGGCGAATTGACCGCCTCGGAGGTGAGCATGACGGTGACGGCGCCGACGCCGCCGCCGAGATAGGCCCAAGGCGGAACGCGACCAGCGCTGGCACGGGCAAGCGCTGCCTCGCGCCGCTGGCTGCGCCAGAGCAGGGCAATGATCAGCCCCGCGACGAGGGTGCCGACGCCATGGGCCAGCCAGGAGGAAAAGAGCGGGCCGCCATAGCGGCCGGCTTCGCCATTGATGAAGACGGCCATGGTGAGGACGCCGCCACTGCCGAAGGCAGCGAGCAGATGCAGCGGGCTGGGCCGCTGGACAACAGGGGTGGTCATGAAATCAGTCCGACTCAAAGAGGTGGATTGATCTTGTTCGCCCGCTGGCGTGCCGTCAAATGGCCCGCAGATGCGCAAGCGG
>Ga0065721_10004613_pt1 | contig 27465 bp, 22 predicted proteins | sample Mesricmetagenome_FD_59108 | JGI IMG/M metagenome (GOLD analysis project Ga0065721, IMG submission 59108) | Mesophilic microbial community from rice straw/compost enrichment Sample: eDNA_1 v2 (version 2) | ecosystem: Engineered > Solid waste > Grass > Composting > Bioreactor | place: USA: Davis... | reverse complement strand
TTTTACCCGGCGGAATAAAGCAAAGAAAGGAAGGGCGTGGAATTTTGTTCACTTTATTGATGCTAACAAAAACCTGTTTCGTTACATCACAGAATCCGGGATCGATGATTTTTATCCCATGCCTGGATTTCGTTCTTTCGAACAACTTCGAAGACAGAGCACACCTACGTTGTCTGTAAATAGCAGTCTGAGTTATTCAGAACCGATTTTCGACAATGTTACACTACGTTTTTCGGCAAAGCATGAATTCCTGCGCGATAAACAGGATGTAGGAATTTTTGAGAAAGATCCGGGAAGTTCCAAGTATGAATTGCTGGATTATGCTGCAAGTAGCGGCTTCGAGCGCGAACAGAACCGGGCGGGTTTTTATTCCGGAATTACTTTCAAGATCAAAGAGGTTAGTCTGACAGGCGGTGTAACAGCACTTTGGCAAAGAATCGGAAATGAATTCAAGAATATTTCAGATCCGATCAACATGAGACTGTTTGATTTTGTTCCCAGTGCTTCAATCCAATGGAAGAAACTCTCCGTGAATTATAGTATGAATGTGACGCCGCCGCACATTTATTATTTGACGCCGGTACCGGATAGCACGAATCCATTTATGATCCGTTTTGGCAATCCTTATTTAAAGCCGGCCCGCCGACACAGCTTTAATGCCAGCAATTTCAATTTCCTGCAGGCAAGCGGAACGAGTTATAATATCTGGGCAGGTGCAAATATTATAAACGATGATGTGGTGATGAGTCGTACGGTTGCTGCCAATGGAATTCAAACAGATCGTCCGGTGAACGCAAATGGAATCATTCACTTATGGGGTGGTATTGGTTTTGGAAAGGAATTTAAACGCAATCAACGTTTCATATTTTCATTCCGCCTGCAGCCACAGTTCAATTTCTCCAGGCGAAAAGTGATTGTGAATGACTATGTGAGCTATGCAAGAAGCATTGGTGGTGGTCCCGGTGTGAACATCGGTTTGAACTGGAATGATATTGTTGAATTCAGACCATCCTATTCTCCATATTTTTCACGGATATCATATTCTCACCCCGATTTCAAAGATGTAAATGTGGTAACACACTATTCTGAAGGAGAACTTATTATCCGGTGGCCTAAAAAACTGGTTTGGGAAACAAATGTTGCGTATCGCTATACAAATGATGTAGCGCCGGGACTTCCGAAGGATAATATTTTGTGGAATGCCGCTGTAACGTTCCTTATGTTCCCTGGTGATGTGGGAATGTTGAAATTGAGTGTGTATGATCTTTTGAATCGCAACCAGGGTTTTTATCGCTATGCATATTTGAATCAGGTTGTTGACAACCAGTCGAATATTTTGCAACGATATGGTTTGCTCACATTCACTTACAATATTCGCAATATGGGTGTTTCCAAAAAAGTTGGAGGAAGAGACAGATTGTTCTGGTTCTAAAATTTCTCGGCAACACCGAGTCCAAATAAAGCAAAATCATACCTGACCGGATCATTCCGGTCAAGCTGTTTGAGATGTGCAGTCAGCTCCAGACTGGTGAGCCAGTCAATGGCAGTCCGTTCAATCAGTCCGAACCTGCGGGCAACCCGGGCAACATGAACATCAATGGGACAAACCAGTTGTGCCGGAGTGATATTTTTCCAGATTCCAAAATCAACCCCGCGATCATCATTACGAACCATCCATCGAAGGAACATGTTGAGACGTTTGCAGGTTGAGTTCCTTGCCGGACTTGCAATGTGTTTTCGTGTTCGTTCGGGTGAGTCGGGTAAGCTGAAAAAATAATTGTGAAATCCGATCAATGCGTTTTCAATGTTTGCATCGTGGGGCGTGATCCATTGTGAGAATGCAGTTTCCAGTGAAATATGGTTGCTGTAATGATGTTTGAGAAATTCAATGAAATATAAAAGATCCGTTGTGTTGAATGTTCGATGTTTAAATTGCATCAGTGGCAACAGATCTTTTTCTGCATGAGATGTGATGAATTGATGTGGTGCGTTGTCCATCAATTGCATCAACTCCCGGCTTTTGGAAATAATGGTTGTGCGGTTGCCCCAGGCAAATATGGATGCAAAGAAACCAGAGATTTCAATATCCTGCAGTTTTGAGAAACTATGTGGAATGCAAATGGGATCTTTTTCAATGAAGAAAGGCTGATTGTATTCATCAGCCTTTCGATCAAGAAATATTTTGAGGTCTTTGTTCAATTGTCGCGTTCAATCAAATTCACTTTTTGAAACCGCAAGAGGAGCAACCCGCCAGTAAACGGACGCAAAAAAATCCTCAAAGTTGAAAATACTTTTCAAATTGAATACACCCTTTGCGGTTTAATAAAAGGGTTTTATCCAATCGCCTGTTTCAAATCTTCAATCAAATCTTCTACATCCTCAATTCCAACACTCAAACGAATCAAGGAGTCTGTAAGTCCGTTTTTGATTCTTTCTTCACGCGGAATAGAAGCATGCGTCATGGAAGCAGGATGGTTGATCAGGGATTCAACGCCACCAAGACTTTCTGCAAGTGCAAACACGCGTGTAGCAGAAAGAACTCTTTTCGCTTCTTCCACACTGTCGTCTTTCAATGTAAAACTCATCATGCCACCAAAATCACGCATTTGTTTTTTGGCAATGTCATGATTTGGATGATCTTCAAATCCGCACCAGTACACCTTTCCAACTTTTGGATGTTTGCGCAGCCACTCTGCAACCTTCCTTCCATTCTCACAATGGCGCTGCATACGAACGTGCAAAGTTTTAATTCCTCTAAGAACAAGGAAGCAATCCATGGGACCAGGGACCGCACCACAACTTTTCTGAATGAAATAAAGTTGTTCGCGAAGGTCTTTATCATTCATCACTAAACATCCCTGAATTACATCACTATGGCCACCAAGGTATTTGGTTACTGAATGCATAACGATATCCGCACCAAGATCGAGAGGGTTTTGAAGATAAGGAGATGCAAAAGTGTTATCCACGCAAAGCAGCAATTTGTGCTGGCGTGTGATCGCCGCAAGAGCTGCAATGTCGGTGATGTTCATCAGTGGATTTGTTGGAGTTTCAGTCCATACAAGCTTTGTATTGGAATTAATATATGGCCTGACATTCTCCGCATTTTGCATGTTCACATAATGAAACCTGATCCCAAACTTTTCAAACACTTTTGAAAACAGGCGATATGTACCACCGTACATATCACTTGCTGCAATGACTTCGTCGCCGGGCTGCAGAAGTTTGATCACTGCATCGGTAGCTGCTACACCACTACTGAAAGCAAGACCGTAACGTCCGTTTTCGATGGCTGCAAGAGCGGCTTCAAGTGCCGTTCTTGTTGGATTCTGACTTCTCGCATATTCATAACCTTTATGTTGCGCCGGTGCTTCCTGCACATAGGTAGACGTTTGATAAATGGGCGTCATAATTGCGCCGGTAGTGGGATCGGGTTCTACACCTGCGTGGATAAACTTTGTTCCAATCTTCATATACTATTGATTTATGCCGCTCAGTCGGCGGATGAATTGCAAAGATGAAGAAACATTTAATGAAAAACCTGCTGTTTTTGAACCGGCGTCAACCACTTTTACAGATTAACAAGTTCTTTAGTTACAAAAGAGAAATTTGGCACGACAATTCATCCCTTTTTTCCTCCATTCATCCCTCATAAACTCAATTCATTTCCAGGTTGATAGAGACCACATCACCTGTTATGTAAATATTAGCACCAGTGGTGTAATCCTTCCCATTGCAGCGTGTTTTTACGAATATATTCGTATCGTATTTCATTATACAAAAACCTCAAAACCATAGTTTATGAAAAAGATTCTTTTAGCAGCAACAATCATGATCAGCCTGAATTCATTCGCATCTGATCCCCGCGTAGACGAGAAAGTTCTTGACGCATTCAAAAAAACATTTACTGAAGTAACTGACGTGGCCTGGACCGAACATGAGAACCTCTATGAGGTATCTTTCAAGCAACACGACATCCAGGTAAAGGTGAGCTACGACAGAGACGGTAACATTATAAACACGCTTCGTTACTACCAGGAGGAACATTTGCCTTTGATCGTTCGTTCCAAAATCAAAACAAAGTATTCTGATAAAAAGATCACAGGTGTTACTGAAATGGCCTCAGAAGATGGAACATTTTTCTATGTAATCCTGGAAGGTGATAAAAACCTGATGGAAGTGAAGGCGGATATTTTTGGACATCTGACTGTTCAAAAGAAATGGAAAAAATCCTGATCTAAAAAATATAGGAAGCGGACCAATACTTCCAGTCCATTCCAGAAGCCGCATACGCTGTGTGCGGCTTCACTTTTTTCAGTACTTCCGCACTTAGTATTTTTTCATCAACCAGTTTTTTCTTTCCTTCCATGATCGCTTCCTGCACTTCAGGCAACATCATCCATTCCTTTTGTGGTGGCTCAAAACCGGTTTTGTCCTTACGCCAGACGATGGTTGGAGGAAGTTTGTTTTCCACTGATTTTCTCAATATCCATTTTGTCCAGCCTTCGTGTATTTTGAGGTCGGGAGGAAGAGAGAACAGGAAGTTCGCGAGGTCATGACTTAAAAAAGGCAAACGAATTTCTGCACCATGAGCCATACTATTGCGATCTGCAAGGCGCAATAATTCTTCCAGTCCATTTGTAAAACTGTTGAAATAGAGCGCGCCATTGAGATCAAAACTTGCAGGAACGGAATAATATAAATTCCTTTTGTTGATGAATGCAAAATCGCGGTCAAAATCAGGATGACGAAATGCTTGTTTTGCTTTCCTTGTTTGAAGCAAAGCCATTGCAAAATCAGGAAAGAGTGCCGCAATTTTCTCTTTTAATAAAAAATTCTCTTTCACTCCCAATGCACGAGCCGCTTCAAGTTCTTTGGACGATTTTAATTTTTTATTCCTGAAAAGTTCCTGCCAGTACCATTTATAATATTTGTGATAACCCGCCAGCAATTCATCTGCACCTTGTCCATCGAGCAAGACAGTCACATTATTTTGACGGGCGGTCTGATAAACTTTATACTGTGCCAGCACACTCGCTGAACCAAATGGTTCTTCCTGATGATGCATAACCTTCTCCATGAGCGGAACGATTTCCAGAGGAGAAAGTGTCACAAAAATATGATCCAGTCCATATTGCGATGCAACTGCTTTTGCATATTGCGTTTCATCTTTTTCAAATCCTTCGAAAGAAGCTGTAAAACATTTGTGGCTGTACTGACTGGATTGAATGTCATCACAAAACGCGACAACTGCGGAACTATCCAGTCCGCCACTTAAACTTGTTCCGACCGGAACATCGCTGCGTAATCTTTTTTTTACTGATTCAGAAAATAGATGTGTGAACTGCTCAATTGCTTCTGATGGGGCGATCGAATGATTGATTTCAGGATAGATCTGCCAGTACTTGTCAGTTTCCAGTTTTTTATCAGGAAATGTATACAACAGAAACGAAGCAGCGGGAAGTTTGTAAACACCATTAAAAAAAGTTTCCTGAGGATCTGAAGGATTTCCGGTATAGCCGATCGCGAGGAAATTGTAGATCATGCTTCGGTTCACTTCTTTTTCAACGCCCAGCGTCCACAGTGATTTGATTTCGGAAGCAAAGATCAATTGGTCGTCATCATAAGAAAAGAAAAATGGTTTTTCACCAAATCTGTCTCTTGCAGCAAATAAAGTTTTTTCTTTTTCATCCCAAATCGCAAAGGCAAACATGCCGTCAAAATGTTCGAGACAGGCAGTGCCCCAGGCGGCATATGCAGCAACAATTACTTCTGTGTCGGAAGCTGTTGTAAAAGAATATCCTTGTTTTTGGAGTGTGGAACGGATCTCGGTATAGTTGTATAATTCGCCGTTATGAATAATGGTATAACGTTCTGCGTAACGCATCGGTTGCGCAGCAGCTTCGGAGAGATCAATGATGGACAAACGACGATGTCCCAAAGCGACAGTATTATTTTCATTGAGCCACACACCCTGACTTTCGGGACCTCTGTGGCGCAAACAATTCACTGCTGCTTCCAACTTCGTGCGTATTTCTGAAGTTGGACGATGACTGATAATTCCGGCAATGCCACACATGATTAGTCTTCAGAATATTCGATGAACAGACTTCCTTCGGTATCGTCCCAAACCATAATCATATCAGCTCCACCCGGCTTGTGACGGAATACAAGCGTGAAATATTCTACCGGCTGGTTATTCGGTTTGCTCACACTGGCATTAAAACGATATACATCTTTTGTGCTATCCTGCTGCAAGCCCCAGGAAAAGAGATTACTGTTGAATGCGATCACCCAGTGATCTTCATATGGAATGCAATACATCACATATTTTCCGGGAGCCACAGTTTTTCCTTCAATTTTTACAGGTTTGAAGAATTCAATTTCTGTTGCTTCATTCGCACCAAGTCGCCACGGTTCACCGTATTTCAGAAGATCACCAAAGATCTTGCGACCTTGTTTGTGAGGGCGGCTGTAAATCACACGAGCAACCGGAAGTGATGAACGCGTCATCAGTTTGGGATATTCAACCGGCAGATAACTCATGTCCATTGGTGAAATGTCGATGGTAGCATAAGGATTGGCAAGATCTTTCCGAAGCGAGTCTTTGGGAATGATTTTCGGTGCTCTTGGCCCGGTTTGCGTGGGTCTTTCCCTACAGCAGAACAATCCAAGCAATAACAACAATCCGGTCAATTGTTTCATGGCGAAAAAATACAGCTTTTCATAAAGGCAGCCAAAGAACGAGCGAATCGGTGAGTTCCCGTCCGGGTGCAGGCATCAGTCGTTCGAAAAGGCGTGGGCTTCCCATTTCATGAAGCGGACGCATGAACCGGAGTTTTTTAAGTAGGTTTGCCCCGACAAAAACTTATGAAATGAGAAAGTTCTTTTTTGCATTTGTTCTCAGTATCACTTTCGTTTTCAGGGCCGCCGCCGACGAAGGTATGTGGCTTCCCATGTTGCTTGGACAGCAGGTGTATAACGACATGGTGAAGAAAGGCCTGAAGCTTTCCAAAGAGCAATTGTACAGCATCAACAAAGCATCACTCAAAGATGCCATCGTTATTTTCGGCGGTGGTTGTACAGGCGAAATCGTGAGTAAACAAGGTTTGCTTTTCACCAACCACCATTGTGGCTACAGTGTGATTGCAAACGCAAGTTCAGTAGAACACAACTATTTGAAAGATGGATTCTATGCCAGAAACATGGGTGAGGAAATTCCAGGTGGAAACCTCTCCGTGCAATTCCTTCTTCGCATTGAAGATGTGACAAACCTGGTTTTGGATTCATTAAAAGGTTTGAGTGGTCAGGAACGTATCACCCGTCAGAATCAAATTCTCGCAGCTATCAATGCAAGAATGAGTGATACAGCCAAATCAATCGAAACCAGAGTCAGTGCATTGTTCAAAGGCAATCAATTCCTTGCATTTGTGTATCAGCGTTATCGCGATGTTCGTCTGGTTGGAACTCCTCCGGAATCCTTAGGTAAATTTGGTGGTGACACCGACAACTGGGAATGGCCCCGTCATACCGCGGATTTTTCTGTATTTCGCGTTTACACCGCTCCTGATGGAAGCCCTGCACGTTACAGTCCGAATAACGTTCCCCTCAAACCAAAATGGTATCTCCCTGTTTCCATCAAAGGTGTGAAAGAAGGTGATTTTGCAATGATCTGGGGTTATCCCGGCAGCACCAACCGTTATGAATCTTCTTATGGTGTGCAACTGGCAACTGAAGTGAACAACCCCACACTGGTAAAACTTCGTGATGTGCGCCTGAAATACATGTTTGAGGAAATGAAAAAAGATCCCGCCATCAAACTTCAACTTGCATCTGACTATGCAGGTATTGCGAACTACTGGAAGTTTTATGATGGTGAGACAAAGCAACTTCTGAAGTACGATATCTATGGTCAAAAGAAGAAAGCTGAAGAAGCTTTCATCAAATGGGCGCAGGATAAACCTGAATACAAAGATATCTTCAGGGATCTTGAAACGGCTTATGCAGAATGGAGACCTTATACACTTCACAGACAATATATCAATGAAGGTATTTTTGGTTCGCCACTGTTGGCATATGCTGCGAGCCTGCAACAGCTTGAAAACGTACTGGTGAAGCCTGGTGCATCAACAGCTGACATTAAGAAAGCTGTAGATGCTGCGGCAAAATCGCGTGAGAATTTCCTTGGTTCTCATAACCGCCCTTCTGATTTGAATATCGTTGCTGCGGTGTTGCAGATGTATTACAACGATGTTCCGAAAGATCAGCATCCTCAAGGATTTTTCAACGACCTGAAAACAGCATATGGAAGTCTCGACGATGCCGCTACTTATAAAAAGTATGCGAATGACATCTTCAACAATACCATGATTCTTGATAATGCCAAATGGGAAGCATTTGCGAATAATCCCGATGCCGGCAAATTGCAGGAAGATCCCGCTTATAAAGCTGCAAGTGCTTTCCTGAAAAACTATGTAAGCAAGTATTCATCACGTTATTCTCAATTTATGACGAAGAATAACGAGTGGGGACGTTTGTATTTGAAAGGTGTGATGGAGATGAATCCAAACAAGGTGATGTATCCCGATGCAACTTTCACCATGCGTGTGAGCTATGGTAAAGTTGCTTCATACAAACCTCGTGACGCTGTGACTTATGATTTCGTAACAACAATGTCTGGTCTGCTTGAAAAATACAAACCCGGTGATTATGAATTTGATCTTCCGGCTGATGTACTTGAAAAGGCAAGAGCAAAAGATTTCGGGCCGTATAAAGATGCCAGAAAAAATGATCTCGTAACTGGTTTTATTTCCAGCAATGACATTACCGGTGGTAACTCAGGTTCTCCTGTATTAAATGGAAATGGAGAATTGATCGGTCTTGCTTTCGATGGAAACTACGAAGCGCTTAGCCACAAACTTGCATTTGACAAAGACCTGAATCGCACAATCAACGTTGATATTCGTTTTGTGCTGTGGTGCATTGACAAAGTGGGTGGTGCGAAAAATATCATTCAGGAACTCGACATCCGCAGGTAAACAGACTTCTCATATTTGTTAGCCCCGTGCCAAAAGCATGGGGCTTTTTTTGTGTGGAGGGTTGTGTGTAAAGTTTGGAGTTTTAGAGTGTGGCGTAGAAGCATTTGCAATGAAACAATTGATGGACTGGGGAGATAGAGCAACTGTTACTATTTACCAGGCAACTGTCAATTTAAACAGTTTGACTTTTTACTCCTGAATTTTGGACTACCTCATACTCACTCTTTTCGTGCTCTCACCATCTCCCTCTTTCCCGGCGGGCCTGGCAATTTTTCAACCTGCAGACCTGCTGCCTGCATGGCGCGACGCACTTCGCCTTTGGAACAATAGGTAACGAGAACGCCACCGGATTTGAGGCAGGCATAAATTTTTTCAAACACTTCACGTGTCCAGAGCTCAGGCTGCGCGCCGGGAGCGAAAGCGTCAAAATAAACCAGGTTAAAATCAGTATCAGGTTGCCATTCCAGGAGACTGCGATTCAATTTTTTAATTGTAAAAAAAGGAGCAATGGAACAGGATTGTTCCCATGGTACATTATGGATTGAAAGAAAAAAATCACGTTCGGAGGGAGTGGTGCCGTAATTCAGTTGTTCAATCACTGTGGTATCGAGCGGAGAAGTTTCTATCGCGGTGTAATTGATTTTCCGTTCTATTTGTCTGGCTTCGAGCGCAGTAAGAAAAGCATTGAGTCCCGTGCCGAATCCCATTTCGAAAATATTCAAACCTTCTTCTGTGATGGCAGTGATGTGTCGCAATCCTTCCTGGATAAAAACATGCATGGACTCCTGAATTGCGCCGTGATGCGAGTGATACGTTACTTTTAAATCAGGGATTTCTATGGTGTGAGAACCATCGCGTGTGAGAATGATTTGTTTTTCCATCGCATTTCTGTCGCTCATCATAACTTCAGGTTATGGAATATTTGAGTCACCTTTCAAAAGATAAAAAACTTGCGAAATTCATTAATGGTCATGAGCCTTTCAAACTAAAATCGCATCGCAACATCTGTCTTCGACTTTGTGCTTCCATCATGAGCCAGCAATTGAGCACAAAGGTGGCAAAGGTAATCTATGAACGTTTTTTGAACCTCTATGGAGGAGAAGAACCAACTCCGCAGCATATCGTGGCAACACCTTTCAAAAAACTCAGGGAAATTGGATTGAGCAATGCCAAGGCCCAGTACGTTTTAAATGTGGCGCAATTTGCCATTGACCAGGACCTGAGCGACAAAAAACTGAAAAAAATGAGCGACGAGGAAATCATCACCTTACTCACACAAATCAAAGGAGTAGGGAGATGGACGGTGGAAATGTTGCTGATGTTCACGCTCGGGCGGCAGGATGTATTTTCGGTTGACGATTACGGGATTCAGACCGCCATGAAACACATTTACAAGATACCCGACGCGAACAAAAGAGAACTGAGGGAAAAAATGTTGAAGATTTCCGGGAAATGGGCGCCGTATCGCACTTACGCCTGTCTGCATCTGTGGCACTGGAAGGACAACAAACCGATGTAGAGATTGGTTTTATCGAAATTTGAAGTTTTCATTATTAATTTTTTATCTTAGGGAAACTTTCTTCTCCGTTCCCACCCTGTACTCCTTATCCAATTAAATAATCTGTAGCCTTTGAATTTTTTTAAAATCAAAGCTATGTCTGATAACATCTTATTGAAAATGACCGAAGAGAAGAACCGCTTGATCAATGAGGTCATTACAAGATTTCTAGGTCATCAGCCCTCAATGCTTGAAAGAAAAGCTTTCACGTTTATGCATCGCCTTGAAGAAAGTTACATTTATTACAAAGGCAGGCTGATCGAGATTGTCAAGTACGAAGCCAAAGACTATCTCGCTATATTATGACCTTTTCGGCTTTTTGCAGGTAACTGTCGTCGATAACTGCGCCCAGTCCGGGTGCGTCGGGCAGTTCTATAACACCTTTTTCCATGTACCTTATTCCACCGATTACAGGGTCTTCCCTGTACATGAGCGGTGTGTCAAAATCACAGTGAGTTATGTGATCATTTGCAAGAGCCAAATGAGCTGCCGCCGTCATACCTAATCTTGACTCCATAAATCCGCCTACCTGCATATGCATACCTGCAGCGGCGCCGAGTCGTGCCACTTTTATTCCTTTGTAAAATCCTGAAGTTTTTCCCAGTTTGATATTAAACATCGGGCAGGCTTTCAGCCGGATCAGTCGCTCTGCGTCATGATCATCACCGCAACTTTCATCAGCCATAATTGGAATAGGAGAAGCAGCACTTACGCGTGCAAGATCCATGAATAAATGACGTGAGATAGGTTCCTCACAATGTTCAATTCCAAATTCACCCAAAGCCTGCAACACGGCAATCGCGTTGTCAGGAGTTTTCCAACCCTGATTTGCATCTATGCGCAATGGATACGAGGAGCCAATGCCGTCGCGAATGGCGCGTATTCTTTCTACATCTTTCTCCTTGTTCTCCCCAAGCTTTACTTTGATTGCCGAAAATCCCTGTTCTGCAAATTTTATTGCATCAGCTCGCATTTTCTGCGGATCACCAATGCTTACAGTCATGTCCGTTTCCAGTTTTTTGTTGACTGTTCCACCAAGAAGTTTATAGATCGGAGTATTGGAATGTTGTCCAACAATGTCGTGAAGTGCAATATCAAAAGCACTTTTGATGCTGGAGTTACCATAGATGGTGGCATCCATTAGTTGCATGCAATTTTCGATGTGAAGTGCATCTTTGCCTTTTAATACTTTGGCGAAATATTGTCCAACAATGAAGCAGGTGTCAATGCTTTCACCGTTGATCGACATGTAGGGACTGCATTCACCATAGCCTGCACAACCATCGGCGGTCCGGATGATCACTACAACATTTTGTACTTCATGAATCGGTCCCAGAGAAATAACAAAGGGTTCTTTGAGAGGGAGGTATAATTTGTATAGCTCGATGGTCTGAATCGTTGTGCCTGGCATAGTTGGGTAATTCAAAAGTCAGGAGTAAAAAGTCAAAATTTTGATTCGAAACGTCTTATAATACTTGCACAGTTTTATTGTGTTCCTGGCGGTTAAAACCTACACAGTACAAATCTAAAGCATGCTCTATTCAGAACGATTTGAATTTTGAACATTTGATTTTTGACCTGCTCATTACTTCACCACTGTCCAGCTCATACTTCCGTCTTTTTCATCCTTGATCTGAACTCCAACTGCTGCGAGCTGGTTTCTGATTTTGTCAGAAGTTGCCCAGTCTTTTTTCGCCCTCGCTTCTTTTCTGATCTCAATCAGCACCTGCATCACATCATTGAGCTTTCCACCATCACTTTCAGATTCATTTTTCAAACCCAGAATATCCTCGATATAAGTTTTCAGCGTTTGCTGCAACAAAGAAAAAGTAGATGATGAAATTTCCTGTCTGCCGATGGTACCATCCTTTAACGAATTAATCACCGGAACGATCTCAAAAATATTGGCCAGCACTTTTGCGGTACTGAAATCATCATTCATGAAATCTTCCAGCTCTGCCAGCAACGTTCTCATTTTTTTATCGAGTTCTTCGTTGGCAGGAGCATCGTTATCAGGCGCAGGTTGTTGCTGTAACCAGCCATATGGTTCCATCATTCTGCGCAAACCTTTTTCTGCAGCCAGCAAAGCATCGTTGCTAAAATCGAGTGTACTGCGATAATGCGTTTGCAGAATAAAAAATCTCACCGTCATGGGCGAATAACCTTTTTCCAGCAGAGGATGATCGCCGCTAAAAAGTTCTGTGAGTTTGATCACATTGTTATAGCTCTTGCCCATTTTGCGCCCGTTAATGGTGATCATGTTATTGTGCATCCAGTAACGAACCGGTGATGTATGATTGCAAATGGTGCTTTGTGCAATTTCACTTTCATGGTGAGGGAACTGCAAATCCATTCCGCCGCCGTGAATATCGAATTGTTTGCCCAGGTATTTTGTACTCATCGCCGAGCATTCGATATGCCATCCGGGAAATCCTTCGCCCCAGGGACTTTTCCATCTCATGATATGTTCCGGAGGAGCGGCTTTCCACAATGCAAAATCGGCCTTGTTTCTTTTTTCTTCCTGTCCTTCCAGCTCTCTTGTTGTTTCAAGCAGGTCATCCAGCACTCTTCCACTCAGTTTGCCGTAGTCGTGCGATGCTGCATATTTTTCTACATCAAAATATACGCTGCCGTTTACTTCGTATGCATAGCCTGCACGAATGATCTCTTCGATCATGTTGATTTGTTCAACGATATGTCCGGTTGCAGTAGGCTCAATGCTTGGTTCGATGCAATTGAATTGCTTCATGGCCCAGTGGAACAGGTTGGTGTATTTCTGTACCAGCTCCATGGGTTCCAGTTTTTCAATCACAGCTTTTTTGGAAATTTTGTCTTCAGCTTCACGTCCTTCTTCTTCAAAATGTCCCGCATCGGTAATGTTGCGAACGTATCGAACTTTGAGACCCAGGTGTGTCAAATAGCGGTATACCACATCGAAAGTGATATAAGGCCGCGCATGACCGAGGTGACTTTCGCCACTAACAGTAGGTCCGCAAACGTACATGCCTACGTGCCCCGGCACCAGTGGTTCAAAAACTTCTTTGTCCCTTATGTAAGAATTGTAAATCTTCAGCTTGCTCATAAATGAAATTTGATCGTAAGGAAATAGTTGTGCACAGAAGTCAGAGTTAGCAGCAACAACAACAGGTATGATGGATGTTTACGATCATGGCTGTCAAAGATAGTTGAAAACTCAAAAGGAATTGGTAAAACCCGAATGAGCTGTTTCCGGGGCTTTTGGGTTGTTATTGGGAATTTTCCTTCCCGGGGTCCGGAAGAGTCAGATCAGCAACCAGCATGTAATGATCTGAATAGTCGCGGATAATGCGGTTGAACTGTTTGATTTTGAATTCAGGAGTCGTAAGAATATAGTCGATGCGGAGGGTAGGAGCGATATTCGAGAAGGTCTTGCCAACACCCAGGCCGGTTTCCAGGAAAGCATCCTGAAGATCTTTCCCCCGAATTGTAAAATAGGTGTAGGAATTAGGAACATCATTAAAATCTCCCGTAAGCACATAAGGATGTGGCGACCGGGAAATGAGGTCCCGCACAATTCGCGCCTGAATGGATCTTCTTTCAACACCCATTCGCAGTTTGGTGAAGATGTTTTTTGAACTTTGCACCATTCCGTCTTCCGTCTTTTTGATCTTTTCAATACTCTCAAAATCTTTTTTTCTGAATTGTACTGACTGAAGATGTGTAGTGAATATTCTTACAGTATCGTTGTTGAATACAACATCGGCATGAATGAAAGCTTCGGCCATGGATGGTTTTGGAAAACGGATCATTCCACTATCCACAATCGGCAACCTGGAAAAAATAGCCTGTCCTACCCATTGACGATATCCATCATTATCCCATGAATAATAATAGTACGGATAGCCAAGTTCCTTCATTACATGATTGAGATTATTGTAGTAGACCGTGTCGGTTGAAGTAAAAAATTCCTGCAGGCACAATACATCCGCGTTTTGTTCTTTGAGCAGGTCCATCATCTTGAGGCGGGTGCGACTTCCTTTGTTGTTATTACGTTTCCATTCCACGAAACGAGCTACGTTCCAATGTGCAACACGCAATACTTCGGAAGGTTTCTCGTAATCAAATTTTTCAGGAATATGAAATGCAAAAAAGGCCATGATGCTTTTATAACCGATGGCCACAGCGATGATGGAAATGAGCGTATATCGTGGTTTGAATACAAGCCAGAAAAGAACAAAAGCTACGAGTGAAACGATGATGAAAGCAAAACCGAGTCCGAGTAAAGAAATGAACCACCATTTTTTTGGATCGAGATAAGGAGCCAGACAGGCCAGCAGAAAAGCCACTGCCACCACGATATTGAGTACGAGAAAACTGATTCTGGTGATCCGCCTGTATTTCAATTGCCCCGATTTATTACACGAATTAACGCAAAAGCTGGATAATAGCTATGTTAACAATGAATTCGGCACCTGTATGTTGTGAATTAATGCGGAGAAATGGAAGAACTAAAGACCTTCTTCGCTGGCCTTTCTCAGAATTTCTTTTTCGTCTTCCGTTAGAGAATTATATCCCTTTTGATTGATCTTGTCGAGAATTTCATCTACCCGCTGTTGTGTCACCGTAGGTGTTTTGGAATAGGGCTGAACCCTGGCTTTATAAAACAAATGAGATTTTAATGATTTGTTCTTTTGGGGTTTGTCGGGGTTGAACAGGTCATTGATCCAGTCATAAAAATTGTTCATCCAAAGTCCGATATCATGTCCTCTTTTCAAAAGTAAAACAAAGAAGAAGCCCATGATACCACCTGCAATGTGCGCAATATGACCGCCTGGATTTCCCTGCGGTATGGTGGCAAGGTCGATGATCAAAAACAAAACCGTTATCACCCAGATCGGGATACCTCCGTTGAGCATGGTGAGAATGCGATAGTTCGGCGCCAGTGAAGTGGCTGCTATTGCAATACCCATTACACCTGCTGAAGCACCATAAGCTCGCGCGACCGGAAGATATTCCTTCATGGGACTAATAAAATTGTACGAAAGCATATAGGCTGCGGCACCTGCCAATGCGCAATAGAGAAACACGGGAATCAGTTTTCTGTTGCCTGCAAGATCCTGCAGAATGTATCCAAAGGCCCAAAGCCACAGCAGATTTCCCAATATGTGCCAAACCGTTTCAGTATCATGCACAAACATATGGGTGATCAGGGTCCAGGGTCTTGTCAGGAAACGGTCAATATCAGCAGGAAGTGTTACCCAGTCGAAAAAGTATTGATGGAAATAATGGCCGCCGGTCTTTGCCCCTTCGTAATGGAAATAGTAAATGATTTTAATGAGCGCCAGGATCATGAAAACAACCAGGTTGATTGCAATCAGCATGGTGAGTGCATTGCCATCCTGTCCGATGGAAAGCCTGGGTCTGTTCTGTTGTTGATAATGACTCATGGTGCTAATCTAAAAACTGCAATTTATCTGCCACACTAATAAAATCGTTTCCGGTTGGTCTTATTCCAGATCAGGACCAAAATTAAACCCGTCAAAGCTCCGCCGAGGTGTGCAAAGTGGGCAACATTGTCGCCCTGGAAATTGGCAACGCCGCTGAACAGGTCAATGGCCGCCAGTCCAATCACAGCCCATTTAGCCTTGACTGGTATCGGGATGAACATAATGTACAATTCCGTGTTGGGGAATAAATATCCAAAGGCTGCAAAAATTCCCATCACGGCACCTGAAGCACCTACGGCAGCGGTGTATCCATTCGTAAAATATTCCACACCTAAATGCGCCGCGGCGGCTCCTACACCGCATGCAAGGTAGAAGAATAAAAATCTTTTCGGTCCCCACACATTTTCAAGAATGCGTCCAAACATCCAAAGACCGAACATATTAAAAAGAATATGATAGAATGCAACTCCTCCTGTGGGATCATAAGATGCATGCGCAAACATATGTGTCGCGATCTGGTAAGGTTTGAAAGGTTCGCTATCGATAGGATAAAGAGCAAGATAATTTGTGAGGGTGCCGGTGAGCACATTACCTTCCTTATCATAAATCAACTGCGCCACCCAAACCAACGCATTAATGATGATCAGGTTTTTGACGATCGGAGGAAAATTGTTTGGCCTGTAATATCTGAAATCACTCATCTTTTATCCTTTTCTTTTTAGCTGAACTACGTTTTCAATATGGTGTGTGTGAGGAAACATATCCACTGGCTGAATTCGCGTAACCGCATATTTTTCATCTAAAAGTGCAAGATCTCTCGCCTGGGTGGCCGGATTGCAACTTACATAAACAACAGTAGGCGCTTCCATTTCCAGAATCTTGCGAACCAGCTTTTCGTGCATGCCAGCTCTCGGAGGATCGGTGATGATCACATCCGGACGGCCATGCTGCTGAAAAAATGCATCATCACATACCGCAATCACATCTCCCGCAAAAAATTTTGCATGATCAATCTGATTCATTGCGGCGTTTTCCTTCGCATCGCGCACTGCCGCATCAATCAATTCTACTCCAACAATGCTACGTGCCCCTTTACTACAAAAAATTCCAATACTTCCCGTACCACAATACAAATCATACAAAACCTGAGATCCATCCAGTTCCGCAAAATCGCGTGTGATCTTGTACAAAGCTTCGCCCTGACGTGTATTCGTTTGAAAAAAAGACTGCGGCCCGATTTTAAAACGGAAATCTTCCAGCTGCTCCACCACAAAACCTTTGCCTTTGTATGCAACAGGTTCAAGATCAGTCATTGAATCATTCTTTTTGGTATTGACTGTATAAAGCAGGGTGGTAATCTCAGGAAAACTGCGAAGGATAAATTCCATCACACGTTCAATTTTCTCAGAATTGTTTTCACCCACTACCAGGTTCACCATTACTTCGCCTGTGGTACAAATACGAAACTGAAGGTTTCTCAGAAAACCCTGATGTTCGCGATGATCATAAAAACTTAATTCATGATCAATCGCGTACTGACGAAGCGTATTGCGAATATTATTCTGAGGTTCTGGCTGCAACCAGCATTTTCGGATGTCAACGATTTTGTCAAAAAAACCTTTGGCGTGAAAGCCTGCAACATTTGAAAATTGCTGTTCCCTGTTCTCGCGATCAAAACTGTTGCCGGGAATAAAGGCTCTGTTGCTGAAAGTAAATTCCAGCTTGTTGCGATAAAAACGGTTTTCCGCGGCGCCTGCAATCGGAAGCATGGGCGGCAGATCGATCCGGCCAATCCTTGTGAGGTGGTCGAACACCTGCTGTTGTTTGTATTGAAGCTGAAGTTCGTAAGGCAACATTTGCCACTGGCATCCGCCGCAAACACCAAAATGTTCGCAAAACGGTTCGACTCTTTGTTCCGAATAAGACCTGAAGCGGATGGGATGGCCCTCTGCCCAGTCTTTTTTGTTTTTCGACAGGCGCACATCCACCACATCGCCGGGTACCACATTGCCGATGAAGATCACTTTGCCATCGCGTCTTGCCAACGATTTACCTTCCGCCGCATAATTTTCCACGAGCACTTCTTCCAGTACGATATTTTTCTTTTTCCTCACAGGTCCAAAAGTAACGATTCCATCTGCGCCACGGGAACTGACGGCGTGGGCGAGGCTTTTTTAGGGATTGGATTTGCAACTATTTAACCAACTTTGCCCTCTTTTATAATATTTTTACCCGATATCGTTCAGTTATGAGATACTTAACTGCCGTTCTGTTTTTTTGCATTCCTACTCTGCTCGCTGCCCAGGATGGGTACGAGATCAAGGTGACCCTGAAACCTGTCAAAAATGAATACATCTACCTGGGCCACTATTATGGCAAAACCCTGCCCATCATCGATTCAGTAATGCTCGATGAAAACAGTCAGGGCGTTTTTAAAGGCCCTAAAAAACTGGGTGGAGGTATCTATCTCATTGGCTTCCCCGATCGTTCACGCAATTTTGAAATGCTGATCGACAAAAACCAGAACTTTTCCGTTATCGCTGATACCAACGATTTGGAAACGATCCAGTTCGTAAACTCTCCGGAAAACCTGCAGTTTCGCGAGTATCAGCGTTACATGAATACCAATGGAAGGGCGATGGATTCGCTGCTGAAACTGCGTTCCGGCGCGAGTGAGGCTGATTCTGTGAAGCTGACCAAACAGCTGGAAGAACTCAATGCCAAAATCAAAAAATATCGCACCGACATTATCGAAAATGATCCCAACAGTCTGCTGGCCACGCTCATGAAGGCCATGAAGGAACCCGAAATTCCTTACGATGCTCCTGAGGCAAAAACAGATTCACTTTTTGCATATCGCTATTTCAAATCTCATTATTGGGACGGTGTTTATTTCTTCGATGACCGCCTCGCGCGCACGCCTTTTTTTGAAGGAAGAATTGACAAATATTTTGAGCAACTGGTTTATCCCAATCCGGATTCTGTAATTAAGGAGATCGATTACATGATGAGCTATGCAACAGCCAGTGAGGAAATGGAAAAATTCCTGCTGCTGAAATTCATCAATCGCTATCTGACTCCGAAATACATGTGGGAAGACCGCGTGTTTGTTCACCTCTATGAAAAGTATATTTCACAGAAGGAGTATTCCTGGCTGAGTGAAAAAGGGAAAAAAATCATTACCGATAACGTTTTTACTATTTATGGAAACATTGTGGGCAATCCGGCCTCCGACATTCAATTACCTGATCCTTCAGGTAAAAAGACCAGTCTTTATTCACTGAAAGCACCTTACACTGTAGTTGTGATTTGGGATCCAACCTGCGGCCATTGTAAAGAAGTGGTTCCGGATCTCGACAGCGCTTATCATGCGCGATGGAAAGCCATGGGTGTAAAATTTTTCGCAATGGCCAAGGAAACACACGGAACTAAAGAGGACTGGACCAAATTCATTGCTGAACACAAGCTCAATGAATGGACGCATGTGTACTATTCAAAAGCTGATGAACAGGCAAGAGTGAATAACAATATTCCCAGTTACATGCAGCTTTATGGTGTTCAAAGTTTCCCAACTTTGTATCTTCTTGATCAGGATAAAAATATCGTAGCTAAAAAATTGACCATGCAACAGATCGATCAGATCCTTGAAAGCAGGGTCAAAAACAAGTGATAACTTATGAAGCAACTGCTAACTGTTTTTCTGGCGCTGTCAACCTATGCGGTTTCAGCGCAGACACTCTTTCATTATGGACAGGATTCGGTTTCCGCCGAAGAGTTTCTGAAAGCCTACAACAAAAACAACACCGGCGACCGGTCGGAAAAAGCCATGCGCGAGTACTTCGACCTGTACCTTGCTTCAAGACTGAAGATCAAAGAAGCAAAGGATGAAGGTTATGATACCTTGCCTCAAATAGCTTCTGATATTCAGGGACTGCGCCGGCAAATTCTGCCTGCATACATCAACGATAAAAAATCAATGGATAAACTGGTGGATGAAGCTTTTGCACGTTCGCAAAAGAACATTCACATCGCACATATTTTTATCAAAAACACAGAAGATCCTGCAGTGGCTGACCGGAAGAAAGATCAGGTGATGGAAGCGCTCAAGACCAAAAAATTCTCTGATGTAGCCCGCGAATTTTCAGATGATCCTTCCGCAAAAACCAATGGCGGTGACCTTGGGTGGATTACTGCGTTTACACTTCCCTATGCTTTGGAAAATCTCGCATATGCAACACCGGTAGGAAAATACAATTTGTATCGTTCGAAAGCAGGCTATCATATTTTCAAAAATCTTGAAGAAAGAAAAGACCTGGGCCGCATGAAAGCTGCTCAAATCCTGCTGGCTTTTCCTCCGGGCGCAACAGATGAAGACAAAGCGAACATCAAAAAGCTTGCAGATTCGTTGTACCAGCGTATCACAAAAGGCGATGATTTTGGAAAACTTGCTTCTCAATTCAGCAACGATATTGTCTCTGCAGCATCAAAAGGTCAGATGCAGGAATTTGGTGTTGGGCAATATGAAAAAACTTTTGAAGAAGCAGCATTCGGACTGACAAAGGATGGTGCTGTAACAAAACCTTTCCTCACTTCATATGGATATCATATTGTAAAACGTATTAGCAAAAATCCTGCAACGACTACGAAAGATGAAAAGACGATGGAGTTGCTGAAAAATAAAATTCAGCAGAGCGACAGAATGGCGACGGTGAAAGCAGCACTTGCACAGAAGGTGAGAACAGAAGCTGGATTTAAAGAACTCCCCGTTTCAAAGGACGATGAATTGTTCCCTTACACTGATAGTTTACTCAATGGTAAAAGAGATGGCCGAACATTCTCGATCAATGACAAGACTCCTCTGATCAGTTTTGCAAAAAGTCAGTCCACTGTTGCTGACTGGATTCGTTTTGCCACTGCCAATCGTTTCAAGCAGGATGGAACCGGGTTGAAACCTTATCAGGATATGTGGACGGAGTTTGTGGACGATCAGTCAGTACACTATTATGAAGATCATCTCGAAGATTTCAATGAAGAATTCCGCAATCAGTTAGAAGAATTCAGCGAAGGCAATTTATTCTTTGAGATCATGCAAAGAAAAGTCTGGGGACCTGCACAATCGGATAGTGCAGCACTGGAAAGATATTACAATGAACACCGCGAGCGTTACGTGTGGGAACAAAGTGCAGATGCAGTTGTGTTTTATGCAACTGACAAGGAAGCGGCTGAAACCTTCCTGCGCGAATTGAAGAAAACTCCTGAAAAATGGCTTGATCTCACTACGCGCTTTGGTGAAAAAATTGCTGCTGATTCCGGAAGGATTGAGATCAGCAATATTCCCAATCCGACAAAAATGGCGCTACGTGCGGGAACCATCACACAACCTTTGGTAAACAAAGGCGATCAAACTGCGAGCTTCGCTTATGTTATTAAGTTGCATCCTGCAAATCAGCCAAGAAGTTTTGCTGAAGCACGTGGACTGGTAATCAACGACTACCAGCAGGAAATCGAGCGTCAATGGATGGAAACGCTCAAAAAGAAATATCCCGTGCGTGTGAATGAGGATGTTCTGAAAAAACTGCTAAGCGCGAAGAAATAGTTTAGATCAGTTCCTTTACTACATTCGAGACCATCTTGGGTTTGCCAAGCGTGTAGTAATGGAGGCCAGGTACACCTGCGGCTTTTAACTCGCGTGATTGCCTGAGCATCCATTCGGTGCCAACAACTTCCACATCAGCATCTGTTTTGCATTTGAGGATCTCACTGGAAAGTTCCTCAGGAATGTCAACATGAAAAGTTCTCGGGATGACGGTCAGCTGTTTTTTGGAGCTGATAGGTTTTAGTCCGGGAACAATAGGCACGCCGATGCCGGCATCGCGGCAGGCTTTTACGAATGAGAAATATTTTGCATTGTCGAAAAACATTTGAGTGGTGATGTATTCTGCACCTGCATCGACTTTTGCTTTGAGATAAGCAAGGTCTGTTTGCATGTTAGGCGCTTCAAAATGTTTTTCGGGATAGCCTGCAACACCAATACAGAAATTGGTTTTCACTGCATTTTTCAAATCTTCTTCCAGGTAAATGCCGTTGTTCATATTCATTACCTGTTGAAGAAGTTCAATTGCATAACGATGACCTCCCGGCTCTGGTTCGAAAGCACTTTCGTTTTTGGGAGCATCGCCACGCAACACCAAAACGTTATCGATACCAAGGAAGTTCAGATCAATTAAAGCGTCTTCAGTTTCCTGTCTGGTAAAACCGCCGCAGATCAGGTGCGCCACAGCATCTACTTTGTAGCGGTTCATGATGGCCGCACAAATACCTACCGTTCCCGGGCGTTTGCGCACTTCCACTTTGTCGAATGTACCATCGGGCTTCTTTTTGAACATGCTTTCGCTGCGGTGGTAGGTAACATTGATAAATGCGGGGCTAAATTCCATCAAAGGATCCAGATGGTCCCACAAAGCATTAATACCTTTTCCCTTAAGCGGTGGCAGGATTTCAAAAGAAATCAGCGTTTTCCCTTTTGCAGCGTTGATATGGTCAATAACTTTCATCCGGGGTCTTTTATCGTTTCGGCAGAATCATCAGGCTGCAAACATAGCATCCAGTTAACGAAATACAAAAGCATCTCTTTTGAACGAGGCCCGCACCCCGTTTCCGCCTATTTTTACGAAAATTTTTCCTTGAGCATTGCTATCCATACCAACAACCTTGTCAAACACTACGGCTCACGCACCGTAGTGAACCATGTTTCCATTGAGGTGAGACAGGGCGAGATCGTGGGTCTGCTGGGTCCAAACGGTGCGGGTAAGACCACCACTTTTTACATGACCGTAGGACTGATCAAGCCCGATGAAGGTGAAGTATTTCTTGATAATACCAATATTACCAGGCTCCCCATGTACAAAAGGGCGCAAATGGGAATCGGATACCTGCCGCAGGAAGCTTCCATTTTCAGGAAGCTGAGTGTGGAAGACAATATTCTTTCTGTGTTGGAAATGCGCAGTCTTCCCAGTCGTCAAAGACGTGAAAAGCTGGAGTCGTTGCTGCGTGAATTCAGGCTCGAGCATGTTCGCAAAAGCAATGGAGACGTATTGAGTGGTGGTGAAAGAAGAAGAACTGAAATCGCGCGTGCGCTTGCGGTGGATCCAAAATTTATTTTGCTTGATGAACCTTTTGCCGGTATTGACCCAATTGCAGTGGAAGATATTCAGTCGATCGTAGCGAAACTGAAATACAAAAACATTGGTATTCTCATCACCGATCACAACGTAACTGAAACGTTATCTATTTGTGACCGCGCGTATCTGTTGATTGAAGGAAAGATTTTCAAACACGGAACTGCAGAAGAACTGGCTGAAGATGATCAGGTGAAACGGTTGTATCTCGGAAGAAATTTTGAACTCAGACGCAAAGATTATTTGTTAGATGAACACCGTCCCGAGGGAGAATGATTTGTTTTTAATCTTAATAAAAAAAGCCCCTTCAANTTGAAGGGGCTTTTTTATGAAGTTTGATTTTATTAGAAGGTTTTCTTCTGTTGAACGCCAGCTTCTACATTGGCGTTTTCGGGATACAATACCGCGCGGATATAATTGTTCATATCCAGGAATTTCTTCGCTGCTTTCTGAAGATCCTGAATAGTCAGCTCATTTACTCTTGCTTCATAGTTCAGAACACCTTCAGGATTGTATTCATCAATGAATGCCTGTGAAAGAACATTCAGCCAGTAGTTGTTTTCTTTCAACTGCTCGTTATATTTCTTTTTCCAGGTTTCTTTTACCTTATCCAGATCTTTCTGGTCAATCTTTCCTTCCTGAGCATCTTTGATCAATGCGAAGAGAGCTTCTGTCAGTTTCTCTACATTCTCAGGGCCGCATGGTACATAAGCGTAGATATCATAGTGAGTGTAAGGACGTTTTTTGATATCACCGCCCATACCGCCGCTGTACATTCCACCAATTTCTTCTCTCAGTTTCTCAATGATCTTGATGTTCAGTACTTCGAGAAGGGCTTTGAGTGCCATTCTTTCTTCGCGGTTGTATTCTGTTTCACCACTCCACATGATGTTGATCATGCTTTGTTCTTCCTTACCTCTCTTGATATTGGCGTTCCAGATTCCTCTTACAGGACGAATACCATTGTCTTTAAAGGTTACTTTTTCACCAGTAGAAGGCAGTGAGCCAAGATATTTTTCAAACAATGGCCTTGCCTGTTCCACATCGATATTTCCAACGAAAGTGAAATGCATACCGTTGGCGTTGCCAAAGATTGAATTGTAGATCTCCAGACCTCTGTCGGCATTCAGTTTGTCCAGATCTTCAGCAGTTGGGATCGAAGTGATCCAGGGGCTGTTGTTGTAAATGATTTTCTGCAGTGTATCGTCAAAGAAAGTTTGAGGATCCTGTTTCAGGAAGGGCAGATATCCTTTTACGTTGTTGACATAAGCTTTCAGCAGGCTTTCGTCTTTTCTTGGCTGGGTCATGTAAAGGTTTACCAGTTGCAGGAAAGTTTCGAAGTCTTTCACGCTGCTGCTTCCTTCAATACCTTCTTCTGTTGGATTGAGGTAAGGAGTCACTTTCACGGTTTTACCTGAAAGGAATTTTTTCAGGTCGGTGGGCGACATATCCTTCACGCCCATGATTTGTACCATTTGAGCGGCGCTTTCAGAATTTACTTTATCAGCCAGAGGGAAACGCTGCCATCCACCATGACGCCATGCATCCATGATGATTTCGTCGTTCTTGAAGTTGGTAGGCTTCACTGTGATGGTAACGCCGTTGCTCATTGTGAAAGTAGTGGTGCTCAGTTTAGCGTTTGTTTCTTCTTTCACTACTTTACCGGCAGCAGGCATGTTGCCTTCCATGATGTTCGCTGCAATCACTTTTTCAGTGTAAGGAGTAACAGTTTGTTTGGTAGCAGCCACAACTTCTTTCAGGAGTTCAGCATCTGAAGGCAGTTCAGATGCTCTGGAAGAAGGGCCCATTACCATTACAAAAGGAGTGTTGGAAGGAGCCATTGCCTTGGCAACTTTGTTGATCTCTTCGAGGGTCACTGAAGGAAGAACTTCCTTCACGAACTTGTAGTGATTCTCAACACCGGGAATAGGATCGCCGCTGAGGAAGTGAGATACATAAGAGCCAACAATCTTACCTGATTGCATTTTGTCTTTTTCGTTGTAAGCCTTTTCAGCTTTGTTGAGCATGTCGGCTTTGGCTCTATCAAGTTCTGATTTCAGGAAGCCAAATTTTCTTGCGCGTTCAGTCTCTGCCATCAGCGCATCAATGGCTTGTTTAGTAGTACCGCTTCCGATAAGGGCGAATGAAGTAAATGCTTCATAACCGCGGATGAATTCATCAGTGCCGGTATATGCCTGTGCGAAAGGAGCATCTTCTTTTTGGGTGAGCTCCTGGAGACGTTGGTTAATGAGAGTGTTTACCAGATCCTGGATCATTTTGTCACGGTAGTCTCCCCAGGTTTTGATTGGCTTAGCAGGTTTTACGTAGTTGATCGCCTGAAGAACTGTATAGCTCATTTCTTCATCGGTGATCACCATGGCCTCGGGTTTTGTACGAGGAGCAATGGGAATGATTGCGGGACGAGCTTTTGCTTTTGGAGGGTTTTTATAGCTGCCAAAATGAGCTTTGATTTTTTTCTCTGCTTCAGCAGGATCAATATCACCAACAACGACTACCGCCATCAGATTGGGGCGATACCATGTTTTATAAAAACGTTCGAGAGTGGCGTAGCTAAAATTTTGAAGAATTGAATCTTTACCGATAGGAAGACGCTCTGCGTATTTGGACCCATTGAACAATTTTGGAAAATACTTGCGGAGCATTCTTTCCTGTGCGCCTTTGCTGAGACGAGATTCTTCGAGTACAACACCTCTTTCCTTATCGATCTCGGTTTTGTCGAGCAGATTGTTGAATGCCCAGTCTTCGAGCACAGTGAAACCTTTTTCGATTACCGCCGGATCGTCGGTGTTGATAGGAAGGATGTAAACAGTTTCATCGAAGCTGGTGTAGGCATTCAGGTCGGCACCGAATTGAACACCGATACTTTGAAGATAGTTTACGAGTTCATTTTTAGGGAAGTTTTTGGAGCCGTTGAAGTTCATGTGCTCCATAAAGTGAGCCAGGCCGAGTTGATCAGGATCCTCGAGAACAGAACCTGCGTTAACGGCGAGGCGCAGTTCAATCTTTTTTTCGGGTTTTGAGTTTTTGCGAATGTAGTAGGTTAGCCCATTTTCCAGTTTTCCCATTTTGACGTTGGGGTCAACGGGCACTGGTTTCTTCAGATCGATCTGGGCAAAGCCCTGCAACCCGAAGATGAGAAGCAATACGACACTCAGGCAACGATTCAGTTTCATAATCAAACTTTTTAGGAAGCGTAAATATAGAAGATTTACACAATGCCAGGCGGAAATTTCCTTGACAGACAATGAGATTACACGGGCGGTCTGAACAGACGGCGGAAGGTTTTAAGTTCATAAAAACAAGGGGAGTTTCCACTGTTGGGACGGGTTTATCATCACCCATTCACTGTTTCCTAAACACAATTTTTTGTTTCTAATAACATTCACCTCTGGTCTTTTCCCGTTGTTTTCAGGAGTGGGTTCCCACTAGTTTCACATCACCAACTGGCCAGTTTGTTACGGATATGCCGAAAACCGGTTAAAAAGAGTAGGCAGCTAAAAACTAATTTTATGTATAGGTTATTCTTTTCGTTGGCCATACTTGTTATTGGCATCAGTTCCACTACCAGCGCCCAGGAAGCCTATTTCAAAAGCAATGTGGCCCTGGTGGATTTTCGCATCAGAAGTATTAGTACGAACAGTTTTGTTCGCGAAATCATCGCAATTGATTTTTCCGGCGCACACGGTATTCCTGATTCTCTGGGTTTTGAAGGATATGGATTTGCAGATGACGGACAGGGTTATGATCAAATGGCAGGAGACGGGATCTATACCACTGCCAATATTTTCCCGCATACCGAAAGTCTTCCGTATAATCCGGAGCAGCTGGTTCAATCGGTTTCTCCCAATGTAGTTACCGATGAAGAATTTGCCTGGGAGGCAGCACTCGAATCTTACCTAAGTGAATATAATATCCACCTGGGGCCCATCATTCGCATCCATTGTGATATGTACTGGTGCCGATGCAATACATCGTGTGGTGGCTGCATCGTGCAGTGGGGCGGCACTATCGGGTGTCTGGATTGTCTCAAAGTGCGGGAATGCCAGATCCAGATTTTTTGGAATTAGTATCGAAACCTGTTCAACAAAAACCGCCGGGGAGTTCGTTGGATAAGCCAGATCAACTGCGGTTTACTTCCCGGCTTTTGAATTCGTGGAAGCTCTCTGGATACAACCGAACAAACGATTTTGGATCGGATGAAGTTTTCGTTCAGCATCATCGGAAACCAACATCATTCCAATGCG
>Ga0065721_10049774_pt1 | contig 27479 bp, 22 predicted proteins | sample Mesricmetagenome_FD_59108 | JGI IMG/M metagenome (GOLD analysis project Ga0065721, IMG submission 59108) | Mesophilic microbial community from rice straw/compost enrichment Sample: eDNA_1 v2 (version 2) | ecosystem: Engineered > Solid waste > Grass > Composting > Bioreactor | place: USA: Davis... | reverse complement strand
TCGATTTTGTCGATGGTGAGCTTCAGTGCTTTTAATTTTTCGTTTGACATATGTGGTTTGTTTTAGTTCTTTCAAAATTACCGATTGCCAAATGTAGGTAAAATTATGTTATTCACACTAATTTATTTAGTAAGATATGGCTAATTATTTTGGTGAGTGGTGGAAAAACGAGGCCGGTAACGTACAAAGGTTAGGAAAATCCAGGCCTTATAGAGACTAAAAACCCTGCCAGCGCGACGTGGCAGGGTTTCCCACATGAATTTCTAAAACTACTTCAGGAAAAGGCAATGGCTGAAACCATGCGGGCAAACAAAGGGACAATAAAAACCAATATTCCCCAATACCACTTTGTGGTAGTTTTACAGCCCCCTGGCGGAATTGTTTTTTTTGTTGCAACTTTGAGCTAAAATGTGCGGTATGAAAAAAACTATTATCCTTGCCTGCACCATGGTATTGGCTACCCTGGCGCATGCACAACAGCCCAAACCGGCTGAAAAAGGCGTCACCTATGGCACCGGCGCCACCGAAAACGGCGCCATTGCAGTCACCGAACTGGAAAAAAACCTAAAGGACAACAAATTTGAAGGTAAAGTATCCGGTAAAGTGGTAGATGTATGTCGCGAAAAAGGCTGCTGGATGAAGCTGGAGAAAGCCGATGGGCAAACCATGATGGTAAAGTTCAAAGACTATGCTTTTTTCATGCCTAAAGATATTGTAGGTAAGGAAGTAGTGGTAGATGGCGAAGCCACCGTAAAGGAAGTATCCGTGAAACAACTAAGGCATTATGCAAAAGATGCCGGTAAACCAGAAGAAGAGATCAAAAAAATAACAGCCCCTAAAAAAGAACTGCAGTTTATTGCCAAAGGCGTGCTGGTATTATAACTTCTTTCCATCCTGCTTCGTGTGCTCAAGGGCGTTATAGTCAAAAAAGTATTATCAATACTTTTTATGACTGTTTTACGTTATTGTCCAGGCCTGATTATGATCCATAAAAAAGCTGAACAGATTATCCATGTTTTTTGCAGGTTTATGCTTCAAAAGCCTGACTATATGGCACTCTAACAAAAAATTTTATTAAAAACATCTTAATATTACGGTAATATTCTTTTGTTTGTCCGGCAATAATGGCTTTGATCGATAAATTTGCGCCGGTCGGTTCGATAATTGCAATAAGGCGGGTAGAAACGGTGCGACTGGATTTTCCCAAAAACAATTAAAACAACTTAAATATGATTAAACAGGTGTTATTTGCAGCAGGGCTTTCATCCCTGTTTCTTTTTTCATGCGTGAGTCAAAAAAAATACAAAGGTGAGATAGCAAAATATGAGCAGTTAAACGCATCCTACTCCAAATTGCAGAGCGATCTCAAAGCCTGTGAAGACGCAAAGGCCGAATACGCCCGCAACAAAACAGCTCTCGAAACCGAAATCGATAACCTGAAAAAGCAAATCGATTTCCTGAAAGAAAATAATACCACTGCATTGAAACAATTGCAGGACCTGTCTGTGATCACTTCTTCCCAGGCAGAAAGTATCAAAAAATCATTGGAAAATATTGGTGCTAAAGATGCCTATATCCAGGATCTGCAATCAGCTATGGCCCGCAAAGACTCTTTGAATATGGCCCTGGTGATGAACCTGAAAGGCGCTATTGGCAACCTGGCCGACGAAGACATCAACATCAAGGTAGATAAAGGTGTGGTATACATCGATATTTCCGACAAACTGTTGTTCTCCAGCGGCAGCTATGTAATCACCAACCGCGCCAAGGAAGTACTGGGCAAAGTGGCCAAGGTATTACAATCGCAGCCCGATATCGAGTTCATGGTAGAAGGCCATACCGATAACGTGCCTTTTGCAAAAGGCGTTCTGCAAGACAACTGGGACCTGAGCGTAATGCGCGCAACTGCCGTTGTACGTATGCTGCAAAACCAATACGGATTGAATCCTGCGCATATGGCCGCCGCCGGTCGCAGCGAATACATCCCCGTTGCTCCGAACGATACACCTGCAGGCCGTGCCGCCAACCGCAGAACAAGGATCGTGATACTGCCCCAGCTTGACCAGTTCTTTAAATTGCTGGAAAGGAAATAAGCAGTTCCATGATAAATTTTTCAGGGCCATCCAAACTACAGATGTCTGGATGGCCTTGTTTTTTGAACACAGTTAAGGGGTTCTACTTAAACCAAAGAGCGTATTGCCCATCACACCAGCCATTTTTGAGGAATCCTTACTTTATTTTCTCTCCATAAATCTGATATTTACCGTTTGTGTATCATTTTTTTGGTATGTTTCGTTTCAGTAACTATTAATCAACCGAAAACCCCCGGCCGGCCATTACCATGCAGTTGCGATGGGCCTTTATACTCCTTTGTTCATTTGTTGCTTTGCAACATGCTGTTGCGCGTAATGGTCATGCACCAATGCCGGTAGCCGAACAGGGCATCATGGATCTGCGGCAGGTTGATTTGAACAAACAAATGGTGAAGCTGAACGGCAACTGGGGTTTTTTCTGGGAACGCCTGCTGGCGCCTGCCGATACCAATGTTACACCGCCCTCCTTTATTCGCTTTCCTTCGCGATGGGGTAAGGCTACTGTCGATGGCCATCCTGTTCCCCCGCAGGGATACGCTACATATACACTTATGGTATTGTTGCCAAAGAACCGTCCGCAACTGGCTTTGCTGGTGCCTGATGTGTATTGCAGCCACCGTTTATACATTAATGGCGTTTTGTATGCAGAAAGCGGTAAGCCCGATTCGGTGGAAAGCAAAGCCATTCCTTTCTGGGCCACCCAAACGGTGGTATTACCACCCGGCGCCGATACGCTGCACATTGTATTTCATACGGCCAATTACTGGCATCGCAAAGGCGGCGCCTACAAACAATTTGAGATTGGTGAAAAACAGTCGCTGATTATACGACACCAGCGTCACCGCGCTTACGACCTGCTGCTGGCAGGCTGCCTGTTTATGGGTGGATTGTTTTTCTTTGGATTTTTTACCTATGGCACCCGCGATAAAGCCATCCTGTTTTTTGCGCTGTTTTGTATTGTTTACAGTTACCGCATGATAGGCACCAGCCTGTATGTATTGCATTCGGTATTTCCCAACCTGAGCTGGTTCTTTACCATCAGGCTGGAATACCTGAGCCTGACATTTGCGGTGGTGTTTTTCGCCAAATATTTTCAACGCCTCTATCCCAAGGATACCAACAAGTTCATTGTAAACCTGGTGGTTTGGTACTGTCTTGGTTATTCGTTGCTGGTGGTGGTAACGCCTACCATTGTATTTACCCAGGGCATCACAGTATTTCTGAGTGTGATGTTCTTTTACATAGCTTTTGCCCTGTTTATCTGTATAAGGGCGGTAAAATTCAAACGGGTGGGCGCCGTGTTTGCCCTGTTGAGTTGTGGTGTGATGTTGCTGGTTTTCCTGTGCATCAACCTGCATTATTTTGGATTTGCTAATGCCGACCGATTTTTGGTGTTTGTCGGGTATGTGCTGTTCTTTTTCCTGCAGTCGCTGGTGCTGTCGCACCGCTTTGCCTATACCATGCGTAAGGCAGCCATCGATGCGCAGGAGGGCTTGCGCGCGAAGTCGGAATTTTTATCCACGATGTCGCACGAGATTCGAACACCACTGAACGTAGTGATTGGCATGGCCAATTTGCTGCTGCGCAATGAACCGCGCAAAGACCAGGAGAAACACCTGAATGTATTGCTGTTCTCGGCCAATAACCTGCTGGGAATTGTGAATGATATTCTGGATTATAACAAGATGGGGGCCGGGAAAATCAGTTTTGAAAAACTGCCCATGGATATAGTGGGAATTGCGAGAAACATTATCAACGGATTGGAAAATAAGGCTACGGAGAAAAGGATCTCCCTGACACTGGAAGCCGATAACCGGCTAACACGTAAAGTAATGGGTGACCCTACCCGCACCAGCCAGGTGATTTACAACCTGGTGCATAATGCCATCAAGTTTACCGAGCAGGGCTCAGTGACCTTGCAGGTGATCACCGAATCGATAAACGATACCAGCGCCACCGTAACGGTGCGCGTGGTTGATACCGGGATTGGCATACCGCCCGAAAAACAGGAACTCATTTTTGAACGGTTTACCCAGGCCGATTCTTCTACTTCGCGGAGTTATGGCGGTACCGGGTTGGGGCTGGCCATCAGCAAGCGTATCCTGGAATTGCAGGATGTACCGCTTCGGCTGGAGAGTGAAACGGGCAAGGGTTCGGTGTTTTATTTTACACAAACATTTACGCTGAGCCAGGAACCTGTAAGCACCGAAGAGCAGGTATTGAAAGCGCCGGCTACTGAAAAATTGCTGGAAGGGGTATCGATACTGGTGGTGGAGGATAATCCCTTTAATGTGATGGTTGCGCAGTCGTTACTGGAAAGAAGCGGTGCTGTTATAGATGTGGCTACAAACGGCGAAGAGGCATTGGCAAAGGTAAACCCGGGTAAGTACCAGCTAATTCTTATGGATTTGAATATGCCGGTGATGGATGGGTTTGAGGCTACCCGCCATTTACGTGCCCGCGGTGAAAAGCTGCCGATCATTGCGCTTACGGCTAGTTTGCCAGGCGAAGTAGAGGCCGATGTACAAAGGGCCGGGCTAACCGGTATTGTAGTGAAGCCATTTAATCCCGATGAATTGTTCAGAGTAATAATAGCAAATTTGGGTAAGGAATAAAAGAGCTAACCCATCCCCTAAAAACGAAAAGAGCCACATCTTTCGACATGGCCTTTTCTTTATATACCCTATAACATTTCTTATTCACTCAAATGCACGCCCTTTGCCTTTAACTCCTTCAACTTCTGCTTCCCATAGGCCATACGCGTAATCAACACAAACAATACGGGAACAATAAATATTGCCAGCAAGGTGGCCGACATCATACCGCCAAATACGGTCCAGCCGATGGTTTTGCGGGCATTGGAACCGGCGCCGCTGGCAAAGGCCAGGGGCAACACGCCCAATATAAAGGCCAGCGAAGTCATGATGATGGGTCGCAACCGAAGCTTCACGGCATCCAGCGTAGCCGCCACAATATCCATACCCCTGTCTACACGTTCCTTGGCAAACTCCACAATCAGGATGGCGTTTTTGGCGGCCAAACCAATCAGCGTTACCAAACCTACCTGTGCGTACACATTATTAGTTAAGTTGGGAAATAAGCTCAGTGTGAGAATAGCCCCAAAGGCGCCAATAGGTACGGCCAGCAGTACCGAGAATGGTACCGACCAGCTTTCGTACAAGGCCGCCAGGAACAGGAACACAAACAGTACCGATAAACCAAAAATATAAATGGTCTTGGAGCCGGCATTGATCTCTTCACGGCTTAAACCCGAGAACTCGTAACCATAACCCGCGGGCAATACCTTATCGGCCACTTCGCGCAGGGCCTGTATGGCCTGACCGCTACTATAGCCTTCCGCAGGACTGCCATTAATCTCGGCCGAACGGAACAGGTTGTAATGCTGTATCAGCGGGGCGGCCTGCGTGGTGGTATAGGTGGTTACGGCGCTGAGCGGTATCATATTACCCTGGCTGTTGCGCACATAGTATCGCTGCAACTCGGTGATATCGCCACGATACGAGGTATCGGCCTGCGCCACCACGCGGAAGTTTCTGCCATAAATATTAAAGTCGTTCACGTACCGGCTGCCCATATAGGTTTGCATAGTATTGAATACATCTGCTACCGATACGCCGAGTTTTTTACACTGCTCGCGGTCTACATCTACTTTATAAGCCGGTGTGCGGGCTGTGAAGAAAGAAAATGCACGGGCTATTTCCGGTCTTTTATTGGCTTCTGCAATAAAGTTCTGCACTACTCCTTCAAAGGTTTTGATATCATCTGTGCTTTCTCTTTGCTGCAATTCGAAGGTGAAACCGGCTGTTTGACCCAAGCCCGGAATGGGCGGCGGTGGTATCACCACCACATTCGCATCTTTTATGGTCGATAACCGCTTTTGCACTTCGGCAACCACACCCATGATCTGTTGCGATTTATCTTTTCGCTGGTCCCAGGGTTTCAATTGCGTAAACACCGTACCGGCGTTTGATTTGGTAGAAAAGGTCACCACGTTCAAACCACCCAGGGCTGCATAGTGCGCCACAGCAGGTATTTCAGACAGTGTTTTTTGAATGGTATTCAGCACTTCCAGGCTTCGCGTGGTAGATGCTGCTTCGGGCAACTCGTAGGTAATAAACAAACGGCCTTCATCTTCGGTGGGAATAAAACCGGTTGGTTTATTAATAAACAATAAATAGGTGCCTACCAGAATACAAAGCAGCAATACCATCACATAACGTGCACCACCTATCCATTTTTTAACACCACGGCTATAGGCCAGGCTGGTGCGGGCAAACCATTCGTTGAATACAAAGAAGAAACGATTGATGCCTTTGGGTTTCCTGCCCTCAACATGTGGTTTCAGCAGCAGGGTACAAAGGGCTGGTGTAAGCGATAGCGCCACAAAGGCTGATATAAGAACCGAAATGGCGATGGTAATGGCAAACTGCTGGTACAACCGTCCTACGATACCTGGTATAAAACCAACCGGAATAAACACCGAAGCCAGGATCAATGCAATGGCAATTACCGGCCCGGATATATCGCGCATGGCGTGTTTGGTGGCCTCTTTGGCCGACATCTTTTGTTCATCGATATAGTGCTGCACGGCTTCCACCACCACGATGGCATCGTCTACCACAATACCAATGGCCAGTACAAATCCAAACAGGGTAAGCGTATTGATGGTAAAACCCAGCGGAACAAAGAATATGAACGTACCGATGATAGACACCGGGATGGCCAGTATGGGGATGAGCGTAGCGCGCCAGTTTTGCAGGAACAGGAATACTACCAGCACCACCAGCACCAGCGCTATCACCAGTGTTTCCACCACTTCATGTATAGATACTTTTACTACAGATACTGCTTCGAAGGGAACGCTGTATTCCACATCTTTCGGGAACGATTTGCTGAGCCTTTCCATGGCATCATACACACCCTGGGCTGTTTCCATGGCGTTGCTGCCCGGCGCCTGGTAAATGAGCAGATAAGAAGCACTCTTTCCATCTACAAAAGAATTGCTGGTGTAGTTGAATTTACCCAGTTCCAGCCGGGCTACATCTTTGAGGTATACGATGGAGCCGTTTTGCGGATTGGAACGTACGACTATCTTGTTAAATTCCTCGGGTGTGCTTAAACGGCTATTGGTAAACACGGTGTATTCAAAAGCCTGTACCGAACGCTGCGGGGGGGCGCCTACCGCACCGGCAGCAATTTGCAGGTTTTGCTCCTGCAGGGCGGCTACCACTTCGCTGGCGGTAATGCCCAACTGCGCCAGCCTATCGGGTTGCAGCCATACACGCATACTAAAATCATCGGCCCTGGAAAACACATCACCCACCCCTTTTACACGGCCAAGCGCGTCTTTTACATATATATTGGCGTAATTGTCGAGGAAGGGAACAGAGTGGGTACCATTGGGCGAGAACAGGGCCACCAGCATCAGGATGCTGGGGTTACGTTTACGAACGGTCAATCCCAGCCTTTTCACATCGTCGGGCAACTGTGGTGTGGCAAAGCTTACCCGGTTCTGCACATCCAACGCGGCAATATCTATATCGGTACCTACTTCAAAGGTCACGTTCATGGTAGTGCGACCATCGCTGGTACTGTTACTTTGCAAAAAAGACATTCCCGGCGTACCATTGATCTGCACCTCTACCGGTGTGGTAACGTTTTGCTCTACGGTTTGCGCATCGGCGCCGGTAAAGGCGCCTGAAACCTGCACTACCGGTGGCGTGATGTTGGGATATTGAGCTACCGGCAAATCGCCCATAGCCAGTAAACCCGTGATCACAATCACAATGGATATTACAATAGCAGTTACCGGCCTCTTGATAAATGTATTGGCTATCATATAATTTCCTTACAAATTCATTAAATCGATCGTCTACTACTTATTTGGCCGATGCTGCGGCCGCAGGGGCGGGCTGACCGACCACTACGGCCGATCCTTCCCTCAGTTTGGCAACGCCTTCTGTAACAACCTGCTCGCCGGGTTCCAGTCCTTCGTTCACAATCACTCTGCCGGGCAGGCGGGTGCCCAGGGATATTTTTTTCTGACGGGCTACCTTGCCGCTGTCTACTACATACACAAAGTATTCACCCATTTGCTCGATGACGGCTTGTTGCGGAATCACTACCTTCTCGGTTTTGCTATTGTTTTGTACGCGTACATTACAGCTCATACCGGCCTTGAGCACACCCTTTTTATTATCGAAAAGCAGTCGGGCTTTGATGGTGCCGGTTTGAGGATCCACGGCACGGTCTATCAGGTGGATGCGGCCGGGCGAGGGATACACTTCACCACCGGGTAATACCAGTTGGAAAGTGGTATCCTTTGAATTGGCTTTTTGCTGTAATTCCACAAAACGCGCTAACTCTTTTTGGTCGAGGGAGAAATCTACGGCCATGGGATCGTCTGTTGAAATGGTATTCAGCAGGGTTTGTCCCGCTACCACGGCAGTACCCAGTTTGGCCTGCGAAATGCCGATGGTGCCATCGAAGGGTGCATAAATGGTGGTGTACTTTAAACCCGTTTGCACGCTCTCTACGTTGGCCTTGGCAGCCTCTACCTGTTTTTTGGCGGCTTCCAGGGCAGCCTCGGCATAATCCACGGTTTGTTTGGCAATGGCGTCATTTTTTTCCAGCTCACGATAGCGGTCGGCGTCTTTTTGCGCCTTCATAAGGTTGGTTTGCTGAATTTGCAAATTGGCCTGGGCCTGCTGATAATTGGCCAGGTATTGCTGCCGGTCAATCTCGTACAGCTTCTGCCCTTTTTTTACCCGGCTGCCTTCTTTAAAGAAGATACCAGTGAGATAGCCCGTAGCCTGCGGACGAATATCCACCTGGTTCAGGGCTGTTACTGTGCCGGGATATTGATCGTAATAAGAAGCTTTTTCGGTTGCAACGGTATAGGTAGCCACCGCAACGGGCGGCGGGGCAGTAGGTTGGGTGCTGGCTTTGTTATCGCCACAGGCAGCCAGTAACCCACCGGCAGTGCTGAATATAATTCCCCAAGTAAGCTGTTTGTTCATAACGTATTTCATCTGTTTTATATCACCATGATAAATTGCCCAAAGCTTTCTGAACATCAATTTTGCTGGACATTACCTGGTACAAAGCATTGTAATAATTAAGTTGTGTAGTGTGCAGGTCGGTTTCTGCAATAACCACTTCCAGGTAGGTTTTTACACCTGCCTTGTATTGCATTTGCAGGGTATTGTACACCTCGGTAGCCAGGGCCAGGTTTTCTTTCTGGGCCAGAAAATCGATCAGGTAGCTTTTATAAACCGCCATGGCCTGGCTGTACTCGTTATTGATATTGTTTTTCAGATTGGCCATCTCATAGTCGGTTCGCTTTAATTGCAGTTCGGCCTGCCTGATATTATAATGGCGTTTACCGCCCTGGAAGATTGGGAACGACAATTGTAGCCCTATGAGTGAATTGGGATAGGTATTACTGTAGAGTTTTGCCAACTTATCATGCTGAAAAACCAGGTTATAGTTACCAAAGGCCGATAAACTGGGAATATAGCTCCACTGGTTGTATTTTACATTGGCCTGCAGCAGGCGTTGTTGTGTTTGCAATTGCTGGAACTCGATGCGGTTCTCATAACGGATGCCCTGCAGGGTATCGATGGCGATATCGTTCTCCAGATGGGTGGTATCGTGTACGATCTGTAAGGGCTGATCGGCAGGATAACCCATTTGTTGTTTCAGGTAAGCATAGCGGGCATTGAGCTGCTCCTCAGCGGCTTTGCGGTCGGCCCGGGCATTGTTGAGTGAAATGGTTGCTCTTTTATAATCAATTTTATCTGTAATTCCACCCTGGTACTGATTATAGGCATCCTTTAAACTTCTTTCCAGCCGGGTGATGGTCTGGTCAAGCACATTGATCTGTTGCCGGGTAAGCAGTACATCGTAAAATGCTTTGGCAATGGCGGCGCCTACATCAATTTTGTTGGCGGTGATATTCTGGCGGGCCTGTACGCGCACATCTTTAGCAGTGCGGCTGGCCAGCAATACATCGCGGTTAAAAATGGTTTGGGTAAGTGAGAGCTGCGGAGTGGAAGAATTGCGTACGCCAAACTGGGTAGGCACTTTGGGGCCATTGGGGTTGTCGCGGTCGGGAATCATGGTAATCGGCATTTTCAGGTAGTGCTGCAGATTGGCGTCCAGGTTCAGCTGTGGATACCAATCGGCCAGTTTGCTTTTGATGGTGGTTTCTGTGATTTCCTCATCTACCTGGGCCGTTTTGATAACCGGTTGATGCTCCAGACCATACCGGATACAATTTTCCAGTGTAGCCGATGACAATGTGCTATCTGTAGAAGTAATAGACTGGGAATACGCTAAAGCCGGAACCAAAAAATTAAGCAAAACGAAAACTTGTACACCTTTCATAGAACGTGCATAAAACTGTTAAAAATTACGCTCATCATTATTGGGAAGAATAAATGGCCTGCAAAATTATTGGTAATTAACAATTGGTTCGTGTGAAAGTTGTTAAGCGGTTAAAAAGGATTGCCGCAAACGGATGAAACCAGCGGTAATCAAGGGAAAAGAACGTATTAAAAGTCAATTAAAAGCAGGCAGAAGGCTGTAAAAAAGGCACGTACCGGCTATTTGGGCGCTCCGAAGGCCTTGGTGGTAAAATGGTTATGACATAAAAAGCCCTGTTGACCCCCAGACCTGGTCTTCGTGTATATATGCCTGTCTTTTCCCCCAACCGAAAAGGCATAATTTTTTTTGATATGAGACACCCATATTTTTGTATTACTAAACACTTGCTATATGTTATGGAAAGGACGTCGCGAGAGCTCTAATGTAGAAGTCCGCCGTGGCTTTTCGGGGAAGGGTATTGCCGTGGGAGGTGGTTTAATTGGAGTGATCGTTTTACTATTAAATATGTTTTTGGGCGGTGACCCCTCTACCTTACCGCAAATGATGCCGGAACCGGGCAGTCAACTGAGCCCCGAAGAACAGGCCAAAGAAGATGAAATGGCCGGTTTTGTAAAGGTAGTGCTGGCCGATACGGAGGATGTATGGAATAAATTGCTGGGCAGTAATGGCTACCATGAGCCCACCCTGGTGCTGTTCAGGCAGTCTGTTCAATCGGCCTGTGGTATGCCCGGTTCTGCTACCGGTCCATTTTATTGTCCCGGAGATCAAAAGGTATATATCGACCTCTCGTTTTACGAGCAATTGCAACATGAACTGAATGCGCCAGGCGATTTTGCCATGGCTTATGTAATAGCCCACGAGGTGGGTCATCATGTCCAGAACCTGAATGGTACCTCCCGTAAAATGCAGCAGTTGCGGCAGCAGGTCAGCGAGCAGGAATATAATAAATACTCGGTAAAGCTGGAGTTGCAGGCCGATTTTCTGGCCGGAGTGTGGGCCCATCATGCCCAGCAGATGAAGAATATACTGGAACCAAACGATATAGAGGAAGCACTGAATGCCGCCAATGCTATCGGCGACGACCGCCTGCAAAAAAATGCCCGTGGATATGTAGTGCCCGAGTCGTTTACACATGGCACCTCGGCTCAGCGCATGTATTGGTTTAAAAAGGGATTCGAAACCGGCGATCTGAACCAGGGCAATACTTTTAATGATCCTTCATTGAATTAGTAATCAAACAGTTATAGATTAAGGCGATGAATACCGGCAGGCTTTGGCCAGCCTGCCGGTGGCACTATTTTTTATATTCATTAGGCATGAAAACCCACATCATCATACTGGCCCTGGGCCTGCTGGCCTGTAATAATCAGGCCGGTAGCGAACAGCCGGCAGGCGATAGCACCGCCGCACCATTGATTGATACACCTGAAGAGGGGCCACCCGCAGCCGCCGATACCAGCATACAGGATACCACCAGCCTGACAGGCACCTGGTTTTTGCAACCGGTGCTGAGCTCCGATACAGCTACCGGAAAAATTCCGCGCCTGCAATTTAATCTCAACACTAAACAGTTTACTGGTCATACCGGTTGCAATAATATGAGCGGTACCTTTGAATTCACCGATTCAAGTCTGGTGTTCAATAAAGGCATCAGGATGACGAAGATGGCCTGTGTGGGTTACAATGAAAAGGCCTTTTTGGAAAATCTGTTGCGTACAGACCGGTATCACCTGGAAAATGGCATGCTGATATTGTTGTTTGGGGAAACGGAGCTATCAAGGTGGACCCGCAAGGTGACGCCCAAACCGGTGAGCAATAAAACATAACGCATACGTGCTACCGGCTGCGTTTTAATCCCCGGGGCCTGATCTGGTCTATAAGGTAGGAACTCAGGAATAACCAGCTAAAACCTACACTGTAACCCGCCACCACATCGGTGAAATAATGTACACGTAAATAAATACGGCTGAAGCCTATCAGCAATACCAGCCCTATTACCGCTATCAGCAGGCTCCACTTCAGTACCGGGTGCGGCCTTTCTTCCTTCCAGATAATCAGCATCATTAATCCATAAAAACAGGTACTCATAAAAGCATGGCCACTGGGAAAGCTCAATCCGCGGGCCGGTTCCAGCAGGGGTATCAATGGCCGGTGCCGGTTGAATAAAAGTTTTAGTCCGAGCATGATAAGCAAACTGCTGAGTGCAATAGCGCTGATCTTTATGGAATACCTCGATTTTTTACGAAACAAGAAATACGCACATAATACCAGGTTGGCCGGCACCAGGAATTGATGTGAACCAAAGAAAGTAAAGAACTGCATTACGCTGGTCATGGAATCGCTTACCAGTGAGCGGGCAAATGCAAATGCCTTTTCATCGGAGCCGGTGCTATTGAGATAAAATACACGGTAAGCAATAAACAGGAATAACAGCAGGCTGATTACGAAAACAACCAGGATGATCAGCAATTCCTTCGATAACAGTATGACTTTGTCTGCTACCTGTTTTTCCTGCGGAGACAATTCCGGCTCAGTCATAAAGGATATAGCTCGGTTTTAAGTTTCACAAAAACAATTATGCCTTTGCCCATATTGATCTTTATCCCCATCTTTAACGGTTTTTTAATATTGGTAAAAATAAGGACTGTTTGCGGTTATATGGGTTGGTGCCAAAGGTTTTACCGGTGACAGTGTAGAATTATAACAACATACTGTAGAATGGGTTTTGACAATAATCAGCAGCTTGTTATGGTGCCGTGTGGCAGCTGGTTAATGGCAAAATTATTGATACAATGGGAGGGGAACTATTCAATAATACACCATAAAAACATTAATTATGAAAAGCATTTTTTTAATTCTGACAGTAGCCATATTAGGTATCACAGCTTGCGATTCGCCGCAGAATACAACAGGTAGCGGTATGGATAGCACCATCAACAGCAGTCCCAATGATATGGGTACTGATACCAGTATGAACAGTTATCCAACACAGCCCACACAACCAACTCAGCCAGACACATCTCTTAATCGATAAAATTATATGCGTATGAAAAAGATCCTGATAGTGGGAATGATCGTGGGTAGCTTAGCAGCCTGTAACAGCAATGAAGCACCCGAGTCAACAGATGTAGGAATTGATAGCTCCTATGCACCTCAAACCGATACCGGGCAGGCATTACAGCCCGATAGTACCGGCGGTAATCCTTCCGGTGCGGGCATGGGAAGCGGGTCCGGGTCACAGGCAAGTCAGGACACTGGCAGGGGCCAATAAAAAAAAAAGGATACATTCATTGTAACTCAAAAGGGCTGGTTAAGCAATTAACCGGCTCTTTAATTTATAACTTCTACAAAGGTGATCTATGAAAATGCAAACACAAACCCTGCAGTTGCTGGTAGACAATATACCGTACGAAGTGAAAGTAACCCCCTTTGAATTTAATGGCGAACCCCGGTTCAGGATCAGCTATAACGGAAGCCCGGAATATATTTTCGTGTATGATACACAGTTAAAGCAATTGACCGCTATAGGAGATGATGCAGGCTCCATACCTGCCAACCTCGAAGCATCTATTTCTGGTCATGTACTGGCGGCCTTTGCCTGATCGTTTTGAGTGGCCAGCCAATTGCGATAACTGATCACAGCCCTGATCTCGCCGAATGAAAAGCCATCGCCCAGTTTGGCCTTGATGGGTGTCAGAGCGCGTAACTCTGGGTTTATTTCTTCTATAGCCTGCATGATGGTTTCCAGTTTGTCTGCAGGAACAATCTCCTTTACATCCAACTCGCCCGTGCTGATAAAACTGGCCAGATGTCCTTCAATGGTAGATACGGCCAGGTTACGCAACCCGGCTATTTCGGCAATGCCCTTTCCTTCCCTGAATAATTCCAGGCTGGTGCGGTGGGAATCGCCTTTTTTAGGCCGGGCGCTGGTTTTTTCTACTGGTTCCGGTGTTTCTTCAACCGGCAGAGATTTGTGCTGCTCTTCTATCATTTGCAGCAGGGCCGATGCATCGATGCCTTTAGTTAATCCTTCTGCAATTTGTATGGCATTGTGCAGCTGCTGTTTTTTTCGGGTGAACAGCATGCACAATTCGTTGAGTGCTGAATTGTATTTACGGGACTTTGATTTTAGTTTGATGGCCTTGCCATGTTCACGTATATTGGTAATAACCTCTTCCATGGCCTTGATGAAAAATTCACCACCTGCCTTGATGCGTTGATGCAGGTATTGATAGCCGTCTTCTTCGGCCAGCGGTACTATTTGTTGCAGCTGTCTGCTGAATTTATGAGCCATTTCCTGTTGGTTGCGTACCGAGCCCAGCAAGGCGCCTGCCCATTCCAGACATTGTTCTTTATCGGGTATTTTCAGGTGTTCGTAGTCTTCATAATGCCGTTCCATCCGCTCCGTCAATGACAACCAGTTGAAGGAATTCAATAAAGTGCGAAGAATGAATGCGTGCTCGTTAGATTGCAATTCCTGTTGCAGGGCATCAACTTCTTTTTCGGAGCGGGTAAATTCAAGGATGCGTTCATCGGTATAAATGCAGTTAGGATGTATGCGTGAATACAAAATCAGTCCATCCAGGCTGGTGAGCCGGCTTAATGCCACGTACGCCTGCCCGGGTGCAAAGGAGGCGCCCGCATCAATGATGGCTTTGTTGAATGTAAGGCCCTGGCTTTTATGAATGGTGATGGCCCAGGCCAGCCGAACAGGGTATTGGGTGAAAGTACCTATCTCTTCTTCTTCAATGGTGTCTTTTTCGCGGTTATAATGATAGCGAATATTTTTCCAGGTTTCTTTTTCCAGTTCCATTTCATTGTCTTCGCCGGGGAAGTTCACATAAATGGTGTCATTTTCTATCCGGGTGATGACCGCTATTTTGCCGTTGAAATATCTTCTGAATTCGCCCTTATCATTTTTGATGAACATTATCTGGGCGCCCTCCTTTAATTGCAGCACCATATCGGCCGGTAAGGCTCTTTCGTTGAAATCGCCGGTGATCACTGCCTCAAATTCGTGCAAGGTGCCCGGGAGGGTTTGCAACTGGTTTTGGTTAATGGCATCTGCCTTGGCATTGTGTGTGGTGAGGGTGATATAATTTTCATGAGGTGGCGATACATAACCGGGTTGGTAATGGCGGTGCAATCTTTCCAGATCGCTGGCGGTAGCCTGATTGTTGCGAATATTATTTAATAGATTGATGAACTCGAATTCATGCTGTCGGTAGATCTTTTTTAGTTCGAGGTATAAGGGAGGCGCCTGCTCCATTGCCTGGGCGTCGAAAAAGAAGGGACTTTTGTAATGGTCTTTCAGTATGTCCCAGTCTTCGTTGCTGACTACAGGTGGTAATTGGAAGAGGTCGCCGATATACAGCATTTGAACGCCGCCAAATGGTTCGGTAGGGCGTTTGCGGAAATGGCGGAGGATGAGATCTATTTGATCCAGCAAATCGGCCCGCACCATGCTTACCTCGTCTATTACCAGTAGTTCCAGTTCCTGCATCAGCAATTTTTTGTCGTTGCTGATGCGCAGGTTTTTAAATAATGTAAGGGGTGTATTAAAATGACTGGTGCTGTTCCAGCCACCCTGGTACGAGGGGATAAAGCCGCCGAGGGGTAGCTGGAAGAAAGAGTGCATGGTAACACCGCCGGCATTGATGGCGGCCACGCCTGTGGGGGCCACTACGGCCATTTTTTTGGCGCTGTGCTCGCGAATGTATTTGAGGAATGTGGTTTTGCCCGTGCCGGCCTTACCGGTCAGGAACAGGTGGCGGTCGGTTTGGTTTACAAAACGCACGGCCAGTTGAAACAAGTGATTGGAGGTATCGAACATAACAGCCCCGGGTTTGGGGCAATTTAATGATAGGCTGCGGGAAAGCAAAGATTTTTTGAAATTTTAGGATATATAACACTGTTAGTGTGAGGGAAATAGCAGCGGGAGGGTGAGGGTTTGCGCGAGGATTTTGGAATGCGAAGCTTTTGCCAACAGAAAAAGGATTGGATTCAAGCCCCTGCAATCTTGAGGTCACAATTTGTGACCTCAAGATTCTTTACTCCCAGGTTTACAAACTGTGATCTTAAAGACCCCGCAACCAGAGGTCACATTTCCAACCCCCTAATTTGTAATTAAATACACCAAAAACAAAAAATTCTGCTATATTAGCAGAAATAAAAAAGCCACCCGTAGAAACGGCTGGCCTCTAACGATTGCTTGCCATATGAAAAAAAAGATAAATCTGTTTGTGTATCCGAACACAGCACCTTATCTTGCTGCATTCTTCGAGCCTCTAATGATTGACTGCTTATACTCTAACGATTGCTTGCTATCATCATTTGCTCTTTTGCTGAATCAAAAGTAAGATGGAAATCCGGCCGGATCAAAACATCTTACAGCCGGTTTAATTATGTCAAAAGTGTGAAAGAAATCCTAAAACCCTTGCTGGTATTGCGTTTCAGGCAAATTTCATAATTATGTCCAACCGATTTACAGATGCGTTGTTTCAATTGGTTCATTCACTGGAAAAGTCGGAAAAAAGGCACTTTAAACTCTATATAAAACGAAGTTCGGCTAAGGAAGACTTGAAAATCATACGGTTATTCGATGCGCTCGACAAATTGCCCGAATATGATGAAAAGTTGCTCCTAAAAAAGCTTCCCGATATTCAAAAGCCACAACTGGCAAACATAAAAACCCATTTATACAAACAGTTGCTGGCCAGCCTTAGACTATTAAAAGCTACCGAAAACAGTGATCTTCAGCTCTCTGAGCACCTCGACCATGCCCGTGTGCTCTACAACAAAGGGCTGAAGCTGCAGAGCCTTAAAATCCTGGAAAAAGCTAAAGAAATAGCAAAAGCCAACCAGAAATTCAATTTTCTGGCCCAGGTGATCTCTTTGGAAAAAAAGATCGAAACCCTTCATATTACCCGAAGCACCACCGAAAAAACCCTTTTGCTGGCCCAGGAGGCCGAGGAGATCAGCGCGCATATCGACAGGGTGACCAAACTGTCGAACCTGGCCCTGCTGCTCTACCGCTGGTATGTGATCAACGGGCATGCCCGTAACGAAAGCGACGAGCAGGACCTGCGCACTTTCTTCAAAGATTATCTGCCAAAGGATGTGAACTCGGTGCAGGGCTTCTACGAAAACCTTTACCTGTACCAAAGTTATTGCTGGTACGCCTTTATCAGGCAAGACTTCCTGATGTACTACCGGTACAGCCAGAAATGGATCGACCTGTTCAACAGCCAGCCCTTTATGATCGGCATCGAAACCGGTCACTATGTAAAAGGCATGCACAACCTGCTGAATGCCCATTTCGACCTGCGCAATTTCAAACAGTTCGAGATCACGCTCAGGCAGTTTGAAGAATTTGCCCAATCGGAAGTGGCCAACCGGCACGACAATTTCCGCGTTCACACTTTCATTTATATCAACAGCGCCAGGATCAACCAGCACCTCATGCAGGGCACCTTTGCCGAAGGCCTGGCCCTGATTCCCGATATCGAGGCAAAAATGCACGAATACGATCTTTATGTCGACCAGCACCGGGTGCTGGTATTCAACTATAAGATCGCCACGCTGTATTTTGGCAACGGCGAGTATGAAAAATGTATCGACTACCTGCTCAATATCATCAACGGCCCGCTCGACCTGCGCATCGATCTGCAATGTTATGCGCGGCTGCTGCATATGCTGGCCCACTACGAAATGGGCAACTTTGAGCTGATGGAATCGCTCACCAAATCGGTATACCGCTTTATGGCCAGGATGAAAAACCTGACCGTAGTGGAAGAGAAGATGTTCAAGTTTATTCGCAACTCGTTTGATGTGAGCCCGCGGCAGTTAAAACCCGAGCTGGAGAAATTCCTTAACGAGATCAAACACCTGGAGAAAAACCGCTACGAAACCAGGGCATTTGCTTACCTGGATATTATATCGTGGGTAGAAAGCAAGGTGTACGAAAAGCCCATGCGCGAAATCGTATACAACAAGTACCTCGAAAGCAGGCACCGGCCAAAGCCCAGGGTGGCGCAGTAATTATCCGTAATCCAGGTAATCGTTTGCCCCCATCAGTCCCAGTTTTTGCAAACGCATTTGCACACCACCGGGACTGCGTTCGAGTTGGGCGGCTATTTGCCGGGTGTTAAGGCCTGCATGAAACAGGTCGGTAAGCTCCTGGTCGTCGTTGGCCGACCAGTATTTGCCTTTGTTTCCCGTGCCTGTTTTTTTATCTATACGGCGAACCGGTTTTGGCGCCGGCATATTCAATTCAATCTTTGCGCGTGTGACGGCTACATACAGGATGTTTATTTCTTCTATCAGCCGGTCCTCATCCTGTTTTTCGCCGATGTACCGTTTCAACTTTTCTTCGGTGATAAAGTCGTTCAGCAGGGTTACTTCATCATACTCCATGCCTTTGCAGCGGTGAACCGTGCTGAATATCATATCGGCTTCTTCTTTGGTTTCCACTTCGTTTTCCTTCAGCCGGGCAATATATTTCGGCAGGTCGTTGCCATATTCCTTCACCACATCTACAATAGCGTTCAAACCGTTCTCCTCGGTTTTTTCTATATAGTCCTCCAGTTCGTCCATATTCTTCATACCCGCTATCAGCTTATCGCGCACCATTTCGGGTTTTCCATTGTACAGGTTCAATACATCGTACAACGAAGCGCCGCTATCGGCAAACATATAACTGCTCATACGGCCTTCGAAATACACCTTGTCGATGTTTTTATCCTGCCATTGGGTAATGGCGCTGGTAAGCAGGCTCAGGTTGGTACGCGCCAGGGTGGCCCTGGTTTTTATTTTGCCTTTTCCCCTGCCCACTCCCTGCACTTCGATGGCCGGCGGCTGCTGCAGGTGCCGTTTCCAATCCAGTATCTTGTTGGCCGTGGCGGCTATATCCTGGTTAAAGCGGAAACTTTTGCTGAGATTATAAAAAGGAAAATCGGTTTTCAACAGACTGTTGATGGCGAAGCGCCATCCATAGATCTGCTGGTGCACATCGCCCACGATGATCCTGGTGGCGGGTTGTTGCAGAAATACATCCAGCATGGCGCCGCTGGCATCCTGCCCTTCATCAAACAGTATGTAATCATAGGGCAACACAGGCCGGCTCAACTGGAATTTCTTCAAATAAAAATCATGGGTGATGGCAATGGCTGCCTTATCCATTTTGGCAAGCGCCAGCCGGGTATAGTGTTCAATAACGTTGTAAAAGTTTTCGGCAAATTGTTTGGCCCTGGGATCCGAAACCACATCGAGGTAGCGCAGTTCCTGCACCCGCGCCGCTGTGCTATTGCAGAAATAACTGATAAACCTGCCTACATGGCTGGCGATCATATAATCCGAATGCCGCTCGCCGGTATCGATTTGCAACATATCTACCCACTCGTAGGTTTTGTATCCCGGAGTGATGGTGTAGTTACTCCCTTTCACGATATGATCGAAGGCCAGGGAATGTGCGGTTTCCACCGTTACGTTTTGTAAGCCGGCTGCCGAAAATTTCTGCGCGGCTTCCATCTTCACGCTTTTGTTAAATGCCAGGTACAGTATCCGTTTTTTCGAAAGCCTGGTGTGGGCATATTCGATCAGCGTAGTGGTTTTGCCGCTGCCCGCTACTGCATTTATTACAATGTTATCGTTGGTGCCCAAAATAGCATATTGTTCATCCGTCAGTTTCATCGCATCATTTTAGTATATCCATGCCCGTAAAGTTATCCAATTAGTGCTTAGTTTGTATATTTAGGATACTTAATAACCTCTTATGAGTATCCAAAAACTCCTGATAGTTATCAGTCTCGTTTTTACCACCCATTTACAGGCGCAAATAACCCTCCCCGTACCGGGAAATATACAAGCCGCCTTTGAGAAAGGCACCAGGTCAACAACGGGTCAGCCCGGCGCTAAATACTGGCAAAATACAGCCAATTACAATATCAATGTACAATACAACCCCGAAACCCGGCTGGTAGCGGGATCGGTGGACATTGATTATTCGAATAAAAGTCCGGATACATTAACACAGGTCGTATTCAAGCTCTATCCCAACCTGTATAAAAATGGAAGCGTGCGCCTCACGCCGGTGGCGCCGCAGGATATTTCCGAGGGCGTACGCATCAGTTCTTTTCACGCCAATGATGATGTGATAGACACCGCCAAATTAGCGATAAATGGCACCAATATGATAGCGCCCATCACCGTTTTACCGCGACAAAATATCCGTTTGAGGATCAACTATTCCTATACATTAAACAAAACATCGCATATCAGGACCGGCCAGGTAGATTCAGGCTCGGCCTTTATTGCCTATTTTTTCCCACGCGTTACCGTATATGATGATATCGATGGATGGAACATGCATCCTTATTTGGGGCCGCAGGAATTTTATAACGACTTCTGCAATTTCAATGTATCTATCACCGTACCTGCCAATTTCCTGGTATGGGCTACCGGCGACCTGAACAATTGCAACGAGGTATTGAATGAAAAATACTGCCAGCGTTTACAAACAGCCGCGCAGCAAAACGAAGTGGTAAACGTCATCGATACACAGGACCTGCAGGAAAAAAATATCACCCGTCAAAATGCCGCCAATACCTGGAAGTACACCGCCAGCAACGTAACGGATTTTGCTTTTGCCGTAAGCGATCATTATATCTGGAAATCCACCAGCGTGGAAGTGAACGCCAGGGATAAAAGAAGGACCCGCGTGGATGCCGTGTTCAACCCCATTCATAAAGACTATTACGAGGTGGTGGACTTTGCAGCAAAAACCGTTTGGGCCATGAGTTATGTGTTTCCCAAATGGCCCTTTCCCTATTCGCATATGACTGTTTTCGACGGCCTCGACCAAATGGAATATCCCATGATGGCCAACGACAACCCGCTGGAAAGCCGAAGCGAGACCATCGAGCTCACCGATCATGAGATCTTTCATACCATGTTCCCTTTTTATATGGGTATCAACGAAACCAAGTATGGCTGGATGGACGAAGGCTGGGCCACCCTGGGCGAATGGCTGATATCGCCCATTATCGACAGCACCATTGTAGATGAATACGGCATGGACCGTTATGAAAAATCGGCAGGCTCCGAAGCCGATCTGCCGGTGGTTACGCTTACCACGCAGTTAAACGGGCTGTCGATGTTTACCAGCACCTATCCCAAACCGGCCCTGGGTTATATGTATGTAAAGGATATGCTGGGCGATTCGCTGTTTACAAAGGCCCTGCATCATTATATACAAACCTGGCAGGGTAAACATCCTATGCCTTACGATTTTTTTAATTGTATAAATGCAGGTTCGGGCATTAACCTGAACTGGTTTTGGAAAAAATGGTTTTTTGACAGCGGTGCGCCCGACCTGGCCATCAAAAAAGTAGTACGGCAGGGCAAAGGTTATGCGGTGACCGTCGTAAATAAGGGCAAAAAGCCTGTGCCGGTGGATTTAGTAGCTACAGATGCCGCGGGCGCTGACATTAAAGTGCACCGGTCGATCGCCATTTGGGAAAAAACAAACAGTGTAACCCTTATTGTACCGTCTGCAAAAACCATTAAAAAAATAAAACTGGGCAGCACCTATATCGCTGATGTGCATAAAAAAGACAATGTTTGGGAAGCGCGGTAAATTAAAGCAGATTAAAATTTCGGATTCATTCGTTTTTCGCGATTTTCTTTCGCATCTTTGCAACGATTTGCCTGCCATAAAAACTCCTAAAAATAAATTCATTAATGTACACACACATTTGGGCTAAGTATCTGCCTATTATCAGAATTCTGTTGAAGAAGACAGCAGCAGGTGACCAAACATTGAATTTAAACCGTCCTGATTTCGAAAAAGCAGGCGTTGCACGCAAAGCAGGTTACAAATTTACCATCGAGTACAGGAATGGCAAGGTAGCCAATGTTATCAGTACATCACAGTTGGCCATGGACCTGGCTGCCGTAATGCTGGAAGACGCTACCATCAAAACGCTTTTGACCACAAACAATTACGAGGTAGCCCTCAACACCAGGTTTCAGTTGTTTCTGAAAAACACTACGCCACAGGAAGTGTTGGAAGAAACAAACGCATAAATCATTGATTTTTTTTGCCGGCCCGGTCATTTTGTTGATAACAACAAAGTGACCGGGTTTTCTATTTTTTAGATGATCGCCAATGGCCGGAAGGACGTAAATTGCAGGGTTATGCAAGATTATCTGAAAGATCTCAATGAGCAGCAGCGCGAGGCTGTGTTACATGTGGATGGTCCCATTATGATCGTGGCGGGCGCGGGCAGTGGAAAAACAAAGGTGCTTACCACCCGTATTGCGCATTTGTTGGCCTCGGGTGTGGATGCATTCAACATCCTGTCGCTGACCTTTACCAATAAGGCGGCTAAGGAGATGAAAGAACGTATTGAAAAGATACTGGGCAACAACGAAGCCCGCAATTTATACATCGGCACCTTTCACAGCGTATTTGCCCGCATTTTACGCGGCGAAGCCTACCGCCTGGGTTATCCCAACAATTTCACCATTTATGATACCGACGATGCCAAGAACGTGGTGAAAACGGTGATCAACGAAATGAACCTCGACGACAAACACTATAAACCGGGCACGGTGTACAACCGTATTTCCAGCGCGAAGAATGCCCTGGTAGGTCCGCTGGAATATGCCGCCGATTACGCCATTCAACAGGAAGACACCCGCAGTAACCGCCCTGCCATTGCGCAGATCTATGATGCCTATGTAAAACGTTGTTTTAAGAACGGCGCTATGGACTTCGACGACCTGCTGTTGAAGTTTTATGAACTGCTGAAGAATTTTCCCGAAGCGCTGAGCAAATACCAGCGCAAGTTCAAATACATTCTTATTGATGAGTACCAGGATACCAACCCGGCGCAGTACGAAGTGATCAAACTGCTGGGCGCCATGCATGAAAATGTGTGCGTGGTAGGTGACGATGCACAAAGCATTTATAGTTTCCGCGGCGCCACCATTCAAAACATCCTGCAATTTCAACGGGATTATGAAGACGCCAGGGTGGTAAAGCTGGAACAGAATTACCGCAGTACCCAAAGCATACTGGAAGTAGCCAACGAGGTGATCAAAAACAACAAGGGGCAAATTCCCAAGGCGTTGTGGACCGAGAACCGCGAAGGCGAAAAGATACGCCTGGTGCGCACCATGACCGATAACGACGAAGGCCGCTATGTGGCCGACACCATACAGGAGCAAAAACTGCGTAACCATTACAACAACCGCGACTTTGCTATTTTATACCGCACCAATGCACAAAGCCGTGCATTTGAAGAAAGCCTGCGCCGTATGGGTATTCCCTATACCATGTATGGCGGCATCAGCTTTTACCAGCGTAAAGAAATAAAAGATTATGTCGCTTACCTGCGCATCATTGTAAACACACGTGATGAGGAAGGTTTGAAACGTATCATCAACTATCCTACCCGCGGCATTGGCAAAACCACGATTGACAAAGCCGTGCTGACGGCCAATAACCATAACATCAGCATGTGGGAAGTGCTGGAGCGCGCCCGCGAATTTGGGTTCAGGGCCGGCACCCTGGAAGCCATCGAGAACTTTGTTACCATGATCAAAAGTTTTGCCAGCATGCTGCAAACCAAAAACGCTTATGAGGTAGCGGTGCATGTGGGCAAACAAACCAATTTTGTAAAAGAGCTGTTCAACGATAAAAGTACCGAAGGGGTGCAACGCTACGAAAACGTACAGGAGTTGCTGAACAGTATCAAGGAATGGACCGAAAGCCCCGATACCGAAGAGGGCGAGGTAACCGATAAAGGCCTGGGCGCCTACCTGCAACAGATCACGCTGTTGACAGATGCCGACGAAAAAGATCCCAATGCCGATACGGTAAAACTCATGACCATTCACGCCGCCAAGGGGCTTGAGTTCAGATGTGTTTTTGCCGCCGGTTTGGAAGAAATGCTTTTCCCCAATGCGCTGGCCATCAACACGCGCGAAGAGCTGGAAGAAGAGCGGCGCCTGTTTTATGTAGTGATCACCCGCGCCAAGGAAAAATTATGGATCTCCTATGCCAATACCCGTTATCGGTTTGGCAGCCTGGTGCAAAACGAGCCCAGCCGGTTTTTGGATGAGCTGCCCGAAAAATATTTAGACAGAAGTTATGCCGGGGGCGGACTGCGCAACCAGAGCAACTGGAGCAGCGGCAGCGCCTTCGACCGTATGCATGGCGGTGGCTGGGGCGGCGGGCAATCGGCCGCCAACGAGGCCGAAAAGCGGTATGGACCTCCTCCATCCAAAAAGCCATCCACACCCAGTTATATCACACCCAAACCTCAAAACAAAACGGTGGAGCATGTGCCTTCGGCCGATTTTGTGCCCAGCGACATGAGCAATCTGCAGGTAGGCCAGCGGGTAGAACACCAGAAATTCGGGTTTGGTGAAGTGACCAAAATGGAGGGCTCGGCGCATAATCCCATTGCCACCATCAGGTTTGAACTGAATGGCGAGAAAAAGGTGATGCTGAACTATGCCAAGCTGCGGATTGTGGAATAAGGGCGGGATCAAAAAATCAATGTTGTTGACCCGACCCGTAGTAAAGTATTGACTTTGTGCAACTTGAATAGTTGATCGGTGTCAAAAATATGGTGTTTTGGGGCTGCAACAGGGGGTGTGATTTGTATAATCCCAAAACTTCTTCTACCTTATATGAATGTACGAAAAACCCCCTCCCTACGGCTCTTATTTCGTTACATTAAGTGTTTCGGGCTGGATAGACGTATTCACCTATCACACTTATTGTGACATTCTCATCGACAACCTGAATTACTGTATCGATCACAAGAACCTGCAGGTGTACGAGTATGTTCTGATGCCAAGCTACATCAACATAATAGCTTCATCGAAAAAAAGGCATATCTCCACCATCCTGCGTGAGTTTAAAACCAGCACGGCCAAACAGGTATTAAAATCAATTGCAGAAAATCCTGAAGAAAAAAGAAAGGAATGGCTGATGCGGTTGTTTCATTTTTTTACCAACCGTTATCAAAACGATGCCGAGCATCACTTCTGGCAATTCGGCAACCACCCCGTGATATTGGATACGGTGGAACTTTTTGTAAAACACACCCAGGAACTGCTGAACGTACCCGTGGCCAGGAAGCTGGTAGACGAACCGCACCACTATGTTTACTGCAGCGCTCATCCCCGTCAAAGGGTGAAGCTGGCCAAATGGCAATAGCATTTATTTTAATATAACGTTAAAGTGGTTAAAACCCCGTTTAGCCGCCCTGGTACTGTATTTCCGCGTATTTAATGTGTAAACAGGCAAAGTTTTTCTGCCTAAGTTTTTGTATATTACGATCCCTTTAAATTCTACCTTAATTAACCCTGATTGTAAGCTGTTTTTCCGTGCCCCGTAATAATTCGAGGTACGGAAGGTACTATTTGCCGGATGTATGTAGTGTGTTGAAGATTTACAGGTAAAGCAATATGGTATGAATAAAAACAACAATAGCAGCCTTAGCCAACAGGATTGTTCTTACTTAACTTTTAATACAGTAGACTGGATCGATGTATTCATCAGACCCACCTACAAACAGATCATTGCCGATGCATTGAACTATTGCATCGCTACCAGGAAATTTACGGTATATGCCTGGTGTTTGATGACTAACCACCTGCATTTGCTGGCGCGCGCCCAGGAGGGAGCCGGGCTGGCCACCATAGAAAAAGAATTCAAACGTATTACCACCACCAAAATATTAGAGGCTATTGATTTAGAGCCCGACCTGCGGCGCCGGTGGATGCTGCAGCGTTTTGAGCAGATCAGCCAAAGCCTTAAAAGGATAGAAAAATTCCAGCTTTGGCAAAGCTGTACCAATCCTTCCTTTATCGATTTCAGGCAGGTATTCCGCCTGCAGGAGAGGGTGCTGTATATTCACGAAAACCCCGTGCGCGACGGCATCGTAGCCAGCCCCGAACATTACCTGTACAGCTCGGCCGGTGATTATGCCGGTAAAAAGGGGCTGGTAAATGTAACCGTGATCAATTTTGAGCAGTTACGGATGTCGATACTAAAGAATGGACACGGTTAACCCACTGCTTTTTTTAATGCTTCTACGGTTTTCTTTTCGCTGCCCGAAAAGATGGTATTGCCGATGATCACCACCGGCCTTTTCAAAAATGTATATTCATCCAGGATCAGTTGCCGGTAATCTTTTTCGGTAAGGGTTTTGTTTTTCAACCCCATTTCCTTGTATTTCAGGGCCCGGCGGCTGAACAGTTTTTCATAACTACCCATCAGCTTTTTCATTTCATCCAGTTGGGCAGGCGTTATGGGTTCGGTTTTAATGTCTTGCATGTCAAATCCTTTTTTATCGATGCCGGTTTCCCGGATGATGGCCTGGCAGGTGGTGCAGTTGCCCAAATGGTAGATCTTTTTCATATGAGTGGCAAAATTAACTACCCCGGCTGTAACTTTTTGTGCATTGAGCCGACCAATTTGGTATCTTTTCGCTAAAACCACAACCAATTTGCAGGCTAAAATTAGTCAGGATGAATTTGTTGCATTAGTACACCAGCACCGCGCCATGTTGTATAAGGTGTGCAATATGTATTGCACATCCGACCACGATAAACAGGACCTGTTCCAGGAGATCGTGATCCAGCTATGGGGCGCCTGGCCGCGTTTCAGGGGCGATTCGAAATTCAGCACCTGGTTATACCGTATTGCGTTGAACACCGCCATTTCAGATCTGCGCAAACAAAAAAAGATCATCAAAACAGTAGAGCCCGAACTGCTGCCAACCGAAATCCAGGATATTCAGTATAGTAAAGAAAAGGAAGAACGGTTGCAACAATTGTATAAGGCCATCAACCATCTTACCGAAATTGAGAAGGCTATTGTGATGCTGTATCTCGAAGACAAGAGTTACGATGAAATGGAAGATATTTTGGGTATCAATCAAAATAACCTGCGCGTGA
>Ga0065721_10004552_pt1 | contig 27479 bp, 27 predicted proteins | sample Mesricmetagenome_FD_59108 | JGI IMG/M metagenome (GOLD analysis project Ga0065721, IMG submission 59108) | Mesophilic microbial community from rice straw/compost enrichment Sample: eDNA_1 v2 (version 2) | ecosystem: Engineered > Solid waste > Grass > Composting > Bioreactor | place: USA: Davis... | reverse complement strand
GATTTTCAATGGACCGACCGACCCCGATCCGGCCAAGCAAAACGAAATCGTTGAGAACTGGATCACGCTCGGCGTGGATGCCATCGCCGTGGCCTGCGAAAATCGCGAAGGCATCTCCACCGCGCTGCGCAAAGCCAAAGCCAAAGGCATCAAGGTCATCACCTACGACGCCGATGCGCAGCCGGATGCGCGGGAGTTTTTTGTGAATCAAGCCACACCGGAAGGGATCGGTTACACGTTGATGGATGAAGCCGCGCGACTCTGTAACGAGCAGGGCGAGTTCGCCATCATCACTGCCAGTCTTACCGCCGCGAACATGATTGAATGGCAGAAGCACATTGAAGCGCGTCGCGCCTCGAAATATCCGAACATGAAGATGATTGCGTTGCGTCCGTGCGATGATTTGAAGGACAAAGCGCAAAGTGAGGCGACCGCTCTGTTGAGCGCGAATCCAAATCTGAAGTGCATTATGGCAATCTGTTCGCCGGCCGTTCCGGGTGCAGCGGAAGCTGTGAAACAAGCAGGCAAAGCCGGGCAGGTGAAAGTGCTCGGGTTAGGGTTGCCGAATGAAAACAAGCGTTACGTCCACGAAGGCGTGACGGACGCGGTCGTTTTGTGGAACACGGAAGACCTCGGTTATCTGACGATTTACGCGGCTCATGCCGTGGCGAAGGGCGAACTCAAGGCTGGCGATAAATCCATCAAAGCCGGGTCAATGGGCGAATTTCAAGTTGAAGGCGACAACGTTCTGTTGGGTAAGCCGTTCATCTTTAACAAAAGCAACATTGACCAGTTCGATTTCTAAAATCGCTCTGGCGACAGCAGCGGAAGCTTCTCGGAACGACGATTCTGAGTTAGCTTCCGCGCGTGAATGCCTGTCAACTCGTTGCCCATGGTCAGCCGGGGAAGTTTGAACTTCGCAATCTTCCCGATCTTAAACCCGCTGTTGGCGAAGTCGTTGTTGCCGTTCGCGCCTGCGGGTTAAATCACCTCGATCTCTGGCTGGAATCGGCCGGGCTACCCATGCCTGTTTCTTTGCCGCGCACGCCGGGCGGCGAAGTGGCCGGTGTCATTCAGGCTGTCGGTAGCGATGTTTCCGAATGGAAACCGGGCGATCGCGTCGCGATTCAATCCAATCTCTTTTGCGGCGAATGCGAATTCTGTCAACGCGGCGAAGAATCGATTTGTTTGCGCGGGGAGATATTGGGCGTGACGCGCGATGGCGGATTCGCTGAGCAGGTGGTTGTTCCTGCGCGTGCGCTCGTGCGCCTGCCGGATGCTGTAGATTTCAACACTTCGGCAGCTCTCACTCTCGCTGGCAGCACGGCCATGCACATGTTGACCAATCGCGCGCAAGTTCGCGCTGGCGACACGGTGTTGGTGGTCGGCGCTTCAGGCGGTGTGAGTTCGGCAGCAATTCAAATTGCCAAACAGCTCGGTGCGCGTGTCATCGCTACCGCGTCCTCCGAGAGCAAACAGCAATTCGCGAAACAACTTGGCGCTGATGTCATCGTCGATTCGACTCAGGCGAATTGGCCGGCGCTGGTGCGACAGCAAACGAATAAACGCGGCGTGGATCTGGTGATTGAACATGTGGGCGGTGACGTGTTGCCGAAATGCTTTGAGTGCCTGGCCCGCAACGGCACGATTGTCACCTGCGGGGCAACCGCCGGTCGCGAGATAAAACTCAACATCTGGCCAATCTTCGTGAAACAGCAGCGGCTCATCGGCAGCTACGGACGTAATCGCGCTGACATCGTTGCAACCCTGGAATGGGCGGCGGCAGGTAAATTGCGTCCGGTTATTGATTCCGTTTTGCCACTGGCAGATACGTCTAAAGCTTTCACTCGATTGCGGGAGCGTAATGTGCGAGGCAAACTTGTCATCACTCCGGTTTAATTGAGGCGATATCGCTTCTGGAAATCCCGCTTGCAGAATTGCGCTTTGCATCGCAAAGTGAACCGGTATGGACAACCACAATGCGCTGGAAAGTCTGCAAACGATTCGCACTTTGATGGAGCGTTCCGCGTTGTATCGCCGCGCGCTGTCGCCCATCATGATGTTTGTCGGCGGCTTTGGAATTGTCGCTTCCGGAGTCGCGATCTTCACGAACATCCATTCGCCGCGGATGTTTATTGCCTTCTGGTTATGCGTGGCTGTAATAGCGATTGCCGGTGCGTTTATTCTGGTGCGTCGTCAGGCATTGCGCAGTGCTGAACCTTTTTGGTCGCCACCCACGCGTCGCGTCGCACAAGCGTTGTCGCCTGCTCTCCTGGTCGGATTTTTATTTGGTATTTTAGCATTCTTTTTCTGTGGTCTTGGAGGGGCAGTGGAGACAACTCCAGCAAACGATTCTGATGTGGTTTTGTCATGTGGATTGGCAGCGTTATGGGCGATTTGTTATGGTCTGGCGTTGCATTCAGGTGGTTTCTTTGTGTCGCGAGGATTGCGTCTTTTTGGCTGGATTTACGTGGTTTTTGGCAACATTGCGTTGTTCGCGCTTTATTGGTTGAACACGGGAAATTGGGAATCTGACTGGCGGGTGGGACATCTTCTCATGGGTGGTTTGTTTGGCATCGGACAATTCGCCTATGGTCTTTATTTGTATCTGACGGGTGAGGAGCAAAACGAGTTGTGAATCCCGAGCCATTCCTGCAACTGGATCGCGTGATCCACGAAAAAGGCCGACTGGCGATCATGTCCATGCTCGCGGCAACGCCTGAGCTGTCGTTCACTGAATTGCGGGATTCGTTGAACATGACCGATGGAAATCTGACCACGCATATCCGTACATTGCAGGAGGCCGGCTATCTGGCGGTCAGTAAAACCTACGAGAAGAATCGTCCGCTCACGACCTGTTCACTCACTGCAACCGGTCGCAAAGCGTTCGCAGCTTACATTGATCTATTGGAACAGATTCTTCAGCAGACCAAACCGAAATAATTTTCTTTTGAACAGATTTAACCCGTCACAGTCACATGCTTTGTATTACAAAGTGAATTCGTTTTGCCTATGAAAATCATCAAAGCCGAGCACCTCGGCATGTGTTTCGGTGTGCGCGACGCCATCGCTCTCGCCAAAGCAACGGCGCAACAGCAGTCGCTCACGATTCTGGGAGAACTCGTTCACAACGAAACGGTGTTGGCGGAGTTGCGCGAGCGCGGCGTGCAATTTCAGCGGCAACCGGATCAGGTTGCCACTCGCACGGTGATGATCACAGCTCACGGCACGTCGCAAAAGACATTGAATGAAACCCGGGCGCGTGGCTTTCGAGTGCTGGAAGCGACTTGCCCATTAGTCCACGTGGCGCATCGCGCGTTGACGAAGCTCGTGGCTGAGGGCGCATTTCCTATCATCGTCGGCAAGCGTGATCATGTGGAGGTGCGCGGTTTGACGGGTGATTTGACGGAGTTTGAAGTTGTGTTGAGTGACGCAGATATCATGCGGGTCAGCGCGCGACCGGTGTTCGGCGTGGTAGCGCAAACGACTCAGCCGATTGAACGGGTGCGTGAGCTGGTGCGGTTGTTGCGCGAACGTTTTCCGCAGTCCGAAGTGCGTTTCGTGGACACGGTTTGTCAGCCGACGAAGCAACGTCAACATGCGGCAGTGGAGCTTGCCCAGCGTTGCGACGTCGTAATCGTCATCGGCGGCGCGCACAGTAATAACACGAAGGAACTCGTCGCCACCTGTGCGAAATATTGCGATCGGGTTCACCATATTCAAACCGCCGCTGATTTGCGCGGGGAATGGTTTAACGAAAGCGACACGGTTGGACTCACCGCCGGAACATCCACACCGGATGCACAGATTCAACTTGTTGAAAACTGGCTCAACGAACTTCAAGCCCAACTCCAATCTGTGACGAATTCAAAATGAAGTTCCTGATACAACGGAGATACGTAACTCTCCGGAATCCATCGCGATTAAACCGTTTGCATTTGATTGAACGCAATCTGCTCGTCTGCATGTCCAACGCGCTGCCAACGATTGCCGCTGTCGGGCCGAACTGATATCAGAACCGCAGGTTTCCCATGACAACTGCTCCGATTACCACCGACGGTGGTCTCCATTCGCTGCTGCGAGCAGAAACCGGTTCTGTAGCGGCATGGACTGCCGACTGGAATGCGCGTCGCGTGGCGTCGCATCTGCTGGTCATTGTCGTGGGAGCGGGTTGTTTCGGTGCGGCGATGGGATGGTGGCGCGCGCCGCAACAGGGATTGTTCGTTGCGATAAAATTTCCGCTCATTCTGCTGCTTACGGCTTTAGGTAATGCGCTGCTCAACGCTACGTTCGCGCCGTTGCTCGGACTGAACATTCGCTTTCGGCAATCGCTTCTCGCCGTCTTAGTCAGTTTTGCCATCACGGCGGCGATTCTGGGGGCGTTCAGTCCATTGATTGCATTTCTGGTCTGGAACGCGCCGGAGATGACGCCCGATGTGAAATCCACGCCGACTTACGGACTGATCAAACTTGTTTGCACCGGCGTCATCGCATTTGCGGGAATCGTGGGCAACGTGCGGTTGTATCAACTGCTCGTGCAATTGGGTCGAAGCAGAACTATCGCGACGCGGGTATTGTTAGCGTGGTTGAGCGTCAATTTGTTTCTCGGCAGTCAACTGACCTGGATTGCGCGACCGTTCATTGGTTCGCCGCATTTGCAAGTGGTGTTTCTGCGCGACACTGCATTTCAGGGAAATTTTTATGAGAACGTCTGGAACACGGTAATTCACCTCGTGACCGAAGATTAAACCCACGCCAAGTTATGAATGAATCCAATCCCAATTCACCATCGAACCCACCGCCGCAAGCGAACTTACCTATCCCACCGGCTCCCGGTTTGAAACTGCCACCGCCAGTTTACGGTCCGCGACCGCTCGGAGAAGATCCGCCGGATCGCGAGCCGATTCCGAATGTGATTATCGCGATCGAAGCATTGTTGCGCCAACCGCGTCGCTTGATGTTTCAACTACGTCAACCGGGCGCGAGCAAACTCGTCGTCAGCATGCTATTGGTGGCGCTGGTTTGCAGCACGATTTACGGTGTCATTGTGGGATCGTTCAGTGGCGGCGACCAATGGTGGGCGGCGCCGATTAAAATTTCCGGTGGGCTGCTAATCTCGACGCTGATCTGTCTGCCGAGCCTTTATATCTTCACCAGTTTGAGTGGCGCGCAGGCGCGGTTGGTTGAAATTTTCGGACTCGTGGCCGGATTGTTGATGCTGATGACGATTCTGCTGATCGGCTTTGCGCCGGTGGCGTGGTTGTTCTCGCAATCCACAAATCACCTGGCGTGGATGGGATTTCTGCACCTGTTGTTCTGGGGCATTGCAACGGCATTTGGATTACGTTTCCTGCAGACGGGATTCGGACATGCCAAGGCGCGATCGAATTCCGGCTTGAACACCTGGGCGGTTATCTTTTTGCTCGTCATGTTGCAAATGAGCACCGCGCTGCGACCGCTTGTTGGCACGTCGGAAGACTTTTTGCCGAAAGATAAGAAGTTTTTCCTCGTGCATTGGTTCGAAGTGATGGAGCGGCCGGGTTCGGCACGATAAGCGCTCCGCACAGCGACGACGGGCAGGGAAACCTGCGCGATGAGAAGTGAGACGTGAGACTATGAACATTTTGAAACTGATTTTCAGGCGAGAAACGTTGCCTCCGATGGCTGCGCTTATTTTGGCATCGGGTGTGAGCGTGGGATTCGTGGCGCTGCGAATTCTATTCACGCGCAATATCTTCTATGGTTTTCTCGTCTGGAATCTGTTTCTCGCGTGGTTGCCACTGTTCTTGGCGTTGTTGGCGGAAAATTATTATTCGCAAAGCACGAATTGCAAAAATCCGGGTGGCAAATTCTGGCTGGTTAGCGCCCTGTGGTTGTTATTTTTGCCGAATGCCTTTTACATTTTTACCGACATCATCCACCTGACGAATCGCTTTCACTTCAACTTCTGGGTGGATCTTAGTGTCATTCTTTCATGTGCACTGACCGGACTCGTGCTGGGATTTATGTCGCTGTTTCTGATGCAATCGCTGGTCGTGCGTCGCTATGGACAACTCGCGGGATGGGGCTTTGTGATGCTGATTGCGGGACTGAGCAGCTTCGGCATTTATCTTGGGCGATTTCTCCGCGTCAACAGTTGGGACATCGTCGCTAAACCCGGTCAGGTTTTTCACGGCATCACAACGTTTGCCACTGGTCAGGCGCATCCGCATCACTTCGCATTCTTTGCATTGTTTGCGGTTTTTCTGTTCGTCGGCTACGTGATGCTTTACGCGCTGACGCATCTGCCAGCCGGAATGCAGTTAGCAACCGTCACGACGACTGACTCGCCTTCAACCTCTCGCGCATGAATCGCGCGTTTGAACGTCACTGCAGTTGTTTCTGGCGAAAGCAATCCACCGTGTGATCGTTCACCATTCCCACCGCTTGCATGAACGCGTAGCAAATGGTTGAGCCGACAAATTTAAATCCGCGCTTCAATAAATCCTTGCTCATGGCATCTGATTCTGGCGTTCGCGCGGGAATTTCTTTGAGTGACTTTCGTTGGTTTTGAATAGGCTTGCCGCCGACGAATTGCCAGATGTAGGCGTCGAAGCTGCCAAACTCTTTTTGCACGGCGAGGAACGACTTCGCATTCTGAATCGTCGCTGCAATCTTCAGGCGATTGCGAACAATGCCTTCATCCGCCAGCAACGATTTAATTTTCCGATCATCGTATTTCGCGATCTGGCGAGCGTCGAAATTGTCGCACGCGCGCCGGTAGTTCTCGCGTTTTTTGAGAATGGTGGACCAACTCAAACCCGCCTGCGCGCCTTCGAGAATCAACATTTCAAAGAGCAGGCGATCGTCATGTACGGGCACGCCCCATTCGGTGTCGTGATAAGCGATGTCGAGTTCGCTCTTAGGCCAGGAACAGCGTTGCATGTTAATCTTCCGGCAACGGCTTGCCTTTGGTTTCCGGTGCGAAAGGCAGAATGAGAATTCCAATCAGGAAAATCGCGCACATAGTCATTGCGGAGTAGCGTTCGGTCGCAGGCGAACCGAATTGGCCATAAACCTTCGTGGCCAGAGCGGCTGAAAAGAAACTTCCCGCCGCGGCGGCAAATCGTCCGAGGTTGTAACAGAACGATGTGCCGGTGCTGCGGAGTCGGCTGGGAAATAATTCCGGCAGATAGATTGCAAATCCGGCGAACACCGCGAGTTGGCATCCGGTCATCAACGGCAGCATCCAATAGCCATCTGTCGGCGAATTCATTTTCCAATACACCAGCACGGTGACGACGAGCGCGAGGCTGAAGCCGATAGCGAATGCAGTGCGTCGGCCGAGGCGCGACGCGACTTTGGTGAAGAGCCACATGCCGACTGCCGCGCCGAGCATGGATAATACAAAGGAACGCGTGACGGCTGCGTTGACGCGCGAGGTGATTTCGGCCGCCGGCACACCGGCTTCGGTAAACCACGTCCGGAAAACCTGGCGCTGTAAGTCCACACCGTATTCGCCGATGGCCCACAGCGCCACAACGCCGGTGGATGCGATGATTGCGCCGACGAAAAGATTTTTGCGCCAGCGCGCTTCTTTGAGCAGCCCGGCGTAAGGCGCGAGAATTCCGCCTTTCGGCAAACGACCTTCGCGTTTCAATTTCAGCCACGGCTCCGGTTCGCGCAGATATTTTTGCGTAAAGATCACGAGGAACGCCGGCAGCGCGCCGACCAGAAACATCCAACGCCAGCCGGTGCCTGCTGCGATGGTTCCGGCGATTTCCAATTGATCGATACCCATTTTCACCAGTCCGGCACAGATATTTCCGATGGTGGATAACACCTGTAACATACCGAGTGCTCCAGCGCGCGAATGGTCCGGGACAGTTTCCGCAATCAGCGCTACAGCGAGACCGAACACGCCGCCGACACCCATGCCGGTTAACATTCGCAACGCGGCAAAATCGATCCAGCTCCGACTGAAATACGTCAGCCCGGTGCACAGCGAATAAAGCAACACTGTCAGCGTTAGCATGCGCGCGCGACCGTAGCGATCTCCCAACGCGCCAAAGATCAAACCGCCGATGCCCCAGCCCACGAGAAAAATGGCGGTGACTTCCTTGCCGGCGGCTTGAATCAACTTGGGTTCCGCGCCGGCCATCAGAGAGTTCAACGCTGGAATGCGGGCGAGCGAAAAAATCCGTTGATCAAGGCAATCAAAAAACCACGCCGCTGACGCGACACAGAAAACGAACCAATGGTAAGCCGACAGTCCACGCCACCAAGGAATGGTCGTTTCAGCTGATGCGTTGGGAGAGCTCATGAGCGCGGAGTATTGCGGGAAATTTCCGCTAACGCAAACGCTCGCTTGGATTTCAGTTGATAAAAATCGGGTGATGCTGCCGAGAAATTCGATCGGCGTCGCAAATCGAATTCGCGTTTTAGAATTTAAACGCTTCGTTCAGTTTGCCGCATTGCGAACAACGGGAGCGATCCACATCGGGGTCGTCGGTATAAACGAGGCCGCATTTATCGCAGCGGAAAATGCGGTCGTCACTTTCGGTGGGGCGAAAGCGGCGCCGACGTAGTTCTGTGTAAATCGTCAAAGCCACCAGCCCGCCCAGCAGCACGGTCACATAAACAAAGATGAGTGCGTCAGGAGACATCAGGGAGTGGCGGCGGGTGCGTTAGTGGGAGGCGTAGTCGCCCATTCAAAAATGACGCGACCGAGAAGCGGTGGCGTGGATTCGGGCACAGGATGAAACCACAGTCGGCGCGCGATTTGTAAGGCGGTCTGTTCGACTTCCGTCGAGCGGTTACCCGGATGCGAGGGCACGATGGACGCCGAGACGACCTGGCCACGTGGGTTTACGAGCACTTGCACGACGGTGTTTGTGAGTGATTCTGAAGGCGGTTGTAACGGCAGCGACGGATAAGGTTGACGCAATGGTCGAGTGGCGAAGACCTCGTCGAGGCGCAACACTGAGTTGGTTCGTGTGGGTGGAAGGTCTATCGCGGCGATCACACTGGGCACTGCGGGTGGGATGAATGCAATTTCCGGCATCGGCAAACGACTTTTTTCCGCCAATTTCAAAAATGTCGCTCCGAGTTCATCCACGGGTAATGCGAGGAGGCGCGGCGCTTCGGTCCAGCGAAATGGCGTGTTGGTGACCAGAGTCGTTTGCAACCAGGTGAACGCCGCAAAACCGCGCGGATGCGGTAAGGCAAACAACGTCGGGTCTGAAAGTGCGAGTGTGTCTGGCAGAGGATCGGCCAATTGAACGGTTGCGGTGTTGCGCAATGCGCGCACTTGCTGCGGTTCGCGTTTTGCGAGGAAATGAAACAACACGACATGGAGACCGAAGATCAGTGCGATGCCGATCAGCCATTGCCATGGAGACCACGAGACTTCGTCCGGGTGCGGCACTTCGGGATGAACCGGTTCCTCTGACGGAGCGGTGTTCACGGCTGGATGTCTGGGGCGTCGGGTTGCGGCAAGGTGGCGATCAATGCCTCGTAAATGCCGGCTTCACGCGCCATTTGTTGCAGTTGAATCACATCTTCCACGCGTGCTTTTTTGTCCATCATGATTACAAGCAATAGCGGTTCGGTCGAACGCGCTACTTCAGCCTGCAACTGAGTTTTTAACACCGCAGGTTCGACGAGGCGGTTCTGGTAAAAATATCTGCCGTGTTCGTCCAGCGCGACTTTGGGGCCGGTTCGGTCAACACCGGGTTGTTGATCTGCCACCGGCAAATCGATTTTCACGCCCGGCGTATAAATGCGCGAGCCGAGCGTCAGGAACATGACCATCAGGAAAAACACCGCGGCGTACGCCGTGGCGTCGAACGGATTGCGCAGGAGTCGAGTGCGCCGGGAAAATTTCATGCGGCCTTGTAGCGACCGTTCTCGCTGACGATGTTCACGATTTCATTGGCCGCCCGTTCCATGTCCGTGACGATGGAATTCACGCGACTCACGAGATAGTTGTAGCCGGCGTGAATCGGGATCGCTACGGCCAGTCCGGCGGCGGTACAAATCAACGCCTGGCCCGTGCCTTCAGACAACATCGCGCTGTTCGCATAAAGCGCCTGGCCTTGCAGTGTGCTGAACGTTTTGATGAAACCCAGCACCGTGCCGAGCAGTCCGAGCAATGGTGCGAGTTGAGCGATAGTGGCGAGCAGATCTAATCGGCGTTCGAGTCGCGGCACTTCGCTTAAGCCGGCTTCTTCGAGCGATTCGCGCACGCGGTCGCGACCGTGATCGCGATTGAGAATGGCGGTTTTGACGAGGCGCGCAACCGGACCGGGCGTGGCGTCACAAATGGAAATCGCTTCCACGACATTATCGCGTTTGAGCACGGTGCGGACGCCGTTGAGAAATTCGGTGGAATTGATTTGAGCGCGATGACAATGAAGCGCGCGCTCGATGAAAACGACGATTCCCGCTGCGCCCGCAAAAAAGATGACCCACAACATCGGACCACCGTTGGCGATGAGTCCGGCCACTCCGGAGGAAGCGGTCGCAGCGTCCGCAGCGGGGGCGGCATTAGCGAGTAAAAGTCCTCCGGTGGCGACAAAATTTACCATGGCAGTGTTATAGAGTTTGCCGGGGCAAGTTCCAAGTTCCAAGTTCAGCGCGAATCTCGCTATCTGCCGTCGTGGCGGTGATTTCGCGCTAGAACGCATCGCCTCATTTTCGCTACGATGACAGCGTGAATAACAAATCAATTGTCGCTGCTTATCAACTTGCCCGTGAACGTTATGCCGCATTGGGAGTCAACACCGATAAAATCCTCAAAGTGTTGGCGACGGTTCCCGTTTCGCTGCATTGCTGGCAGGGCGATGATGTCGGCGGATTCGAAAATTTCGGCGGTGCGCTCAGTGGTGGATTGGTGGCGACGGGAAATTATCCGGGCAAGGCGCGGACGCCTGATGAATTGCGCGCTGATGCGGCCAAAGCGTTGTCGCTGATTCCGGGCAAGCATCGTTTCAATCTTCACGCGTTTTACGGTGAATTCGGCGGCAAAAAAGTGGACCGCAACGAAATCGAGCCGAAGCATTTTCAGAATTGGATTGATTGGGCGAAGTCGCTCAAGATCGGGCTCGATTTCAATCCGACGTGTTTTTCGCATCCGAAATCAGCGAGTGGTTTTACGCTGTCGCATCATGACAAAGGCATTCGGCAATTCTGGATCGAACATTGTCAGCGCAGTCGCGAAATCGGTGCAGTGATGGGCAAAGCGCTCGGCAAAGCGACGGTGACAAACATCTGGGTGCCGGACGGCATGAAAGATACACCGGCGGATCGGCGTGATCCGCGCGAGCGTTTGGAGCAGTCGCTCGATGCGATTTTCAAAAAGAAACTCAATCCGAAATACAATCTCGATGCGGTGGAAGGGAAGTTGTTCGGTATCGGCGCGGAAAGTTTCACGGTGGGCATGCATGAGTTTTATCTCGGTTACGCCGTGAAGAATCAGACGCTCGTCTGTCTCGACGCCGGCCATTATCACCCGACGGAAAACATGGCGGACAAGATTTCGTCCGTGTTGTGCTTTGTGCCGGAAATTCTCCTGCACGTCAGTCGCGGCGTGCGCTGGGACAGCGATCACGTGGTGACGTTGACGGATGAATTGCAGGCCATCGCACAGGAACTGGTGCGAGGCAATTATCTCGCGCGGACGCATCTGGGATTGGATTTCTTTGATGCGAGTATCAATCGCATTGCGGCGTGGACCATTGGTGCGCGGAATCTGTTGCGCGCGCTGTGCATCGCGATGCTCGAGCCGTACACGACTTACAAAAAACTGGAACGCGACGGCGATTTCACCGGGCGACTGGCGTTGATGGAAGAAGCCAAGACGCTGCCGTTCGGCGCCGTGTGGGATTATTACTGTCTGCAACAAAACGTGCCGGTCGGCGAAGCATGGCTCGAAGAGGTGCGAAATTATGAGAAGGCGGTGTTGAGCAAACGAGGCTGAGAGTTATGGCGCAAAAAGTATATCTCGCAGTGGACCTCGGCGCGGAGAGTGGCCGCGTGATGGCGGGAATTTGGAACGGGAAAAAACTTCGACTCGAAGAAATCAATCGCTTTCCCAATGGCGGCGTTTATCTCGGTGACACGTTTCGCTGGGACATCATGCGGTTGTGGGCGGAAATTCAGAACGGTCTGACGCTCGCGCGGAAAAAATACGGCAAACAAATTGTGTCGGTCGGTGCGGACACGTGGGGCGTGGATTTCGTGCTGCTCAATAAACAGGACGAGATGTTGGGGCAACCGTATCATTATCGCGATGCTCGCACGCGCGGTCTGATGGAGCGGACGTTCAAACGGGTGCCGCGCGCAGAAATCTTCGCTCAGTCCGGTTTGCAGTTCATGGAGCTGAACTCGCTCTATCAATTAATCGCGTGGAACAATCATGCTCCGGAAATTCTCGCAGCGGCGGAAACGCTGTTGTTCATTCCGGACTTTCTGCATTGGGCAATGTGCGGCGTGAAACGCGCGGAGTTCACCATCGCGTCCACGTCGCAATTCGTTCATCCGCTCAAGCGCGATTGGTCGTTGCCGCTGCTCAAAAAGCTTAAACTGCCGACGCATTTTCTGCCGAAAATCGTTCCGCCCGGCGCGACGCTCGGGAAGTTTCGCAAATCGCTCGCGGAACGGACCGGTTTGGCAGGAGTGAAAGTGGTTGCGCCGCCATCGCATGACACGGCATCCGCGGTCGCGGGTGTTCCAACAGCGAAGACCGGTAAAGCGAATTGGGCGTATCTGAGTTCGGGTACGTGGTCGTTGATGGGCGTGGAAGTGCAGGAGCCGGTGCTGTCGAAGCGCGCGCTGGAACTGAACATGACCAACGAAGGCGGCATTGATGGCACGTATCGGTTGCTCAAAAACATCATGGGCCTGTGGCTTGTGCAGCAATGCAAACGCTCGTTTGATGCCGCAGGGCGGAAATACGAATACGCGCAACTCGCGGCGCTTGCCGCGAAGGCGAAACCGCTGCGTTCCATCGTGAATCTGAACGATCCGCGTTTTCTCAATCCGCCCGATATGCCGAAAGCGATTCAGGAATTCTGTCGCGAAACGAAGCAGCCGATTCCGAAGAGCGAAGGGGAACTGGTGCGTTGTTGTTACGAAAGCCTCGCGCTCAAGTATCGCGAAGTGTTGCACTCGCTTGAAGAACTCACGGGCGAAACGATCGACATCATTCACATCGTGGGCGGTGGTTCGCAGAGTCAGTTGTTGAATCAGTTCACGGCGGATGCGTGTCAGCGACCGGTTTTGGCCGGGCCGGTGGAAGCGACGGCGATGGGCAATTTGCTCACGCAGATCAAAGCCGATGGTGAGTTGAAGTCGCTTGGAGAAATGCGGGATGTGGTGCGTGCGTCCAGCGCGGTGCAACGTTACGAGCCGGCGGCGTGGAATGACGCCGCGGAGCGCTTTGCGAAGCTGCGAAAGTAAAACCTTGAAGCCACAGATGGTCACAGATGCAACACAGATATATCCAAACCAGGCTTTCGGCGGTTTCGGACTCTGTGTGCATCTGCGTTTTATCTGGGGCCAAAAACACTGTTGAATGAAACGGCACGCATTCAAAATGAAGCTTAAGCCCGGCAATGTGGCGGAATACAAAAAGCGTCACGATGAAATCTGGCCGGAGCTTTCGGCGGCGCTTCGCGCGGCGGGGATTTCGGATTACTCCATCTTTCTCGATGAAGAAACGCTGACGTTGTTTGCGGTGCAGAAACAGGCGGAGAACAATACCGCCGCGGATCTGCCCATCCATCCGGTGGTGAAGAAATGGTGGGCTTACATGGCGCCGCTCATGGAAGTGAATCCGGACAACTCACCCGTGACCCGGACGTTACCGGAGGTTTTTCATCTCGACTGAGCGACGGTTGAATAGCTTACCACGCGCCGCCCGTGTGACAGTCGTTACACGCACCGTCCACCGGATCGCCCGGATGCTGGAACTCCTGACCATCCGGCGAGATTTGATGTAACTGTTCGCCGGTTCCTTGAGCCAGAATCGTGTGACATGATTGGCAATCGCTGGCGGGAATTTTCTTTTTGGTTTCGACCGACAAATGCCGGTCGTCGTGGCAACGGAAACAACCCGACCAGTCTTTGTGACCGGTGTTTTCGGGATATGCGCGCCAATCGGCTTTCATTTCCGGGAAGAAATTCTGCTGATAAATGGCGAGGGCTTCGGCCACGACTTTCTCGGCTTGCGGATGATCGGGATATGCCGCCCGCAGGGTCGTGGTGATATTTTCCAGCGCTTCGGCTTCGGTTTCGTATTCCGCTGCAAGCACAGCGACGACATTCGATTTCACCCACGGAATGGAAGGATCAATTTTGCCGATGCTCATGGCGAAGTTCACTGCGTCGTTTGGTGAACGGAAGCGATGCGACGGGCGGTTGTGGCAATCCATGCAATCCATCAGGCGAATTTCGTAACCGCTGATGTCGTTGGTGAATTTCGGCACGCGATATTCCGTGACGACACCGTTGGGATCCGTCACGCGCACCCAGGGAATCACCTGCCGGCGATCATCCGTGGCGATGTATTCAATTTTGTTGTCCTGACTGACGTGCCAGTGAATGCCGCCGACCGGGCCATGGGTTGGATCAGCCCCGCCGACATTGAGCGAAAGACGCACGGAGTAAGCGGTGTTGGTTTCGTCGGCCAAAAATGAATGATATGTGCGATCGATGTTGCCGGAGAATTTTTGCGGCCAATGACATTGCTCGCAGGTTTCGCGGGCGGGGCGGAGGTTCTTAATGGGCGTTTTGATGGGGCGATCGAAGTCGCCGGTTAAAACACCGATCAATTGATGCACGCCGTTCATCTTGGCTTTGACGAATGCATCGGGACCATGGCCGACGTGACATTCCACGCAAGCGACGCGCGCATGAACGGAGTGTTGATATGCGGTGAACTCCGGCTTCATCGGATCGTGACATGCCATGCCGCAGAATTCCACCGATTCGCTGACTTGATAACTCTGGTAGCTGCCGATGGCGGTGCAGAGGAGGAAGACGACGGTGCCGACGACGAACCAGCGCAATTTCTTCCGATCCGCCGGACGCGTCAGGTCCACAGCGATCAAACTCGATGCGGGGACGCCGGCACGTTTTTCCGAACGGCGTTGCCACCAGAATCCCAGCCCGATCAACCCCAAGCCCAAAAATAAAAATCCCGGCGCGACCACATACGCCAGGATGCCGAGATACGGATTGCTGGTGCGTCGGAACAGGTCGATTGCGAACAGTAAAAGGAAAGCGAAGAAACTTCCGAGCGCGACCACCGCACCCGCGTACGTGAGCCAATTACGGAAGTGACGAGATTGGGCGGGAGCGGCCGGAGGATTTTCTTTCATGGGCGACGAACACGTTCTGATTCCGGTGACAAAGTTCGATTTATGGCGCCGCTCCACCGGAGCTGAGCGGCGCCACCGCAACGCGGCTATTAAGTCTCCCTGCTTACTTCTTGAAAGTCCGCATGTAGCTCACGAGCGCTTTGATTTCAGCGTCGGAGAGATCTTCAGCGGGTTTCATCACGACTTTGCCGGCCTTGTCTTTCAAACCTTCCTTAATGGCTTTGAACGCGGCATCGTCGGTTAACGCTTCCTGGACTTTAGCGTCGGTATAATCTTTAACGCCAGCTTTCTGGCCCATCTTGGTTTCGCCTTTGCCGTCCTTCCCGTGGCATTTGGCGCAAGCTTTGTCGTAGGTTTCTTTGGCGTCAGCGGCCGAGGCATTGACGAGGGCCGCGGCCGAGCAGAGCGCGATCAGTAGCAGGATTTTTTTCATGGGCAGTATGTGGTTGATGGTTTGCATTGCGTTACGGGCGATAGCAGCGCCAGCTCCGGGCGAAATGGCCCGGCGACGATCGCCCCGGTGCGATCCGGAATCCCGGCTGCTGATACACCCGTCATACTCACGGGCTGAGTTTCTGATTAATGTTTAAAAGTGGCTCCGCTGAATTTGGCAAATTGTCTGCCTTTCTTGACCGGGACGTGATTATCAAAAGTGATGGCTGATGAGCGGTGAAGCAGGGAAAACAGTGCTCCTTGTCAATGTTTCCAAATTCTCGGTGATGTTACGAAACGGCCGACAAAAAGGAGACCAAGGACGAACGACAAGGCTTGGTTTGTGGCTTTTCCAAAGCCGCTCGAGTTCGACCGAAGCCGACCGAACCCGAGGTTGAACTTAAAAGCGGTATTGCAATCCGGTATAGACGACGTGGGCGTCGTAATCCCGATATTCGCCAAAGCTATCGTCAGTGTAGGTGTAGAAACCGTAGCGCAGCGAGGCGCGGAGATTTTTGTTGATGCGATGCACCAGCGTCGCAGTGATGCCGTGTTCTTCCGCGCCGCTGCCGAGCGCGAGCCCTGCTGGTGCAATATCGGAATAGTCATCCGCGCGGTAGTAGCTGTAACCGAGATTCAGATCCGTTTTCTCATCGAGCACGAAACCGACGTTGCCGTTCGCGGACCAGTAGTTGTTTTGCGAATCGAGCAGGGCGGTGGTGTAATTGACCGCTGGTGTGTGCAATTCGCTGTTCACGTAATGAACTCCAGCCTGCACATACATCCGTGACCACGGCGTCCAACTCGCATTGAGCGCGACGATGTGACTCGTCATCTCGGCTGATTCCGCTTCGCTCAAACCCGAAACCGGATCCGGCGTCGTGTTGATGTATGACAACTGATATTCGTAGCGTCCGACCAACGTCACGTTGCCGAGGGGTCGCCACGTAATGCGCGCGTTGCCATCATAGGTTTCGAAATTTTGCAACGTCAGGTAAGCGGGATAACGATTAGCACCAGCGTTTGCGGTGTTGTCGATGGTGTGGTCGTAATCGTATTCACTGCGTTTGTAATACGCGCCGGCTTCGACGCTGAGGCGCCGCGCCGGATACCATTTTGCGCTGACACTGTATTTCTGGGCGAAACGCGTTTCCTCGGTTTCGCGCGTGAGCGGACTACCGGGAGCGTTCGCGGCATTGAACAGGCCGCCGTATTCCATCTGATCGCCTTCGCCTTGCGTCCATTCGCCGTGCACAGTGAACACCCAATTCGTGATGCCGCCGTAGCGGATATCCAATCGCTCGCGCACTTCCAACGCATCCGCTTCTGCAGCGCTGGCCGTTGCGCCGAAGAGATTGTTTCCAAACGTGGAGAAAGCCGATGAGTAAGCGTCCCAATCCTGACGATGCACGCGAATTGATGGCGTGACGGTCAGCGTCCTGGTCGGTTGACTCATCAAATTCAGGTTGAGTACGTAATCGTGTTTACGTGCGTTACTGAGCAGATTGGTGAAACCCTGGCCGTTGGCGGCGTTCGGCGCGAACACCACGTCATAGTTGTCGCCCCAAATACGTTGGCCGCTTGTGTCATTGTCCAGGTCGGAGAACATGAATCCGGCGGAGAAAAACAGATTGGGCTTGAGCCACGTTTCGCTCGAAGCGTGAACGTTGAAGAGGTCATAAGACGTATTCTCCCGATGCGTTACTTTGCGTTCGCCGGCGGCGAGACCTTCGCCCGGGAACCGCGACATCTTCCGCGCATTGTTGAGGTCGCCAAATTCGTATATCGCGCCGAGATTCAGGTCGGTGGACTTGATGCGATGCGTGAGGTCCAGTTCGAAGATGTGGCGTTCTTCATCAAGGGACGAAACTGTTGGAACGATGCCCGTAGTAGGATTGATTAAACCCGGATGCGTCGGTCCCCAGATGGTTGAGCCTTTGTCGCCGTCGCGATAAAGATGACTGTATTTGAAGCGCAACCCCGGTCCGCTGTTCAGCGTAAAACCGCCTTCAACCGAAAACTCGCCGCGATCCAGCGCCAGCGCGTCGCCGCGCAATGGATAATACGCATTGCCGGGCGAGTAATAACCACCGTCGCCATTCGACCAGGTGCGGAAATTTTCAAAGTGGAAGCGCAGGAAATAACTTTCCTCCTTCTCAATGCCGAAGCTCAGCGAGTAATCATTTTCTCCCGCGAGGCCGCGACCATCGAGTGTGAACATCGTGGCCTTGGCGATTTGCTTTTCAAAATGCAAATCGGTGATGCCGCCATAGACGCCTTGCGACAAACGGCGATTCTGTTCCGCTTGTGCGCGATTGCCGAACGTGGTCATTCCGCCCGCGCCGATTTCAATCCAATTGTTCCCGGCATCTTCCGGTCCTTCGAAAATCGTGGCATCTTCGTCCTCGGCTACGGCGAGACCAGCGCCGAAGGCGAGGGCAAGGCCGACGGCGTAGCGCTTCGCGAGCATGGCGCGGAAGGCTCGTTGTTGTTTGACGCGCGCTTTTTTCTTCATGGCATTTTCTCAGTAGCGCAATGACGAGTTCACGCGGGAGCCATGCACGGCTTCGTGGCAACCCGCTGTCCAACACGCACCTTGTTGCACGCGCAGCGTGTGGTCCGAACCGCCGATGAGCAATTGGCCGCCTTGTACGCGTTGGAAGTGACACTTGAGACAGAGATTGGAATCACGCGCGGTGAGCAGTTTCGGATTTACCGTGCCATGCGCGCCGTGACAGGACGTGCAACCTTCGTGCATCGCTTCGTGTTCAAACACGAACGGACCGCGTTGCGTGGGGTGACATTTCAGACAGGTTTCGTCCTGCGCTTTCAACGCGGTGCTGCCGTTCAGATGCGCCGAACCTTTGTGCGGAGGATGGCATTCGATGCAACTCATCTTGCCTTCCATCACCGGATGGCGATGCGGCAGACCGAATTCGCCGCGCACATTCGCGTGGCAGGTGAAGCAAACGGTTTCAACTGCGCGCGTATCGGGATGGGTCACAGTTGCGCCCATTGTATTGGCAACGGGACGGCCGGCAGTGAAGTGGTAAGGCGGTTTGGTTTCACCGCCGGATTCCGCGTGAATGCTGCTCGGGCCGTGACACGCCTCGCAACCGGCGTTCACCAGATTCGCTCCGCCCATTAACAGTATCGAGTGATCGGCGGTCTGGAAGGTTTTGTAAATTTCCTCGTGGCATTGCTCGCATTCTTTCGAGCCGACATATTTCGCGCCGGGAACATCCGGCAACTTCACTATGGCGCGTTTCGGAGTACGGCACGAGATAGCGGCGAACGGAAGAAATACCACCAGCGCCAGAATGACGGCGCTCCAGCGTCGTTGCGACCAACACAACGAACGAAGCTGAGCGAGTGTCTTCCGAATAGTCGCGGGGAAGATCATGGATTCAGTTCTGCTTGCACCCAGTTACGAGCTGCATTCAGCAGCGCGACGGAGTGCAATGGATTGTGAGTGCCTTTACTGCCATCGTATTTGACGATGTAGAGATTGAATCGTGCCCGCCGGATATTTTCCGGAATCAACGCCTGCTCGCTGGAACTCGGTCCGGCGCCACCGCCGGAGATATCGCCAGCGGTGGTGAATTCCCAGGCGCGAACGCCGTATTTGGTGCGCAATGCTTCCGGTGCTTTCGTGGTCGCCCACAAATCCAGATCCGCTTTGAGTTGGTCGAGGCGCATATCAATGATTGTTGCGAGGAAATCCTTGAGCATCTCGGGGAACACGTGACAGCTCGAACAGGCGTCATAGGATTCGACGCGGAACGAGTGATTGCGAACGCCGTGACTGCCTTCGGATTCGCCCGGCATGTGACACGTGACGCATTGTTTTTCCAATGAGGCGTGCGTGCCGCGAATCGGGTTTGTGCTGGCGGGCAATTCGCCAATCGAGCCCAGCATCATGTTGTATTGCGGCGAATGATGCGGTGGCCGACCCGAACTCGTCCATGTCGCGCCACGATGATTATGACATTGACCGCAAAGGTTGATGTTCACGTCATGCTTGGCGACGAAGTTATCCGCCGTGCCGAGTGAGAAATCGTTTGTGGAGACGAGCGCGTAACGCAGTTGATTGGTGTAGATGACACCGGTGAGAACGTTCGTCCAGATACGTTTTTGATGCGGTTCGTGACAAACAGCGCAGGTGATACCGACGTTGGCATCGTTGGCGACGGTGACGGCGGGATCTTCGCCTTTCGCCAATGCCAGACGCGCCGAACCGGAGTGACAGCGACCGCACGAACTGATGCGACCGGCTGGATTCATGTCTTCCACCACTTTGAAATGGCCGGTGGACGCCCACTGATCGAAGGTCGGGACGTGACGGTTATGACAACCGCCGCAGACTTCGCCAGCCAGTTCGACACGCGGACGTTTGCTGAGATCCATTTCATTCGCGGCGTGTGCGGCGGCCGGTCCGTGGCAACTTTCGCATTGAACCCCGCGCAAATGCGGCGTAGTCGCTTCATCTACAAAACCGGTGGCTAATTCGTAACCTGTTGAGTGACAAGGTAAACAACGTGAATTCGTGTGTCTTCCGGCGGCTTTCAACGTGTCAAACGCTTCCGGATGAGTCGTAAGTTCGAAGCTGCCATGCACGCCAGCGTGACATTCAATGCAAACTTGCGAACCGGCGTATTGCGGGGCCGGGCCGAGGACTTTGAAAAAGGCGGTGGGCGGAAGATTGGAAACGGTCAATTGTCGCGCGAGATTCGGTGCCCCGACCGGTTGCCAGTCCGCACCCAGTTCGGTGGCGATATAAAGCTGGTAGTAACCCGCCGGGCCGTCCCACGTCACATTGACGCCGTTGGTGGTTTGGGAAATTCCCGTTACGATCGGGTGTCCGGGAAAGCCGCCGGGTTGGGCAATCGTGAGGTGTGGGGTATCCTGACCGCGCGACGTGGCGGCAAACGCCGTTAACAGTACCATCCCGAGACGGAAGTGAAGTTTGCGCCGTTGCATTGCGGCCATCCTAAATCAGTGCGGCCGTCTTTCTCTCCCGATCTTGCGGATGACATGGCATTTTTTGGCGCGTCACCAAGAAGCAATTCTTGCCTGGTCCGTGAATCAAACCGCAACTTCCCGTCCTTAAATTCGCTATTAATCCAATATTTTCGATTCATTCAGGTTCCGGCGAAGGTTAAAAATGAAGGTGAAAACTCAACCGGGACACATACACATGTTCCATTGCTGGAGCGTTCGCGTTCTTGAAGTGCTCTCGCACCTTCACTAGAACTGATTTCCAGAAACGTGATTGGCGGTAGCGGTGCTCGGTGAGCGCCGTTTTCCTCAGATTTTACCGGCGCGGCAGTCACAGACCGCCGCCATAATGAATTTTTGAAACCGTTCTAGAAAGAACCCGTCGTGAGCAACCAAAGTTTTTCCCCACTTGTCACTCTGAAATGTCCGCCGGTTCTCGATCCGCAATTTCGCCCTGCGTCGCTGGTGACGCGTGCGTTTTCCCAAGCCGTGCGGAATACCGGAGCGCCTCAACCGATTCGGATCGCGCTCGAACAGACGGATGGCTCGGTGCATCATTTCGGCACTGAAATATTTCCCGAGGCTGCCAATCAGACTGAAGCGAATTATCAGCATCTCGAACGGATTTTGAAATTCCTGCTCTGGTCGCGCGGCGGCTGGCGCATTCATTTCGATGGACCGGCCTCGATTGCCGTGCGGCTGGCGGCGCATTATCGCGACGACGCTACGGGTAAGTTCGATTCCGAAATCGTCGGGCAACGCATGTTCGATCATCCGATTGAAATCGTTTGCCATCGCGATGTACCGCCGGAACGCGTTTCCGCTCAACCGCTCGGGCGACATCTGAACGGTTGCCGCATCGGCTTCGATCTCGGTGGCAGCGACCGCAAAGCTGCGGCGGTGGTTGATGGCAAAGTTGTTTTCAGCGAAGAAACCGAGTGGAATCCCTATTTCCAGACGGATCCGCAATATCACTTCGACGGCATCATGGATTCGCTGCGCAAAGCGGCGGCGCATTTGCCGCGCGTGGACGCTATCGGTGGCAGTGCGGCGGGGGTTTACGTGAACAATCGCGTCAAGGTGGCCTCGTTGTTTCGCGGAGTGCCGCCGGATGTTTTTCAACGTCGCGTGAAAGACATGTTCCTTGAGATTCAAAAACAGTGGAACGTGCCATTCGAAGTGGTGAATGACGGCGAAGTGACGGCGCTCGCCGCTTCAATGTCGCTCGGCGTCAATTCCGTGCTGGGCATTTCACTCGGCACGAGCACCGCCGGTGGTTGGGTGAATGCGGAGGGCAACATCACGACGTGGCTCAACGAACTCGCGTTCGTGCCGGTGGATTATCATCCCGATGCGCCGCGCGATGAGTGGTCCGGCGATTACGGTTGCGGCGTGCAGTATTTTTCGCAGCAATGTGTGGGACGTTTGCTCGCACCCGCCGGCATTGATGCACCCGGGGAGATGTCGCTGCCGGACAAACTGAAACTCGTGCAATCGCTGATGAAACAGGGCGATGAACGGGCGCGAAAAATTTATCAGACCATCGGCGTGTATCTCGGTTATGGCCTTGCGCATTTCGCGAGTTTTTACGATTTGCGTCACGTTTTGATTTTGGGTCGCGTCACGTCCGGCGCGGGCGGTGATTTGATCCTCGACGTTGCCCGCGAAGTGTTGCAAACGGAGTTTCCGGAACTGGCCGCGCAGATTGCATTTCATATTCCGGACGAAAAAGACAAACGACACGGCCAAGCGATCGCGGCTGCAAGTTTGCCAGATATAGGTTAATAAGATGTCTGTGAACCCTTACACTGATTTCGTCTCCGCCACCGCCCGGTTGGTGGCCGAAGCCAGACAACTGCCGCTCGGCGGTTTTCCGCCCGCGCCGCGCCCACAATTGTCGCCGGACGCACCGCGCGTTCTGTTTTTTGCGCCGCATCCGGATGATGAAACCATTTCTGGCGGACTCGCATTGCGATTGTTGCGCGAGGCGAAGTTCAACGTCATTAACGTCGCTGTCACGCAAGGCAGCAAAAAAGAGCGTCAGGCGGAGCGACTGGTCGAATTGCAAAACGCCTGTGCGTATCTTGGCTTCGGCGTGCAGACCACCGCGCCGAACGGCCTGGAACGCGTGAACGCAAAGACGCGCCAGAGCGACCCCACTTATTGGGCGCAGATGGTGAAGGTGATTGCGGATATTCTGATTAAATATCAGCCGCGCATTATTCTTTGCCCGCACGAACGCGATTGGAACGGCACGCACATCGGCGTGCATTATCTCGTCATGGACGCGTTGCACACGATGTTGCCGGGTTTTGAGTGTTACGTCGTGGAGACGGAGTTTTGGGGCGCGATGGATGACCCGAATCTCGCGGTGGAATTCAGTGCGAACGACGTGGCCGACCTCATCGCAGCCACAAGTTTTCATGTCGGCGAAGTAAAACGGAATCCGTATCACCTCTCGTTGCCGGCGTGGTTGATGGATAACGTCCGGCGCGGCGCGGAAATCGTCGGCGGGCAGGGCGGGGCAGCCCCGGACTTTCAGTTTGCGGCGCTGTATCGCTTGCGTCGTTGGATTCACGGACAACTTACCGTGGAACTCAAAGGCGGAAAGTTCTTGTCGCAGACGGAAAACCCCGCTTCGCTCTTCGCGTGAACGAGCAATACATGCGCGAGGCAATCCGGCTCTCGCTCACCAAAATGAAAGGCAACCACGGCGGTCCTTTCGGCGCGGTCGTGGTCCGCAACGGGAAAATCATCGGACGCGGTTGGAATCGGGTGACCTCCACCAACGACCCGACTGCGCACGCGGAAATTGTCGCCATTCGTGACGCCTGCAAACGACTCAAGACGTTTCAGCTTGAAGGTTGCGAGCTTTACACCAGTTGCGAGCCTTGTCCGATGTGTCTCGCGGCGATTTATTGGGCGCGTTGTAAGGCGGTTTATTTTGGTAACACGCGACGCGACGCCAAGCGCATCGAATTCGACGACGATTTGATTTATCGGGAAGTTTCGCGTCCGATTTCGCGGCGGAAAATTCCGATGAAACAATTTTTGCGCGCCGAAGCGCAGGAAGCGTTTAAAGCCTGGATGGCAAAAACGGATCGCGTGCGCTACTGACCTGCTGTGGCGCTACGATTCGCATTTTGTCACTCGACTCGCGCCCTTTGTCTTTCGACAATCCGCCCGTGCCAGCGATCGAAGTCAACGGCCTGACCAAAACATTTCGCGCTTATAAAAAGCAGCCCGGTTTTCGCGGGGCGATTCGTGGTTTATTCAAACGCGAATACGAAACCGTCGCCGCGGTCACCGATGTGAATTTTCAAATCGAGCCCGGCGAACTCGTCGGCTTCCTCGGCCCGAACGGCGCCGGCAAAACCACCACGCTCAAAATGCTCGCGGGCCTGCTTTATCCCACCGCCGGCCAGGCGCGCGTGCTCGGTCACGTGCCATGGGAACGTAACGATGCATATCGCCGTCAGTTCGCGTTGGTGATGGGGCAGAAGAATCAACTCTGGTGGGATTTGCCGGCGCGCGAGTCATTGGAACTGAACGCCAAAATTTACGGCATTCCGGAAGATCGTTTCGAGCGCACCGTTGCCGGGATGACTGAAATGTTGAGCGTCCGCGATAAACTCAACATCAGCGTGCGGGAACTTTCGCTCGGCGAACGGATGAAGATGGAGTTGATTGCGTCGCTGTTGCATCAACCGAAAGTTCTGTTTCTCGATGAACCGACCATCGGCCTCGATGTCGTCTCGCAGAAAACGGTTCGGGAATTTCTCAAACGCTACAACGCCACGCATCAAACGACAATTCTGCTCACGAGCCATTACATGGCGGACATCAAGGAACTTTGTGAGCGCGTCATCATCATTGATCACGGAAAAATTTCCTTCGATGGCAAACTCAGTACGGTGGTGGATCGTTTCGCTGATTTCAAATTGATCAGCATTGAATGCGAAACGGCGGAAAGTTGCGACGATGCCGCGTTACAAAAATATGGCGAACTCGTCGAGAAATCCGCCGGCGTCATCAAACTCAAGGTGAAACGCGACCGCGTCATCCCGGTCTGCAAAGCGCTGCTCGACGAACTGCCTGTCCGGGACATTGACATCGAAGAAGTGCCGATTGAAGACGTAATCCGCCAGATCTTTGCGCGGTAGTAAGCTGTTACGATTCGGCGGATAAAAAGCGCGTGATGATACGTTGGAATTCTTCCGGCGCTTCGGCGTGTAGCCAATGGCCTGCGGTCGGAATGGTTTTCACTGTCGCGTTCGGGAAGAGTTTTTTGATCAAATCAAAATCTTCATCGCGAACGTAATCTGATTTGCCGCCTCGCACGAAGAGCGTTGGTCCGGTAAACGCGGGTTCAGTCGGAAGGGCCGCGCGAATCTGATGATAGTTTGCGCGCAGCACGGCGACGTTCGGTTTCCATTTCATCCGACCGGCGTTGTCGCGGCCGATGTTCTTCAGCAGAAATTGGCGAATCGCCTTGTCCGGCGCGACGTGTTCGAGTGCGACGTCCACTTCGCTGCGTTGTTGAAATTGACTGAGATCGAGCGCGTGCATCGCGTGCAGAATCTCTGCGTAGCGCGGCGGATATTCGCGTGGAGACATGTCGGCGACGATTAAACGCTTTGTCAATTCGGGATAAAGTTGAGCGAAACGCATCGCCACTTTGCCGCCCATCGAATGGCCGAGCAGATTGATTGCAGAGAGATTCTGGTCGCGCACAAATTCCGCGACGTCGCCCGCCATGAGGTCGTAATCGAACGCCGGTGCATGTGGCGAGCGACCGTGATTGCGCAGGTCGAGAAGGCAAACCTGGAAACGCGCGCTGAGTGTTTGCGCGTGGGGCATCCAATTATCCAGCGAGCCCAGCAATCCGTGCTGAATGACCAACGGCGATCCGCTCCCGACCGTTTGAAAATGCAATTTCATGAGACGACTATCGCATCATTTCACGGTCGGCGACGGCAAGTTCGGTTTTTGAAAGTCGCTGCCCGCAGATTCCGTTCGAGCAATATGCGTCGCGGTGACTGTTCAACGTGCTGCAGTGCGCGGCGCGCTCAAAACCTCCAGGGCGCGTAACGTCGCGGCGCTGCGCGTTTCCACGCCGAGTTGTTGAAAGATTTCGAGCAGATGTTTTTTTACCGTGGACTCGCTGATGCCGAGAATAGCCGCAATGTCGCCGTTGGTTTTTCCCTGCGCGACCCAGAGCAACACTTCCGCAACGCGTGGCGTCAGATTCAATTTCAGCAGCGGTTCGTAGGAAGAAAAATCCGGTTTGAATTCGCGATTGCCGGTTTGTTCGGCGCGACGGAGCCGGGCATTGATCGCCTCCAATAAATCCAATCGCGCTACTGGCTTTGTCAGATAATCATCGGCGCCGAGATTCATGCCGTTGCGCAAATCCTCTTTCTCGCCTTTCGCCGTGAGAAAGATGAACGGAATGGACGCGGTAGATTCATCCTCACGCAACGCCGCCAGCACGCCATGTCCGTCGAGTTCCGGCATCATCACGTCGCAGAGAATGAGATCGGGCTTCTCGCGTTTCACGGCTTCGAGTCCCGCGCGACCATGCTCCGCGCCGATCGGTTGAAATTTTTCCAGCTTCAAAATCGTCAGCAGATTCCGTCGCATTTCCGGTTCATCTTCAATTACGAGAATTTTCTTCACTTGGCCTCCTGATGGTTAGTTGCAAAAAGTGGCAGTCGCACGATGACGGTCGTTCCGCGGCCGACGGTGCTTTCGACTTTGATTTTGCCGCGATGCATTTCCACGCAGCGTTTCACAATGGTTAAACCGAGTCCTGTGCCAGGCACTTGGCCAGCGTTACGACCGCGGAAAAATGCGCTGAACAGTTGTTCGAGATCTGTTTCCGGAATGCCCATCCCGTGATCGCGAATCCGACAAACCGCGGTGTCGCCGTCCCGATCGATTTCCCAGTGCACTGGCGTGGCGGCGGGCGAGTATTTCACCGCGTTGGAAAGCAGATTGGTGAACACGTGTTGCAAGAGGCGTTCGTCGCCGAACGCTTGCGCGGCGTCTTCCGGAACGGAGATATGAATCGGGCACTTCGCGTTGGTGACGGATTGCAATTCGTCCACCAACCGGCGGCAGAACGCGCGGAAGTCGAGCGGCACGGGTTGGAAATCGAGTCGGCCGGCTTCCGCCATGCCGAGCACGAGCACCTCTTCCATCAAATCCGCCATACGGCGGGTGTTCTTGCGGATGGATTGCAATTGCTCGCGCCGTTCTTCGGGATCGAGCTGGTCGAGATAGTTATCGAGAATTTCCGCCGAGGACATGATGACGCCGAGCGGCGTGCGGAATTCGTGCGACACCATGGAAACGAATCGGCTCTTGAGCTGGCCGAGTTCTTTTTCGCGCGCCAACGCTTTTAACAATTCCGCTTCTGCCGCCTTGCGTTGGGAAATGTCATTCACCGCCGCTTGAATGATGCGTTTGCCGCCCCACTGAATGCGCGTGAGAATGACTTCCACGGGAATGTCTTCGCCGCTCTTCCGTCGCGCCATCCATTCAAAACGCACGTGGCCTTTCGTCAGACATTCCTGAATGTATCGCTGCGCCAACACAGCGGTTTCATCGCCATTCGGCTGAATCGGTGGCGAAGTTTTGCTCGGATGTAATCCGATCATTTCCGCAGGTGAACTGTAACCGAAC
>Ga0065721_10049773_pt1 | contig 27493 bp, 25 predicted proteins | sample Mesricmetagenome_FD_59108 | JGI IMG/M metagenome (GOLD analysis project Ga0065721, IMG submission 59108) | Mesophilic microbial community from rice straw/compost enrichment Sample: eDNA_1 v2 (version 2) | ecosystem: Engineered > Solid waste > Grass > Composting > Bioreactor | place: USA: Davis... | reverse complement strand
CTCCTGATGAACTTCATGTTCCTCTTCGCCGGAACTGTAAGCACGAACCCTTGGCTCTTGCTCCTGGGCATGCTGGTTGTCGTCGCCGGAACGAACGCAGGACGCTTCGGACTTGACCGCTACGTGCTTCCGCTCATCCACAAAGGTGCCGACCGCCTCTTCCACCGCAAGCCGAAAAAACCGACAACGGGTGAAGGGGCGCTGGTTAAATAACCATCATCAAAACAAGAATCGAGGAGCTTCCTCTACAGGGAGCCCCCGATTTTTTTGCGTCCTGGGGCTCCCATCCAACAATTCAGACTCGTCCGATCAACAAGTCAACAAATCGAAAGAAAGTCAGGCAAAATTACGAACAGAAGCTGGCCCTGCGTCAGTCCGAGCTTAAGCAGCTTCAATCGCAGATCAATCCTCATTTCCTCTACAACGGATTTTATAGCATCTACCGGTTGAGCAAGACCGGGGATATCGAAGGCGTCGGCACCTTGTCCCAGAAGCTGTCCAGCTATTATCAATTTATTACGCGCAGCGGTGCGGCCGAGGTTCCATTAAGCGCGGAATATCGGCATGCGATGGACTATTGCGACATTCAGCGTATCCGGTTCTCCAATCGCATCCGCATCGACGCCGCCGCGCTCCCGGAAGCCTGCGGCTCGATTCAAGCGCCTCGCCTGATCATACAGCCGATTATCGAGAACGCCTTCGAGCATGCTTTCGACTCGGAACCGGGCAGGGGCTATATTCGAATTCTCGCGAGCTGCGCGATGGATCGATTGGTCATTTCCGTAGAGGATGACGGACGCTCGTTAACGGACGATTCCCTAAGCAAGCTCAAGACGAGGTTGGCCGACGTGTGGAGTGCCTCGGAAACGACTGGGCTCATTAACGTAGCCCGACGGATCGTGCTTCATTATGGAGAAGGCAGCGGGCTAACCGTATCGAGAAGCGAGCTGGGAGGCTTGAAAGCGGAGATTGTCATTTTACCGAACGACTCAAGGAGGACGGCCGATGTATAGACTGCTGATCGTAGACGACGAGCCCGTCATACTCGAAGGCCTCGTGCAATTGTTCGAACAACTGGACGAGCCGAAGCTGGACGTATGCCAAGCCTATTCTCCGGGGGAAGCCATCGAGCTTGCGAAGAGAACCAAAATCGACATCGTGCTAAGCGATATCCGCATGCCCGGCAAGACCGGACTTCAAATGATCGACGATATCGTATTTTACTGGCCCGATTGCCGGATTATTTTCCTGACCGGGTACAGCGAGTTTGATTATATTTACACGGCTTTTCAGAAAAACGTAGAGAGCTTCATCCTGAAAACGGAGGAGGACTCCGTCGTATCCATGGCCGTGTATAACGAAGGCGCAAGCGCCGAATACGGCCCGATCGTGAACGGAGAGCATGTCATTTCGTATTTGGATACGGTGGTGGATGGATCAAGCATTGTCTACGGCAGCCCGCTGGACGGAACCTACAAGATGAGCAAGCTGTCGGCCAACCAGCTCCCTGCGCCGGGCAGCGTCTTGAGCTCTCAATTACCTCCCAACTGAAGCGCTTGGCAGCGAGGGACTTAGTCCGATTCGACGCTCAGGCGAACTTCGAGGGGGCGCAAAGCTCCAACTTCCGGTACAATAGAAGCGTTAACGCAAAATAGAGAAACGGGAGTGTGGAGCAAAGTGGCATTAAGAGCGGTCGTATTCGATTTTGACGGGACGTTGATGGATACCGAGACTAGCGCTTACGAGTCCATCTGCAGCATCTACGCGGACCATGGGCAGGAGCTGGCGCTGGAGACTTGGGCCGTATGCATCGGAACGCACGGGGTGTTCGATCCTTATGCGGACCTGCAGCACAGAACGGGCAAAACGTTGGACAAGGATGAACTGCATAAGCTATTCCGGGAGAGGCACGTCGAGCGGCTGCAGAGCGCGTCCCTTCGTCCGGGCGTGATAGACAGGCTGGAAGAGGCGCGCGGCTTGGGCTGGAAAATCGGTCTTGCCTCCAGCTCGGATCTCGCTTGGATAGAAGACCATCTTCGCAGACAGGGAATCCGAGATTATTTCGAGGTCATTCGCTCCTCCGACGACGTAAAACGGGTCAAGCCGGACCCGGAGCTATATATTCTTGCCGCGGAGGCTCTGGGAGTCAAGCCGGACGAAGCGATCGCCATAGAGGATTCGATGAACGGACTTCGCGCCGCGAAAGCCGCCGGCCTGTGGGGGCTGGCCGTCCCGAACCCGGTGACGGCGCAGATGGACTTCTCGGAAGCGGACATCCTCGTCGACGGTCTGGACCGGATTACGTTCGCCCAAGTCGAAGCGGAGCTGCAGTCGCGCGTTGCTCGGAAGTAGAAGGAAGCCGGCCTCAAGGGGCCGGCTTTTCTGTCTGTTCTGCGCGATGAGCTTCGTTCCCATACCTTGCCAATGCTTTCTCCGCCGACTCCAGCATTCTCCTGCGCAGCTCGTCGCCTTCGACGATTTTCACCCGGAGACCGAGAAACCGGATTCTGGACAGCAGAAACTCGCCTTCGTCGGCCAGGTAAGTGACATGAATGCGATACAGGTTCTCTTCCTCGTCATAGCTGACGGACTTATCGAAGCACGAGAATGCGTACAGAATTCGTGACAATTCGGCGCTATAGGTGCGAACGACCTCGATGACTGCCTGCCTCCTTCGTTCTTCCAGCAGGGCAGACACTCGCCCTCTCAGCTCCTCAACCCGCTCGGCAGGAAGGACGGTTTCCTCAACCGAGACGATGCTCTGCAGCTTGGTCGCCATGAAGGATCGGCCTCGCGTACTGTACCAGAGCAGGTACCATTCCCTCTTGACCATGCTGTATTCGAGCTTGACGGGGAGTCCGGGCTGATTCGTCTTCGTTCCGCCATGTTTGATCCTCGAAGTGAGCAGCATTCCCTTGTCCTGCATAATCAGACGTCTTAGCGTGCGCAGGAGCGGGTGGTAGACTTGGCGTTCCGCGTGTTTGGCCTTCTCGACGATCATATCGCGGTGGTCGATGCCGGATTCGTCTTGCAGGAGCTGTCTCAGCTTACCCAGCGTCTCCGGAGTGAATGCGTCGACCGAGGAGTCGTGCGCCAGCGCCGTTCGGAGCCAGGCTCGTTCCTGGGACGTCAGCGCAATAGCGTTAGATTCGTCCAGACGCGAAATGATCTGGTAGTTAAATATTTTCTCGAACGGATTCATAATACTTCCGGATCTCCTCCCATTCCGCGCTCAACTCCTTGCGAATCCAGGCCGGCTCCAGCACCTCGCAGCTCGACCCGAAGCTTCTGAGCCACGGCTTGATCTCGTAAATGCCGTTAACCGTTATCTCATAGAGAAAAGTCGACTCGGACTCCTCGCGGATCGTACCCCACTGGCCCTGCGCCTCCACTCTGTCCCGAACGAAGTTGGCTCCGGAGCGATCGGGGTTGTAGAAGCGGGCCACGACCTTCACCGGCCGCAGCGTATCCGTGACCCAGCTTCGTTCAAGCTGTGCCCGCGCACGTTCGAGTCTTTCGACGAAGTCCGTTTCCGACACCGCATCCCCAGTCTCGATCTGCGTAATGCCCTCCATGCGGTACTTCATCATGCCGAGCTTCGCGCTATGGCCGATCAGATACCAGCGTCCGTATTGGTGATCGTAGATGACGAGCAGCGGAAGAGTGGTTTCGTCGCTGCCTTCTGGCTCGCGCTCGAACAGAGGATTCGTATTTTTCGAGGCGTAGTTTTTCCCCTTCTTGGGCGACAGGTAGAGAAAGCGCAGTCGTCTCCGTTCCCGGATCGCTTGGAAAATCGTATGCAGATGCGCTTCGTCGAGAATGCGGGAATGGTAGTGGTACTTGTACAGATGGGTTTCGGCCGCTTCCGGGGCGAATCCTCGTCGGCCGAGCGCCTTCTTAAGCGTATCGCGGAGCAGATAGCCCTGTACGGCAGGCGCCTGAGTGTTGGCCATGACATCGACGTAGTCGTACAGGTCGAGCAGCTCTTCGTCGGTCAGGCAATCGATTAAGTCGTTGGAGGCCCGGTACCGGTAGGGGCGCCCGCCTTCGCAACGTGTAATGACGCCGACCTCTTCCAGATACTTCAGGTCTCCTCGAATCGTTTTCTCGTCGGGACAGAGGAAGTCCGAGGGCATGCTTTCGCTGCAGGCATCGAGCAGCTCCTTGGCGGTCAGCTCCCGATCCTGCAGAAGGGTGATTGTCAAGGAAAGCCGCACGCTTTCCGACTCCTTAAGCGACTTGGCACGGAACAGGAACAGAAGCAGCGGGTCTGCCGATTCGTAATGATTGTAACGAAGCCCTTCCGCGAGGTCGGACTCCTGAGCCGCCGAGAGAGGCTGAAGGGACGTTCTCATGTCCTTGAGATAGCGAAGCGTTTTGTCGTACGTATGAACGGAAATCCCCAGGCGGGAGGCGAACTGCTGCCGGTTATACGCGCCGCCCGCTAACGCCAGCAGCCTGAGAAACTGCACCTCTTTGTCGAAGCTTTCCCGAGCCATCCACGTTTCCTCCGTTCTCTCCGTTTTCCATATAAGTTTCATTGTAGCAATTACGGAAGGTGGGGGAAATGGAATTTTGAGGTTTTGTTTGATTGCGAAGCCCTCTGGTTGCCGTCGCAACGGGCTTTATTGGCCGAATAGCCAGTGAATCACATTGATGCTGGCTATTTGTAAGGAGATGGGGTATAATAACCCTATAGAACATATGACCTAATTCACATAACGTAGAGGGTTATTCTTTTATGTTAATAACCTTGTACGATATGTGAATTTTTTATTTTTAATCGAATAAGAAGATCATGTAAATACTATTAAGGTGGTAATCAGTATGGAATCCGGAACAGTAAAATGGTTTAACGCAGACAAGGGCTTCGGCTTTATCGAAGTTGAAGGCGGCAACGACGTATTCGTTCATTTCAGCGCAATCGTCGGCGACGGCTACAAAGCATTGGACGAAGGTCAACGAGTCGAATTCAACATCGTTCAAGGCAACCGCGGCCCGCAAGCCGAGAATGTCGTCAAGCTGTAAATAAGAACGTGCCCCGAACCAAGGTTTGGGGCACTTTTTTTACCGCGGCATCCATTTCAAAATAGAGAGTGGGAATGTACTTGTATTATTCTCGGAAAAGACCGTTGGAAGAGCTGCCGGAAGAGATCACCGCCATTTGGACGTGCGCCGGAGAGAACTGCAAGGGCTGGATGAGAGATAATTTCACGTTTTCCATCGTTCCCATCTGTCCCCAATGCAAAGCCGAAATGGTCAGAAGCGAAAAAATGCTTGCAACGATAGAGAATACGAGCCCTAACCAGCTTAAAGTGTGAACTTGCGGCGGGTTGAGCTATAGACATGAACGTAGCAATTGCGGGGGAGTGAGCGGGTAACACGACTTCTTTGAAAAAGACTACATCTTTTTCTGAATGAATGGTATACTGGCTAACAAATCACAAGTTTGGACGCGGAAGCACCGTGTATGCAGTTTTATTTTGCATGCGCGGTGTTTTTTGTCGTTCCGAAGTTCAGGAGGTATAACGATGTATCCCAAAGCAGATTTCCCGAAGAAAGTGCCGATGAAGTGGCTGGATCAAGCGTTCGCTCCGCTTAAGGACTACTTGATTTCTCAGTATCCGGGGAAAGAGAAGCAGATTATGGGCTATGTATCTTTTAAGGAAAATGAGAACGGTCAGTTTTTGTATGAGAATCGGATCACGAGCGGACAAATCGTCTTCGATCAGGCCGGAACTTTGGTTTATTGCGAAGAATCCGCCTTGCAGTATGAGTTCGCACCGTTGCACGAAAATCAGACGCCTGTCGTCACGGATTATGTTCATCCTAACGTCGATCAATGGATTCACCGGGCGGTCGGCAAGAGGAAGGCGGAGATTTTTCGCAACGAGCTTCGTATTTTTTGCAGCACTTGTGGGGACCCATCTCGAATTTTGAATTCAGCGACTTGAAGGTCGGCTATCCGCTCAAGGGTTCCGGCTCGTCGTTTTGCCTGTACGTGTATCCGTCGAAATTCCATAAGCTCATTGCGTTCCAATTCGTCGGCGACGAGATCGTGGAGCGTCATTGCAGCTTAGGGGAGTATCAGACCTTCGAGAAAAGCGAGCGAGCGTTCATGTACGAGGGGTGGCAGCTGATGACTTTGATCCGTGAGTATCTTGAATTTGAGCCGAGCCTGTCCACAACCCGAGAAATCTTAAAGAAATATATCGAAATCGCTTGTCGAAGTATCGACGGGGATATGGAGTTTGTGCTTTCTGCCTGAGCTCGGAGGATGCTGGAGGATCCGCAATCCAACACCTGCAAAAACGAGAGATTTCCTTTTGAAACATTTTTAGCATAAAATATGACTAAATATTCCTCTCTGTTGACAGTTGACGAAAAGATGAAGGAGTTGATATATGTGAACAATGAATCAGATATCTTAATATACCAGACGGAAGATGGGAATACCAAGATTGACGTGAAACTGGACAACCACACTGTTTGGATGACTCAAAAGGCAATTGCTGAATTATATCAGACGACTAAGCAAAACATTAGTTTGCATGTTCGTAATATTTTGGCAGAAAATGAACTGGAAGAAGGTTCAGTAGTCAAGTTTTACTTTACAACTGCCGAAGACGGTAAAAAGTACAAAACGAAGCATTATAATTTGGAAATGGTTATCGCTGTCGGTTATCGTGTTCGTTCTCATAGAGGTACGCAGTTCAGACGGTGGGCGACTGAACGACTTAACGAATACCTCGTTAAAGGATTCACGATGGACGATGAACGCTTGAAAGATATGCGTAATTTCGGGCAAGATTACTTTGATGAGTTGCTTCAGCGCATTCGCGATATCCGAGCATCGGAAAAAAGATTCTATCGTAAAATTACTGATATCTACTCCTTATCTGTTGATTACGATCCGAGTGCCACTATATCAAAAGAATTCTTTGCTACTGTACAAAACAAACTTCATTTTGCCGTTCATGGTCATACTGCGGCAGAACTTATTGCCGAGCGAGCAAATGCGAGCAAAGATAATATGGGATTGACGAGCTGGAAAAGCGATAAAGTTAGGAAGAACGATGTCATCATAGCCAAGAACTACTTGAACGACAAAGAAATACAAGCATTGAATCGTATCGTAACCATGTATTTGGACTACGCAGAGGATCAAGCTGAACGCCAATCCCCAATGTATATGAAAGATTGGATTGAGAAGTTAAATTCTTTCTTACGATTCAACGAACGTGAGATTCTAACCAATGCAGGTAGTATTTCACAAGAGGTTGCAGAGAAGTTGGCGAATAGAGAGTATGAGAAGTTTAATCAGATGCGACTTGTAGTGGATGCAAGTGATGATTTTGATGAATTTGTGAAAGGAAATAAACTTATATAAGCCGTAACTAGCCCTGCAATACAATTGGTTTGTACGAGACCGCCGGCGTAAGGTTGAACACTTTTATTCGCAGTCCCTCTAAGTATTTGCTGATGCCGATGTGTTGAAGGTGTCGGCTATTCTTTTTTGTGCAGCAGGTTATTCATTAAGAAGTAAGTTAGAAAGGGAGAAAGCACGATTGCACAAGAACTTAAAACGAGATCAACGTCTGGAAGTGGCCAAGCAGTGGATCAGCCAGTATAAGGGGAAAAAGTGGATTCGCAGTTATCGTAAACATTTTGGGGTATCGTCGGAATGTGCGATTCAGGAGCTTTGGTTGCTGCAGATTCCTTTGACGAAAGAAGAGATCGCCGATTCCCATACGGTATTACGTGGGAGGAAAACGAGCAGATGAATAACGATTCCAGCCTGTTTGCAACGGTGCCTCCTAAGGAGCCGGAAGAAGCGAACAGCAGGTTTCGAGGGGATTTTCGATAGTTCCTGTACATGCCAGTTCATATTACACTGAATTCTAAGGTAAACTATAGATATCAAACTTAGACGTACCGAAAGGATACGTGTGACATCGTGGACGATATCTATCAAAAGTATGAAGCGGCTTTGCGTGAAATCGACCGATTGAGAGAAGAAAATCGCCAGCTAAAACTTCTAACCGAAGAACGTATTGAAGAGGAAACCCCTGCAGAACATTCGGCGCTCTTACCCAACGTCTCGAACACGGATGATCAAATCACTCAATATTCGACTGTAGGAAAGAAGCTTGCTTTGTATCGGAGCTACTTTCAGGGCAGAGAGGATGTATACCCGATTCGCTGGCAGAACAAGCAGGGGAAATCGGGATATTCGCCTGTCTGCGGAAACGAGTGGACAGTAGTGTGCCACAAACCAAAGATCAAATGTTCGGCATGTACGCATCAAAATTTCCTACCGTTATCCGATGATGTTCTATCTAAACACCTGGATGCCAGAGAAGATCGGGCCATCGGCATTTATCCGATGCTGCCGGATGAGACATGCTGGTTTCTTGCCATGGATTTCGATAAAAAGAACTGGAAAGAGGATGCGACAGCAGTGATGGAAGTATGTAGGGACAACCATATTCCTGCTGCATTGGAGCGCTCCCGTTCCGGGAATGGAGGCCATATCTGGCTCTTCTTCTCCGAACCAATTCTGGCAAGTCAGGCACGGAGAATGGGAACAATTATTTTATCGCTTACGATGAACCGCAGATACCAAATCGGGTTGGATTCTTATGATCGGCTGTTTCCTAACCAAGATACATTGCCTAAGGGCGGATTTGGGAACTTGATTGCGTTGCCGCTTCAAGGAGGACCGCGAAAGCAAGGAAATAGCGTGTTTATTGATAGTGATTTCAATCCTTATGAGGATCAATGGCGCTTTTTAGCTGAGCAAGGCAAGCTGTCGGAGGTTGAAGTTGCTCAGTTCATTCAACTGCATGCGAAGGAAGATCGTTTAGGATTAGCAGACATTGACCCGGATTCAGATAACGATGAGGAACCATGGATATCCAGTCCTCAACGAGATAGCAACCTGTTAACGTGTTCTTTGCCAAGCACGCTAAAAATTGTGTTGGCTGATCGAGTATACGTAGAAAAAGCAGATTTGCCTACTTCCGCAATTAATCGTCTTATGAGGCTAGCTTCATTCACGAACCCTGATTTTTATAAAACTCAGGCCATGAGATTGTCCACATACGGTAAACCGAGAGTGATAAGCTGTGCAGAGGATTTGCCTCACTATATCGCGCTTCCTAGAGGCTGTCTAAGGGCGGTTAAGGATCTTTTTGAGCAAGGCGGGTCACAGGTCGTTGTTGAGGATAAACGGTTCTCCGGTTGTACTATTGACGTTCAATTTGACGGAGAGTTAACGATGTTGCAAGATGCGGCTGCGAAGGCTATACTCGCCCATGATATCGGAATATTGTCTGCAGCTACAGGCTTCGGCAAGACAGTTGTAGCTTCGAATATTATCGCCAGTCGCAAAGTGAATACGCTGATTTTGGTCCATAGACGTGAGCTCATGGAACAGTGGAAAGAACGGCTGCAGACTTTTTTGAGCTTGCCTAATGAAGCAATTGGATGGATTGGCGGCGGGAAAAATAAGCGGACGAATATTGTAGATATCGCCGTCATTCAAAGTTTGAACCGAAAAGGAGAAGTAAACTCGCTGATTGAGGAGTATGGGCAGGTGATCGTCGACGAATGCCACCATTTATCCGCATTTAGCTTCGAGCAAGTTCTAATGAAGGCCAAAGCGCGATATGTGTTTGGACTGACAGCTACGCCGAAACGTCAAGACGGACAAGAGGCCATCGTCTTGATGCAGCTAGGATCTGTTCGCATTCGTGTAGATGCAAAAATGTTGACGGGATCGCGAGGGTTTTCATTATCTGTGGTGCCGCGCTATACCGATTTCCGTCTGCCGTCCAACGTATTAAATCCGTCGATACAGGAAGTGTACCAATTCCTGGTGAATGATGAAGCGCGTAACACGATGATTTTCGATGATCTTCTTCATTGCTTGGAGGAGAGAAGATCGCCATTGCTGCTAGTAGAGCGAAGAGCACATGCGGAATATTTCGCGGAACGCTTGCGTCCATTTGCTAAGAACGTGATCGTATTGCAAGGCGGAATGGGGAAGAAGCAAAGAGACGATATCCGGGCAAAGATGTCCAGTATTCCAGACGATGAAGAGAGAGTGTTTATTGCGACCGGAAAGCTGATTGGCGAAGGCTTTGACGATTCTCGGCTAGATACGCTGTTTCTCGTTCACCCGATCTCGTGGACCGGAACCTTGCAGCAATATGCTGGGAGGCTGCATCGTTCCCATGCTAACAAGAGGGAGGTTAAGATTTACGATTATATTGACCTTCAGGTACCGATGTTAATGAGTATGTTCAAGAAACGGATTAAAGGTTATCGCAAAATGGGGTATAAGGGGGCGGAGTTGTAAAACGAAACTGTTCGCTTCCTATTCAGAATCATCCACCTCAACAAAATCGATAATTTCCCGAATATCGCTGATGCCTGTAGCATCGGCGATTTTTTCGATATGCGAGAAGTTGATGTTAGCGCGTTTGCCGTTGGCTAGCTCGCTTAAGGCGGCGTGTCGAACATCGGCTAAGCGTGAAAGCTCTCTTAGAGATATCTCGCGTTGTCGGATCAAAGCATGTATTTTGACAATTACCTTTTTGGCCATGGGCCTCACTCCAACTTTAATATTGACTATACGCAAAAACGTACCATATAATGAATTTTGTCCTGGTACGCAATTGCGTAATCTCCATTTTGGAAATTAGAAATGAGGTCAGCCCATGATCCTACAAGTAATTGCCTCTAACGGAGAGCATCGGATGTTGGATGTAGCGGACATAATATACTTGCAAACCGACGGTTACGGAAAAGTGCTGTTTTACACTCTTGACGACAAGTATCGGGCGATAACAAGGCTTGGGGAGTGGTCCGATGTATTGCGAAAGGAAGACTTTCTGCAAACGGATCGAGGTACTGTCGTGAATAGGCGGAAAATTACATCTTTGGATAGGGGCTTGCGAGTAATCAAGGTGGCAATGTCGGAGGGGGACTTGAATATTCCGATATCGGAGAGGGCGCAGAAGCAGCTATTGAAGCACAAAACAGAAGGTTAATAGTAACTGCCTCTTTCATCATCCCCCATGTTTTATCCCTTCACAAGGGTCCTAGTTTCGGCAACGAAATTAGGGCTATTTTCGCTATACCGCAATTAACGCCATTAAAAAAAGTGTTGGTCCCGGGCAGCCTGTTCCACTATAATCAATTCCAAAAGTCAAACGGACGGGGGATGAGAGCGATTCGGCACAAATTCAGCATCAAGCAAAAGCTGTTCGCAATTTTCCTGAGCATCTCGCTCCTTCCTATAATCCTCATCACCGTCGTGTCATACAGGGGATACTCGGATCTTATTCATCGGCAACATGCTCAGCTTCAAGGCTTCGATTTATTACGAGGGTTCAGGGCAACTGGAGTTTTACGCTTCTCCGGACGGCAGCACCTGGACGCCGCTCAGCCCGGTCTTGGGCGCGCCCGTCTCCGCCCCAGGCGGTTCGCGCTGGTTCAGCAGAAACGTAGAGGTCTCATCGCTTCTTTTGGGAACGAACTACCTGGAAGTGGCGATGCCCGCGACGAATACGTATTCTTGGGCTCCTCAGATAGAGGGATTCGGATCGAGTCGGCTCTTGAGTAAGACAAAGTAAATCCAATCCGCAAGAAGGGATTCCCTTCCATATGGCGAATGGTAAGAAATGATGTCGGATTCTTACAAAGTTTCCAATGTGGAAGGGATTTCTTATGGATGAGGAACATATCTTAATACTTGTGAAGTCAAAAGATAGAACCAAAGATATCCTAATTTATGATATGCGAGATCAGTATGTACATATCGTCTATACCTCAAACCCACAACAAGAATATCGGTACCCCCAAGCAGATATTACGATTTACCAAAATCCACAGATGAAGGATATCGCCCAGAATGAAAGGGTTTATTTTAATGATATTCCTCTTTATCAAGTGGTGCGTATTTACGACTTTGGTCCGAAAATACGTGTCATAAATAATAGGGGTAAAGATCATGTGTACGATGCAGAATCCATCCGTGTTGTTCAGCATGCACTAAGCACTAATGAATCAAATATGATTTTTGAGTATTATATGGCAATTTCGCGTCATTCATATATTACAGGAGAGAATCGGGGCAAAGCTCCTTTTCTGCATACCCAATTCAAAAAGCTCACGTTTGTAAATCCTAACAGTGTGCTTGCACACTTTCTAAACAGACAACAGATCAAAAAGCACTCCTGTGGATCTATTAAAGCCATTTTTCCTTTCAAATTTAATCTAAGCCAGAAGATGGCGCTTGAGAATGCAATATATAACCAGATTTCGGTTATCCAAGGTCCACCCGGGACCGGGAAGACTCAGACCATCTTGAATATATTGGCTAATTTAGTTGTCATGCGGAACAAGACTGTGGCCGTTGTAGCGGGAAATAACGCCGCTGTGCAAAATGTCAGGGACAAACTGAAGGCTGAAAAATACGATTTTCTGGTGGCCTCTCTTGGCAGTTCAGACAATAAAAATCAGTTTTTCACCGATCTTCCCGTTCCGAACGTATCTTCTTGGAAAGGTGAAACGGATGAGAAAACATTACTGAACCAAATCCAAGCAATTAACGACAGTCTGAATCGATTGATGGAAATCGAACGGTTGAGAGCGCAGCTTCGTCAGGATTTGGCAGCGTTGCATTTAGAACAGGAACACTTTGAATCCTTCTATCAAAAACAGGATATCAATCAAATTGGAAGATTATCGTTCTATCGACAAACTCCCGAAAGCATCATTTCTTTCTTGATCGACAATCATATCGCTTTGGAGAACGAAACGGCAAACAGCTTATTCCATAAAATCAAACTGGTTATCAATCACGGTTTCATTGGCTTTAAGCGTATGAAAAGGCAAAAGACCGACGTGCTGCTGAGTTTCCAGCGAAAATATTATGAATTGAAGATAAGTGAGATATCTAACGATATTGCAAGACTAGATCAGGAGATCGAACAGAACTCTTACTCAGCTTTATTGGAGCAGCACCAACAATATTCAACAGAGTTGTTTCGCCATAAGCTGTTCAGTAAATACAATAGCTGCAAGCCATTTACGGTACAGCCGGCTACATATAAGAAACATTTTGATAAGTTTATCGAGCAGTTCCCCATCGTTCTTAGTACGACACATTCTTTGCGGACATGCGTTCCAGACGATTATTTATTTGATTATGTCATCGTAGACGAATCTTCACAGGTTGATCTATTAACGGGAACGTTAGCTCTGTCCTGCTGCAAAAATGTGATTATTGTCGGGGACACGAAGCAGCTTCCTCAAATTACCGACAAGTCGATCTTAAGTAAACCGGAAGTGGCGGAGCGGCATATTGAAGGAGGGGCCTATGATTATTTCGCCCATAATCTTTTGTCATCCGTCCTAGCCCTATACGATCAAGATGTGCCTCAGGTGATGTTAAGAGAGCATTATCGCTGTCATCCGAAAATCATCGAATTCTGCAATCGGAAATATTATGGTGGGGAACTCATCGCCTTCACACAAGCGAAGGAAGGAGAATTCCCGCTTGTAATTTACTCGACGGCTGCCGGCAACCATATGCGTGAACTGACGCATGGAACAAAAGGGAAGTTTAATCAGCGTGAACTTGATGTTACACAACAAGAAGTACTGGCAGCCCTTGAAGACAAAGTGGAGAGCTACTCCGATGTTGGATTTACAACACCTTACCGAGCGCAATTAGAAAAAGCAAACGAGCAGTTGAGAAGTGATATTGAGGCCGATACCGTGCATAAATACCAGGGGCGAGAAAAGCGCGTCATGATTCTTTCGACGGTTCTCGATCGTACTCGTTCCGGCAAAGCAGGTTTAACGTTTGTCAGTGATCCCAGATTGGTTAATGTAGCCGTCTCAAGGGCTCAACGTCAATTAATTCTGGTGACAGATCGTTCAGCGTTTCGAAAATACGGGAATGAAATTGGCGATTTGATACGCTATATGGAGTACAGCACTGTAGACGACAACCTAGTGCAAAGCGAAATTGTATCTGTGTTTGATTTGCTCTATAGGGATTATTCGGAGAAATTGAGAGAGTTCGGTCAGAAAATCAAGCAGATTTCGAAGTTCAAATCCGAGAATCTAGTCTGGACATTGCTGTCGGAGATTCTCCCGAAGTCTTACCCCGACTTGGAATGCAGGTATCAGCTACTGATCAAAAATATATTTGCAAAATTAGATTCGCTGCAAGAGGAAGAGAGGAAATATGTTCATAACGGAGCCTCAGTAGATTTTGTTCTATACCATAAGCTGGACAGGTCCCCTGTTCTTGCGATCGAAGTAGATGGCTTTGCTTTTCATGCCAACAATCCACGTCAGCTTGAACGTGATGCTATGAAAGATCGAATTTTCCATACTTTTGGACTTCCATTGTTAAGGCTTCCGACTACGGGCAGCGGGGAAGAACAACTCATCAGAAAAATGCTGGATCAAATCCTGCAGTCGTAAAACATTTGGACGTGCCCCCGAAAGTGTGAACTTGCGGAAAAGACTACCCCTTTTTCCGAATAAGTGGTATAGTGAATAACAAATCACGAATCGGACGCGGAAGCACCGCGTATGCAGTTTTATTCTGCATGCGCGGTGCTTTTTGTCGTTCTTGAAAATCAGGAGGGATCAGGATGTACGCAAAGGTGGATTATCCGAAGAAAGTGACGATGAGGTGGCTGGACAAAGCATTCGCCCCGCTCAAGGACTACCTGCAGTCGCAATACCCGGGGAAGGAGAAGCAGATTCTTTCCTATATGAGCTTTGTGGAAAATGAAAACGGCCAATTCCTGTATCAGCACCGAATTACCAGGGACCGCATCATCTTCGATCAGTCCGGGGACTTGCTTCACTGCGGAGAATCGGCGTTGCAGCATGAGTTCGCTCCGTTTCACGATCATCAGACGCCTGTCGTTACGGACTTTTTTCATCCTAATATCGATCAATGGATTCAACGGGCGGTCGGCAGGAGGAAGGCGGAGACTTTTCGTAAGGAGCTTCGCATTTTCTTGCAGTACGTTTGGGGGCCGCTCTCGAACTTCGACTTCAGCGACTTGAAGGTCGGCTATCCGCTCAAGGGTTCCGGTTCGTCGTTTTGCCTGTACGTATATCCGTCGAGATTCCATAAGCTCATTGCGTTTCAGTTCGTCGGCGACGAGATCGTGGAGCGTCATTGCAGCTTAGGGGAGTACCAGACCTTCGAGAAAAGCGAGCGAGCGTTCATGTACGAGGGGTGGCAGCTGATGACTTTGATCCGGGAACATCTTGAGTTCGAACCGGAGTTGTCCACGACCCGGGAAGTCTTGAATAGATACATCGAAATGGCTTTCCAGCGCGTAGACGAGGATACGGAATTCGTGCTTTCTGCTAAGGCGCTCAGGATGCGGGGCGACGACGAAAGCGGGGATTGAGTCGGGAAGCAGCGGCACAGCCCAAGCGTGTATAGGCAATTGTTCATAGAATGGAGGAAGACATCCATCTGTGAGGTGCTTCTATGGTTAAAAGGACTAAGCCAAAGCGGTGGATAACGGCCGACGTATTGATCAGCGTGTCCAAAGCGATGCTGCCTTTCTATAAAGCAATTGCTAATCGTCCCACATATGCCGCTGAGTGGAGCAAGGCGGTGAAGTCAGGCGAGCTGGCGCGGATGCAGAAGCTGCTGCGGCTTGTATCCCCATCCCTTGGGGATGAGCTCGGCACCAATGGCATAGGCTATTTCATTACGTTTCCGTTTCCCCGATCCCACGTTCATTTCACGAACGGGACGACGATTCCTCCCGGGGCTGTACAATTTCAGTTCGAAACGCGGGTACATCGTTCCATCGCTCGCAGCGTGCTGCCTCTGTATCGGAAGCTTGCTGCCTGCCGTACTTTTGCTCTGGCGCTAGCCAGAGCTATTCGTCGGCGCGACGTCAGAGTCGTAGCCCGGATGATCCGTTTGTACGTCCGTACTCCTGCTTTGAAGTCGGTTTCGATTGAAAGCTCGGGCTTTGCGCTGCTGTTTGATTATAAGTTCAGTAAGTACCCGTACCGGAATCTTTTGATTCGGGAGGAGTTTTAGTTAAGTTAATCAATCATCTCCCGAATGTCGCTGATGCTTAGAGCATCGGCGATTTTTTCGATAGGGGAGAAGTTGATGTTGACGCGTTTATCGCCCACATATTTTATTCTCAAGGTTCCGCCGGATTACCTATACGAAATGTCATTAATGAGGTAAAATATAGATATAAATGTGATTTAATTCACAATTCATGCTTTGAATTAGGTTTTTATGACATCACCTAGGGGAGGAAACAGAATGTCCGAAGCTACTGTAGCGAGTGTCGAGAGAGAGACGGCCGTATCCGAAGCGGCTGCCAAGTTGGATGTGCTGGATCAATTAATGAAACCGGAAGTGCAGCAGGCGATTACCGTCTTGGTGGATCAATTGCCGAAGTTGGCCGAGATGATGTCCGTGCTGACCAATATTTACGATGTCGCCCAGAAGGTGGCCGCGGATCGCGTGCTGATTCAGGATATCGTCGGCGGCATTCAGGAAGTTGCCAAGCCGTTGGGCGAGAAAGTAAAGGAATACGCGTCCGCGGCAATCGAAGCAAGCGACCGAGCGGAAAACAGCAACGAAACGATCGGCGTATTCGGCATGTTGAAGCTGCTGAAGGATCCGGAATTGCAGAGGATGCTTCGCTTCAGCCAAGCTTATTTGAACATCCTGGGCGAGAGAAAACAAGGCCAGAACTAAGACGACCCACACACAGGCGAAGAACGGAGGACTATAGATGAGCAAAGAAATTTTGATTCTCGGGGGCGGCTACGGCGGCTTGCTTAGCGCCCTGTCGGCAAGAGCGCACTTGACGGTTGGCGAGGCGAACATTACGGTTATCAACCGCGCAGGCACGCATCAGATTATTACGGAGCTGCATCGGCTAGCCGCAGGCAACGTGTCCGAGAAAGCGGTAGCTCTGCCCCTGGAGAAATTGCTAAAGGGCAAACAAGTCAATATCGCGGTAGGGGAAGTACAATCGATCGACGTCGAAGGCAAGAAGGTGATGTTAACGAACGGCTCCTCCTATCGTTACGATGCGTTGGTGCTTGCGCTGGGAAGCGAAACGAACTATTTCGGCATTCCGGGGCTGCAAGAGAATAGTCTGATCCTGAAATCGGTGTCGGATGCGAATCGCATTTTTGCCCATGTGAAGGAACGGATCAAGGCGTACGCCCAGTCTAAAAATAAAGCGGACGCGACATTTGTCATCGGAGGGGGCGGTCTGACCGGCGTGGAGCTGGTAGGCGAACTGGCCGACGAGCTGCCGGCTATCTGCCGCCAGAACGGCGTTGATTTTGCGGATATTTCGCTATACCTGGTCGAAGCGATGCCGACCATTCTGCCGATGTTCTCGCCGGAGCTTATTCAACGGGCCGTGACCAGCTTGGAGAAGCGCGGCGTGGAATTCCTGACGAGCCTTCCGATTACCGAAGTGAAGGGCCAGACGGTAACCTTGAAGGATGGACGGACGATCGATACGAACACGTTGGTCTGGACCGGCGGCGTACAAGGCAACTCGCTCGTCGCCAATTGCGGCATCGAAGTCAATCGCGGCCGCGCAACCGTCACTGAAGCGCTGCAATCCACGTCCCATCCCGACGTCTTCCTGGCGGGCGACTGTGCGGTCGTTTTTGGGCCGGAGGGCAGGCCTTATCCGCCGACCGCACAATTGGCTTGGCAGATGGGCGAGCTTGTCGGCGCCAATATCGCCGCGGCTTTCAAGGGAATGACGATGGACAGCTTCCAACCGGTATTCTCCGGTACGCTGGCCAGTCTGGGGCGGAAAGACGGCATCGGCTCCGTAGGCGAGACGGGCATCGAGCTGCGCGGACTTCCGGCTTCCCTGATGAAAAAAGCGAGCAACGCCCGCTACTTGAGCCACATTAACGGACTGTTCACGCTTGCCTATTAGCACAAATTGAAGCATAAACGAAGCAGCCCTGATTCGGCAATTCGCCGGATCGCGGCTGTTTTTGTGTTGGCCTCACGGCGAAAAATGAATCATTTTCTGGGTTTGCCATACTTTCGCCCTGTTCGATCCCTCGATAATCGGCGAAAATCAGGTTGTGAAGCCGAGGCCGCAAGGCGGCGGATTCGCAGAATTGCAGAGGCGCTCGGAAGGGTTACTTCGGTGGTGTAAATTGGTTCGAATCCAATCCGCGGCCATCGCATGATAAGTGCGGCGGATCGCGTGCTTCAAAAACCTTTCCAAACTTTTTCCTTCGCAATTCAAGAAATTAATGGTTGACATGGTTAAAGATGAGATGTTAGGATTACGAACAAATCTTGAATCTAGAAAGGAGTGCAGAACCATGCAAGCGATGAATCGACTCGATTGGACAAATCAACCGGCAGTCTATGGGGAACAGTTCCATGAACAGTGGTTGGAGACGCATGATTCCTGCATTCCATTTTATAGAGGCCTTCTTTACAAACGCAGAACATCCGTTGCGGCTGGCCGGCTGTATTCTACAGCCTGACTCCGTTCGCGATCGTATACATAGCGTTGTTGTAAAGACTGCCGAGGCCGGTAGTCTTTTTCTATGGGGCACAAGCCTGAGCGTAGGAGAAGACGAAGGCGACAGGGGTCTTTTTTTATACTTGATCCCTCCAAAGTACATATCGCATCAAAAATCCATTTCAGAAGAGAGGCTAGTCCCATGAAAAACAATTTGTATCCGTACGAACGGAATTGGCGTCATCAGGATCACGAGATCGAGACAGAGGATAGCCGATTTGCGAGAGAAGGACAGCGACGGCCGGATTACCGGCAGAGGTGTCGCAGCTTCTCCTAAGCGGGAGCAATCTCGCGGCGCGATTCGAGCTATCCGGTTTCCGAATCCTTCTTCCCGGTTCCAACAGGGGAGCGAGGTGCAGGACAACGGATAGCTTTTTATTTTGGAGACCATGGCGAAAGGGCGAACGCGGCGGTTTGTGACTCCGTTAGTACCAGTTCGAGTCTGGTTGGTCTCCCCAATTATTGCTCGGTAGCCAAGCGGCAAGGCAGATGACTTTGAATCATCGATTGCAGGTTCGATTCCTGCCCGGGCATCCATATTACGGATAGGCGTTATCAGATAGGCTGCCGCGATTCGGCGGCCGACAGATCGGCGGGGTGCACCCGCTCCTGTCCTCCACGGCGTGGTGGTGAAAAGGAATAACACACGGGCTTTTCACGCCCGGATGTGCGGGTTCGAGTCCCGTCCACGTCTCCACTTTATAGGGTTGTAGCTCAGAAGGTAGAGCGTCCGACTGTTAATCGGACGGTCGCAGGTTCGAGCCCTGCCAACCCTGCCATGGGGGTATAGTTCAATGGGAAGAACACCGGTCTCCAAAACCGCACATGCAGGTTCGAATCCTGCTGCCCCTGCCAAAAATCATAAGCAGAAAGGAAGAAGCCGACCTTGTTTTACAGGTGACCCTCATGCAGAGAAGACAAATCCCTATGATCCACGAAAAAACCTTCCGCAACGTCTCCGAAAAGGATCTGACGATGGACGACGTGTTCGCGCGTATTCGCAGCTTTATGCTCACCGATCCGCGCGCGGCCTATCAACTGATGGTAGGCACGGATGCTCAGGTTCATGCCGGGCATACGAAGTTCGTGACGTCCGTCGTTATTTTCCGGCCGGGCAGAGGCGCTTGGTTCTGCTATCGGCAGGTCATTCTGCCGCGGGAAATCCGTTCGCTCCAAGAGAAGCTCGGTTTGGAGACGACGTTCAGCCAAGAGATCGCCTCGTATTTCGACGCGAGCAAACGCGCCGAGCTGGAGGATATTCTCCTGCCCTACGTTTATCAAGGCGCGGAGCTGAAGCTGTTCATCGACATCGATGCAGGCACGGATGCCAAGCGCAACCGGACTTCGGCGTTCGTCGCGGATTTGGTCGGGCGGATCGAGGCGATGGGATTGTCGGCCCGGGTGAAACCTGAGGCAATTGCAGCTTCTTCCGTATCGAATCGATATACGAAAACGCCTTATCGGGCAAAAAAGTCAGCCGCAGCAACCTGAATTAAGGTGCCTCTCGGCAGTTCAACAAAGTTATCCGTCGTCATACTTCCGCCATGTTCGATCACCCGGAAATAAGCGAAGATAAGAGCATCAAGTCAAGGCCGCAAGCACGGCCGAAATAGCAAACGCAGTTGAGGCGTATGGAAGGGTTACTTCGACTGATAATCGGCTTGTCGTTGGTTCGAATCCAACTCCCGCGCAGCGGGATAGCTCAGTAGGTAGAGCAGCGCGTGCCTTTCCGCCATTTTCCTCAACTCTACTAAAATCACATAAGACCGGCGAGGCGCCGGGGAGGGCTACTTCGCCACTTAGCGCGCACCATTTGATTTGCCCGGGCTTTACGGCAGGTTCGAGTCCTGCAGTCAACCTTCTCGCCCTTTCTTCGCCGGTCTCTACTATTAAGGAGGTAATGATAATGAGCTTCGCAAAAAAGCTGTTTTCGGTCATCCGACCTACAATAAGCAATAGAGAAGGCTACCCGGCGTATGTCCGCTCCTTGGAGGAGCAGTACGTGCAGACGCTGGTGACCAATACGTTCGGCAACACGTTCTACGCGGATCAGCAGACGCTGCTGGCCGAAGCCGACGAGCTACACCGCGAAATGGCGCAGAACCGCCCGCAATTCATGGCGCAGGCGCTTGTCTACGCCCGCAACGAAGGCAATATGAGGCTTCAGCCGCTGTACGGCTTGGCGATTTTGTCCCAGTATCGTCCGGATTTGTTCGCCAAGGCGTTCCTGCAAGTCGTTCGAATTCCTTCCGACTTGTCCGATTTTCTGACGATTCTGAAAGGAATGGGCAGAGGCGAAGGCGGCCGGGCGGTGAAGCGGCAAGTGAACCGGTTTCTGGCGGGAACGTCCGAATACTGGGCGCTCAAGTACAACGGCCGGGGCCGGGGCTACAGCCTGGGCGACGCGATCGCGACGGCTCATCCGAAGCCTGCGGACCTGAAGCAGCAAGCGCTGTTTCGTTACTTGCGGGGTCAGGAAGCGAACCTGACTCTCCTTCCGCAAGTTGAGGCATTCGAGCAATTGAAGCGGGCCTCGACCGAGGAGGAACGGCTGCGCTGGATCGAAACCGGCAGGCTGCCGCACGAGGTCGTCACCGGCGCGGTGAAGCCGACGAAGGCGATCTGGGAAGCGCTGCTCGGCCAGATGCCGACGTTCGCGCTGCTCCGTCACTTGAACGCGCTGGAGCGCGCGGGCGTGTTGGAAGACCGCCGCAATCTCAACGCAGTGATTGCTCGTCTGACCGATCCAGCCGCTCTGAGCAAGGCGAAGATCCTGCCTTTTCGGTTCGCGAAAGCGTTCCGCCAAGTGAAGCACCCGGAGTTGCGCGACGCGCTCAGGGATGCGGTGGAGCTGACGTTCGCCAATCTGCCCGATCTGGAAGACCGTACGGCGATCTTCCTGGATATCTCGGGTTCGATGGACGGCGAGTATTTGCAGATCGGCTCGGTGTTCGCGCTGGCTCTGTACAAGAAGACGCAGGGCAACTCCCTGTTCTGGCTGTTCGACACTGAGGCGGAGGATGCCTACCCGTCGCGCCGAGACAGCATTCTGTCGCAGGCGGAGCGGATTCAAACCCGCGGCGGCACGGATACCGGAGCTCCGGTCCGCAAGCTGCTCGCCGAGCGCCGCAAGGTCGACCAGATCGTCATCATCACCGACGAGCAGCAAAACAGCGGCAGCCAGTTCTACAGAGAACTGACGAACTATCGCGCCAAGGTGAACCCGCAGGTGAAGGCGTTCGTCATCGACATTGCGCCTTACCGCAGCGCGATGGTTCCGCCGCAGGACCCGAACACTTTCTACGTCTACGGCTGGAGTGACACGGTGCTGAGCTACATCGCTCAGACCGCAAAAGGTTACGGTTCACTGGTAAAAACGATCGAGAAGATTGAACTATAAGAAAGGAGGGGGAAGCATGCGTCAAGCGATAACCGAACAACTGGAGCACCTGGAGAGCGAGGAGCAAATCCGCATTCTGTACGCCTGCGAATCGGGCAGCCGAGCGTGGGGCTTCCCTTCTCAGGACAGCGATTACGACGTGCGATTCGTCTACATTCGCAAGCCGGAGTGGTATTTGTCGATCTTCGAGAGGCGGGACGTCATCGAGCGCCCGATCAGCGACAAGCTCGACATTAGCGGCTGGGATCTGCGCAAGGCGTTGAATTTGTACCGCAAGTCTAACCCGCCGCTGCTCGAATGGCTGCAATCGCCGATTCGCTATGCCGAGAAGTCCGGAGTTGCGGAGCAGCTTCGTCGGATTTCTCCGCTGGCTTTCTCCCCGAAGTCCTGCATGTATCACTATCTCAACATGGCGCGAGGCAACTATCGGGAGTATTTGCAGGGAGAGCGGGTGCGGATCAAGAAATACTTCTATGTGCTGCGTCCCGTTCTGGCCTGCGAATGGATCGAACGATACGGAGAAATGCCGCCGATGGAGTTCGATACGCTCGTAGAGCGGCTGATTCCGCGAGAGGGAAGCTTAGGAGAGACGGTGGCTGAGCTGCTGACGCGCAAAAAAGCGGGAGAAGAGCTGGACATGGAGCCAAGGCTCGCCCCGATCAACGATTACTTGGAGAAAAGATTGCGGGAGCTGGAAAATTCGGCACTCGAGATGAAAGCGGTCGATGCGAAATTGGGCGACAAACTGGATGACTTATTCCGCTCGGCCTTAATAGAAAATGGGTCATTCTAAAAGAAATACGCCGAACAGTAAGGAGAGAACGATAGATGACTTACCAAACCATAGACGGAGTGCGGGTATGGGGCAATCCCGATGCCGGCGCGCTGTCGCAAGCCAAAACGTGCGCGGAGCACGGCAACGTCGTGCAGGCGCTGCTGATGGCGGACCATCACAAAGGATACAGCCAGCCGATCGGCGGCGTCGTAGCGTACGAAGGCCAAATCTCGCCCTCGGGCGTCGGGTACGACATCGGCTGCGGCAACAAAGCAGTGCGGACGAACCTGTTGGCAGCGGACATCAAGCCGATTCTGCCTGCCTTGATGGATCAGATCGCCAGGAAAGTATCGTTCGGCGTCGGACGCGTCAACAGCGAGAAAGTGGATCACGAGCTGTTCGACGATTCCGACTGGAGCGTGTACGCGGCGATCGGGAAGCAGGAGCATGATAAGCTGAAGGCGCTGGCCCGGGATCAGCTTGGCACGGTCGGCAGCGGCAACCATTACGTCGATCTGTTCGAGGAGCCGGAGACGGGACGCCTCTGGATCGGCAACCATTTCGGAAGCCGCGGCTTCGGACATAAGACGGCGAGCGGGTTCCTGAACCTCGCAGTCGGACGCGACTTCCTCGCGAGCGCACCGGGAGAGAAGATGGATCAGCCGCCTGTGCTGCTCGATCTGGACAGCGAGCTCGGCGATCTGTACTACCGGGCGATGAAGCTGGCCGGACGGTACGCTTACGCCGGACGAGATTACGTCATCGCGCAGCTGTTGTCGCTCTTGGGCGCGAGCGCCGACTTCGAAGTGCACAACCATCACAACTACGCCTGGAAGGAAACTCATGCGGGGAAGTCGACGATCGTTGTCCGTAAAGGCGCGACGCCTTCCGCTCCAGGCCAGCTCGGCTTTATTGGCGGAAGCATGGGCGACATCTCCGTTATCGTGAGAGGGAAGGACACGGACGAGAACCGAGATTCCTTTTACAGCACCGTCCATGGGGCGGGCCGGATCATGAGCCGTACGCAAGCCGCAGGCAAAATGAACTGGAAAACCCGTAAGCGTACGGGTGGCCAGATCACCATCGAACAAATGAAACAAGCCGTTCGCGCCTTCGATGTGGAGCTTCGCGGAGCCGGTACGGACGAGAGCCCGTTCGTCTACCGCAAGCTGCAGGAGGTGCTCGACGCGCACGCCGACACGATCGAGGTTCTGCACGTGCTGAAGCCGATCGGCGTATGCATGGCCGGCGCAGACGAGTTCGATCCGTACAAAGATTAAACAAACAAATCCGGGCAACCGAGACAGACTGAGCCGACGGGATATTGACAAAGCTTCCCAAACCCGTATATGATAGACACTATCTTATTGAAGAAAGGAGGTCGAAGGACATGACCGCAGTTATCAACCGCCGCAACGTCGTTACGCCGCAATCGAATACTTCGTTCATTGTCCATCGGCCTCTACGGGCCCTAGCCAAGGAAGGAGAAAGCTAACGCCCCGCCGGCGTATCGTCGGAAGGGGATGTCAGTCTTTCGTTTTCACTGCGCGCAGAAGACCGTAAGCGATGAGGCTTGCGGTTTTTTTGCGTTTTCTTTTTTGCTAAATTACGATTAAGAGAGGGTTTATATCATTTATGGAACAAAATGTTAACGAACTTTATTATCGGCGAATCGATCTCCCTGCCGGGGATCTCCACGTATTCGCGCACGACGATCTGTTCTATGCCATGGGGGCCAAGGTGCTCGAGATGGCGAACAACAACCTGCAAATTCCGAATATCCGCTATATGAGCTATACGCCCGACGCCCATGTCGGAGTCGGCACCTGCATCGGCACGACGGCGGTGTGGGGCGTAGAGGACGGCTTCGTCTCCCCCTCCATCGTCGGCAGCGACATCGGCTGCGGGATGCGCGTGCATCTGACGAATTTGCAGGCGGAGGACTTGCAAGACGTCAAGCTCCGTCGAAAGTTGGTCAAAGCCATCGAGAAACGTATCCCGGTGGAAAATCATGCGAGAGGGCACTTCTCCGACGTTCGTCTGGAGGACGTGCTGCGCAAAGGACTTCACGGTCTGCCGGGCAAGTACGTGCCGGACGCGTACACGCCGAGAAAAGCGACTTCCCTGACCCATGTCGAGTGCAGCCGGTTCCGATTCGACGAGGGAGAACTGGATCGCATCCCGATGCCGGTGTGGCACAGGGCTCATCGTCAGCTTGGCACGCTGGGCAACGGCAATCATTTTATCGAAATTCAAGCCTTGAGCATTCCCGAGGACAATCGCGCCATCGCGGAGCGGTGGGGACTCCGCGACGGCCAGGTCGCGGTCATGATCCATTCCGGCTCCAGGTCTTGGGGCGGCGCCGTTAACCAGCATTGCGGCTCGCAGGTGGCGAAGACGATGAGCCGGCTCGGGCTCGGCACGGCCGATCCGAAGCTGGCCTACGCGCCGCTGGACAGCGAGGCGGGCCGGGCGTATGCGAATTTGATGTATTCGGCGCTGAACTTCGCGGTCGCGAATCGGCATCTGATGGCGTTCGCCGTTCGCGACGCGTTCAAGGAAACGTTCGGATCCCGGGCGGAGATGAGCACGCTCTACGACCTGATGCACAACTACGCCTGCGAGGAGAGCCATGGGGACGAGGCGATGCTCGTTCACCGCAAAGGCACGACGCGCGCGCTGCCGGCCGGACACGCCGGCAATCCCGAGCCCTATCGCGAGACGGGTCATCCCGCGCTCATACCCGGCTCGATGGGAACGGCCTCCTATCTGATGGTCGGAGCCCCGGAAGGCTCGCGCAACTACTACTCTATCTGTCACGGAGCGGGCCGTATTCGGTCTCGCAACGCGACGAAGCAGCTCGTCACGGTAGACGAATTTGCTTCCTCCCTGCGGGTCGGTCACGACGACGAGGTCGTGCTGAATCACCGCGCGCTCGAAGCGCTGGTGGACGAATCGCCGCAGGCTTACAAAGATGTAGACCAAATCATCGATAGCGTCGTCCAGGCGCGGCTGGCCTCCGTAGTGGCCAAATGCCGTCCTCTGGCGGCCGTAAAAGGAGTGTGATTTCGAACATGACGATAATAACCGCCAATACTGCCGCCAAGCCTCCTTTTCTGATCAAGTCGATCGGGGCCGGCGAAGCGCTGAATGCAGAACGCTATTTCAACTATATCGCCGTCGTTCAGGAGATCGTCGATTTTCTGAGCGAGCGGTATGGCGAAGGCTTCCGCCTCTATTACCAGGACGACGGCAACGAGGTGTGGAACGGACTGGAGGAAGACTTGCGCGACGGCTATGCCGGAGTGGAGCACGCGGCGAGCCTGTTCGATCTGGTCGAGACGGAGGTGTTCGAGTATGCCGCCGATTCCGATCCGCAGCGGGCGGGTTATGCGATCCGGCCCGCCGTGCGCAACAACCTGTTCGTGTACCGCGAGCAGCTTGTCGCGCTGGCCAGAATTCCGAGAGTGACCCAGCACGGTCTCGGTTACGAGGATCTGATTTTCTGCCGTTCGGACGAGGGGCTGGTGCGCTTTCTGGAGGAATTGCGGGCACGCAGGCTTGCCGACCCGAAGATCATCGTGTTCACCGACACCCGCGACGGTTTGGAGCAGGAGCGCAAAACGGTCGGGTACGCAGTCGGCCGGGAAGAGGTGTTCATGGAAGGGGAGCTGAAGACGCAGGTTTACCGTTCGATCGACGAGTTTTTCTCCAAGGATCGCGCTTTTTTCCAAACCTACGGACTTCCCTACAAGCGGGGAATTCTGCTGTACGGCAAGCCGGGCAACGGCAAGACGACGTTGGTGAAGTCGATCTCGTCTACGACGAGCGCCCCTGTCGCCTATTGGCAGATTACCGAGTATACGAGCAGCGGCTCGATCAAGGAAGTGTTCGATACCGCGTCGCAGATGGCGCCGATGGTACTCGTTATTGAAGACATCGACTCCATGCCCGACTCCTGTCGTTCTTACTTTCTCAACACGCTGGACGGAGCAACGTCGAAGGAGGGCATCTATCTCATCGGAACGACGAACTATCCGGAGAAGATCGATCCGGCGCTGATGAATCGGGCCGGTCGCTTCGATCGGGCGTACGAGGTGAAGTCTCCGGACGAGGAGATGCGTCGCGCTTATTTGGCCCATATCGGTCTGCGCCGCGTCGCAAGCGAGGAAGAGCTTGAACGGGCGGCACGCCGAACGGACGGATTCACGCTTGCCCAGCTCAGTGAGCTGTACGCCTCGGCCGCGCTGCAGATGCACTATGAGAACGAGGTCGATCTCGAGCGGCTGATCGCCGGAATGAAATCCGACTATGCCAAGGATCGAAGCAAGGAGTGGATGACGGAGGATAAGTCGAGTAAAATGGGATTTGCATAAGACGAGCGATGCGGAGGGGAAGAGATGGAGTTCGAGCGATTGAAGAAAATGGCGGCCGAGAGCCGGAACATCGTGTTCTTCGGCGGAGCGGGTACTTCTACGGAAAGCGGAATCCCGGATTTCCGTTCGGCGGATGGGCTGTACCAGGCGGGCGGAGGAAGGATCGCTCCGGAAGAGATATTGAGCCATGATTTCTTCCTGGCTCGTACGGCGGAGTTCTACGCCTTCTACAGGAGCAAAATGCTGTACCCGGACGCCCTGCCCAACGCCGCCCATTACGCGCTTGCCGAGATGGAGCGGCAGGGGCGTCTCGCCGCCGTCATTACCCAGAACA
>Ga0065721_10049772_pt1 | contig 27503 bp, 26 predicted proteins | sample Mesricmetagenome_FD_59108 | JGI IMG/M metagenome (GOLD analysis project Ga0065721, IMG submission 59108) | Mesophilic microbial community from rice straw/compost enrichment Sample: eDNA_1 v2 (version 2) | ecosystem: Engineered > Solid waste > Grass > Composting > Bioreactor | place: USA: Davis... | reverse complement strand
AAGATCGAGATGATCTGGGTTTCGGTAAATTTCGATTTTTTCATAGTCCACTCCTCGTGATATCTTGCCAGATATCTACTTATGAGTGGTCCTCTTGTTGGGGGAGCTTACGCGCCATCCGAATAAAGCCAAATTCCGATTCAATACATTGTCCATCATGGACATTTCTGGATAATCTACATCAACTAGAAGTCGTAAAAGGTAAAGGTCCTATTCTGTAAAAAATACCGTTTCATTACTATGGCTCTCCAAAAATTCATACTGAACCGTCCTCTCCAATCCAACTTTGATTGGAACAGGTGCCAAAAATTTTGTTTCACTTAATGTAGTATCAAACTGAGTGGTAGCAGCGAATTTTTTTACTCTAATAGAGCTAATGGGGAACGATTTTCCTGTAATTCGAGCAGCGAGATCACACAGTAATCCGACACAATAACCCATCGAGTAGGGAAGACGAAAACCAACGCCGCCAGCTTTACCAAGCTTCTCACGAACAGTGGAGACCAGCAAATTCATATTAAAATCCGGCTTGTCGATGTAATTATATACATGTACTCCTGGCCCAAACCCAGCAGCATGCTCTATAAACGCAGCCACGTTTTCCACATATGCCATCGACTTGAAATTTGTTCCTGCACCGATCATTACAAATCTGCCGGACGCTATTTGGCGAAGCAGGTTATACACATTACCTCTATTCTGTTCGCCAAAAACTACCGTGGGCCGGATTATAACCAGTGAACGAACATCGGGATCATTCATTTGCCACTCACGCAGTACTTGCTCCGCCTCATATTTAGTACGGCCGTAATCATTGAATGGATTTATGGCACCACGCTCGTCGGTATGCGGGGGAGCAAAGCCGTATACGGCAACCGAGCTGGTGAACAGGATCTGAGTGACACCTTTCTCCTCCGCCACTTGGCAAATATTGCGTGCCCCTTGTACGTTAACATCATCATAAAGTGACCTAGGTCGAACGTCATCCCGGTGCTCAGCCGCCAAGTTTATTATCACACTTCCAACAGGTATCTTTTGTCGAAGCTGGTCAACAGATCTCACATCCGCAAAATGATGTTTTTCCGGAAAACTAGTGCTTTGGGACTTATCCAATATGCAAAATTCCAGTTTTGCAGAAGCCAAGCGCTTGCATAGGCGTGTGCCTATAAATCCACTACCTCCGATTACACAGATCGCTTTCTCTAGCCGTTTGCTCTTAGTATCGCTCATCACCCAATTGTCCCATTCTCAAAACCAAACACATCGTATGGTGTAGGCCTAAAAAGTCTGACGATCTTTCACGCCCTTAATGCTAGCGCCCAGAGATGGTTGTAAACCCAGCTCGTGATACACTGCCACTGTCTTTTCGAGCATACGATCAAATGTAAACTCCCTTTCGTATCTCTCACGCCCATTTTTTCCAAAAGATAATCGTAATGCCTCGTTATCCACAAGCTCTCGTATAGCTTCTACCAGCCCACTTTCATCTTCGCGCCCGATCAAAAAACCTGTGACCCCGTCTTCAACAGCCTCTGCTACACCGCCAACACGCGAAGCAATGACTGGCAGCCCGGCTCGCATACCCTCCAATATTGTAAGCGGAAAGCCCTCCCAGTTCGATATAAGCAAAAGCACATCTGCTTGAGATATAAGCTTCCCCACATCCATCCGCACGCCGAGGAAGCTAACCCTATCTGTCAAACCAAGCTCGGATGCGTACTCCTTCGAGACCTCCAAAAGCCTTCCATCACCCACAAAATCCATATGCCAACTGCAGTCTTTTAGACTAGCAAGGGCTTTTAATAAAAGCCGCTGATTCTTTTGAGCATCAAACCGCGCAACCATTATTAGCTTTACAGCACCGCGCTCTCGTATACATGTAGATCGAATATCTGGGATGCCGTTATGTATCACGGTTAAGGAAGAGTCCTCAGCAACACCTGACGATAGCGCCAACTCCTTGTCATACTTTGAAACAGTTATAATTCGCGCAGCTAATGGCGCCATCAACTTTTCGATGCAGCGATATAGAAGTCGCGCCCTACCCGATACGCCTTCAGTAAACGCCCATCCATGAACAGTAAAAACAGCAGGAACGCCAGCCCATCTGGCCGCCAATCGCCCGAGAATACCTGCCTTTGATGAATGCAAGTGTACAACATCTGGTTGCACCTCACGAATCCAACGAACAATTTCAATCAATCCCCGCACATCGGTTATTAGTCGTATATCTCTTATAAGATGGCTTAGAGAAATACAGCGCAAGCCCCGCTTTCTGGCCTCATCCACAAAAAGTCCTTTCCCTCCGGCGAGTATCGTCACATTATGCCCTTTCTCATGCACGCCTTGGGCTAAATCGAGCAGGTGGACGCTAGCACCGCCGATGTCATCACCACGTGTGATTATATACAGTATGTTCAAAGAACCCCTCCAAGAAATTCAAACATCTCGACATGCCCTTGCGGCGATCAAACATCTCTGCAATTTGAATTTCTATTACCACTGTAAGCTCAACAAAAATTAGCCTTACATTCATAAAGAATTCTCAAAAAAGCAAAGCGATGCCCTTCACGAGCCATATCTTCAGGACTTTACCACTTGACGCAAAAGCTTCATAAATTTCGTGGACCTTAAAGATAGATAAATTCTTCTAGCCAAATATTCGAAGTTAAGATTAAAATGGGATGTCAACATTCTCTGCTCTAGTGTTCTCTTAAACCACTCCGCCTTATCTGCCAATCTCACCACATCACCATCTTCTTGCTCAATAATATTTTTTAGCGTCTTATTCCCATCGAAATATGTTTTACATATGCTTTCCTGAAAGCGCAACAAACCAACATCCGGCTCAAAAAATGAATCCACCACCTCATCAAAAATATCAATACTGCTAATATTCCAGGCTGTTTGCACTCCCGGTGGCTCACTTCGATAAATAAGCTGAGCCACACACCGCCCATGAAACATGGAAGTAATAGAGACAGAGCTCGGCGTCGTTATCACATGAGAAATTTCCTCCAGAACATCTTCAAACCCTCTCCCAATACTATTATTAAAGCCAGACCCCAGACCATGTTCTAAGGCAGACAGGACAGCGCCATCATAAATTCTATAAATAGTATCGATTTTCTTTTCCGCTAAGTATTTTGCAACATCAATCATCAAGGCAATCAAACGTGTTTTTTCTCGCTCATTAAAATACGGCGAATTAGAAGTTGTTATTAACACTTTGGTTGCCTTTGGCAGGGGCATTTTCGCCCTACTTACCATTCTCTTGGGCAGATATTTTTCATACTGACTACAAGAGTCCTTCATAGGAATATCCCCAACAGCCATAACATATTCATGGGGCAAAAACTCATACAAATATGTTTGGTATTTTTTTATCAGATGGTTCTTGAAAGAGTTAGCCAAATCATAGACGCCATCGGTCACAAATATTGTCTTGATACCAAGGCTTCTACAGCGCATGGCCATCCACATGGAAATGCTCGATGTGTAATATGATGTTACAAACGCACTAAAAGACTTCAAGAAGCTATCATCTTTTTTGTAAAACCTAATTCCATAAAAAACACATTCATAAGCATCCAGATCGTCGATCAATCCGAGAGATTGGTAATGTTCAATTGGCTCAGCAAACAGTATCTTTTTTTTCACCAGACACCTCCAGCAATGCATTGAACATTTTTAGCCCAATTAATTCCCATCCGTAGCTCTTAATGTAGGAAGCATTATTCTCAATCTCCTCTGCGATTTCGTCAGCGTGCATCTGCGATACACGGACCAATGATTCAACAACCCCGGAGACGGAAAATTGCTCCATATAGAATCTGGATTTGACATGTTTTAAAGGAGCATAATTTGATATAGTCAAACAACCGGAAGCCATCGCCTCAGCACATGGATAGTGGAATGCTCCTGATTCAATCAATCCAGCCGCGATCAGCACATCGCACGAGCGATAAAAATCAGCCAATTGATGGTCATTTTCAATGGAATGAAAAACGACCTTACTAGATAATCGTGCCAATTCATCTGGCCTATACACAGCGACATGAACACAAATATCACCGCTGTATATCTTTTCAAATCTGACAATTGACTCAATTATTTCAGCGCTGCCTTTGTATTTCTCCTTTCTGCCAACGAATCCGACAACCATTCTATTTTTACACGAAAACTCTCTATTTTTTACGGGGGGCTGGAAGAGAGATAAATCAATTCCAGCAGGAACAACATACTTCTTATCCCATATGGCGGGCGGCAGGATTTCGTCAGAATTTACAATTTTTTGAAATGGAAATAGGTAAGTGATGACAGCAAGAAACTTGCGAAAATACCCATTTACCAATTTAACTTCATTTGCTTGAACATAGTAGACCTTTTTAATCCGCTTTTTTGCAAAGAGCGCCACATAGGTCGTCAAATGCTGGGTGGCAACAATTACATCTGCATTTGTCTTTTTTATCTCCAACACAAGATAATAAACTAGCAAAATAAACCGCCAATACTTATTTTTCGCTAAAGGACTTTTAGTCTTTATAATGTTAGCAATGGTGGGGTAGTACGGACTAGAAATCCTCTCCGGTACGATGAAGTTAACTTCACAACCGCACATTACCAATTCATCAGCCAATCTCGAAATAACTCGATAACCACCAGCCCTCCCAAACCCCAATAATGGCAATATAATTTTCATACGTGCTTCATTCTGATAGCAGATAAAACTTCAACATATTTGCTCGCAATTCTACTTAATGAATGCGAATTAGCTAGATCGATAGACCTTTGACTCATCCTCTGGTAGAAGGGCGCATCATCCAGCAATTTAAGAAGACTTGGGGCCCACTCACTCTCATCTTTTATATAAACAAAAGATCCCGGATTTTCTTTTAAGAGCATCTCGTAGTCCGCGCACCCAGAGCAGACCACTGGTAGCCCGCAAGCCATATATGCCAATATTTTATTTGTCGATTTAGCAATTCCTGAAGGCAGAGGTGCAATTCCTATTGCTGCCTTCTTCATCTCGTCCGCATATGTATTTACGCTCCACTCCACCAACTCATAATCAAATTCAAACTGCTGCAATATGCTTTTACATATCTCATCCTCCCTGACTTTCAGGTCCGTAATTATTTTAATCGGGCACTCTCTGATGCTTTGAATATATTTCAACGACTTATTGATTTGCAGCAAATATTTAATGTTATAGGCCGTCCCAATCCATACCAGTCCCTTCCCGGCTTTGTTTTGGCCAGGTTGATAATCAATTGAGTCAGGTATACAGACAGAATTTCTATTATATTTTTTAACCAAATCACCCAAAGTGTAAGATGAGGTTATAACCAAGTCAGCCGACCTAGTAAGATATTTCAGCGCCATCCTATCTAGCAGTCTCATTATGGAGAGAATCAGTATAGGCTTCCAAGAAAAGCCGGATAACATTTTTTTAATCCTTTCGATCTTTCGACTTTTCTCTCCTCTCACTTGACGCAGAGATCGCGTATTCTTGGTAAAATGGTCGTCTTGCAAGTCCAAGACAAATATCTTAGGTCGACAAAATAGCAGGGATCGCAACGCGTATGCGTCACTTCTCAAGGAAAGCAAAATATCAGGCCGATATTGTTCAGCATATTCTTCGACTTCAACCCCCATATCAGACAACTCTCTAATGATATTTCGCCCTCTAAGCCTGTCAACGGGATCTTTATATGAATTGTTTTTTAGCAAAACGACCATTTTTCCGCTTAGCATGAAATTCCTCTAAATTCATAATACTGAATAATTAAAGAAGTCATCTTTAATGATCCAATAGGTCGAAGCCATAACTGAAAAGAACAGAAGCGCCGCAATAGCTGATATAACCTTCGGCCTGACCTTGTTCACCATTGAGCCCAAAAGCAACACAAACACTATGGCAAGATACTCCGAGATCCTGACAGCCACTACAGGAAAAAAGCTAAAACCAAAATAGGAAATTAATGAAATCATCATGATTTTGTATATAAGCACTTCCTGATCGCTTACCAAAAATTTGGATTTGTATATGTACGCCGAAAACAATAGTCCCAACTGAATGATGTGATACAAGTCAAAAGAATTTATCTTGGAGTGCATCCCTAGCAAGCTCATTAACTCAAAATATCGATTAACCTTAGACGATATAAAGCCTGGCCCCAAATTGGCCATAGCAACAAATGTGGCCACGGCCTTTTCTGGATACATCATCAGAATTAGAGAAATGAATAACAAAACCCAGTAGGGCCAGAAGCGCCTGGTTGTTGGATCAACAAAAACCAGCAGCAACAACACTAATGAAGAGTAATGGAACAATGTTGCCGCAAGTATTTTTACCGCATATCTCAAATGTTTGCGATGCAGCAAATCCCTCACAGACCAGAGAAAAAATACCGCGGCAATTCCAGTTCTGATTTGCGTCAAATCATGAAGAGGATAATATATTGCGACATATGCGAATATCGGTATAAGGGAATAATTAGACAGCCTGAAAATAGCATACAATTTTAGCGGAATGGAAAATATTGCAATAGTGATCAATAGCAACCGCGTGGTATCTGTGCCAAATTCCGCAAGCAACGCTACCAAACCATTGAATCCTGGCTCTGCCCCTCCAACGCCCAACTCAATACTTTCAACGAGTGATTTATATTGAAGGGAATCTCGATCAAAGCCGACCGGCCTGATTGCAGCAAATGCCGTTATCAACACCGCCAAAAGGAAAAGAAAGACGCTGTTGACAACTTCAGGTCTCCGAAAACTAGCCATCCGATAATTTTCCGAATCGACCAATTGAGGCATCTCTAAATGCTTTGAGAATTGCAACACTTTTACCAACTTTATCTTCTTCGAAGAATAGAATTTTTACCCAATCCAGCAAAACGGTCAGCGTCCACCGTATACATAATTTTGGATAATGTCTTACATGCTTGGCAAAAATGTATAGCTTGTTTCTAGTGATATAGTACCTTCTGATAGCACTGTAATTTTGTACCACCACTTCCCAAAACAACATCTTATGAAAAGTTACAGATCCAAGCTGATGCTTCAAGTGACAATCATGATCAATCCAAACATCGTATCCATGCTGTCCAGCTCTCAAACAGTAGTCCCAATCCACTCCGTCAATAAAGAGCTTTTCATCAAATCCATTTAGATCTTTATGCACCTCAAGATTTACCAAATTTCCCGAAGTCATTGCAATCCTGGCCTTTTTCAACCCTCTATCTGGAATTCGAGAAAACCGTGTCACATGATATGGAGATAAAATTGCTGTATTCAAATGAGCACTTTCATTAAGTCGATCAAAAAATGAATCTAAATCATTTTCTAAGAAATGACTATCCTGATCCATAGTCAGTAGCCAAGCACAGCCGCAATCTAAGGCCTTCTTTGCTGCCTCATTCAGACACCAAGCAATCCCTTTATTTTCTCCATTGTGGATATAAATGACATGCGAAAATTTCCTTGAAAAACTTTTTAGGAGTTCACTTTCTTCACCCGTATTGTCATAAATGTACAACACATGAAGCTTTTCACAATAGGTAGCAATATTGGCCATTACCGCCTCATCAGGGAAAAAGGCCACCGTCACTCCGGCAATTTTTATTTGCTTACCATTTTCCATACTATTCCATCTTATCGCGATTAGGCCCCAACAATCTTAAAACTCACAATGGCATGTACCCACATCTAAAACTCAGCATCCACCTATTATCCAGCATCTGATCTTATCTTTTATTTTGCATAGTGCTTAAATCCAAACCCCAATATTATCAAGTAAATCATGTACGACATAATGTATGCATAAATGGCTCCCACCAAGTCAAAAGCTGGAACCAAAAGATAGACACCCAACACGTACACACAGGAATAAATTATTTCCATGCTAATAAACCAGCTTGTCGCACCTCTTGATATCATTGGATAAGCCAACAACCATGCAGTTATTTTTAATATATCCCCCATGAATTGCCACTCCACCAGCTGTACAGCCGGAGCAAACTCCCTTGAAAAAAGCAAGATCATCAAAGGTTCTTTAAACAAGGAAATAAGACATCCAAATACCACCATACAAGGCAAAATTATTCTTAGTAGTACCGCAATCTCCTTTTTAATATCCTTGGCGCAAGTTGCCTTTGCAAGACGCGGCAACAAATAGGTGCTGACGGAAAGAATAATGACCGCCATATAGGACTGCGACAGCTTGGTCACAGCTTGCCAATATCCGGAGACGGCCTCCCCCTCATTCTCCATTATGACTCGGCGAACGATTAGCTGAGCTACTGGTATAGTTAAAGAGGTCACCATAGCCATAGCTATATAGTTTGCAATGCCTTTATATTCACTATGACCTGAACGCCCAAACCAATAGCGGGCCTTAAACCATGTCAAGTTTCTTGTGCAAATCCAGGCAACTACCGCACTGATCAAAGAGCCAAACAACACTCCAGTAATTGCTCCTGATAATTCATATAGATTTGCCAAAACCAACACAAATGCTGTGCTACAGACAGAAGAGATAATTCCAACTAAGAAATACTTTCTGTATGACTGATATCCGTTTAAGACCGATAAAACAACAGATGTATAACAAGCAAAAGGCAGAAGAGCGCAAGTCACATAGATAGTATATGTGTAGCTTTCACTTCCAAAAATCTTATCCGCCAAGAACCTTCCAAATAAAATCCCCAAAACGCAACATAGAATTACAATGAGAAAAGAGAGATTTATCGAAGCCTTCCACCATGGCACACAGGCGTCAATTGATTCATCTTTTCCATACTGCGAAGTGAATCGCACCAATCCATTGCCAGCAGGGGCAGAAACCAAGCCATTCGCTATTGATAAAAAATTTTGTAGCTGCCCAACTATTACTAAACCGGAAGGACCGGCATGTACTGCAACAAATTTCGTTACCAATAGGCCGCCAATCATTCTAACCAGCGAAAGAATCCCGCTTGCAAAGCCAACAGAGAAAAATTTCTTAATCATTTAAAGCCATTCAGCAGTGAAATAATCTTATCCACCTCATCGTTATTCATAACCGGAGAGATTGGAAGAGATAAAATCTCATGATGAATAGCTTCTGTAACAGGAAGCTGCTTGGAATTCCACTCCAGATACGCCAACTGTTTATGCGGAGGAATTGGGTAGTGGACCATAGTATCAACTCCACTATCTGCGAGATATGCTTTCAGCTCATCCCGCCTTTTTGTTCTAATCGGATAAATATGCCAGACCACATTTCCACCAGAATCTCCTTTGGGGAGAACAATCTCCTTACAAACAATTCTTCTCTCATATTGAGACGCTATCTCGCGTCGACGATGATTTTCTTTATCCAAGTATTTCAGCCTTACCCTTAAAAAGGCGGCTTGAAGCTCATCCAAACGGCTGTTAACGCCTTTTATGCAATTTTGATATTTCTTTTCAGAACCATAATTTCTCAGTATTTTCAATGATTCTGCCAGCTCCTCATCACTGGTTGTGACAGCTCCGCCATCGCCTAGCGCTCCCAGATTTTTTCCTGGATAGAAACTAAATGCGCCTGCATGCCCCCATGCTCCAGCCACTTTCCCATTCAGGATAGCGCCATGGGCCTGGGCGCAATCTTCAAGCACAAGAAGCTTTTGCGCCTCTGCATAGTCCATTATGCTATCCATCTCAGCAATCCTTCCGTACAAATGGACAGGCATAACCGCCCTTGTCCTTTTTGTAACCTTTTCTCTAATAGCATCAACCGAAATGTTATAAGTATTTATATCTGGCTCAACAAGGACCGGATTCAATGCATTTTCCGTGACTGCGAGAATAGTTGCTATATAGGTATTTGCCGGAACAATGATCTCATCTCCTTCCGCAATTTTTCCCATATTTTTCCAGCTTCTAAGAGTTAAACTCAGCGCATCAAAACCATTACCAACACCTACGGAAAATTTGGTCCCGCAATAGTCAGCAAATTCTCTTTCAAATGATTGCAACTCCTGCCCCAAGATATACCATCCGGAATCAATCACGCGATGAGCAGCGCCCTTTAGCTCTTCAGCGTACTGGGCATTAATAGCCTTTAAATCTAGAAACTTAATTTCCATTCATAACCTCATATTTGAATTCTTTGTATTCTCTGATGTAGTCCTTGCTTTCATAGTGGTGAGATGCAAGCACCAGAAGCACTGCATCAGACGAATATTTATACTGAACGCCCCAGACCATCGGGGGCAGATATATAGCCTTATTTGGCGCATCCAATACAAAGTCGAGACGATTTACGCCATCATCTGCCAACACATGACAACTACCTTTTACACACAATAAAAATTGATGGCACTCTCTATGCGCATGCCCACCCCTGACCTCTTTACTTGGAACATCATAAACCCAAAAAAATCTGTTCACCGTAAAGGGAATATCTACACCTATCTCTCCAACAGACAAGGCCCCCCTCATGTCTTCAATCTTAGGGAGCTCATACAGCACAACTCCTTTTACTTTTGTATTTATTTTTCGTGCTCCTTTCTCCGATTTATTGCTGGGCGCACTCGTTATTTCTTCTGCATCCGCAGTGTCTATTGTTGTGTAACCTTTTATCCTGGCTGGGTTACCAACCACTATTGCATTCTCCGGAACATCTTTTGTGACGACCGCACCTGCGCCTATTAATGCGCCCTCTCCAATTGTAACCCCAGGAAGAATGATGGCCCCAGCCCCAATAGATGCCCCCTTTTTCACCAAAGTTCTAGGATAGGAATCCAGATAACTCTTGGACCTTGGGTATTTGTCATTTGCAAAACTGACATTTGGGCCTATAAACACGTCATCTTCGATAGAAATCCCATCCCATATTTGCACGCCACTTTTAATTGTTACTCTATGTCCGATGGAAACGTCATTCTCGATGAAACAGTTGGCACAAATATTTACTTCGTCTCCAATAACTGCTTTGGGCAAAACAACGACAAATTGCCAAATTTTGGTATTTTTACCTATATTCCTGCTTTGAACATCTGACAATTTATGGATCACATCCCCTCCTGAAGCTTCGACAAAGACATATCTGATTTAAGGTAATGCTTAGCCACAACAAATACGGCTGACATCGTTGCACCAAATGCTGTTATTAATAAGCAAATAAGAGATCTTTTCGGTCGTGATTTCTTTTCCATCACTAATGGTGGATCAATTACTTTAAACGCGTATTCATGACGAACAGACGCAAACATCACTGTTTTAGTCTGCTCTTCGATCAATTCATAGAATATACTTCTCATTTCTGAAATACTTGTTTGTTCCAATTGCTGATTTAAATATTTAATATTCTGCTCAGCCTCAACCACATCTCTACGCCTAACATTTTCGTTTATATCTTCGACAAGTCTTCTTACCACTTCTTCGGCAAAATAAGGCGAATAGAATTCAAAACTCACTGAAACAAAACCCGTATCCTCGCTTTTCACTACTTTTAAAAGATCATAAAACCGCTCCAACGCCTCTTGCTCACTGAACGCCAACCCTCCCTCTGACCATCTTTTCTGAGCTTCCGCATAAGCATCTTGATCTAACACCAAACGGTTATCTTTTGAATCCCATCCCTTGGAAAAAAGAATGATGGGCAAGAGTTCATGATTTCTCATAAACTTCAAGATAAAGTCCCTGGATTTCAATATCTCAATAGCTAAATTGGCCTTATCGCCTCCCCCACCAAAATTCACTCCCGCCAATGAGGCCAACCCCCCAAACTGTCCCATCAACCGAGCTGCTCCTCCTTTTGCCTCATCCACGGGTGCCAACAACACCTCTGATCTGTACATATTCTTGAGAGACAAGGCCAGTCCCACTGATAGGATTGCGAATAAGAATGTCACCGCAAAAATAAGTATTCGACTATCCCATAAAACCAATATAATCTCTCGAAGATCAAATGGTTCTTCTTTATCAATTCTTTCGCTACTTTCAGCTGCTTTTACTTCATTGATCTCTCTTAGGATCACGTCTAACTTAGCTTCCATTTGAGAGACACGCTCTTGCCACTCTTCCATAACAGTATCTCATTCAAAAAATTTTTATTAATCTTAGAAAAGCCTATAGCCGCCCATATCCTGGCAGAATTGCCAAGCTTTAGCACTTAGATCTTATGAAGTGATTTGTCTCAGATGGACTCTGAAGCTCACCACAGATATTTTGGCGTGGCCATGAACTTTCGTAAAAAGCCGATCAACGAAAGTACATTCCAATCAGGATCAACATGACTGCTTTACACCTCCAGCATCGCTTTCGCTTTGCGCCAGCTCAAGCTCCAGACTAGCAATCTCTGCTTTCAGCTGTTCGTATTGAGCCTGCTTCTTTTTTAAAAAAAGGGCTGTGATTCTTGCTTTTTCCTTTATCCCAATAGGGGTAAGCACGTAGACATAACCCAACTTGTTATTAGAACGGACGAAATTTCCTACCTTTACCCAACCGACGCTGATTAATGCCTTCAGGCAGTAATTCACTTTTCCTAAGCTGACACCCAACTCTGCAGCCAGTTTACGTTGGCTGGCTTCCGGATCTGCTTCAATCCTTTTGATCAATCTATAGTGAATTTCATCATCAATAGCGAATTTTTCCATAACGAGTCCCCCAAAGCGTTCAACTCTTGAACACTGCGGATTGAAAAAACGCCCTATTTGGGCGTTCCAGATCATCCAGATTGGATTAAGCTGCAATAAGCCGCCGCTTACTCCACCGAATGAACCGCCATGAGCGCTTCATCAGGATCTGATAGATTCCAACGAAGCCAAGTGCCATTCCAAAAGACACGTATTCAGGCAATTCATAAAGACTTGTCGCTATACCAAACAACACCAGGACAACCTGCACCAATACAAGAATGTAGAGTGCCTGCCAGGGTTTAAACCCCGCGCGAATCAAAATATGGTGTATGTGGGTCCTGTCAGGAGCAACTGGGGATCTGCCCCGCCTAATGCGACGATACATCAAGGTGAACATATCAGTCATGGGTAAGAGGACAAACCAAATCGCCACTATGGGATCAAAAGCGGCAACCTCTGCTTGGGAGCCGTAAATGAGTAGCACACCGAGGGCCAAGCCCAGGAACATACTGCCGGCATCCCCCATAAAGATTTTGTTGATCTTTTTTTGTCTGTTTGGCTTACCCCAGATGTTGAATATGAGAAAAGCCGACACAGCACCGATAAAGAGGATACACAACAGAGCAAGGTTGACATGGCCACTATTGCCGAACAAATAGGCAAGCCCAACAAACGAGATCAGCCCGAAAGAGCCGATCAGTCCGTCGATACCGTCCAGCATATTAAAGGCATTGACGACCCCCACCAGCGACAACATGGCCAGCAGATATCCAAACCATCCAACCTGAATATCCCCCAAGTTTAATAGATTGCCAAAATTGGCCAGATAGATGTTAAGACCGTAGACAAAGACCGAAGCCACCAGAATTTGACCTACCAAGCGAAGACGCGGGCTTAGGTCATAACGATCATCCAGCGCCCCCAAAAAGACCATGAAGCCGCCGCCCACCATAAACATGCGAATAAAGGTGGGTTGATCAAGGAATAGATAGGCAGTCAGAAAAATGCCCGCGAAGATAGCAATGCCGCCAATCAGAGGAATAACGCCATCATGACGCTTGCGCCCGCCCGGTCTATCCACCAGCTCGATCAGATAGGCGAGAGGTTGCAGCAACTTTACCATTCCAAAAGTGATCAAAAATGCAACAAGCAGCACTGCGAACCCTAGATCCATGCATTTGCTCTCAATTCTATGCCCCAAATAGAAACGCGGAGAATTATACTCGCTTACCTAGTAAATGTTGACGTAGTTTGTATAAATTGGCACAACACAGTCACGTCAGCAGATATTGTGCCGATTTGCCACCTCGCTGCTGACTAAACCCTTCCATATCCGTCTTCCAGCCGTACTATGTCGTCCTCCGCCAGATAACTTCCGCTGGCCACTTCTATCAGGTGAAGTGGCACCAATCCGGGGTTGGACAGGCGATGCTTTTCTCCCAAAGGGATGTAGGCGGACTGATTTTCGGTAAGGATCTGCCGTACCTCCCCCCGCTGAATTTGCGCAGTCCCCGCAACCACCACCCAATGCTCAGCTCTGTGGTGGTGCATCTGTAAAGACAGGGATGCACCAGGTTTGACCGTAATGCGTTTGACCTGATACCGACTGCCTGTATCGACAAGATCATAGCTACCCCAGGGGCGGTGCACTTCCCTATGGGACAGATACTCGCTGCGGCGCTCCCGCTTTAGGGCATCTACTATTTTTTTTACATCCTGGGAGCAATCCTTATGTACGACCAATACGCTGTCAGCCGTTTCCACCACAACCAGATCCTTCACTCCCACTAAGGCGACCAATCGGTTATCGCAACTGACATAACATCCACGGCTGGCCTCGGCGATCACATCTCCGTAAAAAACATTGCCAGATGCGTCTTTGTCCCCAACTTCCCATAGAGATTGCCAACTCCCCACATCACTCCATTCTGCCGCCAGTGGCACCATGCATGCGTCGTTGACTACCTCCATGACGGCGTAATCTATAGAGATACTTTCGCATTTTGCAAAATCAGCCTCACTCAGCCGATAGAAATCCAGGTCTTTGCTCCCGTTCAGCAATGCATTGCGGCAGTGATCCAACATCTCCGGGTGAAGCCGACTCATCTCCTCAATCAGCCGTTTGGCGGAGAAGACAAACATTCCACTGTTCCAGTAGTAATTACCGCTGCGCAAGTACTCTTCTGCAACTTCCAAGCAGGGCTTTTCAATGAAGGCCTCGATAACCGAATATCCCTGTCGAGCAACCGAAGCCTTTATATATCCATAGCCGGTTTCTGCTCGGTTGGGAACCACACCAAACGCCACCAATTTGCCTTTAGAAGCAATCTCTATCGCTTCCTTTAAGGCACATTTGAACTTATCAGTGTCTTTTACGAGATGGTCGGCGGGAAAAACGGCTATGACTGCATCCTCGGCCTGCTCCATTGCGCGCAATGCACCAATCAATATAGCAGGAGCCGTACTGCGCGCCACAGGCTCCAATATGATCTCCGCAGGGATGCCAATTTCCTGGATCTGATCAGCCACCATAAACCGCTGATCCTGGTTACAAATGATGATTTGAGGTCCGTCCAGGTGCTTAACCCGCTCCATAGTCTCCTGCAGCATAGTGAGATCGCCATACAGCCGATGCAGTTGTTTGGGATAGTGATGACGGGACTTTGGCCACAAACGACTACCGCTGCCGCCAGACAAAATGATTGGAAGAACTCTGCTCATATGAACTGGGGATACCTGGCTTAGCCATAGAGGGTCTGCTATTCCGGGTTCACAACCGACTGAACCTCCCTCGGAGTTTGTCAGAGGCAAATCTTATCGGAACGCAAGAACCGGGGTTAGAAGAAAATGTTAAAGAATTGTTCCGGGACTCTCATTGACCTTGTCCCGCAACTCCTTTCCGGGCTTGAAGTGGGGTACGTACTTGCCTTCCAGTTGCACTGATTCTCCCGTTTTGGGATTGCGGCCTATGCGGGGGGCTCTATAGTGGATAGAAAAACTGCCAAAGCCCCGAATCTCAATTCTGGATCCGGATGCCAGACTCTGCGACATATATTCCAATATCAATTTAACCGCCAGCTCTATGTCTTTGGGTGACAATTGCTCCTGGCGTTCAGCGATGCGTTCAATGAGCTCTGACTTGGTCATGGAATAAGGCTCCGTTCCACCTGCACTCGAAAGAAATACCACTCAATTCATGGAATTATGGCAGCAACACAGGTTTTGCCTCTGAAGCCGGCCGCAAGTTCTTGTTATACAACAAATTTCTTTTAATTGACAGAAAAGATTCATTTGCCACATAACAATCTGACCGTTCCAGCCGAGATCACATCACCAAATAAAAAGGCCCCTGAAAAGGGGCCACTTACACAGGATGAAAATCGCGCCAACTTATCCTTGTTTTTCTATCTGCGCCTTGATCAGATCACCGATAGTGGCAGGAGCCAGCTGCTCGGATTGCTTCGCGCTGTGCTCCTTGATGGCGGTTTTCTCATCATCCACATCCTTCGCCTTGACTGACAGAATGATGGTGCGGTTCTTACGGTCGATATTGGTGATTTTGGCTTCCACCTCTTCCCCTTCTTTAAGAAGGTTGCGGGCATCTTCCACCTTGTCACGGCTGAGATCCGACGCTTTCAAAGTACCTTCGACATCGTCAGCCAGTGTGATGATTGCACCTTTGGCATCCACTTCCTTCACAATGCCTTTGACTATGCTGCCTTTGTCGTTCTGAGTGACATAGGCAGAGAACGGATCTTCATCCAACTGCTTGATACCCAAAGAAATGCGCTCGCGCTCGGGATCTATGGCCAAAACCACGGTTTCCACTTCCTCGCCCTTCTTGAACTTGCGCACAGCTTCTTCGCCAGGCTCGTTCCAGGAGATGTCGGACAAGTGGACCAAACCATCTATGCCACCATCCAGACCGATGAAAATACCGAAATCGGTGATGGATTTGATCTTGCCGCTGATACGGTCGCCTTTGGCAAACTGACGAGAGAAAGCGTCCCACGGATTTTCCTGGCACTGCTTGATACCCAGCGAAATACGACGGCGCTCTTCGTCTATATCCAGAATCATCACTTCCACTTCATCGCCCAACTGGACGACTTTGGACGGATGGATGTTCTTGTTGGTCCAATCCATCTCGGAAACGTGTACCAGACCTTCAACACCAGTTTCGATTTCCGCGAAGCAGCCGTAGTCGGTCAGGTTGGTGACGCGCGCCTTGACCTTGGTGCCTTCCGGATAACGTTGAGTAATTTCATGCCACGGATCTTCGCCGAGCTGTTTCAGGCCGAGAGACACGCGGTTGCGTTCACGATCGAATTTGAGCACTTTGACTTCGATCTCATCGCCGACACTGACGATTTCGCTCGGGTGCTTGATACGTTTCCAGGCCATATCGGTAATGTGCAACAGGCCGTCCACGCCACCCAGATCCACGAATGCGCCGTAGTCGGTGAGGTTTTTGACGATACCTTTAACCGCCATGCCTTCCTGCAGAGTGGCCAGCAGTTCTTCACGCTCGTCGGAGTTGGCCTGCTCCATGACCGCACGTCGGGAAACCACGACGTTGTTGCGTTTTTGATCCAGCTTGATGACTTTGAACTCAAGCTCTTTGCCTTCCAGATGTGTGGTTTCGCGTACTGGACGTACATCGACCAGAGAGCCGGGCAGGAACGCGCGTATACCGGCCACATCGACAGTAAAGCCACCTTTGACCTTGCCGTTGATGACACCTTTGATGACGCTATCGGAGGTATTAGCAGCTTCCAGAACTTTCCAGGATTCAGCGCGCTTGGCTTTTTCACGGGACAGACGGGTTTCACCAAATCCGTCTTCCACAGTTTCCAGTGCCACCTGGACTTCGTCTCCGATGGAGAGATTCAGCTTGCCTGATTCATCCAGGAACTGGGAGGCAGGTATCACGCCTTCAGATTTCAAACCGGCGTGGACAGTTACCCACTCATCATCTATATCGATCACAACACCGGTCACAATGGTGCCGGGTTCCATATCGATGGTTTTTAAACTTTCTTCAAAGAGTTCTGCAAAGCTCTCGCTCATTAATATACCTATATATAAATGACCATATAAAACAAGGTTATATGGACTTTCCGCGCCACCAGCACACGGGGTTGTTGGACATAATTGGGTATATGACGCTAGGCTGGTTGGTTCATATCCCACTCGGTTGATACCCTCAGTTGAGCATGATTCAAAGCACAATTTAGGGCGGCGCGACCTTATCAGAAAAGTGTAAGCAAGGCAATGCGAAATGCCTGCAAGAAAAGCTTCAGCTGGGGTCAGTAGATGACTGGCTCAAAGCCAGTGCTTGCAGGTGGGGCAGCACCAGTAAAACTGCCTGCCTTCGAAACCGCAGGCCTCGCACTGGAACTCAAATGGCAAAGCCTTATCCAGGATGGGTTTGAGCTGAGTATAAGGGGTGTTTTTGTCCAGCATATTCACCAAATCCGCGAGGAATAGCGGCTCCCGCCCCTGTAATTCCTCGGCGACAAACTCTAAAGCGGCTTGATCGCCACTGCGCTCACAGAGCAGTTGAGCTGTGACCGGGATCAGTGAAAGTGATCCCAACTGGCGATAAAGTCCACTTACCAGTGCCTCCAGCGCCGAAAACCGGCCGGCACGTCTGTATACATCTAGCACCAGAGGCAGAGCCACCATCAAGTAAGATTCTTCCAGTTGAAGGGCAGCCAATATATCCAGTGCTTCGTCGGCGTCCCCTTGCTCCAGGATCAAACGGGTCTGCAGCAGCAGGGTGCGCGGATGGCTGCGGACAAACTCCGTGGCGCGCTCCAGATGAGTCATAACCTCAACGGGTATTTCGAAGTTCGGGGGAATTCCCCTTTGCGCCATCAGGCGGGCTTCTGCCAATTCACAGCAGTAATGGGCCTGGAGATGCCGCCAAAAACCAAGTTCCCCCGCTCCTGCCGCTCGGCATAACAGCTCCGCTTGCAGGATGGCCTTGTCCCATTCACGTTCATCCTGATAGAGATACACCAGTTCCTGGAGAGCTTGACGGCGAACTTCGGGATCCGCTGCTCCGTCGAGCCCTTTCAGCAGAGCTTCGGCACGATCCAGAAGTCCGGATTTGGTGTAATCCAATGCCAGTTCGAACTGAGCTTGTTGCTGTTGGACGAAGGAAAGCCCGGTTCTATCCAGAAGGTTTTGGTGTATACGTATAGCCCTCTCCACCTCCCCTTTCCGCCGCCAGAACGCACCCAGCGCAAAGTGCATTTCCACGGTGGTTTCATTGACGTCCAGACCACTGATCAAGGTATCCAGCGCCGCGTCGTGTTGTTCCGCGATCAACTGGTGCAAGCCCTCGAGATAGACTGCATGAACCGCGGTATCCAGGGGACCAGTCCTTTGCAGACGCAAACGCCCCAGACAAAACCCTATGGCCAGAGCCAAAAAGAAGAGAACAAACACTAGGCCATCCATGCAACCATCTCTTGAAGAGCGGGATAGAAAGGCCGTCGGGAAAACATGGGATAAGCCTGGGCCTGTTTCAGGAACGTCAGTTGCGCAAAGGCGCCGAGGGATGTGGCTGCACATCCGATTCGAACTTGGCCACTCGAGCGGCAAGGCGCCGCAGTCTGGCCCGGTGAATCAGAACCACAGGGGCGAACATGAGTACACCCAACAACAGCCCGAACAAGAGAGTAAGACTCAAAGCCAAACCACTGCTAATTTCTGGCGAAGTCCAGATGATCAAGTCGACTTTTATAGGTATGGGGTTGTTCTGCGCAAATTTGGCTCCGATCAAAACAAGACCGACGCTCCAGACCAGCAACAGCAGCCAAATCAGGCGTTGGATCAGCCCTTTTAACATGGGATCACCTCCCGAATCGTCATGACTGCACCTTAGCGCCCGCCCGCTCTATCTGCAGCAAAATAGCATCCAGTACTTCCTGAATGCTCATGTGAGTGCTGTCCAGGACAGTTGCATCAGGCGCGGGCTTCAAAGGTGCCGTAGAGCGTTGAGTATCCCGCAGATCGCGCTCGCGGATGTCCTCAATAATTTGGTTCAGATCAGCTTCCACCCCACTTTCCTTCAATTGCAGAAAGCGACGTTGCGCACGGGCTTCGGCGGAGGCAGTCAGAAAAATCTTGACCGGCGCATCGGGAAACACCACCGTCCCCATGTCTCGACCGTCGGCCACGAGTCCCGGAGGCTGGGCGAAGGCCCGCTGTCGTGCCAGTAAGGCAGAGCGCACCTGTGGATAGGCCGCCACCACCGAGGCATTCATCCCCACCTCCTCCTGACGTATGGCGGCAGTGACGTCTGCGGAATTCAGCGAAATGCGCGTACCCTCCTCTGTCCCCACGAAGTGCACATCCAAGGCTGCCGCCACCGCAGCCACATCCTGCTCCCGGCGCAGATCTGCGCCCTGACGCATGGCGGCCAGCGCGGTAAGCCGATAAAGGGCGCCGCTGTCGAGCAGGTGAAATCCGGTACGTTCAGCCACCAGCCTGCACAAAGTGCCTTTACCGGCGCCGCTCGGTCCATCAATAGTTACTACGGGAACCTGTGTCATGTGTGCGAACTACCTGATCAAATTGTTCATGATGAAGGAAGCCAAGGGTAGTGTGGACTTATGTAATAGAAGGAAGAGTGGTAGCAATCTCTCGACACCGGGCCGCAGGATCGGGCGATTGGGTGATGGGACGGCCAATCACTAGATAGTGGCTGCCTGCTAGCAAGGCAGCTTCGGGTGTCACTATGCGCCGCTGGTCCCCCGCATCCGCCCCGGCGGGTCTTATACCGGGGGTCACCAGCACGAATTCAGGTCCATAAGCCGCTTTCAAGATACTGGCTTCCCGGGCGGAACACACCACACCATCCAGACCCGCGTCGCGCACCAAGCCTGCCAGCCGCAATACCTGCTCATCCAAGGTCCCGGATACCCCTACTGCCGCCAGTTCCGGTTGCTCCATACTGGTCAGCACCGTCACTCCAATCAGCAGAGTCTTGCCCTCCGAAGCCTCCAGAGCCTCCGCTGCGGCAGCCAGCATACGCGGGCCACCGGAGGCATGCACATTCACCATCCACACACCCATGCCGGCTGCAACTTTCACAGCCTTACCTACGGTTGCGGGTATATCGTGGAATTTAAGATCGAGAAATACTTGAAAACCCTTGCGGTGAATCAGATCTATCACACTGGGTCCGCAGGCGGTAAACAACTCCTTGCCGACCTTCAGACGACAGAGCGCGGGATCCAGGCGAGATATCAACGCCTCACATTCCGCCAGATTGTCGTAATCGAGCGCCACTATGATTTTAGGATCCGCGGGGTGCGCAGGGTTTTTCGCTGAGGATGGTGCGGCTGAAGGGGAAAGTCTGGACGGCATCACTATACCCATGAGGTTCAGTAGAGCCGAATTCTGACACAAAAAAAGCCCGGTTTGGAAACCGGGCTTATTCGCGGACCAAATGTCGATCAAAGTGCAATGCGATCGCGGTTCTTGTTCAGGGTCGCTTCGCCTATGCCTTTGACATTCAACAGATCTTCAACTGCCTTGAAGGGTCCATGCTGCTCGCGATACGCCACTATGGCAGCAGCCTTGGAGGGACCTATGCCGGTCAGCATTTCGGCCAGATCCTCCGCAGATGCGGTATTGATGTTGACGGCGGCGCTCACTGCAGCTTTCTGCACAGTCGCAGAGGGCTCTGCGGCAAACACCGCAGGGACCGCCACCACATAGAAGGCGGCCAATACCAGAGCAGCAATTTTGGAAAAAATGGAAAAACGGATGAACTGAGGTTTCATAAAAAGTCCTTTTCGATAAGGCGAGTGAAAGGGTCAACTCCTTGACCCTCGTATGACCTGGTCTGCCGCCACATGAAATCCGATACCGGATAAGTGCATCCTGCACGAATTCCGCCTTTCCCTCGCCGGTTGTTGATGCTGTGACAGCAGAGTCAACGCTGAAAAATTTACCTCTGCAGCCCAACGGATTCCATGGGTGGAAAACGGCAAATCGTGTAGGAAATCACCACCACTAGCCTGCAGCAACGGCCACTATCGGACTGGAGAAAACCCGTGCATTATTTTTTGATCAAAGCGCGCAGATCTTTAGCTTCCCAATGGGGGAAGTGCTTGCGGATCAGCGCGTTGAGTTCCAACTCAAACTCGGAAAATGCCGCAGTAGCCGCAGCGGAGGAGATATGAGGCTGAATAACCATGCCCGCGCCCACAGTGGCATTGGTGAGACGGTCTATCACGATAAACGCGCCAGTGGCGCGATTGCGGGAATAGGCATCCACCAGAACGCGCTGCTCCAAATTGACATGCACCACCGCTATATCATTCAGCTGCATTTCCCGCGCCGGCAGATGTTCCTGGGTGTTGACGTCGATACGATAATCTATGTCAGTCACCAGTCCCGGAGTCACCTTACTGGCAAACTTGAACAGATACTGACGGCCAGGCTCCATGGCTGCATCGCTCATCCAGACGAGATGCGCCTGCAGATTCTGGGTCACCGCCACTGGATCGTCTTTCTTGACCAACATGTCACCGCGGCTGATATCGATTTCATCCGTCAGTGTCAAAGTGACCGCCTGGCCGATAAAGGCCTCCTCCAGGCTGCCTTCATAAACGCAGATATCCTTTATCCGACTGGTTTTGCCGGAGGGCAGGACTTTGATTTCGTCTCCACGACGCACCACACCTGAAGCCACTGTGCCGCAAAAGCCGCGAAAATCCAGGTTCGGTCGATTGACGTACTGAACGGGAAAGCGGAAATCCTCGATATTTTTATCTCCAGACACTTCCACGCTTTCCAGAATTTGCATCAGCGACTGCCCTTTGTACCAGGGGCTGCGCTCACTGGGATGCACCACATTGTCACCATCCAATGCGGATATGGGGACGAAAAAGTACTCCCGTTCTCCCAGGCTTTTGGCAAACGCCAGATAATCCGCTTTGATACTGTTGAAACGCTGCTCGTCGAAATTCACCAAATCCATTTTGTTGATGGCCACCACCAAATGCCGTATTCCCAAAAGTGAAGCTATATAAGAATGTCGGCGGGTTTGCGTCATGACTCCGTGACGCGCATCAATGAGAATAATGGCCAGATCGCAAGTGGACGCGCCCGTCGCCATATTGCGCGTGTACTGTTCATGTCCCGGGGTATCCGCGATGATGAATTTGCGTTTGGCGGTGGAAAAATAGCGATAGGCGACATCTATGGTAATGCCCTGTTCGCGCTCCGCCTGCAGACCATCCACCAACAACGCCAAGTCGATTTTTTCTCCGGTGGTGCCGTGTTTGACAGAATCGGATTTGATCGCTTCCAGTTGATCCTCATAAATCATTTTGGAATCGTGCAGCAACCGACCGATAAGAGTGGACTTGCCGTCATCCACGGAACCACAGGTAAGAAAACGCAATAGCTCTTTCTGTTCATGTTGCGCCAGATATTCGTTGATATCCGTCGCGATCAATTCTGACTGGTGAGACACAATTCACTCCAATTGCACTGCCGATCGTGCGAAAGCACACAACTGCTGATCAGGCCAAATAAAAGGTTAAAAATAGCCTTCCTGCTTTTTCTTCTCCATGGAGCCGGCACTGTCGTGATCAATCACCCTGCCCTGGCGCTCGGAGGTTTTGGTCAATAACATTTCCTGAATGATTTCCGGCAGAGTCTGCGCCGAGGATTCCACAGCACCGGTCAGGGGATAGCAGCCCAGGGTGCGGAAGCGCACCATTTTTTCCTCCGGTTTTTCACCGGGATCGAGTGGCATGCGCTCATCATCCACCATGATCAGCACACCATCGCGTTTGACCACAGGGCGCTTGGCGGCAAAATACAAGGGCACTATGGGGATATTTTCCAGGTGGATGTATTGCCATATATCCAGCTCGGTCCAGTTGGACAGAGGAAATACCCGGATACTTTCACCTTTATCCACGCGGTTGTTATAGAGGTTCCACAATTCGGGGCGCTGATTCTTCGGGTCCCAGCGGTGGAAGCGGTCGCGGAAGGAATAGACCCGCTCCTTGGCCCGGGATTTTTCCTCATCGCGCCGCGCACCGCCGAAAGCGGCATCGAAACCGTATTTATCCAGCGCCTGCTTCAACGCCTGGGTTTTCATGATATCGGTATGCTTGGCGCTGCCGTGGGTGAAGGGGTTGATCCCCATTTTCACCCCCTCCTGGTTGATGTGCACAATCAGGTCCCAACCGAGTTCCTTGATACGCTGGTCACGAAATTCGATCATCTCCTTGAATTTCCAGGTGGTGTCCACGTGCATCAGCGGAAAAGGCGGCTTGCCGGGCGCAAAGGCTTTCATGGCCAGATGCATCATGACGGCAGAATCCTTACCAATCGAATACAACATCACCGGCTTGTCGAACTCAGCCGCTACTTCGCGAATGATATAGATACTCTCCACCTCAAGCTGCTTGAGGTGGGTCATGGAATATTGCTTGGCCATAAGAGGGGAAATCCTGCTTCTTTTGCCATAAGGCTGCTAAAAGGGGGTACCGGTAAAGCGGGCGCCATTATAGGGAAAGTCCGGCAGCTGCCAAACCTTATTCTGCTTCTAAACTTATGCCGTTGCGCAAATCCAGCATCCGGGAGAAGTGATCGCGCGCCGCTTTGGCGCGAAGAAAGGTATCCAGCAAAGTCTGGGCATCACCCGTTTCAATCGCCTGGCGCAGGCGTGTAACGTTGGCGATAAATAGATCTATGGCCTTGATGACCGCCTTGTCGTTGGCCAGCATTATGTCGCGCCACATCACCGCATCACTGGAGGCGATACGGGTGAAATCCCGAAAGCCGCCTGCTGCATAGCGGAAAATCTGCTCGTTGTTGCTATCGTGGGCCAGGGTGTCCACCAGGGAAAAGGCTATGGCATGGGGGAGATGACTGGTAGAGGCGAGGATCTCATCATGTTCAGCTACGCTAAGCTCCAGCACTTCAGCCCCCACCGCACACCACAAGTGCGCCACCCGCTCATGGTGCTGGGGATCTGTCTCCGCCGTAGGCGTCAGAATCACGCGGTGCTTCGCATAGAGATTCGGGTTGGATGCCTCCACGCCGCTCTTTTCAGAGCCAGCGATAGGATGTCCGAGCACCACCTGCGGCGGGATAGTGCCATAGACGGCACGCACGTCCTCCAGCACACTGCCCTTGACGCTGGCACCATCGGTGATAGTGACCTGCGGTGATACCAGGGATTGAATCTGGGACAGCACTCCACGGACAGACAAGGTAGGCACTGCAACGAAAATCACATCGCCCTCCCCCAATCCAGCGGCTATGTCCTGCAGGGACAACACCGCCTGATCCACTACCCCCAACGCCACGGCTTTGGCTTGCACATCAGCACTGCGAACCACCCCGATCACCCGCTCGCAGACCCCACGTTGACGCGCCGCCATGGCGAGACTGCCGCCAATCAGGCCCAGGCCTATCACCACCAGATGTCGCACAGGTTTCGCCGGATTGCTTGTCATGCCGAAATTCTCTTGACCGATGGGCAAATTCTAGAGGACGCCCCGGGGATAGGAGCCGAGGATCTTCAGGTCTGCGGCACTCTTGGCCACATCCGCAAGTGCCTGACTGACCTTGTCATCCCGCTGATGACCTATGAAATCCAGGAAAAACACATAAGTCCAGGGACCGGTCTGGGAGGGGCGGGTTTCCACGCGGGTAAGGTCGATATTCAAGCGGTGGAATGGCTCCAACAGATTGTGCAGAGCACCCGGCTCATTGCGCATGGAGACCACTATGGAGGTTTTGTCGTCGCCACTGGGCGCCACTTCCTGCGGACCTATGATCAGGAAGCGTGTGGCATTATCGGGGCGATCCTCGATATTGTCGGACAGAATGGTGAGATCGTAGAGGCGCGCCGCCATCTCCCCGGCGATCGCCGCCGAGTTCCATTCGCTTTTCACCCGCTTGGCGGCTTCGGCATTGCTGTTGACCGGCACTCTTTCGGCATTGGGGTAATGCGTTTCCAGCCATTTGCGGCACTGGGCAAATGACTGTGAGTGGGAGTAGATGCGGGAAATCTTGTCGGCCTTGGTGACCGAGGACACCATCAGGTGGTGATGAATGCGCAGCACCACCTCTCCGCAGATCTTCAGGTTGGAATCCATGAAGTTGTCAAGGGTGTGGGCCACCACACCGCCCGTGGAGTTCTCCACCGGGACCACGCCGAAATGCGCCGCACCCGCTTCCACTTCGCGGAATACATCGTCTATGGCCGCCAGGGAAATCGTCCGCGCCGAATGCCCGAAATGCTTCAGCGCAGCCTGCTGGGTGAAGGTGCCTTCAGGTCCCAGATAAGCCACTTTGATGGGGTTCTCCAGGGCCAGGCAGGCGGACATGATCTCGCGAAACAAACGGGCAAATTCTTCGTTGTTGAGCGGTCCCTTATTGCGCTCCATGGCCCGGCGCAATACCTGGGCCTCGCGTTCCGGGCGGTAGAAAACCGGATCATCCGGGCTGAAACGACGCTTGATCTCGGCCACCTGTTGGGCGCAGACAGCGCGTGCGCTGATCAGATCGCCAATCTGTGCATCAATGCTGTCGATCTGGTCGCGCAGCTGAGTCAACAGCTCCTTTTCAGTGGCTGTGGAGGTCGCTTCCGCCGCGGATGCCGCGGTGTTTTGGGGATCATTTGACTGGTTCACGCTCAAGCCATCTCAACCACGTTTCATTATTCTTCAGAGGGTGCATTGTCGTCCGACTCGCCACCCAATTCGGTGTCAGGCTGCTCCTCCAAACGTTCCAGACCCACTATACGTTCGCCCTCGCGGGTCTTGATAAGGCGTACGCCCTGGGTATTGCGGCTGAGCAGCGACACCTCATCTGCACGAGTACGTACTAAAGTCCCCTGGTCGGAAATCAGCATGATTTCGTCGCCATCGAATACCTGCACCGCACCTACCAGACTGCCGTTGCGCTCGGTGGTCTGCTGCGCGATCACACCCTGGGAACCACGTCCCTTCCTGGGGAAATCCTCTACAGGCGTACGCTTGCCGTATCCGGTTTCGCTGACGGTGAGCACTTTGCCATTTTCCTGCGGAATCACCATGGAGATGACCTTGTGGCCCTCCTCCAGGCGGATACCGCGCATACCGCGGGTGATACGGCCCATGGAGCGCACCTGGGTCTCGCTGAAACGCGCCGCCTTGCCATTGGAGGCAAACAGAATCACATCGCGGCTGCCATCGGTCAGGGCTGTGCCTACCAAAACATCGCCCTCATCCAGCTCTATGGCCCGCAAACCGACGCTGCGCGGCCGTGAGAACTGCTCCAGCGGCGTCTTTTTAACCGTACCCTGGGCAGTGGCCATGAAAATGAACTGGTCTTCCGGGAACTCGCGCACCGGCATCACAGCCGTGATGCGTTCACCCTCCTCCAAGGGCAGCAGGTTCACCATGGGGCGTCCGCGCGAAGTGCGGCTGGCGATGGGGATCTGGTAGACCTTGAGCCAGAACACCTTGCCCACATTGGTGAAACACAGGAGGTAATCATGGGTGTTGGCGATCAGCAGATGTTCTACGAAGTCCTCATCCTTCACCGCCGTGGCCGCTTTGCCCATGCCGCCTCTGCGCTGGGCCTGATAGGCATCCAGGGGCTGGCTCTTGGCATAGCCCAGATGGGAAATGGTGACCACGCGATCTTCCTCATTGATCAGATCCTCATGGGTAAGGTCGGATCTGGAGGACTGGATCTCGGTGCGGCGCTCGTCGCCATACTCACTCTCTATGGCCTGTAGCTCCTCGCGAATCACGGCCATGAGGCGCTCCGGATTGCCGAGAATTTCCAGATATTCAGCGATCTGCTGCAGTTTCTCCTCGTACTCCGCCAGTAGCTTGCTGTGCTCCATGCCAG
>Ga0065721_10049771_pt1 | contig 27508 bp, 27 predicted proteins | sample Mesricmetagenome_FD_59108 | JGI IMG/M metagenome (GOLD analysis project Ga0065721, IMG submission 59108) | Mesophilic microbial community from rice straw/compost enrichment Sample: eDNA_1 v2 (version 2) | ecosystem: Engineered > Solid waste > Grass > Composting > Bioreactor | place: USA: Davis... | reverse complement strand
CGAGCGCCACGACTCGCCATTCGGGACCCTGCTCGTGGTCGCCGGGGAGGAGGGGATCGTCCGCATCGCGCTCGGCGCGGAGCCCGAGGGGAGCGTGCTCCGGGATCTCGCCCGGCGGGTCTCGCCGCGGATCGCGAGGACCGGGCGGAGGCCGATCGCGGCGGCGAGGTCGCAGCTGGATGCCTACTTCGAGGGCGACCTGCGCGAGTTCGACCTGCCCCTAGACTGGCGGCTCACGCGGGGTTTCCGGCGTCAGGTGCTCCGCGAGACTGCGGCGATCCCCTACGGCGCGACGGCGAGCTACGCCGAGATGGCGGACCGCGCCGGAAGCCCGCGAGCCGTGAGGGCGGCCGGCACCGCCCTGGCCACCAACCCGTTGCCGATCGTGGTTCCCTGCCACCGGGTCCTGCGTTCCGACGGGAAGGTCGGCTCCTACCTCGGCGGGACGTCGATGAAGGAATCCCTGCTCCGGTTGGAGCGGGAGCGGGCGGGGACCTAGGTGGCCGCTCGGATCGCCGCGAGGAGCTCTGACTTCGTCATCTTGGAGCGGCCCTCGATGCCCAGGCTCTGGGCCAGCTCGTAGAGCTCGGCCTTGGAGGTCTTCTCGTCCACGGCGGCTCCATCGCCGCTCGCCTCGGGCATCGGGGTTGCCGGTTCGGGCGGCGGCCCCGGAACCGCCGCAGCCTCGTCCGGCAGGCTGTTGTCTCGCTGGATTTGGCGCCAGGCCGCGATGACGACCGCCGTCACGCCGGCGAGGCCGATGGCGACGGTCTTCTTCACGATCTCGACCATTTCCTGGCCTGGGGGGAGCGATTGGTCACGAATCGGACTCTATCGACGTTCGCCGGCCGAGCGGCTACCCTCGCTGAGATGAGAAGGCTCTTCGCTCCCCTGCTGGTCGTGGCCGCCCTCTGGGGCGCGGTCGCTCCCACCGGTGCGGCCGCGGGGCTTCCCGACCGTTTCCGCGGCGAGATCCTGCGGATCGATGGCGACCTCCGCCAGCGTATGGTCGGGAGTTCGTGGCATCGCGGGTGCCCGGTCCCGCTCCGGGACCTGAGGCTCGTCAAGCTGCGGTTCCGCGACTTCCGCGGCGAGACCCGCGCTGGCCGTCTGGTGGTGCACCGGTCCGCCGCCCCGCGGATCGTCCGCGTTTTCCGACGGCTCTACCGGGTCGGTTTTCCGATCCGCAGGATGCGTCTCGTCGATGCCTACGGAGCCGATGACCATCGCTCCATGAACGCGGACAACAGCTCGGCCTTCAACTGCCGCGAGGTGGCGGGCAGGCCCGGCGTCTGGTCGCGGCACGCGTTCGGGCGTGCGATCGACGTGAACCCGGTGGAGAATCCCTACGTGTCCGGCGGGCACGTCTCGCCCGCCAAGGGCCGGCGATTCGCGAACCGCGGTTGGCTGCGCAAGGGGATGATCCCGCCGCGAGGTCACGTGGTGAGGGCCTTCGCCGGGATCGGATGGGAGTGGGGCGGTGGCTGGTACGGCACCAAGGACTTCCAACATTTCTCGGCCTCGGGTGACTGATCCGCCCGCGGTGGTTCTATGATCAGGCCAACCGTCGCACTGAGTTCGTAAGCACCGCTTCGATTAAGGAGTGCGACCCGACCGAAAGCGGGTGCGATGGAGATCACCAGTACCACCGAAGTAGCCCACGGAACCGCCGAGAGGTTCGATCTCGGAGCGGGAGACGTGATCCGGATCGAGACGCCGGACGGCGCCCAGGGCGGCGACTTCAGCTTCCCGGGGTTCGACCAGGCGCTGACCAGGAACAAGCTCGGGTGGAAGCGGTTCGGCCGCCCCTGGTTGGTCTACTCGGCCGAGACCGGCGACTCCCTGTTCGACGTCGAGGGCGAGGCCACGTTCGAGCTGACCTCGATGAAGGGCCGGGGAGTCGCGGACATCATGTACCCCGGCTGCTGGGACGAGGTCTACCCCGACCGACGGCTCGGCTGCCAGGACCTGATCTCGGCCGCCCTCGGGATGAAGCGAAGCGAGCTGATCGGGATGCTCTCCTTCTTCATCGGCTACTCCGCGGACGACCTCGCGTACCGGGGGCTGTCCGGCATCGACCTGGAGCCGGGGGACCACCTCGAGTTCCGGGCCCTCGTGCCGGTCAGCTGCGCCGTGTCCGCCTGCCCGGACCTCGGCATCCCGGGCTGGAGGGAAGGCAGCCTGCTCGTCCACGTGAGCGGTGCGGTAGCCCAGGGGGAGGAGGCATGAGCGCCCCCGCCGGCTTCCGCCTGGCCGTCGCCCAGCCTGCCATCGAGCGGGGACGCCCCGAACCGAGCAGGGTGGGGGACGCGGCGGCGCTGATCGCGGAGGCGGGCTCGGCCGGCGCCGATCTCGTCCTCTTTCCCGAGAGCTATCCCGGACCGATCACCGCGGGGTTGGGGTACGACGCGAAGCCGGACATCGCCGCGGCCTGCGCCCGGTCCTCGGTCGCCGCATGCTGGGGGCGGGTCGAGCCGACGGGCGACGGGCGCTTCGTCACCGTGGTCGAGCTGACGGACCGTCGCGGAGGGGATGCGGGCAGGTACGTCCGCAGCCATCCCGCGACGGGCGACGTGCACCCGGTCCTCTCAGGCGTCCCGATGGTGCCCGGGCCGGTGCCGGGCAGCCTCGAGCTGGACGGTCTCTCGCTCGGGGTGGTGGTCTGCTCGGAGCTCTGGAACCCGGAGCTCTGCCGGGTGCTGGCCCTGCGGGGCGCCGAGCTCCTGCTCGCGCCCGCCGGGGGCGGGTTCCACCGCGTCGCACCGAACTGGCGCCTGATGGCCAGGGCCAGGGCGATCGAGAACGGGATCCACGTCGCCCTCACCCAGCAGCTCTTCGACGGCGAGGCGGGCTCGGCCCTCGTGGCCGGCCCGGAGGAGTTGGCCGGTTCACGGGGGGAGCCCGGTCTGCTCGTCGCGGACCTCGACCTCGAGCGAGCCCGCTGGCTTCGGACCCGGGACGATTCGATGGAGGAGCCGAAGCCATTCAGCTCCCTGCCCGGCCTGCTCCGGGCCCGCCGCCCCGAGCTCTACCGCGAGCTCGGGGAGCGGACGAAGGGGCTCTACGACTTCGAGGCCGCCAGCACCTGAGGCGCCGGCTCGGACGGGTGGCGGGCCGGGGAACGGCCTCCCTCCCCGTCAGGGCGAGGCGTGGTCCGCGCCGAGTCGGCCGCGGTGGCGCCCCGGCCCGGGATCAACAGCGAGAGTGCGGCGCCGACGAGCAGCACGACCACGGCGATCGGCATCGCGGCGACGACCCCGTCCGTGAATGCCTGCGGGCTCGCGAAGCCGCCGTTCGCCGCGAACACCGACGAGAGCACCGCCACGCCCATCACCCCGCCAATCTCGCGGATCGCGTTGGTGGCCCCGGATGCCTTGCCCGTCTCGGCTTCCCGGACCGACGCGACGACCGCGGCGGCGGCCGTGGGAAACACGAGCGCCATCCCGGTCCCGGCCAGCATGAACGGGACGATGAACTCCCCGAACGCGGTGGTCGGGCCGGCCAGCGCCGTGATCCACGTGAGGCCGGCGGCCTGGAGGACCAGCCCCGTGAAGATGAGGGGCCTGGTTCCGATCTTGTCGCTCAGGTAGCCGGCGAGCGGGGCGACGAACATCGGCATCGCGGTCCAGGGCAGGGTCCTGATCCCGGCCTCGAGCGGCCCGAGGCCCTGGGCCACCTGGAAGAACTGGCTCAGCAGGAAGATCGCCCCGAAGGTCCCGAAGAACATGGCGAAGGAGAGCCCGTTCGTCGCGCTGAAGCCCCGCGAGCGGAAGAACCGCATGGGCAGCATCGGTTCCCGCGCCCGGAGCTGCCAGGCCACGAAGGCCCCGAGGAGCGCCATCCCCGCCCCCAGGGAGGCGAGCACGGTGGAACTGGTCCAGCCGAGCGACTCGCCGCGGATGATCCCGAACGTGATCCCGAACAGGCCGGTCCCGACCAGGACCAGCCCCCGCAGGTCGAGCGCCCGGTCGGGCCCGGTCGATTCCGGCAGCCTGCGCATCGCCAGCGGCAGCAGGACCAGGCCGACCGGCACGTTCAGCCAGAAGATCCAGTTCCAGGAGATGCCCTCGACGACGGCCCCGCCGAAGAGCGGCCCAAGCGCGACACCGAGGCCGCTGATGCCGCCCCAGATCCCCAGGGCCGCGCCACGCTTCTCGGGTGGGAACGCGCCCGAGACGAGGGTGAGCGTGAGGGGGGTGACGATGGCCGCTCCGGCTCCCTGCACGGCCCGCGCCGCGATCAGCGCGTCGAGGCTCGGGGCGAGAGCCGCGGCGGCGCTGGCCGCGGTGAAGATGCCGACCCCGATCGCGAACATCCGGCGCCGGCCGAACCGGTCGCCGAGCGCCGCGCCCGTGATCAGGAGGACCGCGAAGGTCAGCGTGTACGCGTTGACGGTCCACTCCAGCGACTCGATCGTCCCGCCGAAGTCGGCCCGGATCGAGGGCAGCGCCACCCCGACCACCAGGTTGTCCAGGGAGGTCATGAAGAGCGCCGCGCCCGTGATGATGAGCGTCCAGATGGCGCTCCTTGACTTTCCGTCGGCCGTCATCGCAGCCTCCTTTCGGTGTGTGACTGGTTACTCACTTGAATGGCGTGAAAGTGTGTGATTGCTTACTCACTCTTTGGTCCCAAAAAAAAAAGGGCGGTCCTATCTGCTGTCGTCGAGCAGGTCGGGCGGGGTGAAGTCGCAGTCGCCCTCGAAGTCGGCGAGGGCCTCAGCCCAGGGCTCATCGACCTCGTTGGCCCCGATCGCGGTCATGACGTTGATCAGCATGCCCCCGGCCATCCAGAGCTTGAGCTCCTCCGGTGTCGCCTTGGAGCGCTCCGAGGCGACCGCGAACAGGGTCGCGAAGCTGCGCCGCATCGTGTCCCGGACCGCGGGCAGTGAGGGGGAGACGGCCTGGGCGTGGAGCTGGATCAGGAGCATCTCCCGGTTGTCCGCGACGAGGTCCGCGTACGCCTCGCCCATCACCTCGAGCGGCTCCTTGCCCTCCTTCTCGGCCTGGTCGGCAGCGGCGGAGAAGCTGCCGTACATGACCTCGCACGACCGTTCGCACACGGCCACGAACAGGTCCTCCTTGGTCGGGAAGAGCCGGAACAGGTAGGCCTGAGAGATGCCGGCCCGCTCGGCGATCTGCTTGGTCGGCGCGGCGTGGTAGCCCTTCTCCGCGAACACGGGAATCGCCGCGTTGATCAGCTCCTCGCGTCGCTCTTCAGCGGTGGAGAGGGAGCGCTCACCCGCGGAGGGAGCCTTCCTGGTCTTGTCGGAAGCGGTCGCCACGGAGTGTGAGTATGCACTCACTCACCACGTTTGTCAAGCCGGGCGTCTCGGCCGCACCCTCTACCCGAGGCCACGTGCAAGAAAAGGGCCCCGGATCTCTCCGGGACCCTGATCAAGCAGAAAAGCTACCGGCTCAGCCGCAGCCGGTGTTGTTGCCGCAGGACGAGCACGTGTAGCAGGCGCCCGTTCGCTGCATCATGCCTCCGCACTGGTCGCAGGCCGGGCCGAGCTCGGCCGCCCCCGGCGTGATGTGGAGCTTGGCCGGGACGACCGGGACGTCGTCGGTGAGGGCCGTTCCGGCCGGGACCGAGGTGCCGCCCGTGTCGGCCACCGGCGCCGCGGCCTCGGGCGAAGATCCGCCGTTCCCGTTCCCGTTGCCCCCGTTGCCGTTCCCACCGTTGCCCGAGCCGTTGGCGAGGTTGATGCCGGCGTTCTCCGCCTCCTTCCGGTTGCGGACCTCCTGGGTCATGATGCCCTGCTCCTCGAGGAAGTCCGGGTCGTCGATGAACTGGGAGGCCAGCCAGCGCATGATGTAGTCCGGCATCGACTTGGCGAACGGGATGTCCGGATTGCCGGTGATCCCCTCCGGGTCGAAGCGCATGTAGCTGAACTTGTTGACGAACACCTCGAGCGGCACGCCGTACTGGAGGCCGAGCGAGATCGCGGTGGCGAAGGCATTCATCATGCCCCGCATCGTCGACCCCTCCTTGCCGATGTCGGTGAGGAAGATCTCGCCGACCGAGCCGTCCGGGTACTTGCCCGCCGTGATGTAGCCCTCGTGGCCGCCCACGGAGAACTTGTGGGTCACCGAGTCGCGGGTCTTGGGCATGCGATGGCGGACGGGCCCGACGGGAGCCGCCTCGGCCTCCGCCTCCTTCTCCGCGTCCTTCTGCGCGTCGGTCCGGAGCGCCTGCGCGGTCTTGGAACCGTCGCGGTAGATCGCGAGCGCCTTGAGGCCACCCTCCCAGCCGCGGATGTAGGCGTCCGCGATGTCCTCGACGGTCGCCGTGTTAGGCATGTTGACCGTCTTCGAGATCGCGCCGGAGAGGAACGGCTGGGTCGCCGCCATCATGTCGATGTGGCCGGTGTGGCTGATTGCCCGCTCGCCGACCGCGACGTCGAACACCGGCAGGTGCTCCTCCTTCAGCGCAGGGGCGCCGATGATCGTGCCGTGTTCGTTGATGTAGGCCTCGATCTGGCCGATCTCCGATTCGCCGTACCCGAGCGTCCGCAGGGCGAGCGGGACGGACCGGTTGACGATCGTCATGTTGCCGCCGCCGACCAGCTCCTTGAACTTGACCAGCGAGAAGTCAGGCTCGATGCCGGTCGTGTCGCAGTCCATGAGGAAGCTGATCGTCCCGGTCGGGGCGAGCACCGTGGCCTGCGCGTTCCGGTAGCCGTGCTCCTCGCCGGTGGCCACCGCGACGTCCCACTCCTCGCGGGCCGCGCTCAGCAGATCCTCCGGCACGCCCTCGCCGTCGATCTCGTAGGCGGCGTCGCGATGCATCCGCATCACGTTGTTGTGCGGCTCGCGGTTGAGCTCGTAGGCCTCGTACGGCCCGGTGGTGGCGGCGATCTCGGCCGAGCGGCGGTAGGCCCGCCCGGTCATCAGCGCGGTGATCGCGGCGGCCACGTTGCGGCCCTCGTCCGAGTCGTACGGCATGCCGTTCGACATCAGGAGCGCCCCGAGATTCGCGTAGCCGAGCCCGAGCTGGCGGAAGGCCCGCGCGTTCTTGCCGATCTCCTCGGTCGGGTAGCTCGACGGCCCGACGATGATCTCCTGGGCGAGGAAGATCGTGTCGACGACGGCGCAGAAGCCCTCGACGTCGAAGCTGCCGTCCTCGCGGCGGAACTTCATCAGGTTGATCGAGGCGAGGTTGCAGGCCGAGTCGTCGACGTGCATGTACTCCGAGCACGGGTTGGACGCGTTGATCCGGCCCGAGTTCGGGCAGGTGTGCCACTTGTTGATCACCGTGTCGTACTGGACGCCGGGATCGGCGCACTGCCAGGCCGCATCGGCGATCTTGTTCATCAGCTCGCGGGCGGAGACGGTCTTGGTGACCGAGCCGTCGGTGCGGGCGATCAGGTTCCACTCGGCGTCGTCTGCCACCGCCTGCATGAACTCGTCGGAGACCCGGACCGAGTTGTTGGCGTTCTGGTACTGGATCGAGGTGAAGCCCTCGCCGTCGATCGACATGTCGAAGCCGGCGTCGCGCAGCGCGGCCGCCTTCCTCTCCTCGTCGGCCTTGCAGCTGATGAAGTGCTCCACGTCCGGGTGGTCGACGTCGAGGACGACCATCTTGGCGGCGCGGCGGGTCTTGCCGCCGGACTTGATGGTCCCCGCCCACGAGTCGGCGCCCCGCATGAACGAGACCGGGCCCGAGGCGGTGCCCCCCTTCTTCAGCGGCTCCATCGAGCCGCGGATGTTCGAGAGGTTGATCCCGGAACCCGAGCCGCCGCGGAAGATCTTGCCTTCCTTGGTGTTCCAGTCGAGGATCGACTCCATCGTGTCCTCGACCGAGAGGATGAAGCAGGCCGAGCACTGCGGCGACTCCTCGAAGCCGACGTTGAACCAGACGGGCGAGTTGAACGCCACCTCCTGGTGGAGGAGGGTCGCGGTCAGCTCGTCCTCGAAGACGTCCGCGTCCTCCGGGGAGGCGAAGTAGCCGCCCTCACGCCCCCAGTCCGCGATTGTGCCCGCCACGCGGCCGATCATCTGCTTGACCGAGCTCTCGCGCTCCGGCGATCCCAGCTGGCCGCGGAAGTACTTCTGGGCGACGATGTTCGTCGCGTTCTGGGACCAGGTCTTGGGGAACTCGACGCCGCGCTGTTCGAAGGCGGGATTGGCCGGGTCGCCGATCACGGCGTCGCGGATCTCCCACTCGACCTCGTCGAAGGGGTGGACGCCATCGCGGGTGAGTCGGCGTTCGACGACGACGCCATCGGGGTTGACGCGGGTCGATTCTGAGACGGACTGGGACATGCTTTGGCTCTCTCCTCTGCTGCTGGGAATTGCGGTGCTGACTGGCTGCTGGGCTGACTGGTGGTGCTGTGTTCGGTGTTCCTGCGGGTACTGCTGTGGCTTCGAAAGTTCCTAGTTGCGGCTGAGCTGCGTGCTCAGCCGGTCGAGCTCGGCCTGGACGTCCTCGACCCCGAGCTGGCGGTACACGGCGGCGAACTGCAGGTACGCGACCTGGTCGATCCGCTTGAGGCCCGCCAGGCACATATCGCCGATCCGCGCGGCCTCGATCTCGCCGCCCTGGCGGACGGCCGCCTGCTCGATCCGGGCGACCAGTTCGTCGATCGCCTCCGGTCGGACGGGCCGCTTGTGCGAGGCTCGCTCGAGCCCGCCGCGCAGCTTGGCGCGGTCGAAGGGCTGGCGCCCGCCGTCCCTCTTGATGACGAACAGCGCCTGCGCCTCGTACCGCTCGTACGTGGTGAAGCGGTGGCCGCAGCTGGAGCACTCGCGGCGACGGCGCACGGCGCCCCCTTCCTCGGAGCTTCTGCTCTCGAGGACACGGCTTCCTTGGTGTCCGCAGTGGGGGCAACGCACATGGCAAATTATACTAGGAATGGGGTCGGACGCCTTTTATACACGCTATATATGGTGTTCGATCGAGAAAAGCTTTTCGGGTTTTGCGGAAAGCCGACACCACGAGGGCGGCGTGGCCACGCGGAATCCGCCGGTCGGTACGATTGAAGGCAGTGAGCCAGGGACAACGCAACGCACGCGATAAGGCCGCGCAGGCCAGGGGTTCGGCGGTCGCCCGAGCCACCGCCGCCCGCGACGGCGCGGTGACGCGAGCGGGCAACGCCCGTGACGCCGCGGTCGAGCGGGCCGGGGTCGCGCGCGACGCCGCCGTCGAGATGGCCGGGAACGCCCGGGAGCGGGCCGTCGCGATCAAGGACACGGCGACCGAGTCGATCAAGGCGGTCAAGCCCAAGTTCCGCGGGGTCTCCCACGAGTGGGCCTTCTTCCTCTCCCTCGGGCTCGGCGTCTCGCTCCTCATGCTGGCCGACACGCCCGAGAAGTCCCTCGCGGTCGGCATCTACGTCGCCTCGCTCTGCGCGCTCTTCGGCACTTCGGCCCTCTACCACCGGGTCAACTGGAAGACGGTGAAGGCGCGGATGCTGATGCGGCGGCTCGACCACTCCATGATCTTCCTCCTGATCGCCGGCACGGTCACGCCCTTCGCGCTCCTCACCATGGACGGCACCTGGTCCACCGCGATCCTCGTTTCCGTGTGGACCGCGGCGGCCCTGGGCATCGTCGTGGAGCTGCTCTGGATCCACTCGCCGAAATGGGTCAGCGCGCTCATGTACGTGGCGGTGGGTTGGATCGGCGCGGTCGCGTTCCCGCAGATCGTCGGCACCGCCGGCGCCTGGGCCGGCCTCCTGATCGCGACCGGAGGCGTGCTCTACACGGTCGGCGCCGTCGTCTACGCGACCGGCAAGCCCAACCCGAGCCCTACCTACTTCGGCTACCACGAGGTCTTCCACCTCTTCGTCATCGGGGCGGCCGCGCTCCACTTCGCGGCGATCGCGATGTTCGCGATCTGACGATGGGATCGGGCACCGGTTGAACTACGACGGCGCGCCCGAGTGGTCCACGTTCGCGGTCGGCGACCACTGGATCCGCACCTACCAGGCCGGTCCGCACCAGGCGTCCGAGGCCGTGGTCTTCATCCACGGGAACCCCGGCTCCGCGGCCGACTTCACGGCCCTCGTGGACGAGGCCGGTTCCCTCCGCCGCGCCGTCGCGTTCGACCTGCCCGACTTCGGCGAGTCGATCGCCGCCCCCGGCTTCGCCCACACCCTCGCCGAGTACGGCACCTTCGTCGGCGACGCCCTCGAGGCCCTTGGCGTTCGTCGGGCCCACCTGGTCCTCCACGACCTCGGCGGTCCGGTCGGCCTCGAATGGGCCTCTCACCACATCGACCGGATCGCCGGGTTGACGCTCATCAACACCGGCGTCCTGGCCGAGTACAAGTGGCACCGCACCGCCCGCCTGTGGCAGACCCCGCTCGTCGGGGAGACGCTCCAGGCGATCACGTTCCGCGCCGCGTTCCGCCGCACGATCTCCCGGCAGGAACCCCGCGGCCTGCCCCGCGACTTCTTGGACGGGATGTACGACAACTACGACCGCCGCACGCGCAGGGCGGTGCTCGACATCTACCGCGATCTGAGGAAGATCGGCAAGTCGGCCCAGTCGACCGCCCGCCTGTTCGCCCCCGCCGATCTGCCGACGCTCGTCATCTGGGGCGCCGGCGACCCCTACATCCAGGTGACCTTCGCCGAGAAGCAGAAGCAGGCATTCCCCTCGGCCGACGTGCACGTCCTCCCGGGCTCCGGCCACTGGCCGATGATCGATGACCCTGCGGCGGTCGGCGAACTCCTGATGGAGTTCATCCGGATCACGGACTGAACGGCCTTCGGGGCCGCTCTCATGTTGTAGCTTTCCCGCTCGTCCAGTGATTCGAAACGCAAGGGAGTGTGGTCATGGGTGGCGCTGTCAGTTCTACCTTTCGGATGATCTATGGAATCGTCGTGGCACTGATCGGGGTCCTGGCGATAGTCGGTGGAGCGGGGATCGCCTCGCTCCTGGTGTTGGCATACGCGGGTTACATCCTCCTGGGGGGAAGATGGATCATCTATTGAGCGTTCGCGCTTGAGTTCCACCTTCTGGTCCGTTTACGCGGCCATCTACGATCGCCTCTGGGACAACGAACTCTGGAGTGCGATCGTGGATGCGGCCGCGAAGGCTCTCGCCGCGGACCGGGGCCCTCGCCGGATATACGAGGTGGGAGCGGGCACCGGACTCACCACCCGCCGGCTGCGTGACGCGGGTTGGGAGGTCCTCGCCTCGGAACCGAATCGGGCGATGCTCGGCAGGTTTCGTCGTCGGCTCCCGGATGTCTCCTGCGAACCAGTCGACATCGCGGAGTTCTGTGACTCGTCCAGGGAGCCCTTGGACGTCGTCGCCGTCAACGTCCTGCACCTCGTGCCGGATCCCGGCGGGGCGTTGCGGGAGCTCACCCGAATCGCGGGGCCCCAGGGGCGAGTGGTGGTAATCACGCCGAAACCCGAGGCGAGCCTCTTGCGGGCCATGTCCGCCCAGCACCGGCTGGGTGTTTCCGCGCCCCGAATCCTCGGGTTCTGGCTCCTCCACCTGATCTTGGCGCCGCTTGCCGTGGCCTGCGGGGTCCGGATCGACGAGCCCCGATCGGACTGGGAGGAGGACGTCCCGGTGATCTCGAAGGAAACGCTGCCGGGAGGGCTCGAACTGTTCACGTTCGCCGGGAATGGGGGCGGCGGGTGGTAGGTTCACCGGCGCTTGCATCAGGCACAAATTAATAGGGCTAGAGGGAGATGGCTGAGCCCGAGATGGGAGGAAATGGATGAGTACGCTCATCATCGTCGTTCTGCTCGTTGCGTTGATCTATGGGGCGTTCGTCTTGCTCGACAAGATGCTCGACGGGACCGTCGAGTTCGGAGGTGAATTGATCGCCCGAAACCTGAGAGGCCCCGAGAACGAGGAGCGGCGAAAGCAGGTCCGGATCGCCGGCTATGTCATTTGCGCGCTCGGGGTGATCTTGCTGATCGTCGCCGCGGGGTTCCCGCCCGGCATCACCACGACCTACGAGTACGCGGCCGACGGAACGATGACCGAGTCCAGCGACCCGGGCTGGTTCGAGCTCATCGTCTACGCGGTGATATGCGCGGTCGGTGCCATGCTGGCCAGGGCAGCGGAAAAGAGCGAGCAGCCCTAGCGGGCGGGTAGCTCGCCGGCTTCTATCGCCGCCGTGACGGCGCAGTCCGGCTCCGTTTCGTGGGCGCAGTCGCGGAAGCGGCAGTAGGCGGCGAGCCGCTCGATCTCGCGGGCCCGTTCGTCGGTCAGGTCCGCCTCGGCCGAACCCGGGATCAGGTCGTCCGCCTCGATCGAGCCGGGCGCACGGAGACCGGGCGTGTCGATCAGGAGGGCTCCGCCGGGCAGTGCGAACAGCTCGCGGCTGGTCGTCGCGTGGCGACCCCGGTCGTCCGTCCCGCGCACCTCGGCGGTCTTCTGGCGCTCCCACCCGAGCAGGGTGTTGGCGAGGGTCGACTTGCCCACCCCGGACCGCCCCAGCATCACGACCGTCTCGCCCGGCTCGAGGAACTCCCGCAGGGCGTCCACGCCATCGCCGGTCCGGGAGCTGAACACGAAGACGGGTATCCCGGGGAAGGTCCGGCACACGCGGTCCCTCAGTTCCCGGGACTCCTCGGACAGATCGGACTTCGAGAGCCCGATCACCGGCTGGGCGCCCGAGGATTCGGCCAGGCGCACCATGCGCTCGAGGCGGACGGGATCGTGCTCTCTATTAAGAGAGCTGATCACGACCGCCTTGTCCACGTTCGTGGCGAGGATCTGGATCCGGTCGCGGTCGGCCGAGGAGCGGCGGGCCAGGGCGCTCCGCCGCGGCAGGATCTCCTGGATCGTCCCGTCCGGCAGGGCGGACACCCAGTCCCCGACGGCCGGCATCGCCGTCGCCGTCGAACGGTCCTGGAGCATGCGGCCCGCCGGGCGTCCCGGTAGCTCCCCGTCCACCGTCAGCAGGTCCACCAGGTGGTTGCGGTGAAGCCCCGCCACCCGGGCCCGGATCTGGCCCTCGCGGGGCTTCTCGTCCCAGGCGTCCTCGTCGTCTTCGCGCCACCCCAGGGCGGCCAGCCGCGGATCGGTCATCCGGCTCGGTTCGAGGTCATGCGGAGAGAGATGCCTGCGCCTCCCGCTTGGCGCCTTCGATCAGCTCGAAGAGCTCGTCCTCGCGGTCCTCGTGGATCAGCGCGATGGGATCGGGGCTGCCGTTGACGATCCCCTCGAAGAACCGCTTGCGGTCCTGGTACGTGGGGAGGGTCGACTTCGCCCAGCCCCGGGCCTCGTTCAGGATCACCGCCAGCCGCGCGTGGTCCTCCCCGTAGAGGTCGGCGATCTCGGACTTCATCCGCTTCGCCAGGGCGGGGGAGGCGCCGGCGGTCGAGATCGCGATCGCCAGGGGGCCGGTGCGCACGATCGCCGGCAGGATGAAGTTGCAGAGGGGCGGGACGTCGACCACGTTCACCAGCATGGCGCGCTCCTCCGCGTCGTCGAAGATCCTGATGTTGACGTCCGTGTCGTCGGTCGCGGCGATGACCATGAACGCTCCCGCGAGGTCGTCCGGCCCGGCGTACTCCCGCCGCTCCCAGGCGATCGAACCCTCCTCGGCGAGGCGCCGGAGCGGGTCGATCGCGTCCGGGGCGATCAGGGTCACCTCGCCGGAACAGGCGAGCAGCCCCTCGACCTTCTCCAGCCCGACGTCCCCACCACCGACGACGAGGCACCGCCGCCCGGTCAGCTTCAGACAGGCGATGTAGAAGGGCGTCTCGAGCATGTCCCGCACGCAGGTCTGATCGCAGACCGGCTTGCGGTACTGGCAGACGCATTCCTTTCCGGCATAGGCCTGTGCGGGCATGCCCAAAGGTTAGACCGGAAGGGGCCGGAGCCCGACTCAGAGGGATTGGAGCGTGCGGCGCAGGCCCTCTTCGAGGGGGGTCGTGGCGTTCCAGCCGAGCTCTTCGGCGGCGCGGCCCGGATCGATCGCGATCCGCTTCACCTCTCCCGGCCGCGCGCTCTCGAAGGTCGGCTCGAAGGCGCTGCCGTGGGATGGACCATCGCCGTTCAGGGAGTGGCCCGCCTCGCGCAGCCCGTCGAGCAGCTCGAGCAGGCTGGTCTCGACCCCGGAACCGATGTTGATCGCGCCCTCGACGTCGGTGCGGGACGCGGTGAGGACGGCCTCGATCAGGTCGTCGATGTAGACGAAGTCCCGGGTCTGGGTGCCGTCGCCGAAGACGACCGGTCTCTTGCCCTCGAGCAGGAGCTCGCCGAAGATCGCCACCGCGCCCGCCTCGCCCTTGGGATTCTGGCGCGGCCCGTACACGTTCCCGAACCGGAGCGACACCGAGTTGAACATGTACATGCGGCGGTAGAGCTCCAGGTACTGCTCGCCGGCGAGCTTGCTCTGCCCGTAGGGACAGAGGGGCGCGAGGGGAGCGGATTCGACCGCGGGCAGGTCGATGCGGCTGCCCTCGCCGTAGATCGCGCCACCGGTCGAGGCGAAGACGAAGCGGTCCAGGCCGATCTCCTTGCCGGCCTCGATCAAGTTCACGGTGCCGACCACGTTCACGGTCGCGTCGAGGGAGGGATGGTCGATCGAACGCCGGACCTCGCCCTGAGCGGCGAGATGGAAGATCGTGCTCGGCCCCACCTCTCGCACGACCCGCTCCACGAACTCGCGGTCGACGATGTCGCCCTCGATCAGCTCGGCCCCGGCGGCGAGCGCGCCGTCGAGGTTCTCGCGCTTCCCCGAGGAGAGGTTGTCGATCACGGTGACTTCGTCACCGCGGGCGAGCAGGGCGTCCGTCAGGTGCGATCCAATGAACCCGGCGCCGCCCGTAACTAGCGTTCTCATGGCAGTCAATCTAGTGAAACAAACCTGCGATTTGTCGAGGGTTTCGGTGGGTATCCAACCGACGCCCCGCGACGCCCCTGCTACTCTCGCCAGCCAATGCGCCTCATCATCACCGAGAAAAACAACTCGGCCCAGAAGATCGCCGAGATCCTCTCGAACGGCACGTCCAAGGAGACGAAATCCTTCACGGTGCCCGTGTTCCGCTGGGAGGACGCCGACGGCGAGACGGCCGTGATCGGCACCGGCGGGCACTTCGTCGGGCGCGAGTTCCCGGACGAGAAGCAGTTCAAGCAGTGGAAGCTCGACCTGATCCCCGGCCTGATCGACGCCCCGCTCGAGACGGGCCCGATCGACGGCAAGAAGAACGTGATCCGCGCGGTCCAGAAGGAGGCCAAGGCGGCCGACAGCCTCGTGATCGGCACCGACTTCGATCGCGAGGGGGAGCTCATCGGGCTCGAGGCGCTCGAGGTCTGCCTGGAGGTCAACCCGGACCTGGAGCCGACCCTGAAGCGGGCCCGCTACTCGGCGCTGACCAAGGAAGAGATCGAGCGCGCCTTCGCGAACCTGGACGAGCTCTCGTTCCCGCTCGCCAACGCCGCGGGTGCCCGCCAGGACATCGACCTGATCTGGGGCGCCGCCTTCACCCGCGCCGTCTCGCTGGTCGCCAAGGCGTACGGCGCCAACTTCCTCTCCGTCGGGCGGGTCCAGAGCCCGACCCTCGGCCTGATCGTGGAGCGCGAGCTGGAACGTCGGGCACACGTGCCCAAGCCGTTCTGGGAGCTCTACGCCAAGTTCGAGCACCCGACGGGTCAGAGCTTCGAGGCGCATCACGCCACCGACAAGTTCTGGGACAAGGGCGAGGCCGACGCCGCCCTGAACGGCACCGCCGGGCCGGGCGTCGTCAAGTCGGTCACGAAGCGGAAGTCCTCGAGCAAGCCGCCCACGCCGTACAACACGAACTCCTTCCAGGTCGACGCCTCCAGCCGGCTCGGGATCACCCCGAAGCGGGCGATGGACCTGGCGCAGGACCTCTACGACGACGGGTTCATCTCCTACCCGCGGACCGACAACACCATCTACCCGGACTCGCTGCCGCTGGAGAAGACGGTCCGGTCGCTGGTCAAGATCAAGGACTTCGCGGCGGCGGCTTCCCTCCTGGACAAGCCGCTCAAGCCCACGCAGGGCAAGAAGTTCGACGCCGCCCACCCGCCGATCTACCCGACCCACGCCCTCTACCCGAGCGCACTGGAGGGCCCGAAGGCCAGGGTCTACGAGTTGATCGTGCGCCGCTTCCTGGCCACGTTCGGGGAGCCGATGGTCACGGAATCCACCCGGGCGGACATCGAGGCCGGCTCCGAGACGTTCTTCGTCCGCGGCAAGGTCGTGGTCGATCCCGGATACGCCGCCGTCTACACCTATGCGCGTTCGGCGGACGAGGAGATCCCGGCCCTGGAGGAGGGCCAGCGGCTCGAGCTGGACGGCAAGCCCTGGCTGGTCGACAAGGAGACGCAGCCGCCGCCGCGGCTGTCGGAGGCCAAGCTGGTCCAGCTCATGGACGAGCAGGGCCTGGGCACCAAGGCGACCCGGCCCGACATCATCCAGAAGCTCTACAACCGGCGGTACGTGCGAAACCACCCCCCGGAGCCGACCGCGACCGGCATCGCCATGTACGAGGCCTTCAAGGAGTACGTGCCCGACATGGCCACCTCGGAGATGACCGCCTCCCTCGAGGAGGAGATGGACCAGATCGCCGAGGAGAAGATGTCGAAGGACGAGGTCGTCGAGGACAGCCGCAAGCTCGTCCACAAGACCTTCGAGGACCTGCTCAAGGGCGAGGAAGCCCTTTCGAAGATGATCTGGGAGGGCATGGACCAGGACCGTATCCTCGGCCCCTGCATCGTCTGCAAGGAGAAGGGCAGGACCAAGGAGGACGGGTCCCCCAACATGCTGCGCATCATCCGCGCGAAGAAGTCGGGGAAGTCCTTCGTCGGGTGTACCGGCTGGAAGGCCGACGACCCCGAGGCCTGCGACCAGACCTTCCCGATGCCGCAGCCCAACTTCTACGAGGTGACCCCCTTCGAGGAGAACTGCTCCGTCTGCCACCGGACCCCGCGGGTCTACGTGAAGACGCGGGGCCGCGCGGGGCGCCCCTGGAAGCTCTGCTTCAACGACGACTGCCCGACCATGGTCGAGATGCGCGAGAAGAAGGCCGAGCGCCTCGCCGCCCAGGAGGCGAAGAAGAAGGCCGCCGCGACGAAGGGCGAGTCGGGCGAATCGGGCAAGGGCTCGGGCAAGAAGAAGCCCGCGAAGAAGGGCACCGGGAAGCGCACGAAGACCGTCGCCGCCCGGGTCTCGAACCCGCCCGACCTCGGCACGCGCCGGGTGAAGAAGGCGGGCGGGCGCAAGCCCAAAAAGGGCTGAGGCGCGGGCGTGTTCATCACGCTCGAAGGGGTCGACGGCTCGGGCAAGACGACCCAGGCCGCGATGCTCGCACGCTCGCTCGGCGCCGGGGCGATGACCCTGCGCGAGCCGGGCGGCACCGACGCGGCCGAGCGGATCCGCCAGATCTTGGCCGATCCCGCCACGCCCCTGGACCCCCTGGCGGAGCTGATGCTCTTCTGCGCCGCCCGGGCGGACCTCGTGAGCCGCGTGATCCGACCCTCTCTCGAACAGGGCCGGACGGTGATCTGCGACCGCTTCACCGACTCCACGATCGCCTACCAGGGCGTCGCCCGGGACCTGGGCATCGTCCGGGTGCGGGAGCTCTCCGAGGTCGCGACCGACGGCCTCTCGCCCGACCTCACCCTCCTGCTCCGGATCGACCCGGCCTGGGGCCTCGACCGCGCCGAGTCGGATGACCGCTTCGAAGCGGAAGGGATCCGCTTCCAGGAACGCGTCGCCGAGGCCTACGAGGACATAGCCCGCCGCGAGCCCTCCCGCGTCGTGCCCATCGACGCGACCGGGACCCCGGAGGAGGTCCACCGGCTGATCATGGCCGAGGTCGAGTCGAGGCTGCCGGCGTGAGCGCGCTCGCGGAAGCGGGCGCCCACCAGCCCCGGGCGCGGGCGGAGCTCGAGGCGGCGCTGAGGCAGGGTCCCTCGCACGCGTACCTGTTCCGCGGCCCCTCCGGCTCGGGCAAGGCGGCGATGGCCCGGGCGTTCGCGGCCGAGATCCTCACCGCGGGCAGCGCCGAGCCGGAGGAGTCGCGCCGCCGGGCGCTGCTCGAGCCGTCCCCGCACCCCGACCTGATCTGGGTCGCTCCCAAGGGCATGAGCCACGCCGTCCAGGAGATCCGCGACCGGGTAATCCACCAGGCGCCCCTCAGTCCCTTCGAGGGTGCCTCGCGGGTCTTCGTCGTCGAGGCCGCCGAGGCCCTCAACGAGGAGAGCCAGAACGCCATGCTGAAGACGCTCGAGGAGCCGCCGTCCCACGCGCATCTGATCCTGCTCTCCGCCGAGAGCGAGGGGGTCCTGCCGACGATCGCGTCGCGCTGCCAACTGATCGAGTTCGCGGCGCTCGGGACGGAGGCGATCGAGGGGGAGCTCGACGGCCTCGCCACCCCCGCCGAGCTCCACGCCGCGGCCCGTCTCTCCTCCGGAGATCTGGGCCGGGCGCGGTTTTTGGCCGGGCCGCGCGGGGCCGAGCTGCGGCGGGCCGCCGAGCGCCTGATGACCGCGGCGCTCGAGGACGACTTCGTGGCTTCCCCCTGGCTCGAGCTGCTCGGGCAGGCGAAGGCGGCCGGCGAGCACGCCGGCGATCTCGTCCAGGCCGAGTTCGACGGGGCCAAGGAGGAGGGCGTCAAGCACACGAAGACCGAGATCGAGGAGGCGGTCCGCCGGGCCCAGAGGAAGACCCGCACCGGCATGCTCGATCTGGGCCTCCACCTCGCGGCGGCGTGGGCCCGGGACTGGTCGGCGGCCGCGGCCGGGGCACCCGAGCTCGTCTTCAACTCCGACCGGCTCGAGATGGTGCAGGCCCAGGCCGACCGGCTGGAGCTCACCCAGGCGCGGGAAGCGATCGCCCTGGTCCAGGAGACCCGGCGAAGCTTCCAGCTCAACGTCAGCGAGGAGCTCGCCCTGGAGGCGCTGGCGTTCCGGCTCGAGAAGACGCTTCGGGCCTGACCTCCCCGGCCCGCTGCTCCTCGACCCCGTCGATCGCGCTCTGCTGCGCCAGCCGGGTTATCTGCTTCGACTGGCGCGAGGCGATCACGCTGAAGTTGAGCGAGAGCGCGAGCAGGATCAGCAGGGTTACCGAGAACAACGCGATGGTGACGTCGCGCACGCCGAGCGCCTTGGCGAGCAGCTCGAGCAGGCCGGGGAACACCGCCCCCGCCAGCATCGCGAGCCCGAGCAAGAACCAGACGATCGAGTAGCGCTCGAGCAGCTTGTCGCGACGGATCAGGTCGAGGATCAACCCCATGAAGGCCAGCGCCAGGATCGCGCCGATGATGCGGGCCTGGGGCGTGAGCCGGACGACCGGCTCGGTGGCCGCGAGGAGCGCGCTCACTCGCTCACCTGCCGCGGCCGGAGCTGCCCGATCAGGAGCACGATCAGCGTCTTGAAGATGTAGAAGGCCGACCCGAGCGGGGTGATGAACGAGCTGCCGTGCTCCCGCGCCAGCATGTGGACCGGGACCTCCTTCACACTGAGCCCGGACCGGACCGCCTGCTGCAGGGACTCGACCTCGGCGAACTCGGACGAGTAGCGCTCGGCGAACATCTCCATCGCCCGGACGTTCAGCGCCCGCATGCCGCTGGTCGTGTCCGTGAAGGTCTGGCGGGTCGAGGTGGAGACGAGCAGGCTAAAGAGCCGCTGCCCCATCCGCCGGGCGAAGGTCGCCTCGTAGCCGGGGGCGTCCGGGTCGGCGTCGGGGTTGAAGCGGGAGCCGACGGCGAGGTCGGCGCCGGCTTCGACGGCGGCGATCAGGCGGGCGACCTCGGAGGCGGGATGCTGTCCGTCTCCGTCCAGCTGGCCGCAGATGTCGTAGCCGTGGCGGATCGCGTAGATGTACGCGGTCTGGTGGGCGGCCCCGACCCCCTGGTTGAAGGGGAGCGAGGCGACGAGGGCGCCGGCGCGCCGGGCCAGCTCGGCGGTGCGGTCGGTCGATCCGTCATCGACCACCATGACGTCCGCGCCCGGGACGTGCTCCCTGGCGTCGGCGATCACTGCCTCGATCGAGTTCTCCTCGTTCCAGGCGGGGATGAAGACCAGCCTCTTCACCCGAGCGATTCTGGCACGCCTCGGCGGGGCGGGAGCGGATCGACCCTTCCCGGGGCGGAAAGCCGCCACGGGCCTTTTCACGCCGTGGGCCATCAAATAGGGTCCGGCCTGATGACGGACGGCCCCGGGAGCCCCACCACCGCCGCTCGCAGGCGCCGCGCGGGAACGCCCCGGCGGCGGCACATCGGCATGCGAGTCTGGCTCGCCGCCGGCTTCACCCTGGTCTGCTTCCTGACCGCCGGGATCCTCTACTCCTTCATCACCGACAAGAGCCAGGACGTGCTCAACGAGCGCTCGACCGAGCTGGCCGTCGGCCGGACCGTGCGCCTCGCCGACCGGCTCAGCCAGGACGACGTCGATCCGCAGGCCGAGCTCGAGGCCGCCAACGGCGAGGGGTACACGGCCTGGTACTTCGACGCGGACGGCGATCTGATCGCCCCGAAGGGGTCCGAGGCGCTGTTCGACACCAACAAGGCGAACGCGGAGATCCTCGAGAAGGCCCTGGAGAACGAACGCCCATCCCGCGACCTCAGGGGCGGCGAGATCACGCTCGTCGGCATCCCCGTGACCGACCTCGGGGTGATCGAGGGCGCGGTCGTCGGCCGCTACTCGCGCCCGATCGTCATCCGCGGCGCGATCGACACCCTGCGCTCCGAGAGCCTCCGCGCCGCCCTGATCGCGATCCTGATCGGGACCCTGGTCGGGGTTGGCATCGCTTCGGTGATCACGGGCCGGCTGAAGCGGATCGCCGCCAAGGCGGACGACCTGGCCTCCGGCAACTTCGACGTGCGGCTCCCCGTGACGGGGCGGGACGAGATCGGCGACCTGGCCCGCTCGCTCGACTCGATGCGGGTCGCCCTGAAGGAGAGCTTCGGCGTGCTCACCGCGGACCGCGACAAGCTCACGGCGATCTTCGACGGCCTCGGCGACGCCGTGATGGTGATCGACGACGGGGGCGCCGTCCGCTTCCACAACAGCGCGGCGAACGCCCTCCTCGAGCACGGGGGGCGGGCCCCCGACCCGATGCTGTCCTCCGTCAAGCGGGCCGCCGCCGAGGGGTTCGCCGCCCACCCGGCGCTAAGGATCGGTGACCGCGCCTACGCGCTCCAGGCCCGTTCGCTCCCCGACGAGGGAGCGGTGCTGGTCGTCGTCCGGGATCGCACCGACGAGATGCGCAAGGAGTTCGCCGAGCGCGACTTCGTGAGCAACGCGGCGCACGAGCTGCGCAACCCGCTGGCCGGGATCTCGGGCGCGATCGAGGTGCTTCAGTCCGGTGCAAAGGACGACCCGCCGGCCCGCGACCACTTCCTCAACCGCCTCTCGGCGGACGCCGAGCGGATGTCCCGCCTGACCCAGTCTCTCCTCACCCTGGCCCGGGTCGAGGCGCTCGGCACGGGCGAGGTCGAGGTGGTGGACATCGAGGCGGCGGTGAAGGACGTCGAGGCGGCGGTCGAGGTCCCGGTAGGCCTCGAGCTGCGGTCGGACATCGAACCGGACCTCGCCGCGAAGGGCGACCCGACGCTGCTGCGCCAGGTGCTCATCGGCCTGGTCACGAACGCCTGCAAGAACACGCCCGCGCCGGGATCCGTCACGATCCGCGGCCGTAGGATCGGGGAGAAGGAGATGCTGCTGGAGGTCATCGACACCGGCACCGGCATCCCGCAAGCCGAGATCGAGAGAGTGTTCGAGCGGTTCTACCGGCGGTCCGAGACACGGCGCCAGGAGGGGTTCGGACTGGGCCTGGCGATCGCCCGGCGCATGGCCGACGTGATGGGAGGAGAGATGGGCGCAAATTCCGTAGAGGGCGAGGGCAGTACCTTTTGGGTCCGCCTTCCCTTGATAGACCAGTCCGAGACACCGATCGCATGAACGACACCCCGTCCCTGAACGGCGCCAACGGGCGCATCCTGATCGCCGACGACGAACCCTCGGTCCGCGACTCGGTGGGCTACGCGCTGGCCCAGGAGGGCTTCGAGGTGACCGCCGCGGCGGACGGGACCGACGCGGAAGAGCGCCTCACGGGCGACTTCGACTTCGACCTGCTCATCCTCGACATCATGATGCCCGGCAAGTCGGGCCTCGACATCTGCCGGGAGGTGCGCTCCCGCTCGGCCGTGCCGATCATCATCCTCACCGCCAAGGACGCGGAGGTCGACAAGGTCGTCGGTCTCGAGGTCGGGGCCGACGACTACGTGACGAAGCCGTTCTCGGTCCGCGAGCTGCTCGGCCGGGTCCGGGCGCAGCTCCGCCGGCGCGAGCTGGACCGCGCTCCGGCCCCGGAGCAGACCCGCATCACCGCGGGTCCGGTCACCATCGACCTGGCCCGGCACGTCGTCACCGTCCACGGAAAGACCGTGAGCCTGACCCGCTCCGAGTTCCAGCTCCTCCGCCTGCTGGCGGCGCGGCCGGGCGAGGTGTTCAGCCGCGCCAAGATCATGGAGGAGCTCTGGCAGACCGAGTTCGACGGGGACGAGCGCGCCTGCGACGTCCACATCTCGAACCTCCGCCAGAAGGTGGAGACGGACCCCCAGCGCCCCGAGCTCGTCCTCACCGTTCGGGGCATCGGCTACAAGTTCGCGGATTCCTGATCGCCGGTCCCGGCGCTCCCGGGGGTAGGCTGGGCGCGTATGCGCCTCGTGACCGAGCTTGACCTGCCCGAGCTGGATCCCGCCGATCCCTCGCTTTCGGGCTGGAAGTGGCACGTCGAGGCGAACTCGCTCCTCGAGGCGGGCAAGTGGCTGGCGAAGGGTCCGCTCTCGCTGATCGTCCTCGACCGGGAGGCCGGGGAGTTCTTCCTCCGGAGCCGCTCGGCGGAGTTTCCGGGCCGGTTGCTGGGGCAGATGTTCGGGATCACGAGCGGTCCCCTCCACGAGGAGATCACCCAGAACATCATCAACCAGAGCGGCGAAGTCCACCGGCGCCTCCGCGGCCTGGTGAATCCGGCCCTGACGCCCCGGGCCGCGAACCGCTGGCGGCCGGTCATGCGCGAGATCCTGGAGGACCTCTGGTCGGAGCTGGAGACCTACGACTTCGACTTCGTCTCCCGGTTCAGCCGCCCCTACCCGTCGCAGACGATCGCCCGGGTGATGGGCGCGCCCCGGGTCGACGCCCAGCGGCTCCACGACTGGTCCGAGTGGATCCAGCGGCAGTTCGATCCCATCTCGCTGGGCGACCCGGAAACCGTCGCGGCGATCCAGCGGAAGGTGGGCGAGTTCTACGACTGGGTCGACCCGTTGATCGAGGCGAGGCGGACGACGCCGGACGACGATCTGATCACGACGCTGATCCGGACCGAGGAGGAGGGGGAACGACTCTCGGACAAGGAGCTCCGGAACCTCGTGCTCAACATCCTGGTCGGTGGCGTCGACACGACCCAGAGCCAGCTCTCGCACGCGATGCGCCTGCTGGCGGGCAAACCGGAGCAGTGGCGGGCGCTGCGCGAGGATCCGGACACGCTGGTGCCGCGCGCGGTGAGCGAGGTCCTCCGCTTCGAGCCGATCACGCCGTTCACCGCGCGCCAGCTCACCGAGGACGTCGAGTACCGCGACGTCCTGTTCCCTTCCGGGACGGTGCTCGTGGTCTGCTCGTTCACCGGCAACCGCGATCCCGAGGCCTTCGAGAACCCACTGGAGTTCGACATCCTGGCCGAGCGCGACCGGACCCGCTCCCTGACCTTCGGCGCCGGCATCCACTACTGCGTGGGAGCGAACCTGGCTCGGGCCGAGCTGGAGGAGGGGCTTCGCTTCTTCGCCGAGCGGTTCGAGACGGTCGAGATGAACGGGTTGACCGAGCTCCAGTCGGTGAGCGGCATCTACGGGATCGACCGCATGGACCTGCGGGTGACCCCCGCCCCCTGAGCGCCGTCCTCGATCAGCCGACGACCTCGATGGCGATGAGCGCCGCGCCGAGCGCGATGGAGAGGCTGGAAAGGGTGCCGATCAGGTAGTACTCGACGAAGCGGTCGTCGCGTTCGAAGCGCGGGAACCGGGCCGCGGTCTTGACCGCGATCACGATCGCGGCCGCGCCGGGGAGACCGGTGACCACACAGGTGAAGATCAGGCCGCGCTCGAGCCAGCCGATGTACCGGCCCGCGCCGGGGATACCGCCGTCCCTCGGATGCTCGTCGGCCTCGTGGACGGGGGGACTCACCCGGCCCAGGATCGCCCCGACGATGGCGCCGCCGAGGAAGACGGCCACGAGGCCGATCGCCACCGCGATGGCGAGTTCGGAGGGTTGGATGTCGGCGAGTGGCGTCATTCGCTTGCGGCGGAGGCGATCCAGTCGAGGAGGGAGACGAGCGCCCGTTCCTCGTCGCAGCCCGCCGCAAGGACATTCTTTCGGGCGCCTTGGACGGACAGGCCGAGTCGCGCCGCGGTGGCGGCCATGTCGCCGCCGGCTTCGTCGTACGCGGCCGCGGCATCGCGCTGCGAGGGGGTCCGGCGGTTGATGACGAAGGCGAGGGGGGCGAGGCACTGCTCGATCCGGCCTTCGGGGTCGTCGGGGTCGATCACCGCCAGCGGCAGCGCTCGACGGCGCCCCTTGGCCCGCTCGATCGCCTTCCGCGCGTTCCAGAAGGCGGGCCCGCGCCCCTCCCGCGCGTCGTCAGGCAGAGGCCGTTCGACCTCGCCGGTTCCGATCCCGATCCACCAACCGCCATCGGTCAGCGCCAGCCGCGCCACGGCGCCAAGGGAGCCGGGCCGGAGGACGGCCTGCATCTCGTCACCGGTCGTGCGGGTGAACGGCAGTTCCAGGCGTTCGCCGAACCGCTGGTTCAGCGCGTCCTTGAACTCGGGAACGCGGTCCGGGCCGCTGCGGCTGGCCATCTGGTCGAGCAACATGACGATCGCCATATGGTGACCATAGTAGTTGCTATCGCCTTGAACAACTAATCCAGTTTAAACGCAAGAGAACAGCCACATTGCTTGCCATCTGCGTCTGGACCGCAGATTGGTTGACAGCGCAACCAAAATCGGTACACTAGACGAAGGACTAACTACAGAAATTGGACTTACTAATGGATCTTCGCCTCGTTCCACTCGATGAAGCAATAGTTTTCCCCTCGGTCACGGCGACGCTCTCGATCGACGTCGGTGACGACGAACAGGTCTTCCTCCTCCCCCGCCGGGACGGGGAGTTCGCCCGTGTCGGCGTGATCGCCGACGTGGTGGAGCGCGGCACCTCGCCGCGCGGCGACACGGTCGCGACCGTGGTCGGCGTCCGGCGGGGCCTCGCCGGCGTAGCGCACTCCGATGAGTTCGACCCGGACGTGCTCCGCATCGAGGTCCAGGAGATCCACGACGGGCACCCGGACGACGAGCACACCAAGGAACTCGTCCGCGAGTACCGGGCGATCGTCGAGGAGATCCTCGAGCTCCGCAACGCCGACGGTCGGATCGTCGCCTTCCTGAGGAACGTGACCGAGCCGGGCGAGCTGGCGGACACCTCGGGCCTCAGCCCCGACCTCAGTTTCGACCAGAAGTTCGAGCTACTCGACACGCTCAACGTGACGGCCCGCCTGGAGAAGGCGGTCGAGTTCCAGCGCGAGCGGCTGACCGAGCTCCAGGTGCGAAACAAGATTCGCGACGACGTGGAGTCCGGCGCCCAGCAACAGCAGCGGGAGTACTTCCTGCGCGAGCAGATGAAGTCGATCCGCAAGGAGCTCGGCGACGACGACGCCAGCCTGATCGAGGAGTACGAGCAGAAGATCGCCGAGGCCGGCATGCCGGAAGCGGTCCGCGAGCAGGCCGAGAAGGAGCTGCGCCGGCTCGAGCGTCAGGGCGAGCAGTCCGGCGAGAGCTCGATGATCCGCAGCTACCTCGACTGGCTGATCGCGGTGCCGTGGGACAAGCGCTCGGAGGAGAAGCTCGATCCCGCCCACACCCGCGAGGTGCTGGACGCCGATCACGCCGGCCTCGACGACGTCAAGCGTCGGATCACCGAGTTCGTGGCCGTCCGCAAGCTCCGCAAGGAGCGCGAGTCCGAGGCGGACAGCCGGGCCGACGGTGCGATCCTCACCCTGGTCGGCCCGCCCGGCACCGGCAAGACCTCGATCGGTGAGTCGGTCGCCAAGGCGCTCGGCCGCGAGTTCGTCCGGATCTCGCTCGGCGGGGTCCACGACGAGGCCGAGATCCGCGGGCACCGCCGGACCTACATCGGCTCGATGCCGGGACGGATCGTTCGAGCCCTTCGCGACGCCGAGACCATGAACCCGGTGATCCTTCTGGACGAGGTCGACAAGGTAGGCGCCGATTGGCGCGGCGACCCCTCGGCGGCCCTGCTCGAGGTGCTCGACCCGGCCCAGAACCACAACTTCCGCGACCACTACCTGGACGTGGAGATCGACCTGTCCCAGGTCGTCTTCCTGGCCACTGCGAACATGCTGGACACGATCCCCGCGCCCTTGCTGGACCGCATGGAGATCATCGCCTTCGACGGCTACACGGTCGAGGAGAAGCGGGCGATTGCCCGGGACTACCTCTTCCCGCGCCAGCGGGCCCGCAACGGGCTCGAGGAGGGCGAGGTCTCGCTGTCGGACGACGTCATCGGGACCGTCGTGGCAGAGTACACCCGCGAGGCGGGCGTGCGCCAGCTGGAGCGGGAGATCGGCAAGCTGATGCGGAGGGCGGCGACCCGGATCGCCTCGGGCGAGGCCGAGGCCCCGGTCGAGATCGACGACGAGTTCCTCAGGGACGCGCTCGGCAAGCAGAAGTTCTGGCAGGAGTCCGTGGAGCGGACCGCGATCCCCGGCGTCTCGACCGGCCTGGCCGTGACCGGCACCGGCGGTGACGTCCTCTTCATCGAGGCCACCGCCATGGACGGCGACAAGGGCATGGTCCTGACCGGGCAGCTCGGCGACGTCATGAAGGAGTCGGCGCGGATCGCGCTCTCCTACGTGCGCTCGCACCGCGAGCAGCTGGGCGTCGACGCCGATGCGTTCGACCGCGAGTTCCACCTTCACGTCCCCGCGGGTGCGATCCCGAAGGACGGCCCCAGCGCCGGCACCGCGATGACCACCGCGTTGGTGTCGCTGCTCACCGGCCGGCCGGTCAAGCACACCGTCGGCATGACCGGCGAGGTCACGCTCCAGGGACGGGTGCTGCCGATCGGCGGCCTGAAGCAGAAGGTGCTGGCCGCCCACGCGGCGGGCCTGACCGAGGTGATCCTGCCGTTCAGGAACAAGGCCGATCTCGATGACGTGCCCGAGGAGGTGCGGGACGAGATGACGTTCCACCCGGTCTCGAGCGTCGAGGAAGTGATCGACCTCGCCCTCGAGCCGGCCGGGATCACCGCGGATGTCGCACCGATGTAACGACTGCCAGCCCATCCCCGCCGAGGTGCGGGAGATCGCGGTGGTGCTCGAGCGCCGCTGGACCATGGCGACCATCTACGCCTGCTCCAGCGGCGCCACCCGCTTCAACGAGTTCCGTCAGTCCCTTCCCGGGGTCTCGCCGACCACCCTGTCGGACCGGCTCGAACAGCTCGAGCAGGCGGGGCTGGTCGAGCGTCACACGGTGCCGGGCCGGCCG
>Ga0065721_10049770_pt1 | contig 27515 bp, 22 predicted proteins | sample Mesricmetagenome_FD_59108 | JGI IMG/M metagenome (GOLD analysis project Ga0065721, IMG submission 59108) | Mesophilic microbial community from rice straw/compost enrichment Sample: eDNA_1 v2 (version 2) | ecosystem: Engineered > Solid waste > Grass > Composting > Bioreactor | place: USA: Davis... | reverse complement strand
CGACGCGGGCGGGTCGAGCCGCCGCCCGCCCGCCCATGTCGGCGCGGTCGGCTTCAAGCCTTCCTTCGGCGCCATTCCCTACGGCCCCGGCTTCGCGGAGCCCTTCGTCGGGATCGCCGTGCTGGCGCCCATCGCCGCCGACGTGGCCGACGCCGCCCTGATGTTCGAGGCGCTGGCCGGCCCCGACCCGCGCGACCCGGACTCCGCCGCCGTGGCGCCCGCCGAGGACCGCCCGGCCGAAACGCTGACCATCGCCTACAGCCCGCGCTTCGACCTCGACGCCCCGGTGGACGAGGACGTGCGGCAAGCCATCGACGCCGCGGTGGACGCGCTGGAGCGGGCCGGCGTGCGCGTCATCCGCCGCGATCCGGCGTGGCCGGCGGGCGTTACGGAGACCGCGCTGATGCCGCTTCAGCACGCCGGTCTCGCCGCCCTCTATGGCGATGCCTTCCGGCGCGAACCCGCCCAATTCGACCCGGACATCGCCGTGCAGATCGAGCGTGGGCTGTCCCTGTCCGGGGCGGAGGTTGCGGCGGCGCAGGTGCTGAGCGCCGAGGTCGCCCGCGCGCTTGCCGCCTTCTTCGCCGACGCCGACCTTCTCATCGGCCCGACCACGCCCTGCGTCGCCTGGCCGCTCGACCGGCTGGGGCCGGAGACCATCGGCGGGCAGCCGGTGCCGCCGCGGGCGCACGCCGTGTTCACCCCCCTGATCAACCACGCCAAGGCGCCGGCCCTCAGCCTGCCTTGCGGCACCGGGCGCGCCGGGCTGCCGGTGGGGTTGCAGATCGTCGGCCCGCGAGGGCTGGACCGCCGTGTGCTGCGCTTCGCCGCATTCCTGGAAAAGACGCTCGGCCGGGAAAAAGCGCTCGCATCGCGCGAGCAGGACTCCTAACACATGGCCATGGACGACGACCTTCCCGAGCCCGGACACGAGTCCGCCCCCGCGCCCCGGCGGCGACGCGCGGTTCCCCCGCCGCCGCTGGCGGAGATGGCGGTGGACCGGCTGCGCGACATGATCATCTACGGTGATCTGGCGCCCTCGGCCCGATTGATCGAGCCGGAGTTGAGCGAGAAGCTCGGCATCTCCCGCACGCCGTTGCGCGAGGCGCTGAAGCTGCTGGCGGTGGAGGGGTTGGTGATGCTGCGCCCCAACCGCAACGCCATCGTCGCCCCGCTCGACGCCACGGAGCTGACCCATCTGTTCGAAGCCGAAGGCTGCATCGAAAGCTTCGCCGCCCGCCTCGCCGCGGAGCGGATGACCGCCGCCGACCTGCGCCGCCTGCGCGGGTTCCAGGAGCGGATCGAGGCGTTGCAGGGGGCCGGCGCGCTGGAGGAGTATTTCGCGATCAACCAGAAGATTCACCGGCTGATCGTGTCCGGCGCCAAGAACCCGGCTCTGGTCGACGCGCACGACCGGCTGCTCGGCCGGCTGGCGCGGGCGCGCTACTTCGCGCTTGGCGCGCAGGGTCGGTGGAAGGAATCGGTGCTGGAACACCGCGAGATCCTGACCGCGATGGAGGCCCGCGATGGGGAAACCGCGCAGCGGCTGTTCGTCCAGCACGTCGGCCGCACGGGCGAGGTTGTGGCTGCGGCCTGTGCCTCGCCCAGGGGGATGCGAGCGGGGCGATTGAGGTTTATTGAAAGCGGCAAAATGCCGTAACGGAGCCCCCACCTAACCTCCCCCGCTGGGCGGGGGAGGGACTGCCGCCGCACACCGACAAAACTCCAATCTCCTCCCCCGCCCAGCGGGGGAGGATCAAGGTGGGGGCATCACGTCGCCAAACCCTGCCAACGTTCAGAACAGCAGCACCGGCGCCGGCGCCCCCCTGGGCCGGGCGGGGGCCGGCAGGCTGCAGGGTAGGAACTCACCGCGGCCCGGTGCGGCCAGCAAGTCCCCGTCGCGGCACACCACCGCCCCGCGGGAGATCGTCATGACCGGCCAGCCGGTCACCTCGATCCCCTCATAGGGCGTGTAGTCGACGTTGTGGTGCAGCATGGCGTTGGTGATCGTCGCCGTCCGGGTCGGATCCCACAGCGCGATGTCGGCGTCGGCGCCCACCGCGATGGTGCCCTTGCGCGGGTGCAGGCCGTACATGCGCGCGGGGTTGGTGGCGGTCAGCTCCACGAACTTGGTCAGGTCCATCCGCCCCTTCATCACGCCTTCGGAGAAAAGCAGCGGAAGGCGCGTTTCGACGCCGGGAATGCCGTTCGGCACGCAACGGAACGGTGCCTTCTCCCCATGCACCTTCTTGCCGCCCGGCCCGTCGAAGCGGAACGGCGCGTGGTCGGAGGAGAAGACCTGGAAGGTGCCCCCGACCAGCCCGTCCCAGATCACCGCCTGATTGGCCGCGTCGCGCGGCGGGGGCGAGCAGATGCACTTAGCCCCTTCAAACCCCTCTCCGCCCAGATCGTCGGCGGTCAGGAACAGGTATTGCGGGCAGGTCTCGGCATAAATCCGCAAGCCGCGGCCCTGCGCCCAGCGGATCTGCTCCACCGCGTCGGCGCCGGAGACGTGGACGATCAGGATCGGCACGTCCACCAGTTCCGCCAGGGAAATGGCGCGGTGCGTCGCCTCGCGCTCCGCCACGCGGGGGCGGGACACGCCATGAAAGAAGGGCGCGGTCTGCCCGGCGCGTTCCAGCTTTTCGGTCAGCCACGCGATGCAGTCCGCGTTCTCCGCGTGCATCATGACCATGGCGCCCTCGCTGCGGGCGATGTCCAGCACCTCCAGGATTTGCCGGTCGTTCAGCTTCAGCGCGTCGTAGGTCATGTAGATCTTGAAGGACGTGTAGCCCTCGCGGATCAACGCCGGCAGTTCCTGGCCCAGCACCTGCTCGGTCGGGTCGGTCACGATCAGGTGGAAGGCATAGTCGATCACCGGCTTGCCCGCCGCGCGCCGGTGATAGTCGTCCACCGCCGCGCGCAGCGACTTGCCCTTTTCCTGGCAGGCGAAGGGCAGCACCGTCGTGGTGCCGCCGAACGCGGCGGACCGGGTGCCGGTGAGGAAGTCGTCCGCCATCACCGACCCGTCGCCGGTCGGCTGGTCGAAATGGACGTGCCCGTCCACCCCGCCGGGCAGGACGAGCAGGCCGCCCGCGTCGATCTCCTCACGGCCCTGGGCGAGCCCGGCGCCAAGCGCGGTGATCGTCCCGCCGCGCACGCCGACATCGGCCTTGAACACGTCCGACGCGGTCGCCACCGTGCCGTTGCGGATGACCAGATCGAAGTCCATGGCTCCCTCCCCCTTCCGGCGTCAGCCGTGCAGTTCCTGGAACAGGCTTCCCCAGCCCTGCACGCGGCGAGTGTCCACGCCGGTCATGCGCAGAGCCTTCCACACCACGGTGGACACGGTGTCGTAGACGGGGATGCCGAGCGCCTTCTCCACCCGCTCCGCGACCGGGGCGCCGCGCATGTTGGTGCAGATGATGGCGATGGCCTCCGGCTTCGCCTCCGCCACCTCGGCGCACATGCGCTCGATCTGCTCCTCCGTCACTTCGGAGAAGGAAAAGTTGCCGCGGTCGTTCAGGTGCCGCTCCGCCACCACCTCGAAGCCGGCGGCGTTGTAGTTGGCGACCATCGTCTCCTGGATCTCGTGCAGATAGGGGCTGACGATCGCGAAACGCTTGCGCCCGGTCGTCTCCAGGATCTCGTTCAGCGCCAGCATGGATGTGCAGGCGGGAATGCCCGTCTCCGCCTCGATGGTCTTGCACAGCCGCCCGTCGGCGTCGAAGCCCAGCCAGCCGGCCGATGTCCCGTTCCAGCCGATGACGTTCAGTTGGGCGTCGGCCAGCAGCCGGGCGGCGTCGAGGAACGGCGCGTCGGTGAACTGGCCGAGTGCCGCGGCGCGCAGCGAGATTTCCTTCACGGTGAAGCGGCCGAAATGGGCCGTCACCTCCGGCAGGCCGCTCAGCATCGCGGAGGTCACCGGCTCCAGCACCGTGTTGGAGGACGGGGTCAGCATGCCCAGGAGAGTACGCTTCATCATAGCGGGTCGGGTCTTTCTCGTTGAATCTGGCTTGATTTTTGGGGTCAGGCGCGCGCCCACAGCGCGCGGGCGGCCTTGTCGGCCTCGATGCAAATCCGTTCCAGGTCGGCGCGCACGGGGCGGCCGTCGTCCACCACGGTCTCGCCGTCCACCAGCACCATCTCCACGTCGCGGCCCTGGCCGGTGTGGACCAGCGTGCCGAGCGGGTTGATCATCGGGCGCAGGTGCGGGCGGCGGGTGTCGAGGACGACGAGGTCGGCCTTCTTGCCGATGGCGAGCGTCCCGATGTCCCCGGCCATGCCGACGGCCCGCGCGCCGCCCAGCGTTGCCATGCGGAAGACGTCCGCCGGCTGCCAGTCGGCGGTGACGCCGCCCTGGCCGATGCGCGCGGTGGCGAGCGCCCAGCGCATCGCCTCCACCATGTCGCCGTGCTGGGTGTCGGTGCACAGCGCGATGTTCACGCCCGCCGCCTTCAAGGCCGGGGTCGGCGCCAGCCGGCCCGAGGCCGCGTTGCACTTCGGCACATGCACCGCGTGCGCCCCGGCGCGGGCCAGCCGCGCGATGTCGTCGGCATCGACATACAGGCAGTGGGTAGCGAGCAGCCGGTCGTTCAGCAGCCCGGTTTCCTCCAGCAACGCCGTGGGAGAGAGGCCGGTGGAGGCCGTCACCCGCTCCACCTCCACCCGGCTCTGCGCCAGATGGGTGTTGACGCGCATCCCGCGCGCCGACGCCTCGGCGGCGAGCGTGCGCAGGAAACCGGGCGAGCAGGTGTCCGGCGCGTGGGCGGCCATCTGCACCTGGATGCGCCCGCCGTGCGCCCCGTGCCAGCGGTCGTGCAGGTCGAGCGTCCGGCGCAGCAGGTCGCCACCAATGGCCGGATCGAAGCGCCATTCACCCTGTGGCACGCGGGAGAAGTCCACGTCATGGACGCGCCAGCCGGCATGGACCCGCAGGCCCAGCTCCGCAATGGCGTCCAGCGTCGCGTCCGCGTGGACGAAGTGGTCGCAAATGAGGGTGGAACCGGACAGCAGCGCCTCCACCGCGCCCAGCCGGGCCAGCGCACGCGCCTCCTCCGGCGTGGCGTCGGTGCCTTTGGGCACGCCGGGCGTGTAGGACGGGGCGAAGCCCAGGTCGGCGGCGACGCCGCGCACCATCACCAGCACGGCGTGCAGGTGGGCGTTGACGAATCCCGGCGTCACCAGCCGCCCCGGCCGGTGCAGCGTGCGCGCGGCCGTGGGCAGCCCTTCGGCCGCAGGGGCGAGGTGGACGATCCGCCCGTCGCGGACGCCGATGGCCGCATCCTCAAGGATGCCTGTCTCCGGCTCGCCCGTGATGACGGTGGCGCCGGTCAGCAGAAGGTCGAGTTGGGCGGTCATGCGGCGGCCACCGCACGCTGCTGCATCCCTTCCTCGCGGATCAGATTCAGGATGTGGCGCTTATGGTCGTTGAAGCGCGGGCTGGTGATGTCGCGCGGGCGCGGCAGGTCCAGGTCGATCACCTCGCGCACGCGACCGGGGCGGCTGGTCAGCACGGCGACCTGGGTGCCCAGCACCAGCGCCTCGTCCACGCTGTGGGTGACGAAGACGACGGTGCAGCGCTGCTTCTGCCAGATGGCGACCAGTTCCTCCTGCATGTCCATCTTGGTCTGGGCGTCGAGTGCCGCGAAAGGCTCGTCCATCAGGATGACCTGCGGGTTCAGCAGCAGGGCGCGGGCGATGCCGACGCGCTGGCTCATGCCGCCGGACAGCTCCGCCGGGTAGTGGTTCTCGAACCCGCGCAGGCCCACCATGTCGATGTATTCTTGCGCGGCCTCGCGCCGGTCGGCCTTGCGCCATCCCTTCAGGCGCAGGTGGAAGGCCACGTTCTCCCACACCGGCAGCCAGGGCATCAGGTTGGCCTGCTGGAAGACCATGCCACGGTCGGCCCCTGGCCCGTCCACCGGCTTGCCGCCGACCGTCACGGTGCCGCCGGTGGGCTTTTCGAAGCCGGCGATCATGTTCAGCAGCGTGGACTTGCCGCAGCCGGACGAGCCCAGCAGGCACAGGAACTCGTTCCGCTCCACCGACAGGCTGACGTTGTCAATGGCCAGCAGGTCGCGCTTGCGCTTGGCGTCGCGGAAGATCTTGGTGATGTTCTTCAGCTCGATGGAGGCCACGGGCTCAGCCCTCCCGGCTTTGCAGGGTGGAGCCGTGCTGCCAGTGCAGCGCGGCGGACATCAGAAGCTTGATCAGGCCGTCGGTGGCGAAGCCCAGGAGGCCGATGCTGGCCATGGAGGCGAGCACGAGGTCGTAGCGCAGGAAGTAGTAGCTGTCCCACAGCACGTACCCCAGCCCGCTTTTCACCGCGACCATCTCCGCCGTCACGGTCAGCATCCAGGCCGCACCGATGCCGATGCGCAGGCCGGCGAAGATGCTGGGCAGCGCCGCCGGGAACACCACGTGGCGCAGCAACTGCTGTTCGGTGGCGCCCATCATGGAGGCGGCGCGGATCAGGTTGCGGTCCGCCGTCTTCACGCCGTGGATGGTGTTCATCAGGATCGGGAAGAAGGCGCCCAGGAAGACCAGGAAGATCGCCGGTTTGTTGGCGATGCCGAACCAGATGATCGCCAGTGGGATCCACGACACCGGCGGCACCGGGCGCAGCATCTGGATGGTCGGCTCGATGGTCCGTTCCACCCAGCGCCACCAGCCGATGGCGATGCCCAGCAACACGCCGCTGACCGCCGCGATGGCGTAGCCGGCCGCCACGCGGGTGGCGCTGGACAGGGCGTCGGCCAGCCAGCGCCCGCTGTTGGCCTGCGAGGTCTCGTCATAGCCGAACACCCAGTCGCCCCAGGTGTGCAGCACCACCGACGGGGCCGGCAGCAGCGCCGCCGGCAGGAGGCCCGACCGGGACACGATCTCCCAGGCCACGAGGATGAAGAGGGGAACGGCGGCGCGTTCCCAGAATTTCGACAATGCCGTCATGAACCGGGCTCCCGTCCCGTCGTGATGCGCGCTGGATGCGGAATGCCGGATCAGAAGCCGAGTTCGGTCTTCGGCTTTTTCGTGACGCCTTCGAGGAAGCTGTAGTTCAGGTTCTTCTCGGCCTCGGCGGAGACGTCGCGGGTGATGTACTTCAGGTCCCGCATCATCCCGGCGATGGCCAGCGTGCTGTCCTTGTGCATGGCGTAGTCGGGCGCGGCGTTCTTCAGCGCCTCGGCGGCGACCGCCTTGTCCATGCCGGTGTACTTGTTGATGACATTGACCCAGACGGTCTGGTCGGACTTCAGCTTGTCCACCAGCGCCACCACCGACGCAACGGTGCCCTCCACCGCCTTCGGATGCTCCTTGATGACGTCGGAGCGGGTGACGATCAGGTTGGTCAGGTTGCCGGCCGCCTGGTCGTAGGGCAGCGCGAAGGGCGTGCCGACGCCGCTGCTGCGGATCTGGGAGGCGAAGGGCTCCACCGTGCAGATCACATCCACCTCGCCGCGCTGAAGGGCCGCGGCGTGGTCGGACGGGTTCGGGATGTTCACGAACTGCACGTCCTTGTTGACGTTGATGCCGTGCTTCTGGAAGGCGCCGCGCATGTGGATGTCCTGCGCGTTCCCGCGCGAGGCCGCGACGCGCAGCGGCTCACCTTTTTCCTTGCGGGCGGCGGCCAGCGCCTTCAGCCCGTCCCAATCGCCGGCCTTCAGGTCGATGCCCTTGGCGGTCAGGATCTCCGACCCGCCGTTGACCTGCCCCGACACGGCCACGACGTCGAAGCCCTTGTCGAGCGCCGTAATGTAATGGAGATAGGTCACCTGGGCCACGTCGATGCTCTTGGACACCAGCGCGGTCAGTACGTCGTTGCCGGAGTTGAAGTTGATCGCCTCGATCTCCACGCCTTTGGCGAGTTCCGGCGTCAACGCCATCGGCAGGCAGTGGGCGCATTTGGCGAATCCCAGCTTCACTTTTTCCAGATCGGCGGCCTGTGCGCCCGTGGCGAGGGTGGACAGGGCAAAGACCGCGGCGGCGGCGCCGAGCGTGAAGGACCGAAACGACATGGGGCGAAGCTCCAGGTGCGGTTGCGTTTCCCAACCGGTCGCAAGCCCCGTGCCAAATTGTATACAGAATGTTGTTTTTATATTTTCCTATATTTTTCAGTGGTCTAGCGTATACTGATGATGGATGCTGACGAAGGGCGTTCCTTGCCCTATTTTTGAGCGCACGGCATCGTTCGCGTTCCAATGCACAATGTTTCAGCAGAAAAGGCGCCGCCGAACCGATCATGGACACCATCAAGACCGTTCGGGCTTCCGCAGGGCCGATCCGCCGGGAACCGCTGCACCACTCCGCGGTCGCGGAACTGCGCGCGATGATCCTGGCCGGGGAACTTCCGCCGGGAAGCCGCGTGCCGGAAGTGCAGCTGTGCGAACAACTCGGCATCTCCCGCACGCCTCTGCGCGAGGCGTTGCGGGTTCTGGCGTCGGAAGGGCTGGTGGAACTGCGCCCGAACCGCGGGGCGGTGGTGACGCTGATCGACCCGAACGAGATGGCCGCTGTCTTCGAGGTGATGGAAGCGCTGGAAGCGCTGGCCGCCGCGCTGGCCTGCCAGCGGGGCACGGAGGAGGAGTTCGCCGACCTCGACCGGCTTCACGACCAGCTTGCCGCCCTGTTCCAGGCCGGGGACCGGCTGGCCTACTCCGCCACCAACCGCCAGATCCACGCCCGGATCGTCGTCATGGCGCGCAATCCGGCGCTGGAGACGACCTACAACGGCTTCGCCGCGCAAATCCTCCGCGCCCGCTCGCTCGCCAACTACGACGCGGACCGCTGGCAGGAGTCGCTGAACGAGCATGAGGGCTTCATGGCCGCGCTGCGCAAACGCGACGCGGCGGCGGCCGGCGCCCTGCTTGCAGAGCACAGCCGCCGCACCGCCGAAGCCGTCCTTCGCGCGCTGCGCGGGCAGGCGGGAACTTAGCGGCCCCGCCGCAGGCTGGAGACCTGGAGGGCGGTGGCGACCGCCGCCAGGATAGCGCCGAGAACCGACACGGCGGTCCAGCCGCCCGCGTTCCAGGCCAGGGTGGCGGTGCTGGACCCGATGGCCCCGCCCAGGAACATCATGCCCATGAAGATGGTGTTCAGCCGGGCGCGCGCTTCGGGGCGCAGCGCGTAGACGATGTGCTGGTTCGAGACGAGTGCGGCCTGCACCGCGAAGTCCAGCAGGACGACGCCGACGACCAGCCCGGCCACCGAGGTCCACAGGCCGAACAGCAGCCAGGAGACCAGCGTCAGCGCCGTGCCCAGCGCGATCACCCGGTGCGGGCCGCGCTTGTCCGCAATGCGCCCGGCGATCGGAGCCGCCAGGATGCCGACCGCGCCGACGACGCCGAACAGGCCCGCCACGTCGGCGCCCAGGTTGAAGCGCGGCTCCGCAAGACGCAGCGCCAGGATCGTCCAGAACACCGTGAAGGCGGCGAACAGCAGTCCCTGGGTGACGGCGGCCAGCCGCAGTTCCGGGAATTCGCGCCACAGATGGATCAGCGAGCGCATCAGCGCCGGGTAGCGGACACCCGCGTTCGGGTGGCTGCGCGGCAGGCTCACGGCCATCAGCGCGCCGGCCCCCAGCGCCAGCGGCGCGCCGAGCCAGAACATCTCCCGCCAGCCGGCGTGCGTCGCCACGAAGCCCGCCAGCGTGCGGCTGAGCAGGATGCCGGTCAGCAGCCCGGACATCACGGTTCCGACCACGGCCCCCCGCCGTTCCGGCGACGCGAGGTGCGCGGCGAAGGGGACGATCTGTTGCGCCACGGTCGCCGACACGCCAAGCAGCAGAGACGCGGCGATCAGGAGGCCCGCGTCCCGCGCCAGGGCGGTCACCACCAGCGCCGCCGCCAGCATCAGGAACTGCACGACGATCAGCCGGCGCCGCTCCACCAGATCGCCGAGCGGCACCAGCAGCACGAGGCCGGCGGCATAGCCAAGCTGCGTGGCCGTGGGGATCAGGCCCGTCAGCGGACCGGGCAAATCATGCTCGATCATGCCCAGCATGGGCTGGTTGTAATAGATGTTGGCGACGGCCAGCCCGGCCGCGGCGGCCATGGCGAAGGTCAGCCCGCGCCCCAGCGACGCCTGTTCCGGCGCGTGCGAGGGCATGGAGTCGGTGATGCTCATGGTGCGGTGTCCTTGGTTCGGGCTGGGCGCTCGCGCCCGCCGACAGGCTATCTTGACGTCGGAACAACCTTAATCCGCTTTCAGGATCTGCATCAGTCAGGCAGAATGAAAAGCCTGTACTTCAGAAAATGAAGCAATGGACGTCGCCTGCCTCTCCGTCCTGGTCGAAGCCGCAAGCGCCGGCAGCCTCGCATCCGCCGCCCGCCGCCTGGGCATCTCCCCGCTGATGGCGACGCGGCGGCTGGCCGCGCTGGAGGCCGACGTCGGCGCGCGGCTGATGCAGCGGACCACGCGTTCGCTCGCGCTGACGCCGGAGGGCGAGGCGCTGCTGCCCTTCGCCCAGGCGATCCTGGAGAACGAGGCCGCGGCCCGCGCCAGCGTGCGCCCGTCCACCGCCGGTGCGTCCGGCCTGCTGCGCCTGACCGCCTCGGCGGCCTTCGGGCGGAAGGTGGTGACGCCGGTGGTCGCGGACTTCCTGAAGGCGAACCCGCAGGTGTCGGTGGACCTGCTGCTGACCGACACGCAGGTGGACATCGTCGGCCAGGGGATCGACCTTGCCATCCGCATCGCGCCGCTGAAGGACAGCACCCTGATCGCGCGGCGCCTCGCCCCGAACCCCCGCACGCTGTACGCCACCCCGTCCTACCTGGAGGAGCACGGCACGCCCCATACGGTCGCGGACCTCGCCCGGCACCAATGCCTGACGCTGACCGGGACGACCCATTGGTCCTTCACAGGAAATACCCGCAGCAACCGCATTCGGGTCCAGGCGCGGTTCTCCGCCAACTCCATCGAAGGACTGCGCGAGATCTGCCGCGCCGGCCTGGGCATCGCGATCCTGTCGGACTGGGACGTGCGGGAGGAGGTGGCGCGCGGCGACCTCGTCCCCATCACGCTCGCCGATGGGGAGCTGGAACCGCTGGAGATCTGGGCGGTCCACCCCTCCTCCCGTTTCGTGCCGCCGAAGGTCCGGCTGTTCACGGAAGCGTTGGCGAAAGCGTTGCGTTGAGAGGTCAAAACTTGAACACCGCTTCCATGCCGACGAAGTGGGTCGTCTTCGCGGGGCCGGTGTCCTTGATGAAGGGGCCGGGGCGGAACAGGGAGTAGGAGACCAGCCCTTCGAAGGCCCGGCCGTTGCTGTAGGACAGCACCAGTTCCCCCTGCGTGCCGATGTAGCGCGACCGCGACCCGGCGGCGGAGCGCAGCAATCCGCCGGTCAGGTCGTACACCCCGTCGTCCAGGCTTTCCCGCCAATAGGCGATGGCCGAGGCGTTGAGGCTGAATTCGTCGGACAGCACGAGGTCCACGGACGGGTGCAGGTTCATCAGGTTGTAGGGGCCGACCGGTGTCAGCTCCCCGAAATACTTGGCGCGTGGAAACAGGGGGTTGAAGGTCTCCAGCGTGCCGTCGCGCGGGTTCGTGTCACCGCTGGCGATGTTGGCCTTCAGGCCGAGCCGCGGCTGCAACGGCAGATCGCTCATCCGGTAGCCGGTGTCGGTCGCCAGCGACCAGGCGCGGATGGAGCCGCTGCCGAAGCTGCCGAACTGCCCCATCGCCTCCCAGTTCCAGTCCCAGCCGTCCGCCTTGCCAAAGAAGCGGGTGCCCAGCGTGTGCCGCTGCTCCCGCCCCGCCCCCGCGTCGAAGGTGGCGTTCTGGTTGCGGTAGCCGATGTAGTAGGCATCCAGCCCCGCGCTGCCTCCCCAGCCGAGATCGAGCGGCCGGGTGGCGTAGAGCGCCCAGGCGGCGCGCTGGCCGTCGCGCTCGTCGTCGAACAGCTTCGGCGCCACCCGGACCGGCCGGCCGAGGAAGGCATCCACCCGCCAGGGGCCGGCACGCACGATCCCCGTCACCGCGTCGAAGGACCGTGGCACGTTCGCGCCGTAGCGGATGGAGATCAGCCGTTCCGACCCGTAGGCCAGCATCTGCCGCCCGACCCGCAACGTGCCCTGCGCGTCGCCCAGCGGGACGTTGAGGTCGGCGAAGCCCTGCATCAGGTCGATGCGGTCCGCGTCCGGCGGGGCGAGCGGGTCCAGCTTGCCCACCGCGTCCGCCAGGATCAGTTGCCCGAAGACGCGGAATCCCGGACCCACCCGCAGGTCGGCGTAGGGCAGCGCTCGCCACAGCCCGTAGGCGTCGTTGCGCGGGTTGTCCTGCCCCCAGCCGCTGTTCCGCACGCCCTCGAAGCGCAGCCGCGCCTCCAGCCCGGTGGACAGCGACACGAAACCGTCGGGCGTGACGGGAATGGCCTTGAACGGCTCCCAAAAGGCGCCGGTGCGCGCGCCGGGATCCAGCAGGTAGCGGTAGTCCTCGTCAAAGCGGGTGTTGGTCAGGCCGGGCGGCGCGGGGTCCGCCGCTCGCGCCGCACCAGCCGTCACCAGAAGCACGATGACGGCCGCCCCGGCGCGGGCGATCATGACACCTCCCCAACCTTCCGGTCGAAGGCGAGGAAATGCTCGACCTTCGGCGGACCGTCCCCGCGGTGGAAGGCGCGCGCCTCCCCCTGAAGGTCGGCGTCGGCGTGGGACACGCGGCGATGCTGGCGCTGGTGCTCCGCCCAGGATTCCACGAAGAACCACTCCAGCACGCGCTCCGGATCGCCGGAATCCTGGCTGACGCCCCAGGCGTAGGCACCGTCGCGGCGCCGCGCCTCGGCCAGACGGTTCAGCGTCGCCAGGAACGCGCCGTGGTCGTCGATGGCGATCCGGTATTCGATGGTGATCAGCACGGGACCGCGGTCGCCGCGGACCGGTTCGGTGGTCAGAGGCTCCGGCCAGTGGTTGGACGGGGTCAGGTCCGCGTCTCCGGCGGGAAGCTGCACGCGGCGCACCACAGCGGCCACGACCAGCAGCCCGGCAGCGCCGGCCCACAGGGTGGCGGGAACGCCGATGACCTCCGCCAGCGCACCCCAGGCGAGGCTGCCGGCGGTCAGCGCGCCGTTGAAGACCGTCAGGTACAACGCCAGCCCGCGCCCGCGCACCCAGTTCGGCAGGATGGATTGGGTGGTGGCGTTCAGCGTCGTCAGCACCGCGATCCAGGCGGCCCCGGCAACCAGCAGGATCGGCACGGCCGCCCAGCGCGGCGGGGCGAGCGCCAGCAGGACCATCACCAGCGCGGTGACGACCGAGGCGCCCAGCATGATCCCTTCCTGTCCCAGCCGGTCGCGCACGCGGGGAAGCAGAATGGCCCCACCGATGGCACCGGCACCGACCGCTCCCAGCAGCAGGCCGTAGAAGCCCGGTCCGCCGCCCAGAATCCGGCTGGCGACGATGGGCAGCAACGCCCACAGGGCGCTGGCGCAGGCGAAGAACAGGCCGGCGCGCAGGAAGACGCGGTGCAGTTCCCGGCTGGCGCGGGCATAGCGCAGGCCGGCGCGCAGGGCGCCGCCGACCTGTTCCGACAGCTCGTCGCGGGGGTCGGGCTGCCGCTTCCACCAGATCAGCGCCAGGACCACGACGACGTAGGTTGCCAGGTCCAGGCTGTAGGTGGCCGCCGCGCCGAAGGCGGTCAGGATCGCGCCGCCGGCCGCCGGACCGATGGCGCGGGAGATGTTGATGCCCAGGCTGTTGAGGGCGACCGCGCCCTTCAGCTCCGATCGCGGCACCAGTTCCGGCACGATGGACTGCCAGACCGGCGCCATCAGGGCGGCGCCAACGCCGCCGAGGAAGGTCAACCCGATGATCGACGCGACGCTGGCCGTCCCGGCCGCGGCCTGGAGCAGAAGGGCAAGGCTGACGCAGCCCAGCCCGATCTGGATGACGATCAGCATGCGCCGCCGGTCCAGGATGTCCGACAGCACGCCGGCTGGAATCGCCAGCAGGAAGATCGGCAGCGACCCGGCGGCCTGGATCAGCGCCACCATGGCGGGCGAACCCGACAGGTCGAGCACCAGCCAGGCGCTCGCCACGTCGCGCATGAAGGTGCCGATGTTGCCCAGCACCGTCGCCGCCCACAGCACGGCGAACAGCCGGTTGCGCAGCGGGGCGAAGGCGCCCGGCTGCGCGGTCGCCGGACGCGTGATGGCCTCGCCGGTCATGTCCGCCTCCCCCGCCGGTGGACCAGCGCCGCGGCGGCTGCGAAGCCGCCGACGATGGCCAGATGCTCCAGGAAGGTGGCGGTCTGCCGCGCGCGATCCAGCCCTTCGAAGGTCCAGAAGGCGTGGGCGACCAGCGTCGCCACCACCGTGAAGCCGGCCAGCAGGCCGGCCCCCAGCCAGCACCAGCGCCGCGTCAGGAACAGCGCCGTGCCGCCGAGCTGCGTCACGACCACCGCGGCCGCCACCGCCGCCGGGGAGCCGAGGCCGAGGCCGAGGCCGGCGGCCTCCGCCGTTGCCCCGTCGAAGTCCAGCAGCTTCACAAGGCCGCTGACTGCGTAGGGGGCGGCCAGCGCCAGCCGCGCGACCAGCCCCAGGCCGCCCCAGTCGAGGACCGCGGCGATGGGCTGCGGCACGCCGTCCGGCGCCCGCCCGCCCCGCAGTCCGCCCAACAGTTCGGTCATCGCGTCACCTCCCTGTTTGAACGCACCGTCACACCGCCCAGCAGCCGCAGCCGAACGCACCCCAGAAGCTGCGGGCGTCCGACGTCGGCACGTTGGCGGCCAGCGCCGCCGCGTGGTCGTGGCCGTGCACGGCGCATCCGGAATGGCAGCCGCATTCGGCCGCCTGCTTCTGCGCCGCCTTGGGGTCCTGGTAATAGCCGCCGTAGAGCGCCACCGGGGACCAGTCTGGCATCGGCTTCGGCAAAGGCGGGGCGAGGTTGCCGAAGTCGCCCTGGCCATGGACGACCTTTCCACCCAGCAGCGTCAGCACGGCGCGGATGTGCGCGATCCGGTCTTCCGGCACCGACAGGTAATCGTCGCTGAGCAACGCCGCGTCGGCCAGCTGGCCGGCCTTGATCTGGCCCTTCTTGCCCTGCTCGCTGGAGAACCAGGTGTTGGCCTCCGTCCACAGGCGCAGCGCCGTTTCACGGTCCAGCCGGTTGGCCATGGGGTAGAGCGACAGGCCGCCCACCGTCTTGCCCGTCACCAGCCAGGACAGCGAGACCCAGGGGTTGTAGCTCGCCACGCGGGTTGCGTCGGTGCCGGCACCGACCGGAACTCCGGCGGCCAGCATCTTGGCGACCGGCGGAGTCGCCTCCGCGGCCTTGGCGCCGTAACGCTCAACGAAATACTCGCCCTGATAGGCCATGCGGTGCTGCACGGCGATGCCGCCGCCGAGTGCTGCGATGCGGTCGATGTTGCGCTCGCTGATCGTCTCGGCGTGGTCGAAGAACCAGTTCAGCCCTTGCAGCGGGATGTCGCGGTTGACCTTCTCGAACACGTCGAGCGCTCGGCTGATCGTCTCGTCGTAGGTGGCGTGCAGGCGCCACGGCCAGCGCTGCTCGGCCAGCAGGCGGATCACCGGTTCCAGGTCGGCTTCCATGTTCGGCGGCATCTCCGGCCGTTCGACGCGGAAATCCTCGAAGTCGGCGGCGGAATAGACCAGCATCTCCCCGGCGCCGTTCAGGCGGTAGGTGTCGTCGCCGTGCCCCGGCTTCACCTTGGACGACCATGTGGCGAAGTCGTTCAACTCCTCCTTCGGCTTCTGGGTGAACAGGTTGTAGGCGATGCGCAGCGTCATCTCGCCGTCGGCGTGCAGCTTCTCGATGATCGCGTAGTCATCGGGATAGTTCTGGTAGCCGCCGCCGGCGTCGATCACGCTGGTGACGCCCAGCCCGTTCAGTTCCCGCATGAAATGCCGGGTGGAGTTCAGCTGGTACTCCGGCGGCAGCTTCGGCCCCTTGGCCAGCGTGGAATAGAGGATCGTCGCGTTGGGCTGGGCCAGCAGCAGGCCGGTCGGGTTGCCCGCGGCGTCGCGCACGATCTCGCCGCCCGGCGGGTTCGGCGTGTCCCTGGTGTAGCCGACCACCCGCAGCGCCGCCGCGTTCAGCAGCGCGCGGTCGTAGAGGTGCAGGATGAAGACCGGCGTGTCGGGGGCGGCCGCGTTCAGTTCCTCGATGGTGGGCAGGCGCTTTTCCGCGAACTGGTGCTCGGTGAAGCCACCGACCACGCGGACCCACTGCGGCGCCGGGGTGCGCGCGACCTGGGCGCGCAGCATCGCCATGGCGTCGGCCAGCGACGGCACGCCGTCCCAGCGCAGCTCCATGTTGTAGTTCAGGCCACCGCGGATGATGTGCAGGTGGCTGTCGATCAGGCCGGGTATCAGGCGGCGCCCCTTGGCGTCGATCACGGTGGCGTCGGGTGCAGCGGCAGCGCGCACTTTGGCCTCGGTGCCGACGGCCAGGAAGCGCCCGTCGCGGATCGCCACGGCCTCCGCCTGCGGGTTGGCGCGGTCGAGCGTGGTGACCTTCGCGTTGACGAGAATCAGATCAGTGGACGGCATGGCGGCGCTCCCCGTTCGGGATCCGATGGAGGACAGGATGGTGGAGGCCAGCAGGGAGGCCGCAGCGCTCCCCGCCATGGCCCTGCGGCGGGTCAGCCAGCTCATGCCCGGTCACCGGGCAGCGAATGGTCCGGACCGGCGGCACCCCCGGCTTGCGGGCCGAGGACGTGGCGGGCGCAGTCCGTCTGGATGAAGGCGATCACCGGCTTGCCGGCGACCAGCCGCTTGACGACCGGCACGACCTGTTCGCCGACGAGCATGCCGAGCAGCCCGATCAGGGCGATGGTCGGCGGGGCCGGCGAGCGGACCCCGATCAACGCGTAGAGGACGCCGACGAGCACGCCGGCGCCGAGCGAGAGGAGATAGGGCATCACGGTTCCGATCTCCCGGCTGGGCGATGGAAAGGAGAATCCGGTGCCCGGCCGAAACCGGGCACCGGGCCGGGGATCAGGCCTTTTCGTGGACGGCGGCGCCGACGACCTTGTGCGGGAAGGCACCGCGCTGCGGCGCCTTGTGCACCATGGTGTAGGCGTAGTCGACGCCCATGCCGTAGGCGCCGAAATGCTCGCGCACGATCTCCATGACGCCGTTGTAGGTGCCGCGCTTGGCCCAGTCGCGCTGAAGCTCCAGCAGGACGTTCACGGCGGTGATGGAATGGGCGCCGGCCTGCTCCATGCGGCGGACCGCGGCGTCATGGGATTCCTGCGAGGTGCCGCCCGACGCGTCGGTGACGATGTAGACCTCGAAGCCTTCCTCAATCGCGCACAGCGTCGGGAACAGCAGGCAGGCCTCGGTCCACAGGGCGGCGATCACCAGCTTCTTCTTGCCGGTCGCCTTGATGGCGGCCACCAGATCCTCCGAATCCCAGCTGTTCATCGAGGTGCGCTCGATCGGGGTCTGCTGCAGGACGTCCATCAGTTCCGGCCAGATGTAGCCGGAGAAGCTCTCGGTCTCGACCGCGGTCAGGATGGTCGGTGCGCCGAACAGCTTCGCCGTCTTGGCCAGCGCGATGGTGTTGTTCTTCAGCTGCTGGCGGTCGATGTTGACCACGCCGAAGGACATCTGCGGCTGATGGTCGATGAAGAGGAAGACGGTGTCGTCGGCGTTGATCAGCGACTTGGCGCGGAAGGTCATGGTTGTTTTCCCTGAGTATGGTTGTTGAAGTTTTTTTGAGGCAAGGGGGGACGATCGCGGCCGGGGGCAGCCGCGACCGTTGCCTCATTGGGGTGGAAGGGGGATGCGGGGTTGGAGGGGAATGCCGGCGATCAGCCGGCGTTGCCGGTCGAGACCAGATGGGCCTCGACGAACCAAAGCTGCTTGTCGGTCTCGCGGGAGATCTGGGTGAAGAGGTCGGCGGTGTCGGCGTCGCCCGCGGCCGTGGCCGCGTCGATGTCGGCACGCACCCGTGCCCCGAACTGGCCGAGCGTCCCCGCCAGCGCCTTCAGGTGGTCCGTTCCGTCCACCGCCGGCAACGGGTACTCGTAGAGCGATGTGCGGGCGGCGGTGGTCTGGACACGCCCGTCGGCGACATGGCCGAGCGTGGTGATGCGTTCCGCGATCAGGTCGACGAAACCCTCCACCTCGGTATGGACGCTGTCGAACAGATGGTGGAGTTGCAGGAAGTGCGGGCCCTTGACGTTCCAGTGCGCCTGCTTGGCCTGCGCTTCCAGGTCGAGCGCGTCGGACAGCCGGGCCTGGAGCAGCGCCGCGGCCTCCTTCCGCACGGATTCATGGAGGTCGAGCCGGGAAATGTAGGTCATGGCGTTCACCCCTTGATGAAGGCGAGGAGAGCCTCGTTCACCACGTCCTTGTGCGTGGTGCACATGCCGTGCGGGGCGCCGGGAACGATGGTCAGCGTGCCCTTGGGCAGCATGGCCGCAGCGGCCTTGCCGGTGGTCGCCAGCGGCACGACCTGATCGTCGTCGCCGTGCAGAACCAGCGTCGGGACGATCATCTTCTTCAGGTCGTCGCGCAGGTCGGTCTCGGAAAAGGCCTTCACGCATTCGTACATGGCCGGCAGGCTTCCTTGCATGCCCTGCATCCAGAAGGTGTCCATCACGCCCTGGGAGACCTTCGCGCCGGGGCGGTTGTAGCCGTAGAAGACCGGGGAGAAATCCTTGAACCACTGGGAACGGTCGGCCTTCACGCCGGCGCGGATGCTGTCGAACACCTCCATCGGCACGCCTTCCGGGTTCCAGGCGGTCCTCACCATGATCGGCGTGACGGCGCCGATCAGCACGGCCTTGGCGACGCGCGACACGCCATGGCGGCCGATGTAGCGGGCGACCTCGCCGCCGCCGGTGGAGTGGCCGACATGGACGGCGTTCTTCAGGTTCAGCGCCTCGGTCACCGCCGCGAGATCGTCGGCGTAATGGTCCATGTCGTTGCCGAAGCCCGGCTGGGAGGACCGTCCGTGCCCGCGGCGGTCATGGGCGATCACCCGGTAGCCGTGCTGGGCCAGGAAGAACATCTGGTCTTCGAAGGCATCGCCGCTCAGCGGCCAGCCATGGCTGAAGACGATCGGCTGCCCGGTCTGCGGGCCCCACTGCTTGACGTAGATCTGGACGCCGTCCTTGGTGGTCACATAGCTGCCCTGGATCATGGCTTTCATTCCTTGCGGTTGGGAATTGCGCGGTTGGGAATTGCGATCGGCAGGCGCGCCGTCGGCGGCTGCCGGGGTTGCGAGCGTTCCCAGAAATCCAGTACCCACGATGGAAAGGGCGGCCGTTCTGACAAGAATCGTCCGGCGTGACGGGTAAGAACCTTGACTGTCCATGCGGATTCCGTTCAGGCGCTGCCGACCCCAAAAACAGGTGTGAGATCGGCGCTTTGAAGATGTCTCGGATTTATGGGAAAGTTGCTGATGTATCGGAGGTCACCTGACCTCCCTGCTGTCTTGATGCGGCGATGATATCGATTGACCTGGAAGCGGGATTGCTTCTTCAGAACAGCTTTTGACGGTTCTGCGCATTCCGTCGGTGCGGCACCCGCCATTGTCCGGGGGTTCAATCAGGCGGCCAGGCCACCCTCCACGGCACCGTCATGCGACGTCGTATCCGCGGCGGCGTTGTGATGCCGCCACGCGCGGGGCGAAACGCCGACGAGACGGCGGAACGTGCGGGTGAAATGGCTCTGGTCGGCGAAACCGCAGTCGAGCGCGACCTCGGAAAGCGCCCGCGCTCCGTCCTGCATCAGCGTCTTGGCGTGCTCGACGCGGCGCTGCAGCAGCCATTGGTGCGGGGTGGTGTTGGTGGTCTGCCGGAAGGCGCGCACGAAATGCCCGACCGAAAGCCGGCATTCGGCGGCAAGATCGGCCAGCCGGATCTCGCCGTCCAGACGGGCGGCGATCATCTCCTTCACCCGCCGCTCCTGCCAGGGGGCGAGCGTCCCGCCGCCCTTGACCGCCGACAGCCGGCCGTACGCGGTGATGATGTGGGTCGCCAGCGCGCAGCTGAGATGGTCGAGAAACAGCAGGCTGATGCGCTCCGGCATGGTCAGCGCCGGCAGCATGGCGGCCACCATGGCGGCGATCGTCGTGTCCTTGATACACCGGCTCGGCTCGATGGAGAGGTCTTCCAGCCGTCCCACCTGGGATTCGGGATGCACCGTCTCCAGCACGACCCGCGGCAGATGAAAGGTCATCGTGTCGAAGGCCGTGTGCATGTAGCAGGCGATGTCATGCCGGAAGTCGTGGATGGTCGTCAGCCCGGCGATGCTCCGCGGCTTCGGCACCGGCTTGCCGTCCACCCAGATGTCGGAGCGGAAATCCGACAGGTGATGGCTGACGAGGAACGCATCCTCGATCGCCGGCCGGTCGAGAAACCCGAGGCCGTCGGTGTCGCAGCGGACCCGCGCGATCCCCACCGTTCCCCGGCCAACCTTGCGGATCAGGACATTCGGCTTGTCCGGCGTTGGAATGAAGCCCAGGTCGAGATTGCTTCCCGCCGTCCTTGCCATCGTCGTCTCCCTTGGCTTGCCCGGAGGCATCCGGCTGCTTCGATAGGACGCAGGGTAACCGCGACCAAGCGGGAGGCGCGACTAAACACAGATTTGCCGCTTTAATGAAATGGGCGAGCCACCCTAGACCTTGGTCTAGGATACAGCGCCCTTGTGACAGAATTCGGACACATGAACGTCAGGCAAGCTCTGTTCCATTCTGCCCGTTCTATATTAGAATTGTGCGGTTGATCAGTTGTCGCGGAGGTTCAGCGCCTCGGCGACGCGCACGAGGTCGGCAAGGGCGCGCACGCCCATTTTTCGCATGAGGCTGGAGCGATGGAGCTTCACCGTGATCTCGCTGATGCCCAGTTCGGCCGCCACCTGCTTGTTCAGCAGGCCACGGGTCACCCCCGCCATCACCTCTTTCTCCCGCGGGGTCAGCGCTTCGAAGCGGGCGCGGCTGTCGGCCAGCACATGGTCGCGGGCACGCCGTTCGCCATCCCGCGCCAGCGCCGCTTCCACCGCGTCGAGAATTTCCTGATCGCGGAAGGGCTTGGCCAGAAAATCGAAGGCCCCGGCCTTCATGGCCCTGACCGACATGGGGATGTCGCCATGGCCGGTGATGAAGATGATCGGCACGCCGTCGCCCCGCGCGTTGAGCTGAGCCTGGAACTCCAAGCCACTCATCCGCGGCATGCGGATGTCCATCACGATGCAGCAGGCCACGTCGGGTAGCGGCGTCTCCATCACCTCCTGCGCGGAGGCGAACAGCCGCGTCTGCAAACCCACGGAGCGGAACAGGCTGTCCATGGACGTTCTGACCATGGGATCGTCGTCCACGATCATCACGATCCTTTGGTCAATCGGAGTCCTTTGGTGAATCGGATGGCCGGCCGTGGCGGATGACATGATGGTCGGTCGCTCGTGGTTGGGCAGGCCATGAACCAAAAACCAAGCCCGCCGCTTTGGCAAGCCGGACGTTGCGGCGTCGGACCCTACCTCCATGATGGCCCCGGTTCGGGGGATCCCGCACCCCAAACCTTGGTATGCCCTGACCCCGCCCAAGGTCCATTGCCGTTGTGTGGCGGTATAGTTCTCCGGCGGCAAGCACGGGTCATAATGGCTTGGAGCGCCGGAGCCGTCCGGTCGTCCGTAAGGGAGATCGGTCATGAACTCGGCAACGTGCGGGCCTGCTCCCGTCGCCATCGTGGAGGACGACCCCATGGTGCGCAACAGCCTGGGCAGCCTGGTGCGCTCGTTCGGCTACCGGGCGTCCCTGTTCGCCCGCGGCCAGGATTTCCTGGACACGCAGCCGGACCGGTTCTGCTGCCTGATCTCGGACGTCAACATGCCGGAAATGAACGGTCTGGACCTGCAGAACGCCCTGAAAACTCAGGCCCCCGCCCTGCCCGTCCTGTTCCTGACGGCGTTCCCCACCCCGACCATCCGGGAGCAGGCGATGGCGGCCGGCGCCCGCATGTTCCTGGAAAAGCCCATCGATCCCGACGACCTGCACAGAGTCCTGCGCCTCGTTCTGGAGAATCCGGCGGGCGGAGCGCCCAATTAGTGAGAGCTGTCAGCGATTTAGCGCTAACGTGACCCGTTGGGCTTGGTGTATCACCGGATTGAGAAGGGTTATCAAAACGTCCGCGTGGTTTGATGGCGCTTGAATTCGACCCTCCCAAGGACAGGGCTGCAGCCGCCGCGCCGGTGCCGGACGAGTCCTGGCTGGACCGCGCGTCGGCGCTGCTTCTGTCCTGCGACGGGGATTGCGCCCTTCTGCGGTTGACGGGGGACGACGGCCGGACGTTTCTGGCGGCGCGCACCAGTTGGGCCAACGACGGGCGTTGCCGGCGCATGGACCATGAATTCAGCCTCGCCCCCCTGATGGGCGAGGATTGGGCCCTGGTTCCCGCCGGCCTGCTGCGCACCCGCGAAGGCCCCGTGCTGCTGTACCCCGACCGGGGCGGCCAGCCCCTGTCCGCCCTGTGTCGGCCGCCGATCGCGCTGTTCCTGGACATCGCGGCACAGGCCGCCCGCGCCTTGGCCGAGGCACACCGGCGGCAGCTGGTGCATGGCGACGTGCAGCCCCGCGTCCTGATGCTGGATCCCGATGGCCGGGTTCGCCTGACCGCCTTCCGGCACGGCCTGCCGGCCGGGGAGCATGGCCGGATGCCCACGGCGCACACAGCGCCGGAAGCCGTTGGGCCTGAAGGCCAATGCGGTGACGAGCGCAGCGACCTCTATTCCCTGGGCATCACCCTGTTCGAGCTGCTGACCGGCAGCCTGCCGCTGACGGCCACCTCCACCGCCGAATGGTTGCACGCCCACATGGCGGTGCAACCCCCGCCTCCCAGCACCCTGCGCGCGGATGTGCCGCCGCTGCTGGACGCGTTGATCCTGAAACTGACCGCCAAGGCCCCGGACGCCCGCTACCAGAGCGCCGCGACCCTGGCCGACGACCTGACCCGATGCCTGCGGGAATGGACGGCCCACCAGCGCATCCCGGCGTTCGAACTGGCCCGGCGGGATCGGATCCGCCGGCTGACGCCGCCGGACGGCATCATGGGGCGGCAGCGCGAGCAAGCCCTGTTGCGCATGGCCCTTGACCGAGCCAGTGCCTCCACCAGTGACTGCGCCAGCGGCAGCTGGGCCGGCGAGGTAGTCTTCATCGGCGGCGCGCCGGGATCGGGGAAGACCGCGTTGGCCGTCGACGTGATGAGGCGCGGGCTTCCGTCCGGCACGACCGTCGCCACCGGGAAGGTCGATCAATACCAGTTGGCCATCCCCTACGCGCCGGTCGTCCAGGCCCTGCGCGGGCTGGCCATGAGTCTGGTGGCCGGCCCCTCCGCGGAACTGGAGGAACAACGCGCCGCGCTGGCCGGGCGGCTGGAAGCCCAGCTGCCGCTGTTCCTCCACCTGTTGCCGGAGTTCGAGCCGGTGATGGGACCGCCCAGCCACAGGCTCGACGGCTCATCCAGCCAGCAGCCGCTGCAAGTCCAGAGGATCCTGATCGGCGCGCTGCAAGCCTTCGCCGGTCCCAGTACGCCGGCCCTGCTGTTCCTGGACGACGTGCAGTGGGCCGACGACGCCACGCTGGCCTTCGTGTGCGCCGTGGCGGAGGCAAGGCCGCCCGGCCTGATGCTGGTCGCCGCCTACCGCGACAACCTCGCCGACATGCCGCCGCGGTTCCGCACGTTCCTGGCGGACCTGCGCGAAGGCGCCGGTCCGGCGAAACAGCCGGCAACCTGGATCGATCTGCTGCCCATCGACCGGGATGCCACGGCCGCCCTGGTCGCCGCCGTCCTGAGCGAACCGGTGGAGCGTAGCGCCGATCTCGCCGACGCAATCCTGGAGAAGTCCGGCGGCAATCCGCTGCACATCCTGCAACTGCTGCGCACGCTGGTGGACGAACAGGTGCTGCGCTACGACCGCGACCGGTCCATCTGGTCCTGGGACCCCGGAGGGGTTGCGCAACGTCGGGGCAGCGACACCGTCGTCGATCTTCTGATCGCCCGGCTGCACCGGCTGCCGGCCGACAGCCGCGAGGCGTTGCGGCTGCTGGCCTGCGTGGGCGGCGGTGCGGATGAAACCTTGCTGGCGGTGGTCGCCGTCCTGCCGGATGGAGCGGTCCAGCCGGCCCTCGCCGCCGCCGGGGCCGCGGGCCTCGTGGTTCGCGGCGACACCGGCGTCTGGACCTTCGTCCACGACCGCGTGCAGGAGGCTACCTACAGCCTGACGCCAAACGATGCCCGCCCGGCTTTGCATGCGGCCATCGCGTCCTCCATGCTGACGCTCTGGCCCGAGCGGCGCCCGGACGAGGTGTTCCGGATCGCCGCGCAGATCGAGCTGTCTATGGGCGCACCCCTGACGCGCGATCAGGCCGACGCCTACGCCCTGGTCCTGGTCGACGCGGCGGAGCACGCCGTGGCCGCGGCCGCCCGCGATCGGGCGCTGACCTATCTGGCCGGCGCCGACCGCATCCTGGGCGAGGAGCGTTGGACAGAGTCCTACCCAACGGCGTGGCGGTCGGCGGTGCTGGCCACGGAATGCCTGCTCGCGACCGGCGACACGGCCCGCGCCGGACGCGCCATCGACGGTCTGTTCGACCATGCCGCCGGCGCCATCGACAAGGCGGGGGCGCACCGGCTGAAGGCGGCGCTGCTGACCGTCGCCTCCGACTTCTGCAACGCCGTGCGGGTGGCGCTGGACGGTCTGCGGCTGCTGGGCATCGACCTGCCCACCGACCCGCCGCCGGAGGCGCTGGACGCGACATACCAGTCCATCAAACGCGGGTTGAACGGCCGCCCGGTGGCGTCTCTGGTCGATCTGCCGCCGATGGACGATCCGCGGATCGAGGCGGCCATGGCGCTGCTGACGGCGCTGGAGGCGGCCTTCTTCTACCCGGCGACCAACCTGCTGCACCTGCATTTCGCGGTGATGGTGGACCTGACGCTGAAACATGGCGTCACCGCGGCCTCGGCCCAGGGAATGGCTTGGTTCGGGGTCAGTCTGGCCACCGTCTATGACAAGTATGAGGAGGGGTTCGCGTTCGCCTCCACGGCCCTGGCGCTTGTGAACCGCAATGGCTTCGAGCGCTACCGCACGCCGACGCTGGTGGCGCTGGATCAGGTGAGCCCCTGGACGCAGCCGTTGTCCTACGCCCTGGCCCGCGCGCGGGAAGCCAAGGAGGCCGGGAACCAAAGCGCCGAGCTGCGCATGCTCTGCTACAGCTGCAACCACATCGTCTCCGACCTGCTGGCGATGGGGGAGCCGCTTCCCCTGGTGCGGGAGGAGACCGACCCGCTGCTCGCCATCGCCCGGAACGCGGGCTTCGACGACATCGTCGATCTGGTCACGGCGCAGCGGGAATATGTGCTGTCGATGCAGGAAGGGCCGCAGCACGCCGTGGGATCGTGGGAGGCCGCCTTCCTCGCCCCCGTGGCGGCGCCCTCCCGCATGCCCATGATGGCACTGTATTTCTGGACCTACGTGCTGCGCGGACAGGCGGCGCTCCACCACCGGGACATGGCCGCCGCCCGGACCAGCTTTGCGGCGGCGACCACCATGATCTGGGCGGCGCCGGCCCACATCGCTGTTGCCGAGCTGGCCTTCTACAGCGCCCTGCTGCACACCCAAGATCCGGGCCAGGATCCGGGCCAGGATCCGGCCGGCGGCGAAACGGCCCGCGCCGAGGTGGAGCGCTGCCGCCGGCGCCTCGCCCTGTGGGCGGACCAGAACCCGCTGACCTTCCGCAACAAGCTGGCGCTGGTGGATGCGGAGACGGCGCGCCTGGACGGGGACGCCGTGCGGGCGATGAAGCTGTACGACGAGGCGGCAGCGGCCGCCACGGCGGCCGGCTTTCCCCATGAACAGGCCCTGGCCCACGAACTGGCCGGCCGCCACGCCCTGGCCCTGGATCTCGGCTATGTGGCCCGCGACCAGTTGCGGCTTGCCGCGGCCGGTTATCGGCGCTGGGGTGCCCTGGCCAAGGTGCGGGGGCTGGAAGCGGAATTCCCCTTCCTGATCGTCGACGCTCCCGGCGGCGAGCCGACTCCCCAGCGCAGGCTGGAGGATTTGGATCTGGAACTGGTGCTGACGACCGCCCACGCCCTGTCGGAGGAGATCGTCCTGGACCGGCTGGTCGAACGGCTGATGGTCAACATGATCATCCACGCCGGCGCCCGCCGCGGAAGCCTTCTGCTGGTCCGCGACGGGGAGCCCAGGGTGGCGGCGACCGCGGCGGTGGTGAACAGCGACATCGTGGTGCGGCTGGACGGCGGCATGCAGGATGGCGACAGGCCGGCTGACGCGCTGGTGCCGCCATGCATCCTGCACACCGTGCTGCGCACCCGCCGGGCGATGACGTCCGGCGACGCGCGCGCGGAAGGTGGGTTCCGGCCGCCCGCAGGTGCGGCCGGCGCAGTGCCCGCGGGCTCCTTCCTCTGCCAGCCTCTGATCAAGCAAGGGCGGCTGGTCGGGGTGCTGTACCTGGAAAACGACCTGGCGCCGGACGTCTTCACGCCCCGCAAGGCCGCGATGATGGAGGTGCTGGCCCCGCAGGCGGCCAACGCGCTGGAAGCCGCCCGGCTCTACACCGACCTGATGGCGGAAAACCGCCGCCGGCAGGAGACGGAAACCGCCCTGCGCGCCGCGCGCGCCGATCTCGCCCGCGTCAGCCACATGACCGTGCTGACCGAGTTGGCCGCCTCCATCGCGCACGAGATCAACCAGCCGCTGGCCGGCATCGTCTCCAGCGCGGGCGCCGGCCTGCGCTGGCTGAAGGCGCCGGAGCCCGACATGGCCGAAGCCCTGTCCAACCTGGAGAACATTCGCGCCGCCGGCCTGCGCGTCGCCGACATCCTGCGCGCCCTGCGGGCGCTGGCGAAGCAGGCCCCCCTGGCGCTCGAACCCCTGCTCATCGACCCGCTGGTGGAGGATGTGCTGACCCTGACGGGGGACGAGATCGGCAAGAAGGGCGTCCACCTGACCGCCCGCCTGGACACCGGCGGCGTCCGCGTGCTGGGCGACCGGACCCAGTTGCAGCAGGTGGTGCTGAACCTCGTGACCAACGCCCTTGATGCTATGGCCGGCGCCAACGGCGGACGCAACCTGCGGATCGAAAGCCGGGTGCAGGGCGACACCGTCGCGGTCAGCGTCGTGGACAGCGGCGGCGGAATCGCCCCCGACATCCTGGCGCGGATCTTCGATCCCTTCTTCACGACCAAGGAGAGCGGCATGGGCATGGGGCTTTCCATTTGCCGCTCCATCATCACCGTCCACGGGGGAACGCTGCGGGCGGAGCCCGCGGCCGGCGGCAGCCGCTTCACCTTCACGCTGCCCACCACCGCGCAAAAGGCCACCGCATGGGCGTGACCATGGACTATCCAGTCGAGCCCGGCCCCGGCGCCGAGGTGCTGGCGAACGACGGCGAAACCCTTCTGATGCGGGTGACGCGCCCGGGCCAGCCTTTCCCCGTGCTGGTCCGGGTGCCGGAGCCGGGCGGGCGAGTTGCGGCTGTCCTGGCGCGCCTGCATCAGGAACACCACCTCGCCCACCGGCTCGCCCCCGCCTGGGC
>Ga0065721_10004452_pt1 | contig 27540 bp, 31 predicted proteins | sample Mesricmetagenome_FD_59108 | JGI IMG/M metagenome (GOLD analysis project Ga0065721, IMG submission 59108) | Mesophilic microbial community from rice straw/compost enrichment Sample: eDNA_1 v2 (version 2) | ecosystem: Engineered > Solid waste > Grass > Composting > Bioreactor | place: USA: Davis... | reverse complement strand
CTGCAGGGATACGTAGCGAAAAATACGTAGTGCTACGGAGGCGCGGGCGTGGGCCGCGGCAGTATCCTCGGCAATATTTACTGAACCCGGTGCCCTTGACAGGGCAGGGCTTCGAAATAACTCGCCTACCCGACGAACGCTCCTCGGGCGGCGCGCAGTAAGGAGGCTGCAAGTTTGAGTAACGTGAACGCGGCAGTAGGCCCCGACGCATCGGCCCTCTTGGCGGGCCGACGCAGGCCCGCCCGTGGGATGAGGCCGCGCTGGCAGCGCGGACGGTAGCCCTTCCTGAGGAGATCGACCTCGGCCGCGTGGATCAGGTGTTCGGACTGCTGGACATGCTGGCCTGCGACGGCGGGGCGGCGCTGATCCTGGACATGCGTCCTACGCAGTTCATCGACTCGCAGGGATTGGTGCGGCTGTTGCAACTGGGGCGACTGTGCCGGGAGGCGGGTCAGGCGATGGTGGTGATCACCAGTGCCGAACTTGAGCGGCGGTTTCGGCGGTTCCGGGTGGACCAGTTCCTGACGCTCGCGCGCGATGAGCACGAGGCGCGGCGCGCTCTGGCATCGCCGGTGGCACTGGCGGCGCTCTGAACCCGGGCGCGCTCCGCAGAGAGAGGGGCGCGCCCGGGAACCCTACTCCGGGAGATCGTGAGGCACGGAATCTGCCGCTTCCAGCGCTGCACTGAGGAGGGCGCGTGCGGCATCCTGGTCTGGTGCGCGCGCGAAGAATCGCTCCAGTCGGGCTTTCTGGATGAGGCGGTCCACCCGCGGACCGGGCACCAGCGCCAGAAGTCCCCCGACATCCCGGCACAACTGCTGCAGACGCAGCAGGTAGTCCAGGCCGGACGAATCCATAAACGTCACCGCGGTCGTGTCCAGCAGGACGCGGCCGCCTGCGGCGTACGCGGCGTGCATCAGTGGCTCGAACAGGGCGTCACTGTTGGAGAGATCAACCTCGTCTTCGTCCAGCACCCAGACCAGGATGTCCGGCGGCGTCGGAGGCGGCAGCGGCACGCCCTCGCCGGGGGCGGAGTTGCCACGTCCTTCCATGGTTGCAAATCCCCTTTGTTTGGATCTTCAACCCTTGTCCGTCCTCCTGCACCCGTGCGTGCGACTGCCGTCTGTCCGGTGCTATCTGCCTGCCCGGTTTAACTGCTTGCTTCCTTGTGTTCGACCTGGCGCCCGGTTCTCCTCCTCCGGCGCCATCTCCTACGGCTCTTTTTTCTCGACGACGACAAACTCCAGAAGAAGCGTCTCGGCCGTCCAGGGCGCGGCGACGGCCCCGCTCGGGAGTGTTCCCTCCGCGACACGCTCCCGGAGGGGAGCCTCTTGCTCGTTCAGGGCATCCGCCAGCAAGCCGCGCAGGTACGGCGGGTACACGTCGATCCCGAGGAGGGTATTGACCTGGTACTGATTGCGGAATTCGATGCGGAACCCGGCGCGGTTGCCCGGCAGCGTGCGGAGTTGTGAGCCCTCCAGAAGCGCCTTGAGCGGCGCGTAGTGAGCCGCCGCCGCCCGCACCACTCGTCTCCAGAGTTCCTCGTACGCCCCTGCGTCCTCTGCTCCTTCCCTGGCATCATCGCCGCCATACCCGCCGCTCCGCTGCACGTCGTCGTAACTCCCCCCAGCCGCCACCGCGCTTCCCTTTGGTCTGTCGCTTCCGGCCGTATTAGCCCGGCAGACACGGCCGAGCTGCGCCATTATGTCTTTTGCCCTCTGTACTGTCAAGATGTAGAAGCACGGGCTCTGCCCCGGCGACTCTGCCGCGTTTGCCGGCGTGTGGGGTGGGGCGTGGTATAGTCAAGGCATGGCGGCAAACCACCAGCGGCCCATAAAGCTCCCTGTCCTTGTGCTTCTGCTTCAGGTCGTCCTGCTCGTGTGCGGGACGGTCCCGGGGCGGTGCTGCGCCCCGGAGAGCGTGGCGCTGGCGGGGGCTTCGTGCGAGGGCGCCGAGGCCGCTCTGTCCTTTGCCGCGCTTACCCTGGTTCGCGGTGTGGCGCACGCCCCGGCCGCCAAGGCCGCCGTGGATGCCACGCCGCAGGGCACGCTCCGGATCTCCCCGGCGGCGCGGCGGGCCGTTACGCCTCCGGGTCAGCCGTTCCGCGTCGCGCCGGCATGTACCCGCGCCGCCGCGCCGCCCCGCGCCCCGCCCTACGTCCCTTCTTCCTGAACACGACCGACCTTTGTCACAGCCCGGTGTTCCCGAAGAGGACACCGGGCTTTTTCACATCTCCGCCCTGCGGAGAGATTAGGAGTCCGTTTACGCCATGTCTCATCAGAGCCTTTCTGAAATGCCCGTCCGTGGCTTCCCGCGGGAAGCCGTCGCCTCGTTGTCCGCTGCGGATGTGCTCAGCGCCCTCGGCCCCGATGGAGACAGCACCGAGGTGACCTGCTGCTGCGTGCTGTTCAACGCGGAGACCGGGGAGAATGAGGCCTTCGCGGTGGTGGACCGCGCCGACATCGGCGGTCGGGAGGTGACCACTGCGAACGGCTGGTGCGTGTTCCTGCTGCCGCCGGACGCTCCCCTGAGCGTTTACCTGCGAGGGCGCCGTCCGGGCGATGTGCTCGGCGACGTGCCGGGCGCCGGGGACCTGTTTCCGGATCTGCCGAACGGCCTGTTCCTGTGCTACCGGGTGGTCTCGATCGAACACGGACCCGCTGCCACCGCCGGGGCGGGGCGATGACGCCGCTCCGGCTGCCAGAGCGGCTGCTGGAGAGGCTTCGTGCGGGCGCGCCAGCGTGGAATCGCTGGCGCGCCCGGCGTCCCGGGGTTCGCCTGGAACTGGGCGGGCTCGATCTTTCCGGACTGTGCCTGGCGGGCGCCGACCTGAGCGGCGCCCGCCTGGGCGACACCAATCTGCGGGGCGTTGACCTGCGGGGCGCGCGGCTCGCGTGGGCGTGCCTGGAAGGGGCCTTCGGGCGGGAGGCGGACCTGAGCGGAGCCGATCTGACCGGTGCCAACCTGCGCGGTGCGTTCCTCCACCGGGCGGTCCTGCGCGGCGCTCTTCTGGAGCGCGCGGACGCCGGTAAGGCGGACCTGCGCGAGGCGGATCTATCGCAGGCCGACCTGACGCGCACCCACCTGTACATGGCCGACCTGACCGGGGCCGACCTCGGCGGCGCCCGGCTGATCGGGACCTGTCTTCGATGCGCCCGACTGCGCGGGTGCCGTGCGCCGGGGGCGATGATCTCGGGCGTGGACCGCGAGGGCGCCGACTGTGATCCGGTGGACGACCTCGCGCCGTCACTGGTCGCGCGGCACGAAGAGGAGGAGTAGACGAAGGAGCGGGCACGTGACAACCGCCGGGAAACCTATCGCATTGTGGCCGAACAACCATAATAATGTGTATGCGAGTTCCCTCCCACCCGGGGGCGGTTCTGCCCCCCGTGCCCGATCCGAACCAGACAGGCAGCAGCCATCACACGTCAACGACACGCGTTTCTTCCTCTCGCCGTGGCTTCCACGGGGCCGCGGGGGTAGCCTGGAAGAGCGCCTGGCACCGGTTCCGGTCAGAGCGCCGTGAGCGCGAGCGGCAGGTAGCGGCACACTATGCAGCGCGCCTGTGTCACGAGTGCGGTTTCCCCAGGGCCACGGGTGAGCATGCCGCCGACTGCCGCCGCGAGTTCCGCCCGGCCCAGGTGATACCTATGGGGCAGAGAGCGGAGGAGGCGGGCATCGGCGGCATCGACGAAACTCGTTTCTGACGCGACGGGCGCGCCTGGAGGGGGATGTTAGAATAGAAGGAGCCCATGAAGCTCTACCCCCAGAATCTGCGTGACCGACTACACGCCCTGATCATCAAACGCCGCTCCTATGGCATGATCACCCGCGAGGCCCGCGACCCGTCTGGCATTATGCGCGTTCTCCCCGAGCCTCACATCGGTCGTCTGGGCCGCCTGTGGGCGAAGCGGTCGGGCCTATCCGAGAAGCAGTTGGCTACCGGGCTGCCCGCCGCTTCCCAGAGAACCCTCCTGACCGCCTGGTTGGTCCCGATACTCCCGATCTTCCTGAGCGGCGTGATTGGCCTGCCGTTGGTATTCGAGGAGGGTGTTCCTGCCGCCGCCTATTACATCCCGTGGTTGGTGGGTTCTGGCATGTTGAGCTACCTGAGCGCCGTGCCGTGGGCTGCCGCGACGTTCCGTCAGCTCTACCGTCCCCCCCTGCGCGACACTGAGATTGAGGCGCTTCTGGAGTACTCCGAAACGGACCTGGAGCGGGCGTACCTGACGCTGGTGCGGGACGCTATCCGCCAGGAGGTGCCGCGTCAGACCGAAGAGGACGTGCGCGCGGCGATCCAGGCATTGGGCGAGGCCATCGACCGGCTGCCCACGGTGACACTGCCGTCGATCGATACCGCGCCGTTGCGCGCCGAGGCCGAGGCACTGATCGCGCAGGCGCGCCGCTCGGGCACCGACCGCGTCATTGCCGAGTCACTGGAGCGCAGGGCCGATGCCTTGCTGCGCCGTGCCGAGGCGCATGATCGCTCGCTCCTGAGCGTCCAGCGTACCGACGCACTGCGCTCGGAGATCGAGGCACAGATCGAAGCGTTGCGCGCCGGGCTGGCAGCCTTCAGTGCGGGAATGCCGGTGACCGAGGACATGGCGCACCTTTCGGAGTCCGCGCGTCGCGTCGCTGCGGAGGCGACCAGCGCCGCGGATGCCCGTGCCGAACTGGACGCGCTGGTGCTGCACGCAGGCGTCCGATAAGTGCGGCACGTATGGGGCCGGGGCGGGGGGCCACGCTATGCGCTGAGTTGCGCTCGCAGAAAGGCGAGAGTGCGCTCCCACGCCAGGCGGGCCGCTTCCGCGTTGTAGGCATCCGGCCGGTCCTCTTCGAAGAACCAGTGGCCCACCCCCGGGTAGACATGGAAGGTGACCGTCCTTCCGGCGGCGCGTATCTGCGCCTCCAGGGCGCGCGCCGCGTCCACAGGGTCCCAGGCATCGTTTTCGGCAAAGTGCCCCAGATAGGCTGCGCGGGCGACGGTGAAGTCCGCCTCGCCGAGTCCGTAGAAGAGTACCGCCGCGGCGACGTCTTCCGGGCGCTCGGCCGAAAGCTGCACCGCCCAGGCCGCGCCCAGCGAGCAGCCCAGGACCGCGATGCCACCGGCACCGGTGTGGTTTGCACGGCGGCGCACCACGGGCAGGTCGCGCAGAGTGTCCAGGGCCGCCCGCGCCGTCTCTTCTGCGACGGTGAAGTCGATCTGCTCCCGGAGCGCTGCGGCCTCGTTGAGGGATGAGGCCACCGCCCCGCCGTACAGGTCCGGCGCCAGGGCGACGAAGCCCTCGCGCGCGAGCCGGTCGCACAACTCCGTGAAGAAGCCGTTCAGACCCCACCAGGCGTGCAGCACCAGCACGCCCGGCGCCCCGGAGCCATCGTCCTGCGCCGGCGTGGCCAGATACCCGCTTTCCGTTTTTACACCCGGTTGAAACGTCATCGTGCCCCCTCCTGCTTGTGTAAACTTGTGTTTGGTATTGTGGGAGACGGTTCGTTGACGGCGCGCTTCTTTCCTCCTCGGGGCACGGGGCACACTTCCTGCATCAGGAGCGCAACAGTATGCACCGGTATGGGAACACGGCAGGTGTTGGGGCGGCGGCATGTCCGGCCGGTGGCAGGCGCGTGCCTGCACGGATTCTGTTTGCTCTGGACCCGGATGCGCCGGAGGGGCCACTGTATGCCCCGCTGCCGCGCAGTCTGCCCGCGCGCTTTTCCGGGTCCATCCGTCAGGCATACGCTGCCACCCTGGGCGCGGCGCTGGCCGCCCCGCCTGGCAAAGAGCTGGATGCTGTGCCGTCGTGCCCGTATGCGAACGGCCCTGCCCTGCCGGGCGGTTCTGCGGCGATGGGGGCGGATGCCGCTCTATGTGCCGCGTGGATGGTAGGGGCGTCTCTGGCGCTGGAACTTCTGGCCGGACGTGCTGCCGTCGTGGAAGAGCCCGCGACCCCCGGGAGAGGCGGAGCCGGTTTCGAGGGGGGAGCGGCCCGCCGCCGTGCCTGCGGTCCAGCGCGTTCTGCGCCTCGTGCCGGGGAGGCGCCCTCTCGGCGCCTCCGGCGAAGACCGGGCGGCGCTTGCCCAGGAGATCGTGGCGATGCGCCAGGTGTGGGAGGGGAGCGAGGGCAGCGTGCCGTTTCTCGTTCTCACACCGCAAGCCGCAGCGGTGCCATCGCAGTCATCCGGCATCGGTATTGCCCGGGAGGGCCGTCCCGTGGGACTGCTCCGACGCGCGGCCTGAGCCGTTGGCTCAGGATGAGAGGTCGGAACCTGACGTCCCGACCGGGACCTGCTCCGCCGTACTCCAGAACACGCTCCCGGCGGGCGCGGCGTCGTCCCCGGCGGTGATGTCCTGTTCCAGGACCACCGTGGTCCCGCTGGGGCCGGTCAGCAGCCACACCCGGTCCACTGTTTGCAGCGTTACGAACCATCCGTAGCCCATCGTGCCCGCGGTGGTATAGCCCTTTTCCAGCGTTGCCCGGTGCAGCGTCCCCAGCGTCATTCCACCGCCGGTGTCTTCCACCCGCACCTGCAGCGTCCGGCCCGGCCGTGCGCACAAACGCCCCTCGCCCCCGCCGGCGTGGACTACCGCATTCATGGCGATCTCCCCGACACCGCTGATGAGGTCCTGCCAGCGGTCTGTCGGGAAGCCCTCCTCGCGCGCCACCTCCTCCACCGCCTGCCGCAGCGCGCGGAGCGAGGTCGCGTCTCGCAGGGGCATGGGGGGCGCCCTCTGCTCTAGCGGTTCGGGCAACTCCTCTGGGCGCTCGCACAGGCGCAGCCGTCCTTCGGTGACGTTGAACAGCACCTCGCGCAGGAACGTGCGCTGCCACTGGTTGGCCTGGCGCACCTGCGCCAGCAGCCGCTCGCGCTCCTCCTCTGCTTGGGCGCGCGCGGTGACGTCCGCCACCACCAGCGTGAAGCCGCGCACCCGGCCTGCCCCGTCAAATATGGGCGTTACTGCGATGCTCGCCCGGTACGGCTCGCCATCCTTGCGTGCCAGCCAGCCCTCCGCCTCGCGGTAGCCGCCTTCGCCCAGTGCCGCCCCGAGGATGCGCTCTGGGTGCCCCTCCGAGCGCTCCTCCGGACGGAACAGCACCGAGTAGTGCTGTCCCTCCACCTCGTCCGCATCCCAGCCCTGGATATGGCGCCCACCGGCGTTCCAGGAGGTGATGCGCCCCTGGGGATCGAGCATTGCGATCACATAGTCACGGATGCCGTCCAGCAGCAGGTGCAGGCGCTGTTCCGCCTCACGCGCCGCGTCGGCGCTCTCCTGGGCGCGGCGCCGCTCCTCCTCAATACGTGCTATCGTCGGGCCGCGCCGGTCGCACAGCACGCTGAGCAGAATGCCCAGGAACGCGAACCCGAAGAGTTGGGAGCCGGTAGGGGTGCCGTTGGGACGGGACGCCTCGGGGAGAAACTGGAGGAAAAGACCGGGGGCGATGGGCAGGGCGGTGGCGAGCAGCCCCGGTCCCAGACCGCCCATGTACGCTGCGAGCAGTACCACCACCAGGGGGATCAGGAGCAGCGAACTCACCGGGAGGTAGGGCGAGAGTACCAGGCACAGGAGCATCCCGGCCAGCGAGGCCCATACGGCGGTTCCCCAGGCGCGGCCCGCAGAGAGTGCCCGATTGGGCGTGTGCTCTGGCGCCGGAGTACGCGTCCGGTCACCGCCCTCCTCTCGGTCACCACCCGCACCTACAGGGGTGCCGCGTCGCCTGGCCCTGTTCGTTTCCATGGTGTGACCTGTCTCCGGCAGACCGCCCCCGGCGGGGCGCTGCTAGCTTGGTTTATAAACCGAGTTTATAAACTGGGTATGGGAAAAGTTTACCGTAAACACGGAAAAATTTGAGACGCAAGTTTCACTACACGTCACAGATGTCACACCTGGCAGAGGCCAAAAGACGGCAATGCCCTCACGGTACACCGGGCGGATGCTCGGAAGCATCCGGGGAATCCCCTAATTTTTCGTTTCTCACTATTTTTGCGTCTCACCCTTGACTAACATATTAGACAAGGAGTATTCTGTCTAATATGTTAGACAGGATGGGAGGCCGGATCGACGTGACGACGCCAGGAAAGCGGGGTAGTGGGGGCATCACTCCGGCGGAGCGGGACATCCTGCACTTTGTGCTTGAGCACCAGCCCGTCACCGCCCGGCAGGTGGCCGACCACATGGCGGAAGTCCGTGGCACCGCGCGCACCACGGTGCTGACCCACCTGGAGCGGCTGCGCCGCCGCCGCGTGCTGGAGCGCGCCGCGGGCGAAGACGGGGTAAACGTCTACCGCGCCGCCCGGCCGCCCGCAGAACTGTTGACCGGACTGGTGCGCGACTTCGTGGATCGCATCCTCGGCGGGACGGCCTCGCCGCTGGTTGCCTACCTCACCCAGCGCGCCGACCTCACCGACGACGAGATCGCTGCCCTGGAGGCCGTGATCGCACGCAACGAAGCCAGAGCAAAGACCGACGACGAGAGCAAGGGAGGAGGGGAAACGCCGTGAACCCGCTTTGGACACTGTGGAGCGACGGGACGGTGAATGAGTCAGCCCGTGCCGTGGCCGACGCCCTGCTGCGGGCGAGCCTGGAGGGCGGCGCGCTGGCGCTGGTCGTGTTCCTGCTCACCCGGCTGCTGCGCCGCCGGGCGCCGCTCGTGTGCGTAGGGCTATGGCGCCTCGTGCTGGCCCGCTTCGCCCTCGGACTGTTCGGTGTCGGCGTGGCCATCGGCCCCGCCGCCCCGGGGGCGGGCGCTGCGTCGAGCGGGCGCGCGGTTGGCGCGCCGGACCCGGTAGCACTGGCGATCTGCGGGGCGCTGCTGGTGGGCGCGCTGTTCGGCGCGGAGCGTCTGGTGCGCGCGGCGTGGCGCCTTTGGCGTCTGCTGCGCGGAGCCGAGGAGGCGTCCCCGGAGTGGCGCCGGGCCTGGGAGCGAGCGTGCGCCCGCCGCGGCGTCGCGTTCGGTGCGGCCCCGCGTCTTCTTGCCTCGCCGCACATCGACCTGCCGCTTGCCGCCGCCGCCTCGCCCTTGTCCGCGGCCGTCGTGGTAGTGCCGGCCGCGGATGGCGACGGTCTGGGTGAACTCTCCGACGCCGACCGGGAGCGCGTGCTGGCGCACGAGTGGGCGCACATCCGCCACGGCGACCCGTGGGCAGGCTGGCTCACCGCGGCGCTGGAACCGGTGTTCTTCTTCCACCCGCTGTTCTGGCTGGCCCGGGCGGAGATGCATCTGGCGCAGGAGGTCGCGGCGGATCGCGCGGCCCTCGCGGCAGCCGATGCGGGGGCCGATGCGGGGGCCGATGCGGGGGCTGCGGGCGAGTACGCCCGCCTGCTCCTGTCCCTGTCGCGCCGGTCGTCTACGCTGGACTCGCCCGCGTCGGCCGTCGCCGGGGCGCTTGGCCTCGGCCACGGCTTCCACGCCCTGCACCGGCGCCTGGACGCCCTGTTCGCCCCGCCTTTTCGCAGCTGGGCCGTCGCGGCGCCGCGCCTCGCCCCGGCCGTAGGCCTCGCGCTCGTACTGGCGTGCCTTTCGCTGTCGCAGCGGCAGGAAGCGGGCATGGCGGTGGCGGCGCCCACGCCCATTTCCGGCGTCGCGGTCGCGGTCGACGTAACAGAGTCAGTCGGTGTTTCCCGGGTCCCGGTTTCGCCGGTCTCTGCCGCGGCGGTGGCAGCGGTGGGCGCCCCGGTTTCCCCCGCCATCGCCCGGACCCGCGACGTCCCGGAGCGCACGGCCCGTTACGCAGCCCCGGCGCGCGCCTTCACGCCGGGCAAGAACGGCCGGTCGGCCCCGGTGGCAGCCGGCACCGGCGGGCCGTAGCCACGCGCCCGCGCCGGTAGTCTCCTTCTCACGCTCACCCTCGTCACCCGTTCGCGACATCGCCCGAAGAAGGTACCGCATGAACACCGCTCGCACCGTCCGCACCACGGTCGGCATCGCCGCCGGGATCACCCTGTTTGTGGGGCTCTGCGCCCACGGCGTGCGCGCCTACACCCCGCCTGCCGACCCGACCGGTGGGGGGGACTTCGCCTGCCAGGTCGTTACCGAGACCACCGCACAGGTCAGCCCCCCTCGCGTTTCCAGTCAGGAGGAGTTCGACCGCATCATATTGGCCCGCGAACGCGCCATCGTGGCGCGGCTGGGCCTCACGCCCGCGCAGAAGAAGCAGTACGACGCTCTGCGGGTCCAGCAGGACGAGAAGACCCGCGCCTTCCGCAACCGCCGCCCGCATCGCCCCGAGGAGGGGATGGAGCTGAACCTCTGGTGGCGCTCCCGCATCCAGCAGGTGTTCACCTCCGAGCAGTACGCTGAGTATCTGCGTCTGTGGGGAGCAGGCTCCGGCGCCGCGGCGCCGAAAAAGGTATCTGCATCTGCGTCTGCCGGGCGCACTCGCTGCAAGCGATGACAGTGCTCGGGCGTGGAGTTGGCCTGGCTATAAAGGAATCCCAGCCAGGCGGAAGGCGAGTGTGGTATTTGCTGCGGAGGGGCTCGCTAGTCCCGACTGGCGAGCCCCTCCTGTACAAAAGCGGGGAAAGATGCGGTTTATGCAGAACAGTCCGTAGACGACCGTACGTTTACTCAATGAACTTGACAACGCATTCGGGTAAGTAGTCCCGGATATAGCGGATCTGGGTGATCAGGAACCAGGCGCATCCTATCATCTCCAACCCCTCCTCTATTGCTATGGCAATAGTAGAGAAGCGGCGCGGCATACCACTGGCGTTAATCTGTGCGCCGACCATCTCCATGACCAGTGCGCCCGTCACAAATAATCCACCGGCTATCAGAAAGTTCCGGCGAACGGGAGCAGGGAGATGCTTCAGAAACTTCCAGTATGCCAAAAACACGATGAACACGAGCGGGATAAAGGGCACAACCCACACCAACTGGAGAAAGCCGGGGAGAGTTCCCGTGATATCTCGTGTGAAATCCATGATCAACTCATGTAAACTCGCGCCTTCATCCATAGAAAGAAACAGGAAAATGAACGCGAGTCCAGCCCACTGGCGGGCAAAAGCATCCTGAACTGATCGCTTATAGTAAGCGATCAGTGCCAAGAAAACTGCCACCGTAAGGAGTTGAACCTCGGAGAACCAGGTTGGCACGGATGCTTCGCTGTTGGCGTCGAAGCGACTCATCGCGACGTGCACCACGTAGACGGGAAACTTGTGGGCTAACAGGTGCAGCCCAACGTGCATAAAGATCAGGAACAGATTGACCGTGATGATGAAGCGTGTGATGTTTTTTGTGGAAAAAGCTAGCTGCATATAGGTAAAGTTGACTCCATGCCCTTGGTAAGAGGGGCTTGGGGAGTAATCACATCGTTAGGAGCTACTAAGTTTGTAGGTCGGAGATCACAGAGTACACCCGCAGAAATCTGGTTGAGTATACCCCGCTTTTTGAAGCCTATCCAAAGTTGCAGAATACAGGCTCAGGCCAAGTCTCAAGCAATGTCACACTGCGCGATGCGCGCCAGCGGGATTCGTCCCGAACCCGTAAAGTTCGGTGTGGGAGGCGTGCCACCACTAATCGGGATGAACTACTTAACAGGGGGCGGGTGGCTCCCTGTCTGGCTTCCCGCGCGCAGTTTAACACGGGGGCCCGCGCAGCGACAAAGGTAGAATTACCAGGTAGGAGATTGCCAGGACACCGCTCCTATTCCCACTTTTTCTGTGCTCCTGTAGGAGAGTAATATCGATGGGGAAGGTGTATAAAATGGCTGACTCTGCCCCGATGCGGCTGACGCAATGGCGTTGGGCAGATGCCTGCTGGCGACCGTCGAAGCAATACTGACCTTCCGCAACCGCGCTCACGGCCTGCTGCTCTCGGAGTTGGGAGCGTTTCTCCTCTCGCCTTCTCGCGCTCCCGCCGGGACCAAGCGCCTCTCCAACCTGCTGCGCTCTGACAAGTGGAGCGCTGCCCTTGTGTGTGACTGGCTCTGGCAGCAAGCCGACCGTCGGCTTTCGCACCTGGAGTCCGAAGGCAAGCCCGCCCTGCTGCTGTGGGACGAGAGCGTGCTGGAGAAGCCCGAAAGCCGGCAAGTCGAGCGGGCGAACCTGTGTCCTGTGCGCTCGTCCAAGGCCCAGCGCCTTGCGCGCTCGCGGCCCGGTCCGCCGGGCAAACCGACCTTCGTCAATGGTCTGCACTGGGTCAGCCTGCTGCTCCTCGGCCCGTCCGGCCCGCCCACGGTGGCCGCCATGCGCTGGTTCTCTACCCGAGGTAACCTGCAAACGGATCTGCGGGCGGTACAGGCGACCCTTCTGAGGCGTTGCGCCTTCTGCTGGGGACGGCGGGTGTTGCACGTCTTCGACCGCGGCTACGCGGGCGGGCTATGGCTGTCTGCCTGCCTGCACGAGTCGGTGCGCTTGGTGGTGCGCTGGCCCAAGCGCCTCAAGCTGCTCACGGGCGAAGGGCAGGAAGTACCCGCCTGGCAGGTGCTGCGCGGGCAGAGGAGTTGGGGCGAGCGCATCGTCTGGGACGCGGCCAGCGGCAGGTTCCGCAGACTCGGTCTGCTGGCCGCCCTGGTCAGTCATCCCGAGATGCCCGAGCATCCGCTCTGGCTGGTCTGTGCAAGACCCGGTGATGGCAAGGAACCCTGGCTGCTTTTGACCACCGAACCGGTCCGTGACGTAGACGCGGCTCTCGCGCTCGTGCTGGCCTACGCGCGCCGATGGCAGGTGGAGATGTGCTTCCGCTACAACAAGAGCGAACTTGCGATGGAGTCGCCGAGGCTGTGGAGTTGGCAGCGACGCGAGAAGCTGCTCCTCATCGTCACGCTCGCCTACGCCTACCTGCTCTCGCTGCTGGCGGCAGAACTGGTGACGCTGCGCAGTTGGCTGCTACGCCAGTTCTGCCACCGGACGGGAAAGCGGGGCCGCCAGACAGCAGCCCCGCTCTACCGACTCCGAAGTGCCCTAAGCCGACTCTGGAGGGACTATCCCGCTGGTCGAGACGCTCCCCATTGCCCGGAGGCCGGGCAATGGCTGCAAAGTTCGGGATGAGTCATGGTTTCGCTCGGTCGGGGGACGGTCAGGCGATCAGCCCTGGCGCACGGCGGTAGCGACGGCGGTGGAAGGCGCGCGGCGACACCGGGCGAGGGGCAGGCCGAGTAGGGCGATGCCCAGAGCGGCGAGCCAGAGGGACGACGCTTCGGGCACGGCCGTTACGGCGTTCAGGCGGACGTTGTCCAGGCCCATGCCGGCCTGCTGCGCGGCGAGGCCCTGGATACGCACCCCGATCTGGTCCGAGGTCGCCACCGCGTCCAGGGAGAGGGTGGTCCACGTCCCGCCCACGTTGTCGGTGAAGGAGCCCGAGGCGAGGATCAGGTTGGAGGTGGGGTCAAAAAGCGCGTAGCCGATGGTTCCGCCGATCGAGTTGGTGGCCCATGCGGTGGCGTCCAGCTGCAGGCGGTAAGTAGCACCCGCGATGACGGAGCCGACCACCTGCTCCACGCCGCCCAGCGCGCCGAGCTGGTTCAGATCCAGGAACTGGACGCCGTCCGAGGCGTCCACCAGCACCGGGAGCGTGGGCTGCTCGTAGTTGTTGTGGAGCAGGTCCACGCCGTCGCCGATCTGCGTCCACCCGGGCGTGGAGTCGGGGCTCCGCAGGTAGAACGGCGGGGCGCTGGCGTCCACAGCCTCGAAGCTGCCGTTGAGGAGCGTCTGGGCGTGCGCTGCTCCTGGCGCAGCGGCGGCGGCAGCAAATGCGAAAATGGCGGCGGCAAGAGTCAGGCGGCGACTGGGCAAGCGGCGGGGCATGGGGAATCCTCCTCGGATGGCGGGCGGCAACGGTGCCTGGCCGCCTGCGCGAAGTTTAACACGGGTGCTCGTGCCGCTACAAAGGTAGAAATGCCGGTAGACGGTTTGCCAGTAGATGAATTGCCAGGGGGCACGCCGCGCGTGCTAAGATGGGGGCATGAGGACGGAAGTGGGCGACGACGCGCGGCCGGGTGACCTGCTGCGGTTGGAGACACATCTGCCGGAGCAGGGCCTGGAGGCGGGGTGGTATGTGCTGGTGCGCCGGAACGGGGACCGGGCGGTATTGCGCGCCCGGCCGGGCGAGGACGAGGAGGAAGAGACCGGCGTGTGCTACGCAGGCGGATTCGAGAACCGCACGGTAGAGGTGCCGGCCGCGGTACTCCAGCAGATGCGCCGGGCGGCGTTCGAGAGTAGCGGCGGTTGATCCGACAGAACGGCCCGGGTGCGCGGAGAGCACCCGGGCCGTTCGTGCTGTCGTGAGGTGAGCTAACGCTTGATCTGAACGTTCTCGTAGTCGTCCGGGTTCAGGCCCCAGTTCTTGCGCAGGTCTTCCAGTTCCTGGGTGGCGTCCGTGCCGATGTAGGTGTTCTCAGTCTTGTGGCGGAAGTAGCGGCCCTGGCCCGACTGGACCTGAGACTCCACACCGGAGGAGTTGACCACCGTCTCCTCGCCCTTGATGTAGTTTAGGAACTGCTGGTGCGAGTGGTCGCTCGCCGCGTCCCGCGCCTTCCAGGCAGCATTCCGGGCGTCGGCGGCCGCGTGGAGGGAGTCCATGCGCGCCTGATGGCGGGCGGAACTCTCGCGTATCCATGCCATGTTTGCCTCGTGGCGGCGGGTCATCCGTTCGGTGTTGCGCTGGATCATCGCCATGGTCTCCTCATGGCGCGCCTGGCTCGCCGCCCGCTGGCGCTCCTGCCACTGCGGGTTCATACGGAACGAACTCGCGACGCGCAGCAGAAGGTCGCCGTACCGGGTGGGATCGCCCCCGGTGGAGACGCCGTTGATGTCCGCCACCCAGATCTGCCCAAACTGGATCGTTGATCCATTCACCAGGGAGCGGATGCGCTTGCCGTTATCCTGGTAGTCGAAGGCGATCACGACGCTGTCTACCTGGGCGTCCATGCCCTGGCGCTGCGCGGACTCGCGGACCATCTTTTCTACCTTCGGGTTCGGCGCGATACCGACGATGCGGAACTCCGGCAACTTGCCGAACTTCTTTTTCAGGTATTCAGAGAAGTACTCTTTCGCGGGCTTGTAGGGCGAGATCTTGAGCATCGGGTTCGCGTTCGCGAGGAGCGAGTTCTCATTGAACTGCGGCGACGGCAGAGCGTAGGCCGGCATCTGCGGGTCGCCCAGGAACAGGAACGCTTCCCCGCCTGGAGCGGTCAGGGTGACGGTCGGCTTCTTCTGATCGTAGACCTGCACCAACCCCAGAGTCGGCTTCCATCCCTGGGGCACCTGCACCGTGTAGGCATTCTCGGTCGGCTCGTCCATCGAAACCATGTCGGCGGCGTCGCCGTTCGCCGCGCTGTTGTCGGTCGTGAGCGGGTCCGCGCTGTCCGTCGTCCTGCCCAACTCTCCGGCGCTCCGGGACTGGCGAGGCGTGGTATCGTCGAGATCCTCGTCTCCGTCGTCGCAGCCTGTGGCGCCGAGCAGGGCGCACCCGACCGCTGCTGCCACGAGCAGGGTCCGCACGTTCCGCAGATTCCGGGGGAGGGAAGGGAAGGGAGTCATGGTATCCGCTCGCTTTCCGCACTTGTGTGCTGCCGTCTGGCACGAGTATAACGGTCTTACGGCTCCACTGTACCAACGCCCCGTTAAAAAAGCGTTAGCCCCAGGACCCGGCTAATAAAAACGGACAACATGAATAATAGCCATCTGCTTGGCCTTCTTACCTTTGGTGCCTTCGCCCTGTTCGCTCTGCTGACATGGACAGTCGCGGTACGTCACCCGGAAGTCACCCGTGATCCGGCTCTGCGCCGACGGACCCGTGTCACGGCAGTCTGCCTCCTGCTCGGCGGGGCGGTATTTGCCCTCTATGCCTTCCTGGTAGACAGCGGCCTACGCGCGACCACGTTGCATGAGGAGATGGTGGACGGGGGGCCGGGAGAGCGGACGGTGCCCTTTTCGGTGGAACACCCGGGGGTGGCGCACGAACTGTTCCTGAGTCCGACCTCAGACCCCCTCCGGCCTCCCGCGGAAGATGCTCAGGTAGTGTTCTCGCTACGCGGGCCGGCAGGGGAGGTAGTGTTGCCAGAGCAGACCGGACGCTTTGGGGTGCGCGCCGGAACCCGCGGACAGCGCGCGGACTGGCAGGGCCGGACGTACCCCTTTACACCATCCGCTGCCGGGCCGCACGAGGTGCGGGTGCGGACTCTGACGGCGGGCGTTCCACGCGTACACGTGCGGGTGGTCGACCCCCTGAAGCGCGACGGCCAGCGGATGCCGGGGTACTGAGTGCACGGATGTAGCGGGCGAGGAAGACGCACGGGAAAAGCAGAACGTACTCCCAAAGGGCGCACAGCCGCGGTCACCAGAGACGGCGGCGAATGAGGGTGCGCCGGGGAGGCAATGATGCATCCGAGACTGACCGGGTCCGAGGGGGGCACCCCGACCGACGACCCCGGAGACCGTCTGGTGATAAGCTCCTGCTCGCTGCCGCGCGACTCTCTGCCTGCGGTGCTGCGGGCGTTCGCTGAGGTGGGCTATCGTCGCTTCGAACTCTTCACCGACTGGGCCGCCTCGTGCGTGGACCCGGCGGCCGATGACCCCGACGCCCTGCGCGCTCTGGGCGATGCCTGCGGCGGCATGACCTTCGCTGCCCTGCACCTGCCGCGCGTCCTTCCCGGTGACCGCTTTGCGGAGACCCTGAACACCGCCATCCGTGCCGTGCGCTTCGCGGCCGCGGTGGGCGCGGAGATCGTGCTGCTCAAGGCGGCCGACATTCCCACCTATGTCCGCGCTGCTGGACCTGTGCTGGACGTTGCCGCCCCGCTTGGTGTGACGGTAGTCGTACAGAACCACGCGGGCACCGCTCTGGAGCGGCCGGAGGATGTCCGGGCGGTGCTGGAGGGCGCGGGCGATGCACGGCTGCGCCCTCTGCTGGAGGTGGGGCACTACCACAGTGCAGGCGTCGGCTGGCGCGCGGCCGTGGATGCCCTGGGAGACGCCATCGCCTACGTTCACATTAAAGATCAGGTAGGGAGGCAGTCGGTCGCGTTCGGTGCCGGCGAGATCGACCTGCCGGGCCTGTTCGTACACCTGGAGCGCGACCGGGGCTACCGGGGGATGTACTGTATCGAAATGGAGGTGGCCGATCCGGAGAACACGGTCCGCTACTGCCGCGACGCGCGGGAGTATGTGCTGCGGAACCTGATTTCTCCGGATACCGGCGAGAAGAAAGGGGCGACTTTGTGAACGCAACGGGAGATCGCGACCCGCGCGTGTGCGTGGTCGGTGCGGGGGGGCACGCCACGCGCTGCCTGTATCCCTACCTCGGTAAGGCGGGGGCGCATCTGGTGGGTGTGTGCGACCTGGACCGCACGCGCGCGGAGCGCAACGCCCGCCGGTTCGGCGGCGCTCCCTACACGGAGCTCGACACCATGCTCGATGCCGAAGCGCCGGACGCCGTGATGGTGTGCATCGGGCCGGAGGCGCATGCCGCTCTGGCGTCCCGCATCCTGGCCCGTGGCCTACCCGTCTACACCGAAAAGCCGCCTGCCGCCTCCGCCACGGAGGCCCTTGCGGTCGCTCGCCTCGCGGCAGAGCGCGGCCTGCTGTGCGTCACTGCGTTTAAGAAGCGCTACAGCACGGCCTACACGCGCGCCCGGCAGTGGCTCGACTCGCTGCCGACGGGGGAGGGGCTACGCGCCTTCTCTGCCGACTACTGCTCCGCGCCCTACGCGAACGACACCCCGCGCACCTCGTTCCTGCTGGACTTTTGCATCCACCTGATTGACCTGACGCAGTATCTGGCGGGGGACGCCGAAGCGATCTCCTGCTTCACCCGCGACGGACACGACTACGCGGTGAGCCTGCGTTTCGCTTCGGGCGCGGTGGGGACGCTGACGCTCTCGGACGGCCGGTCGTTCTCCGTGCCGACCGAGGAGGTAGAGCTGACCGCGGGCGGGGGGCGCTGGATGAGCATCCGGAACTCTAGCTCCTGGCGTCTGGCTGAGGGAGGGAAGGCGGCGGAGTGGCGGGAGCCGCCAACGTTCACCTCGCAGGGCGACAGCGGCAATGAGACCGGCCATTTTGCCGAAATCGCGGACTTCGTCGCCGCCCTGCGCGAAGGCCGCGCCACGTCCCGCTCCTCTATCTATGAGGGCTACAAGAGCATGGCGCTCTACGAGGCCATCGACCGGGCCGCTCGCACCGGCCAGACCGTCCCGGTAACCTACGAGTCACTTTAGGGGGCCGCGGGTTCCGCTTCTGCGGCGCCCAGCCAGCCAATCATCTGGCGCAGCGCTTCATACGCCTCCAATCGGGCGGCGTCGGTGCCTGCGGCCTCCGCCGCATCGACATGCCCGCGCATCTGCTGGAAAACGATGGGCGTCATCGCCAGCACAGCCTCCGCTCCGGAGGCGGTCCACTTCACCAGGATGTAGCGCACCAGGCTCTCCAACGGGATGCCCGTCTCTCGGCTCAGTACCTCCAGGGTGGGCAGCGGGTCGGCGCAGGTATAGGCGGCCACTTCCGCTTTGAAATTGGCGTGCGGGTCGTCCTTTTCCCAGCGGTCACGGTAGGGCGTGAGGTGTAGGGGCGTACGCGCATCGGGCAGGGTGGGGGGCACGGCAGAGGGCTCCTGAAAAAAACAAAAGCGACGCTGCCCCGGAAGCAGTGTCGCTCTTAGTCGAGTCTTCTCGCCCGCCTCGCGGGTCTGTCAACTCGACTATGCCTATATAGTACCATATCCATGGGGCATTTCGCCAGTNTAAGAGCTGNCTGCATAGATGCCGGATAATCGGATGTACNCGCCTGTGAGTGCCTCAGGTAGGGCAGTAGAAGCCTGATTATGTGGATGTGTCGGGTTGATTGNTGGGTTGGATGTCTCACAATAGGCTCAAAAAACGGCGAGTAAATANATTGCTGTAATTATTTCCGGGGCGGGTGGCGGCGGCTTCGGAGGTGTGATACATTGTTCTGTGCGTTCGCGAGGCGCGGCCTTCCGCCCCGCGGGCACTGAGCGAGCCAACAGTTTCAGACGCGTCCGTTTTCGGTTCACCCCGTTTCTGGCCTCCTGTTCTCCTGTTTGTCCCCGTGCCGCACGAATACTGCATGCGCGTCATGCGAAGGCCATATCAGGAGAAGCGCAATGCGCATCTACGTTGGGGGTCTTCCCTACTCTACCGACACCGAGGGGCTTCGCTCCCTCTTTGCTGAGGCCGGCAACGTCACCGACGCTCACGTGGTCGAGGACAAGTACAGCGGCCAGAGCCGTGGCTTCGGCTTCGTTGAGATGCCGGACGCCGAGGAGGCCAAGGCGGCCATCGCCCGCTTCGACGGCTACAGCCTGGGCGGCCGCTCCCTTACCGTGAACGAGGCCAAGCCCCGTGAGGATTCCCGCGGTGGCGGCGGCTACGGCGGCGGTGGCCGCAGTGGCGGTGGTGGCGGCGGTCGCGGCCGCTGGTAATCACCCGCGGCTGAGGATCTATCCTCCCCAATAAAAACCATCGCCCCGGGACCTGTACAGGTCCCGGGGCGATGGTTTTTTTGCCGTTGCCCTCTCCCCAAAAACAAAAAAGCGACGCTGCCCCGGAAGCAGAGTCGCTGTCAGTCTCGATGTCTCGCCCGCCTCGCGGGTCCGTCAACTCGACTATGCACTCATAATATCATGGACAAATGCCCTTTCGCCACTCGTAACCTGAGGTGGCGAAAGGGCATTTGTCCGTAAAAACGCGCTGCAGATACCTTATGAGTGCCCTGATAGGCAGACCCTAAGCGGCAATGGCTGCGCAGAGCGACGTGTCGGTGTCTCTAAATTGTGTCGCTATCGAAGTGGTTAAGGCTTCTTGGCCGCCTCGTAGCGGGCGATGTTCTTCTTGATGAGTGTCAGTACCTGCGCCGAGGGCGTCGGAGCGCTCTCGGCGTCCGCCAGGGCACCGCGCGCCAGCGTCAGCGCTCCCGCCGTATCGCCGCTGTGGAACAGTGCGTCCGCCTTGATGGCCCGGTACATAAACTCCTTTGGCCACCGCCGGATCGCCTCGTCCAGGATCTCGATACCGAAGCGCCGGGCCTCCGGCGACAGGTCTACCTGCGTCGCCGCGATCGACCCGATCATCTGGTAGGCGCCCGGTGCGTGGTCGGACTCCTTCAGGATGTCGTGCGTCACCTTCCGCCCCTTTGGCAGGTCCGAATGGTACAGCGCTATCAGGTACGGATAGGCCAGCGACGGCAGCAGGTCCGGTTTCTTCGCCAGGGCGGCCTCCACATGCTTTACCACCGCAGGGTGGTTCTTCGCCGCCACCGCCTCGTCGATCGGGCGCAGCACCCCGACGCTCAGCTCGCGCTTCTCCCGCTCCGCTGCCACGTTGTGCTTGCCGTCCAGCAGGGCGTTCAGCACCGCCTCCATCCGGGCTGGGTGCCCGATCCAGGCGATCTTGCCGTCGCGCCCCACCAGGAACGCGCAGGGGATGCCCTTCTCACCGGCGGGCTCCATCCAGGCGTCCGCGATGGCGTTGTCGGCACCGTCCGCCGCCACCACGTAGTCCATCTTCGGGCCCTGCTGCTTCACAAAGTCGGCTACCCGGGTCAGCGCGTCGGTGCCGTCGTCCTTGGCCTCTTCCCAGATGCTCGCGCCGATCACGGTCACGCCGCGTTCGGCGTACTTTTTCGCCATCTCGGTCAGGTGAGGGATGTTCTCCTTGCACGGCCCGCACCACGTTGCCCAGAACTCCACAACGTAGACCTGCCCCGGCGCGAAGGCCGTTACGGGTGTGCCTTTGATCCATTTAGCGGGCTTCAGGGCGGGCGCGGGGTCTCCTACAGTCAGGTACGTGCGGGCAGGGGCAGCGGCGGCCGGCGCGGGCTTCGCCGCCGGGGCCTGCGCCCGGGCGGGTGCAACAAGCGGCAGCAGGCAGACAGTCGTAACAAGTGCGGCAGGCGAAAGGTACTTCATGCCTTTCGTTATAGCGCCTCCGACCCCGAAACGCTACGGGTTCCGCGGGGGCACCCACCTTCGCAGTGGCCGCCAGCGGCCTTCAGGACCCGTAGAGGCATGGCGGCTACCCGGAGTGGCGACTCAAAATGTGGGCAGGAACCGTCCTGGCCCCCCGCGAACCTGACGGCAGCACCTCCGCGTATGGATACCTTCGACGCACGCCTGCGCCTGCGCGCCTTTGACTGGCTCCGCGAGCAGACCGATCTGCTGGGCGACGTGCTGCCCCGGCAGCGGCTACAGGAGGGGTTTGTGTTCGAGGGCGAGCGGGTGCCCCTGGTCGCGCCGCAGGGCATCTTCACCCCACGGCGTCTCCAAGTCCCGCTCACGATCACGACGTCGCCCAACAGTCCTTACGACGACACAATCACCGAGAACGGGCTTCTATACCGTTACCGTGGGACCGACCCGCGCCACCGCGACAATACCGGACTGCGACGGGCGATGGAGGAGGGGACGCCACTTGTTTACCTCCACGGGCTTGCGGTCGGGCGCTACCTCGCGGTGTGGCCCGTTTACATCGTGGGCGACGATCCCGCCACGCTTACCTTCCGGGTGCAGGCGGACGACCCGGCTACGGTTGCAGCGTCGCCCTCAACGGATCGGGTGGCCGAGGGAGAGCAGCCAGCGTACGCAGCGGCGGTAGATGCGCCCGGTGCTGCTGCCCTCCCGGTGGAGGCGGAAGCCCGCCGTGGCTATGTTACCGCTCTGGTGCGGCGGCGCCTCCACCAGGGCACTTTCCGCGAGTGGGTGCTCAAGGCATATCGGGAGCGGTGCGCGGTATGCCGCCTGCGACATAACCCGCTCCTCGACGCCGCCCACATCATCCCCGACCGCGATCCCCGGGGGCGGCCTGCCATCACCAATGGCCTCGCGCTCTGCAAACTCCACCACGCCGCCTATGACGCCGCGCTGCTCGGCATCACGCCCGACTACGCGGTGCAAATCCGCCCCGACATTCTGCGCGAGAGCGACGGCCCGTTGCTCCTCCATGGCCTGCAGGAGCTCCATGGGCAGCGTATTCTCCTCCCCCGGGAGACTGCCCTGCATCCGGACCGGGACGCCCTTGACGTCCGTTACCAGCGCTTCCGCGAGGGCCGCGGCTAATTCCTCCTGGGCGGCACGGGTCTTGCCGAAAATGGAGCCGGAAGGAGACGCGCGTACCGATGATTGTCATGGAGCGAGAGACCCCGGCGGGGCGGGAGGACGTGTTCACGAAGGCAGGACGAGAGGCCGAGGAGCAGATGGCCCACTACCTTCGCCGGGCGTACGGGGAGAGTAAGAGTGTGTTCGTACTGCACGGCCTGCGCCTGGAGCGCGGGGAAGACGCCGCGCAGATCGACCACCTGATTATCCACCGCGCGGGTCTGGTGATCGTGGAGAGCAAGAGCGTCCACGGGCGGGTGCGAGTCAACGAGCATGGGGAGTGGGTGCGGGTCTATGGCTCGCGACAGCAGGGAATGCCCTCGCCCATCGAGCAGGCGAAGCGGCAGGCCCGTTTTCTGATCCAATACCTCAACGACCACGCGCCGCAACTTACCGGCAAGATGCTCGGACTGGTACAGGCGTACTTCGGCGCGGTGAGCTACGACATAATTGTCGCGATCTCCGACACAGGCATCATCGACCGTCCGAACCCCAAGAAACTGCCGCTCCCCGAGGTGTGCAAGGCCGATCAGGCGGTGGCGAAGGTAGAAGAAGCCCTCGCCCGGCAGCGCCGCGAGGCGGGCTTGCTGACGGGCCTGATTTCGCCTGGCCTTCACCGCGGACGCGGGCTGACGCGCGGCGAACTGGAGAACATCCTGGCGTTCCTGCCCGCACACCACCGTCCGCTCCGCGCGCCAGAGACTCCTGCGGAAGAGGTGGTGCCGGTGTCGTCGCCTGGGGAAGGAACGGCGGCGAGCGAACCGGCATCGGCCGAGCCGGCGTCAGCCGAACCGACCACGTCGGGGGGACCAACCGCGTCGGATGTCTGCGCGGTGTGTGGACGCCCGCTCACCGAGAAGGTGGCGGCGTACTGCCGTGACAATGCCGAGCGGTTCGGCGGAAGCCTCTTGTGCTTCGAGCACCAGCGTAGCGGCAGGCGCCGCCGCGTGGCAGCGGCAGGCAACTCTCCCGCGGCGCGGTAGCCTGTTGGTGAAACGACTCCGGCTCCCGGGGGCGTGAGGCTACGCCGCGCCGGGTATATCCGAAGCAGACGCGCACGAGTGCGCGACGCCACAGCAAGAGGGAGGGGAGTCACAGTGACGATAGAGAAGATCGCGGAGCGGGTCAACCGGCCCGTGAACGACGAGGTAGAAGACGACGACACGGCGGATGTGTCCGCGGGACGCGGCGGGGCGCTGGACCCGCCACCACCGGAGGCGATACCGAGCGAGGACCCGATCGAGGCGGAGATCGACCGCGACATCGACGGAACCTTCCCGGCAAGCGACCCGCCCGGCTGGAGCCTGGGCGCGGAGGCGGAGTCGGCCTACGAGCGTCTTCAGCGGAAAGAGGCCGCGGCCAGTTCCGCTAGGGGCTGAGAACCGGCACCCGCGGCAGGGGCGGGGTGGCCTCCTGCCCGGCGCCGGAACGAAGCAGAGCAGTGATATCCCGGCGGGGCGGCGCGGCAAACAGGCGCCGGTATTCCCGGCTGAACTGCGACGCGCTCTCGTAGCCTACCTGAAACGCAGCATTCGCGGCGTCCAGTCCTTCGTCCAGCATCAGGCGGCGGGCCTCCTGCAGGCGCAGCCGCTTCTGAAACTGCACCGGGGTCAGGGCGGTGACGGCTTTAAAGTGATGGTGCAGGCCCGATGGGCTCATGTGCGCCTCCCGGGCCAGGTCCGCGACCCGCACCGGCTCGGCATAGTGCTCCTTAAGCCAGGCAATGGCCCGCGCCACCCGTTGCACGGCGCTGTTCTCCCCCGCGATGCGCCGCAGCCGCGCGCCCTGCGCCCCCGTAAGCAGGCGGTAGATGATCTCGCGGGTCATCAGGGGGGCAAGCGCCGCCCGGGCCGCAGCGCCGCCATTCCCCCTCTCCCCAAGCAGACGAACGAGTCGTACCACAGCGTCCAGCAGTTCCAGGTCCAGGCGTCCCACCGCCATGCCGCGCTGATCCTTCAGAGGGCCACACGCCTCCGGATACTCGACGTCGGGTAACTCTGCCGCCGCCGCGGTGATGGCGGCCGGGTCCAGGTCGAGCCGCAGGGCGAGGTGCGGTGCGTGGGGCGTGGCGCGCGTAATCTGGCCGATCACCGGGAGGTCCACCGAGCCCAGGAGGTAGTGCCCGGGATCGTAGGTGAACGCCTCTGCGCCCAGCAGTACGCGCTTGGCGCCGCGGGCGATCAGGCAGACGCAGGGGGCGTACACGCCGAACGTCGCCGGGCCCGGCGTGGATGCGTGGTAGAGGTACAGCGCGGCCGGCTGGTCGGCATCGATCGGGAGCGGATAGACTCCGTCCCGTCCCCTCGTGTAGCGCTCGATCAGGGCGCATAGCTCGGCGCGTCGGTCTTCGAGCCGGGCGCTCACTTCCGCATCTTCTGGCATTTCATTGCTTCTCTGCAGGATCAGGCAAGAATAAGGCAGGATCATTCTACCTCCGTATAATCATCGGGCGCTATACTTGTCCCGTCGATGCGCCCGACCCGGAATAATCCGGTACGGCGTGCGAGAACGCATACGGAGGATCTGACAATGTTTACGAGGGCAGAAGTCACGGGCGGGGTCGCGGGCAAGGTGGCGGTGGTGACCGGGGCGAGCAGCGGCATTGGGGAGGCGACGGCGCGGATGCTGGCGGCGCAGGGTGCCCGGGTGGTTCTGGGAGCGCGTCGGGCCGAGCGGCTGGAGACGCTGGCCGAGGAGATCCGGGCGGCAGGCGGTGAGGCAGTGTGGCGGGCGACCGACGTGACGAACCGGGCCGATCTGGAGGCGCTGGTGAGCCTGGCGCGGGATACGTGGGGGCGGGTGGACGTGCTTGTGAACAACGCGGGCGTGATGCCGCTGTCGCCTCTGGAGCGGCTCAAGGTGGACGAGTGGGACCAGATGGTGGACGTGAACATCAAGGGGGTGCTCTACGGCATCGCGGCGGCGTTGCCGCCGATGAAGGCGCAGGGGGCCGGGCACGTGATCAATGTCGCCTCCACGGGCGGGCATGAGGTGGTGGCGACGGGTGCGGTGTACTGCGCCACAAAGTTCGCGGTGCGGGCGATCTCGGAGGGGCTGCGCCTGGAGTCCTCAGGGGATATCCGCGTGACCGTAATCACGCCCGGGGTGACCGCGTCGGAACTGGCGGAGGGCATAACGGACGAGGGGACCCGCGAAATGATCGGTGAGGTGAGGGCGATGGCAATCCCGGCCGACTCTATCGCGCGGGCGGTCTGCTTCGCGGTATCCCAGCCCGCACAGGTGGATATGAGCGAGATGGTGGTACGTCCGGCGGCCAGCACCCTGTACTGGGGCTAATCCCGCAGCGAGAGCGAAAAATAAGTGCGGACCCGCTCGGCCTCTCCTGCAAAATACCGGCTTGCGCTTGCTATACTGTCGTGGTGCGGCGGTGAGGCCCGCTGCACCACGGCGGAAAGTCGCGAACAGGCGCTGGGAGGGGCTGTGGACGTGCGGGAGCCGTGCCGGGATGTGGACGGAACCGAAATCGAGGGAGCGACGCGCGAACTGCGCGGGCGGTACGGGCTGCTCCTGTACCGGATGGAGGGCAATGCGCGCGACACGGAGCGGCTGCCCTTCGCGCTGGCGCGGGCGGTGGCGCGCGATGTAGAAGCGTTTCGTCCCCGCCACGTGGCCTTCGATATGACGGATGTGACCGACTTCCACGGAAGTCCGGTCGGATTCCTGGCACGGCCCTGCGCGTCGGTGCGCGCGCAGGGCGGCACGGTTTCGGTGGTCCTCGGGCCGGACCACGCCCCGTGGGTGCGGCGGGTGCTGGAGATCTGCTGTGTTTTCCGGGGCGGCCTGGCCACGGGGCCGTTCCCCAGCGTCGAGGCGCTGGAGTCCGCCCTGGCTCCCACCACGCCGGAGCGGGAGGTCATGGCAGCAGGGAAGCGCGGAGGGCCGTGACTCTGTGGGGCTAGCCCATCTCTTTCACGGACTCGGCCAGCGCGCGGTCGAGCAGGGCATCCACGTACGGCCCCGCCGGGGTGTTCCCGTTGCTTACCGCCACGAACCGGTAGCCGGCATTGTAGCCGATCACACCGCCGCAGTGGTTGGTCATCCCGCCGTGGGCGAGCAGCGGGCGCGCTTCGCCGCGGTGGTTGTACACGTAGAACCCCTTGCTGTAGAAGCGCGTCTCCCGCGGGTCGAAGTCCGGGCGTTTGCGCCAGGCGTCCGGCGCGGTCGCGATCTCGTGCAGGGACGCCGCCGCAAGGGTGGGGCGCGCTCCACTCAGATTCGCCAGCACCTTCCCGAGCGCGAGCGCGGAGCAGGCGATACCTCCCGCGCCGTCTGACGCTTCGGTAGCGTAGCCTCGATACGCTTCGCCCCACATCTGGCCGCGCGCCCGCTCCTCGGGGCGGTATGAGACGTACCGCTCGGCGCTGGTCTGGTAGTAGGCCGCCTCATTCGCCCCGCGGGCCGGGCTGTCCGGCGCGTCCTGGTTGCGGGAGACGAACACTTCGTTCGCGGGAACATCGAAGCGCGGGGCCAAGACCCGGGCAAGGAAGTCTCCGAACGGCATCCCGCCGCGCGCCTCGACTACCCGGGCCAGCAGCACGTAGTTGGCATTGGCATAGCGGAACGACGCGCCCGGTTCGTCCTCCAGATCGAAGTTCCCGAGGGCGTCCGCGGCCACATCCGCTGCGGTGGCGACCCGATTCAGCCGGTGGGCGGCGCCCACATCGCGGTTCGGGCGCCACGCGGTGTAGGTTGCGCCGCGCGGCAGACCGGAGGTGTGGTCCATCAGGTGCCGCACGGTGATGCGGGCAACGCGCTCGTCCGCCCCGCGCCGCCGTCCCGTCGGCTTTGGCATGATGCCGACCTCCTTCAGTAGGGGCAGGATCGGCTCGTCCAGGCGCAGCTTTCCGGCGTCGCACAGCAGCAGAGCGCACAGGGCAGTGACCGGCTTGGCGAGGCTGCCGCAGCGGGTGGCCGTGGTCGGCAGGAACGGCCGCTCCTTTTCGCGGTCGGCGTAGCCGTAGCCCCGGGCAAAGAGCACACGCCCCGCTCGAAGGACGCACACCCCGCAGCCCACAATCCCGTGGCGACGCATCGCCTCCGTCACCGCTGTGTCCACCGCGCGCGGGGCGTCCGCCCCGGCGGTGGGTATCGGTCTGTCGCCCCAGTCGTGCGGCGTTGTCACGCCATCGGGGGGCGGCGCGGCGAGATCGTGGGAGACTGGTCCGCGTTTCTGCATGAAAGTGACGTTCGCCGCTCCTGCCTGCTTCCCCTGCCACTCGCTCTGGGCGCTCCCCGAGCGCCTTTTGGGGCTATTTCGCCCGTTGGGCAATATAGATTACAATGGGAGCGTGAATGTCTACGCAGTGCAACTCGATATCGCCTGGGAGGACAAGAAGGCGAACTTCGCCGCGGTGCGCCGCCTGCTCGCCGACTCCCGTCCGGAATCAGGCGCGCTCCTGGTCCTTCCCGAGATGTTTGCCACCGGCTTCAGCATGAGCGCCGCGGTGATTGCGGAGGACGCAGGGACCGGTGAGACGTC
>Ga0065721_10049767_pt1 | contig 27574 bp, 24 predicted proteins | sample Mesricmetagenome_FD_59108 | JGI IMG/M metagenome (GOLD analysis project Ga0065721, IMG submission 59108) | Mesophilic microbial community from rice straw/compost enrichment Sample: eDNA_1 v2 (version 2) | ecosystem: Engineered > Solid waste > Grass > Composting > Bioreactor | place: USA: Davis... | reverse complement strand
TGGCCCGCGACATCGCCGCCGCCGGCGGCACCGCCGTGGCCGTGGAATGCGACGTCGGCCGCGAGGCCGGCGTGCGCGAGGCCGCGCAGCGGGTGCGCCGGGCGCTGGGCGACTGCGGCGTGCTGGTCAACAACGCCGGGATGCTCAAGGCCGGCGCGCTGGACAGCGTGAGCGTGGAGGACTGGAACGCGGTGCTGGCCGTGAACCTCACCGGCGCGCTGCTGTGCGCCCGCGCCTTCCAGCCGCAGCTGCTGGCCGCGGGGCAGGGCAGCATCGTCAACGTCGCCTCCATCGCCGCGCTGCACCCGCAGACGCGCAGCGGCGCCTACAGCCCGAGCAAGGCCGGCGTGCTGCTGCTGTCGCGCCAGCTCGCGGCGGAGTGGGGCCCGCTGGGCCTGCGCAGCAACGCCCTCTGTCCCGGCATGATCCGCACCCCGCTGTCGGCCAAGTTCTACGAGGAGCCGGGTTTCGAGGCCAGGCGCGCCGCCGTCACCGCCAGCCGCCGCGTGGGCGAGCCCATCGACATCGCCAACGCCGCGCTGTTCCTCGCCAGCGTGCGCAGCGCCTACCTCAACGGTGCCGAGCTGGTCGTGGACGGCGGCATGGACACCATGTTGATGGACCTCGTGCCGCGCCCCGGCTTCAACGCCACCACCGCCTGATCCCGTCCCGGCGCCGCCGCGCGGGCCGGTTTCTTCCCGACTTTCGTCTATCTCCTCAACCAGGAGGGCTGCCGCATGGGCGCCACCAATCCATCCCGTACCTCGCACTGCGACCTGCTCGTCATCGGCTCCGGGGCCGGCGGCCTGTCCACCGCCGTCACGGCGAAAAAACTCGGCCTCGACGTGGTCGTGGTCGAGAAGGACACCGTCTTCGGCGGCACCACCGCCTTCTCCGGCGGCGTGCTGTGGATTCCCGGCAACCCGCACAAGGCCGCAGGCGTGCGCGACAGCCGCGAGGCCGCGCGCGAGTACCTGCGCCACGAGACCGGCGCCTTCTTCGACGCGGCGGCCGTGGACGCCTTCCTGGACCGGGGGCCGGAGATGGTCGAGTTCTTCGAGCGCGAGACGGCCGTGAAATTCGTGCCCACGCTCTACCCCGACTACCACCCCACCGTGCCGGGCGGCGTGGACGTGGGCCGCTCCATCCTGGCCGCGCCCTACGACATCCGCGGCCTGGGCGCCGACATGGCGCGGCTGCGCCCGCCGCTGCGGACCATCACCTTCATCGGGATGATGTTCAACAGCTCCAACGCCGACCTGAAGCACTTCTTCAACGCCACGAAGTCGCTGGCGTCCTTCGTCTACGTGGTGCGGCGCCTGGCCAAGCACCTGAAGGAGCTGGCGCTGTACCGGCGCGGCGTCAACGTCACCAGCGGCAACGCGCTGGCGGCGCGGCTGGCGAAAAGCGCGCTGGACCTGGGTATTCCCATCCACACCGGCACGCCGGCGCGCGAGCTGCTGCTCGAAGGCGGCCGCGTGGTGGGGGCGCGCGTGTTGGGCCCGGACGGCGAGATGGAGGTCCGCGCCCGCCGCGGCGTGGTACTGGCCAGCGGCGGTTTCTCGCATGACGTGGAGCGGATCCGGACGGCCTATGCGCACCTGCGCCGCGGCGGCGAGCATCTCTCGCCCGTGCCCCAGGGCAACACCGGCGACGGCGCACGCATGGCGGAGCAGGCGGGCGGCACGGTGCCCATCCGCTACCCGCAGCCGGCGGCGTGGATGCCGGTGTCCAAGGTGCCGCTGGGCCAGGGCCGCGTGGGCGTGTTCCCGCACCTGCTGGACCGCTACAAGCCCGGGATCATCGGCGTCACGCGCCAGGGCCAGCGCTTCTGCAACGAGTCCGAGAGCTACCACGACGTGGGCGCGGCAATGGTCGAGGCTTGCCGGAACGAGCGCGAGACCGCGATGTGGCTGGTGTGCGACCACGCCACGCTGCGCAAGTACGGCCTGGGCTACGTGAAGCCCGCGCCCATGCCCCTGGGGCGTTTCCTGCGCAACGGCTACCTGGTGAAGGGCCGCAGCCTGGCGGAGCTGGCGCAGCGCGCCGGCATCGACGCCGCGGGGCTGGAGCGCACGGTGCGCGAATACAACCAGGGCGCCGCGCGCGGCGTGGACGCGCAGTTCGGCCGCGGCAGTACTGCCTTCAACCGCTACCTGGCGGACCCGGCGCGGCAGCCCAACCCCTGCGTGGCGCCGGTGGGCGAGGGGCCGTACTACGCGCTCAAGGTGGTGATGGGCGACCTGGGCACCTTCGACGGCATCCGCACCGACGTGGCGGGCCGGGTGCTGGACGGGCAGGGCGGCGCCATCGAGGGCCTGTATGCCGTGGGCAACGACCGCGCCAGCGTCATGGGCGGCAACTACCCGGGCGCCGGCATCACGCTGGGGCCGATCATGACCTTCGGCTACCTCACGGCGCGGCACATCGCCGGCGTCGAGGCTTCGCTGGTGCAGCCGCCGGCCCCGGCGCCGCGGGACGCGAAGGAGCTGCGCCATGCCGCCTGATCTCGCGCGCTTCCCGCTCGTGGACCACCGCGTCTACACCATCGCGCTGCGGCGCATGAACGAGTTCATCGAGGTCTTCGACCGGCTGGCGATGCCGGTGCTGATGGAAACGCTGGGCCACCCCGTCGGCTTCCACGTCAGCCAGGTGGGCCCGCTGAACCAGTTCGTGCACCTGTGGGCCTACGAGAGCCTGGCCGAGTACGAGCGCCGCAGCGCGCTGCGCGACCGCCACCCGGACTTCCCGGCCTACCTGCAGGCCTCGGAGCATCTGATCGTGGCGCAGGAGAACCGGCTCATCCGCCGGGTGGAGTTGCCCAGCCTGCGCCAGCAGGGCTGAAGCGGCGACGACGAACGAAAGACATCACACCAAAGGAGACAAGCCATGAAGACGATCCAACACACCCTCTCGCGCCGCCGCCTCGTGCAGGCCGCCGCGCTGTGCACCCTGAGCGCCCTGGGCGCGACCGCACCGGTCCTGGCGCAGACCGCCTGGCCTTCCAAACCGATCCGGCTGGTGGTGGGCTTCCCGCCCGGCGGCACCACGGACGTGATGGCGCGGGTGGTGGCGGCCCCGCTGCAGAAGGCGCTGGGCCAGCCCGTGATCGTGGACAACAAGCCCGGCGCCAGCGGCAACCTGGCGGTGAGCGAGGTGGGCAAGGCGCCGGCCGACGGCTACACGCTGATGGTGGCGCCGATCTCGGTGCAGACGGCCAACCCGCACCTGTTCAAGCCGGCGCTGAATCCGGAACGCGACCTGCAGCCCGTGGCCAGCCTCGGCTACGCGCAGCTGTACCTGGTGGCGCGCAAGGACCTGCCGGTGAAGAACGTGGCCGAGCTGGTGCAGCTGGCCAAGGCCCAGCCCGGCAAGCTGAGCTACGGCTCCGGCGGCCCGGGCACGCAGATGCACCTGGTGGCCGAGCTGTTCAAGCAGCAGGCCGGCGTGGACGCCGTGCACGTGCCCTACCGCGGCGCGGCGCCGGCGCTGCAGGACCTGCTGGCCGGGCAGATCGACTACTACTTCGACCCCGCCACCGGCTTCAGCCACCTGCGCGAGGGCCGGGCGAAGCTGCTGGCGGTGAGCGGCACGCGGCGCTCGCCCTTCTTCCCGGACGCGCCCACGCTGGCCGAGGCGGGCGTCAAGGGCGTGGAGCTGGGCAACTGGTTCGGGGTGTTCGCACCCGCGGCCACGCCGGCGGAGGTGGTGGCGCGGCTGGGCCAGGAGATCGCCCGCGCGGTGGCACAGCCGGAGGTGAAGCAGCGCTTCGCGGAGCTGGGGGCGGAACCGGTGGCGCAGGGCGGCGCGGCTTTCCGCAAGACGATTGCCGACGAGGGGCGGCTGCTGTCGGCGCTGATCCGGGACCGGCGCATCGCCATCGACTAAAGGATGCGGCCGCAACCGGTGGCTTGCCCGGCTTGCGCTCTTACTTCTTGACCTCGACGTGTCCGCCGAACTTGAAGCGCAGCGCCGAGAGCATCTTCTCGGCGTAGGTGTGGTCCTGGCGCGAGCGGAAGCGCGTGTAGAGCGCGGCGGTGAGCACCTCGGCGGGCACGGCCTCCTCGATGGCGGTCTCCACCGTCCAGCGGCCCTCGCCGGAGTCCTGCACCACGCCGGAGAAGTTGGACAGGCTCTCGTTCTCGGCCAGCGCGTCGGCGGCCAGGTCCAGCAACCAGCTCGACACCACGCTGCCGCGGCGCCAGAGCTCGGCGATGTCGGCCACCGGCAGCTCGTAGCGGCGCTCGGCGGGCACCTGCGGCTTGCTGGCGCTGCGCATGATGTCGAAGCCTTCCGCCATGGCCTGCATCATTCCGTACTCGATGCCGTTGTGGATCATCTTGACGAAGTGCCCCGCGCCGGCCGGGCCGCAGTGCAGCCAGCCGCGCTCGGCGGTGCCCGTCTCGGACGATCCGGTGCGCGCGGGCGTGCGCTCGATGCCGCCCACGCCCGGGGCCAGGGTCTCGAAGATCGGCGCCAGGCGCTGCACCACCTCGGCCTCGCCGCCGATCATCAGGCAGTAGCCGCGCTCCAGGCCCCAGACGCCGCCGCTGGTGCCGACGTCCAGGTAGTGCAGGCCCTTGGCGCGCAGTTCGGCGGCGCGGCGCACGTCGTCGTGGAAATGGGTGTTGCCGCCGTCGATGATCACGTCGCCCGGCGACAGCCGCCCGGCCAGCGCGGCGATGGTCTCCTCGGTGACGCGCCCGTGCGGCAGCATCACCCATACCGCGCGCGGCGCCCGCAGCTGCGCCACCAGCGCGTCCAGGTCCGCCGCGGGCACGGCGCCGTCGCCGGCCAGCTTCTCCACGGTGCCGGCATCGGTATCGAACACCACGCACTCGTGCCCGGCGCGCATCAGCCGCCGCACGAGGTTGCCGCCCATGCGGCCCAATCCCACCATCCCGAGTTGCATCACGGTCATCCTGCTTGCGCCGTCCCGTGTGGACAGCGCTGTCCAAAATGACCGGCAGTGTACCGGGTGGTTACATCTGGACTTGGCGTCAGGGTGAAAGCCGCGGCTGGGCCGGCAGGGCCGCGCCCTGTGGCGCGGCCCGCGCCCGGTACTCGCCGGGCTGCATGCCGAGCCACTTGCGGAACGCGCGGTGGAAGGCGCTGGCGTCCTCGTAGCCCAGCCGCGCGGCGATGGCCTCCACGCTCAGCCGCGTGCCGGTGAGCAGGTGGATGGCGGCGTCGCGGCGCAGCGCGTCCTTCAGGCCCTGGTAGCTCGCGCCCTCGGCCGCCAGGCGCCGGCGCAGCGTGTTGGCGCTCTGGTGCAGCTCGGCCGCCACCGTCTCCAGCCGCGGCCACTCGGCGCCGGCCTCGACGCAGGGTTTCAGCCGGCGGCGCACGCGCGCGGCCGTCCCTTCCTCGTTGCGGTATTTCAGGAACACCGAGCGCGGGGCGGCGGCCAGGAAGAGTTTCAAGCCGCGCTCGTCCTGCACCACCGGGGCGCCCAGCAGCGCGGCGTCGAAGGCCACCGCCGTGTCTGGCGCGTCGAACTCCAGCTGCGGCGAGTACATCAGCGCGTACTCGCGCGCGTGCGCCGGGCGCGGGTAGGCGAAGCGCGCCCAGCGCAGCGGGATGCGCCGCCCGGCCAGCCAGCACATCAGGCCGTGCACCAGCACCAGGAAAGTCTCGACGGCGAAGCGCCGCGTGTCCTCGTCCTGGATGCGATGGCTCACGACGATCCGCGCCTCGCCGCCGCACACCGACAGCTCGGCGCCGATGTCGTCGAGCAGGCACCCGAAGCCGCGCAGCACCCGGCGCAGCGCCTGCCCCAGGTCCGCCGCCGGCAGCAGCGAGCGGCACAGCAACTTGAAGCTGCCGGGCTTCATGCGGCGCGTGTCCAGCCCGAAGAACTCGTCGTCCATCTCCGCCGCCACCGCCAGCCACAGCGCGGCGAAGGCGTCGGCCGTGACGCGCGACTGCGGCCCGCGCAGCAGCTCGGCCGGGATGCCCACCGCCTGCAGCACGCGCGCGCGCGCCGCGCCGTCCAGCCGCGCCACGGCGGCCAGCACGAAGGCGATGGAAACGGTGTCCTTTTCTTCCAGGGAAACGGGGGCGGGATGCATGGTCTCAGACGGCTCGCCACTGCGGGTGCACGTTCATCGTGCGGCGGGCGGCTGGAAGTCTAAGGCTTGAAACTGGCAAAAACTGCCAACACGGTTGATGGCTCGCACCATCGCGCAAGCGCGCTCGTGGGCCTATCGTCGCGGGCTACAAGAGCCTTGCCTGGAGACGCGCCATGACCGATCTGTCCGCCGAATTCAAGTCGCTTGCCGAGTACCGCCCGGTGCACCGGCTGCGCTTCGTCACCGCCGCCGCGCTCTTCGACGGGCATGACGCGTCGATCAACATCATGCGGCGCATCCTCATGGGCATGGGCGCGGAGGTGATCCACCTCGGCCACAACCGCTCGGTGGACGAGGTCGTGACCGCCGCGCTGCAGGAGGACGCGCACGGCATCGCCGTGAGCTCCTACCAGGGCGGGCACGTGGAGTTCTTCAAGTACATGGTGGAGCTGCTGCGCGCGCGCGGCGGGGAGCAGATCCAGGTCTTCGGCGGCGGCGGCGGCGTGATCGTGCCGGCCGAGATCCGCGAGCTGCAGGACGCCGGCGTGGCGCGCATCTTCAGCCCCGAGGACGGCCAGCGCATGGGGCTGCAGGGAATGATCGGCGAGATGCTGATGCGCTGCGACCGCGACCTGACCCAGGGCGCGCCCACCGAGGTGTCGGCGCTGCAGGGCCACGGCGATGCCGCCTGGCGCGCGCTGTCGCGGCTGATCACCGCGCTGGAGAACGGCGCCGCGGACGCGGGCCTGGTGAAGGCGCTGCACGAGGGCGCGGCCCAGCTGCGCGTGCCGGTGCTGGGCATCACCGGCACCGGCGGCGCGGGCAAGAGCAGCCTCACCGACGAGCTCATCCGCCGGCTGCGCCTGGACCAGGACGACAGCCTGCGCATCGCCGTCGTCTCCATCGACCCCTCGCGGCGCAAGAGCGGCGGCGCGCTGCTGGGCGACCGCATCCGCATGAACGCCATCGGGCCGTGGCAGCAGGGTTCTCGCGTCTTCATGCGCAGCCTCGCCACGCGACAGGCCGGCAGCGAGATCAGCGCCGCGCTGCCCGACGTCATCGCCGCCTGCAAGTGCGCCGGCTTCGACCTGGTGATCGTCGAGACCTCGGGCATCGGCCAGGGCGACGCCGCCATCGTGCCGATGGTGGACGTGCCGATGTACGTGATGACGCCCGAGTTCGGTGCGGCCAGCCAGCTGGAGAAGATCGACATGCTCGACTTCGCCGAGTTCGTGGCCATCAACAAGTTCGACCGCAAGGGCGCGCAGGATGCGCTGCGCGACGTGGCCAAGCAGGTGCAGCGCAACCGCGAGGCCTTCAACCTGCGCCCGGAGCAGATGCCCGTCTTCGGCACCATGGCCAGCCGCTTCAACGACGACGGCGTCACGGCGCTGTACCAGGCGCTGAAAGCGCGCCTGGGCGAGCTGGGCCTGCCGCTGCGCGAAGGCCGGCTGCCGCCGGTGGACACGCGCCACAGCACGCAGGGCGCGGCCATCGTGCCGGCCTCGCGCACGCGCTACCTGGCCGACATCTCCGAGAGCGTGCGCGCGTACAAGCAGCGCGCCCGCGCCCAGGCGCGGCTGGCGCGCGAGCTGCAGCAGCTGCGCGAGAGCGCGCGCATGCTGCAGGAGGCCGACCCCGCGCGCGACGGCGCCCGCAAGACCGTGCTGGCGCTGGCCGACGCGCGCGCCGAAGGCCAGGACCCGGCCGCGCGCAAGCTGCTGGCGCAGTGGCCCGACATGCAGAAGGCCTACGCGGGCGACGAGTACGTGGTGAAGATCCGCGACAAGGAAATTCGCACCGGCCTGACGCACACCACGCTCTCGGGCAACAAGGTGCGCAAGGTGTCGCTGCCCAGCTACGAGGACCACGGCGAGATCCTGAAGTGGCTGTTGCTGGAGAACGTGCCGGGCTCCTTCCCGTACACGGCCGGCACCTTCGCCTTCAAGCGCGAGAACGAGGACCCGACGCGCATGTTCGCCGGCGAGGGCGACGCCTTCCGCACCAACCGGCGTTTCAAGCTGCTCTCCGACGGCATGCCGGCCAAGCGGCTGTCCACCGCCTTCGACTCCGTCACGCTGTACGGCGCCGACCCCGACCCGCGCCCGGACATCTACGGCAAGGTGGGCAACTCCGGCGTGAGCATCGCCACGCTGGACGACCTCAAGGTGCTCTACAGCGGTTTCAACCTCTGCGATCCGAGCACGAGCGTGAGCATGACGATCAACGGCCCGGCGCCCACGATCCTGGCCATGTTCATGAACACGGCCATCGACCAGCAGCTCGAAAAATTCAAGGCCGACAACGGGCGCGAGCCCACGGCCGACGAGGCCGCCAAGATCCGCGCCTGGGTGCTCTCCAACGTGCGCGGCACGGTGCAGGCCGACATCCTCAAGGAGGACCAGGGCCAGAACACCTGCATCTTCTCCACCGAGTTCAGCCTGAAGGTGATGGGCGACATCGCCGAGTGGTTCGTGCACCACGGCGTGCGCAATTTCTACTCCGTCTCCATCTCCGGCTACCACATCGCGGAAGCCGGCGCCAATCCCATCAGCCAGCTGGCGTTCACGCTGTCCAACGGCTTCACGCTGGTCGAGGCTTATCTCGCGCGGGGCATGCACATCGATGACTTCGCGCCCAACCTGAGCTTCTTCTTCAGCAACGGGATGGATGCGGAGTACACCGTGCTGGGCCGCGTGGCGCGGCGCATCTGGGCTGTGGCCATGAAGGAGCGCTACGGCGCCAACGAGCGCAGCCAGAAGCTGAAGTACCACATCCAGACCAGCGGGCGCAGCCTGCACGCGCAGGAGATCGCGTTCAACGACATCCGCACCACGCTGCAGGCGCTGATCGCGATCTACGACAACTGCAACTCGCTGCACACCAACGCCTACGACGAGGCCATCACCACGCCCACCGAGGAGAGCGTGCGCCGCGCGATGGCGATCCAGCTCATCATCAACCGCGAGTGGGGCCTGGCGAAGTGCGAGAACCCCAACCAGGGCGCCTTCGTGATCGAGGAGTTGACGGAGCTGGTGGAGGAGGCGGTGCTGGCCGAATTCGAGCGCATCTCCGAGCGCGGCGGCGTGCTGGGGGCGATGGAGACGGGCTACCAGCGCAGCAAGATCCAGGAAGAAAGCATGCACTACGAGATGCTCAAGCACACGGGCGAGCATCCGATCATCGGCGTCAACACCTTCCGCAATCCGCACGGCGACCCGGTGCCGGACCACATCGAGCTGGCCCGCTCCACCGAGGAGGAGAAGCAGTCGCAGCTCAGCCGCCTGGCCGACTTCCACGCCCGCCACGCGGCCGAGGCGCCGGCGATGCTCCAGCGGCTGCAGGAGGCGGTGATTGCCGGCGGCAACGTGTTCGACGTGCTGATGGACGCGGTGCGCGTGTGCTCGCTGGGCCAGATCACGCACGCGCTGTTCGAGGTCGGCGGGCAGTACCGCCGCAGCATGTAATCTGCGGGTTTTTACCGAGTGAACGGAAGGGTAGGCATGAAGATCGAGCGCATCGGCGTCATTGGCGCGGGCACCATGGGCAACGGCATCGCGCAGGTGTGCGCCGTGGCCGGGCTGCAGGTGGTGATGGTGGACATCTCGGACGAGGCGGTGCAGCGCGGCGTGAAGACGCTCGCCGGCAGCCTGGATCGCCTGGTCAAGAAGGAAAAGCTCACGGCCGCGCAGAAGGATGAAGCCCTGGCCCGCGTGCAGGGCGGCACCGACTACGCCGCGCTCAAGGACGCGCAGATCGTCATCGAGGCCGCCACCGAGAACCCCGAGCTGAAGCTGCGCATCCTGCGCCAGGTCGAGGGCATCGTCGGACCCGAGGCCGTGATCGCCTCGAACACGTCCTCCATCTCCATCACGCAGCTCGCCGCGGTGCTGGACAAGCCCGAGCGCTGCATCGGCATGCACTTCTTCAACCCGGTGCCGCTGATGGGGCTGCTGGAGCTGATCCGCGGCCTGCAGACCTCCGACGAGACGCACGCGCTGGCGGTGGAGTTCGCGAAGGCCGTGGGCAAGACGCCGGTGACGGTGAAGAACAGCCCCGGTTTCGTGGTCAACCGCATCCTGTGCCCGATGATCAACGAGGCCATCTTCGTGCTGCAGGAGGGACTGGCCACGGCCGAGGACATCGACGCGGGCATGAAGCTGGGCTGCAACCATCCCATCGGCCCGCTGGCGCTGGCGGACCTGATCGGGCTGGACACCATGCTCAGCATCATGGAGGTGTTCCACGAGGGCTTCGGCGACCCGAAGTACCGCCCCGCGCCGCTGCTGCGCGAGATGGTCCAGGCCGGCCGCCTGGGCCGCAAGACGGGGCGCGGGTTCTACAACTACGGTTGATGCCCCGTGGCGGGCCCGGGCCGTCGAGGCTTCGCGGGCCCGCCTACATGCTGTAGCTCACGAACGACTTTTTTGCCACGCCATCGCCCGTCCCAAGGTGGACGCGGTGGGGGCAAGGCGGCTTCAATCCCGGCGTGCAGGGCGCGAGAACGCGCCGCAACGGGAGAACGAAGCCATGAGGACCTTCCTGATCCTGACGCTGGCCTCCATCGGTGCCGCGGCCGTGGTGTCGGCCGCCGACGACGCCCGGGCCACCTACGAGCGCGAGCGCGCCGCCTGCCTTAGCGGGCGCTCGGCCCAGGACCGCACGACCTGCCTGCGCGAGGCCGCCGCGGCCTACCAGGAGGCGCGCCGCCCGCGCGGCGGTCCCGCGCTGCCCGAGGACCGTTACGCGGACAACGCGCTGCTGCGCTGCCAGCCCCTGTCGCCCGCCGACCGCGCCGAGTGCGAGCGCCGCATGCGCAGCGGCACCAGCAGCGGCAGCGTCACCGGCGGCGGCATCCTGCGCGAGCTGCGCACGGTGGAGGAGGCGCCGGCCTCGCCCCGCGACGCGGAGCACCAGCCCACGCCCCCGGCACCGTCGGCCGCCTCGGCGCCGCAATAGGCATGGGGCCTGCCGCCCCGGCGCGGCCCCCGGTTCGTAACAGGGCACACCAGGGCGCTGCCGTGCTTTTCCCGGGTATCCGCCTGGGCATGTTGCCCGCTGGGCACTGATGTTGTTACAGGGCGGCTGTGCCCATCGCCTAGGCTGGATGCCCATTCGAGGACGGGAATCCATGTTTCTTTCTCTTCGCGGCTGGCTGCCGTCCTGGCCTTTCGCGGCCTCGCGGCGTGCCCGGGCCGAGCTCAACCGCCAGGTGACCGATCTGCAGGCGCTGCACGAGCTCAGCAGCCGGCTGCTGGAGGTACGCACGTTGCCACAGCAACTGGGCCTGATCCTGCAGACGCTGTGCCGGCTGCACGGCAGCTCCAAGGGACTGGTGTCGCTGTACGAGCCGCCCTCGCAGCGGCTGGTGACCGCCGCCAGCGAGGGCTTCGGCTCGCAGGCGCTGCGGCAGTTCAGCGAGGTGCGCGTGGGCGACGGCGCCTGCGGGCTGGCGGTGCGGCTGGGGCGGCGCGTGGTGGTGCGCGACACAGAAACCGACGAGGGCTACGCGAGCTGGCGCGCGCTTGCGCGCGAGGAAGGTTTCCGGGCCGTGCACAGCACGCCGCTGATCGCGCTGGACGGGCAGGTATTGGGCGTGATCTCGGTGCACCTGCCCCAGCCCGGCGAGCCCGACGAGCCGCTGCGGCGGCTGGCCGACATCTGTGCGCGCAAGGCCGCGGTGCATGCCGAGCGCGAGCGCTCGCGGCGCCTGGCGCAGCGAGCCGACGAGCGGCTGGCGGGGGTGCTGGCGTCCTCGCCGCTGCCCTTCGGCATCCTGGAGCCCGTGCGTTCGGCTTCGGGCGTGGTGGCGGACCTGCGCTGGGCCTATGCCAACGCCGCGGCGGCCGGGCTGTTCGGGCACCCGCTGCCGGCGCAGACGCCGCTGCGTGCGACGCTGCGCGGCGACGACACGGCGCTGGAGCAGCTCCTGGCCGTGGCCATGCACGGCCTTGGGCGCGAGTTCGAATGGCAGCCGGCGGGCACGGCCGCGGGCTGCTTCTACGTCATCGCCTCGCCGGTGCCCGATGGGGTGGCGGTGTGGTTCACCGACGTCACGCAGCGCAAGCGCCAGGAGCAGGCGCTGCGCGAGTCGGACCGGCGCAAGGACGAGTTCCTGGCCACGCTGGCGCACGAGTTGCGCAACCCGCTGGCGCCGATCCGGCAGGCGGCGATGGTGTCGCGGGCGCCCAACGCCACCGAGGCGCAGCGGCGCTGGAGCCAGGAGGTGATCGACCGCCAGGTGGGCCACATGGCGCTGCTGCTGGACGACCTGCTGGACATGTCGCGCGTCACCCGCGGCAAGCTGGCGCTGCGCAAGGGCCCTACCGAACTGCGCGCGGTGCTGGACGCCGCCATCGAGGCCGCGCGCCCGCTGCTCGATGCCAAGCACCACCGGCTGGAGGTGCTGGCGCCGGAGGCACCGCTGCGCTTCGAGGCCGACCCGCTGAGGCTGGCGCAGATCCTCTCCAATCTGCTCACCAACGCCGCCAAGTACACCGACCCGGGCGGCTACATCCGGCTGCGCGCCACGGTGGAGGAGGGTGAAGTCGTGATGTCGGTGGCGGACAACGGCATCGGCATCGCGCCGGCGGTGCTGCCCACCGTGTTCGGCATGTTCTCGCAGGTGGCGGCGCACGATGAGCGCAGCGCCGGCGGGCTGGGCATCGGCCTGGCGCTGTCCCGTGGCCTGGCGGAGCTGCATGGCGGGCGCATCACGGCGCGCAGCGACGGGCTCGGACAAGGCAGCGAGTTCACGCTGCGCTTGCCCTGCGGACGGCTGCGGCCGGAGCCGCGTATCGAGGCGCCGCCGCCGCCGCGCGTGGCCGGTGGGCTGCGCGTGCTGGTGGCCGACGACAACGCCGACGCCCGCGAGAGCCTGACGGCGCTGCTGGCGCTGCACGGCTTCGAGGTGATCAGTGCCGCCGACGGCGACGAGGCGCTGCGCCTGCTGCAGGAACGGCGCCCAGACGTGGCGCTGCTGGACATCGGCATGCCCGGGCGCAACGGCTACGAGGTGGCGCGCGCGGTGCGCGAGCAGCGGCCCGGGGGTGTGTGCCCGCTGCTGGTGGCCGTCACCGGCTGGGGCCAGGACCAGGACCGCTCGCGCTCGCGCGACGCCGGCTTCGACGGGCACCTGACCAAGCCGGTGGACCTGCAGGCGCTGATGGGCCTGCTGCAGCAGGCCGAGGCCGCCGGCGCCCCGGGCAAGAGACTGCGGCTGATCCGCACGGCGTAGCCGCCCGGGCCGCTGGACGCCGAACGCCTCAGCCGCCTCCGCAGCGGCAGGCGCCGCCGCCACAGCCCGCGGCCACCGGCTGCGCCAGAGCCGCCATCGCCTGCACACGCTGCTTGACTTCGGCATAGAGCTCTTCGAACTGCGCGGCGTCGAAGTCGGCGTGGTACTGCTTCTTCACACCCTCGCTGCCCAGTTGCAGGTGCACCGTGGGCTGCACGTCGCGCTGCGCCAGGCAGGCGCGGGCGCAGGCCAGCGCGCAGCCGTCGATGGCCAGGATGGGCCGCCCGCTCGCGGCGGCCTCGCGCGCGCGCCGCACCAGGCTCGGCACGTTGCCGCCCACGCCGGCGATGCAGGACATTTGCGCCAGCCCTTCGCGGTCCAGCCGCAGCGCGAGGTCATTGGCGAATTGCGCGGCGCTGGAGCAGCCCGAGCAGCTGTAGACCAGGGGTAATGAATCCGGCGGGGTGGCGGCGAGGGGCATGGGTCGGATGCGGCCTGGACGGTGTTGAAAAAACCCATCGTTCCGGCCCGGGCCCGTCATGGTTTTGAGGCGGCTCAAGTTGCCTCGTCGCGCCGCCAAGCCTCGTCCTGCTCGACGGCCTTGCCCTCCGCCCGCAGCTTCAATAGCGCCGCCAGCAGCGAGCGCCGCGCCGCGCCGTGCTTCATCGGCGGCACGTCGTCGTAGACCTGCGCCAGCAGCGCGTCCATGGACTGCGGCTCGCCCGTCAGCGCCGCCAGCAGCTTGGCCTCGCGCTGCTGGCGGTGGCGGATGAGCAGATCCCACACGCGCCGCGGCTGCGCGATCAGGAAGCCGTGCCCCGGCGCCAGCCACTGCAGATCGGGCAGGTCGTCGCGCAGCCGCGCCAGCGAGGCCAGGTAGGCCGCCATGTCGCCATCGGGCGGGTTGATGACCACCGTCGAGCCCTGCATGACGTGGTCGCCCGTGAACAGGATGCTCTCCTCCTCCAGCAAGTAGCACAGGTGGTTGGAGGCGTGGCCGGGGGTGTGGAGCACGCGCAGCGTGGTGCCCGCGTCCAGCGCCAGGCGCTCGCCGTCGCTCAGCTCGCGCGCGGGGCTGAAAAACTCGTCCTGCCATTGCGCGTGCGGCGTGCGCCGGCCCAGCACCTGCGCGCCGGTGGCCTGGGCCAGCAGCGCGGCACCGGGGGAGTGGTCCAGGTGCGTGTGCGTCGCCAGGATCCAGCGGATCGGCCCGGGCGCCGCCGCCACCAGCGCCTGCACCTGCGCCGCATCGGCCGGACCGGGGTCGATCACGGCCCACTCGTTGCTCCGCAGCGCGCCCACCAGGTAGCTGTTGGTGCCCGGGCCGGTCATCACGCCGGGATTGGCGGCGGTGAGGCGGATCAGCCGCTCGGTCAGCCGCATCGGCTCGCCCGGCGTGACCACGGTGCGCGCGATGCCCTGGCCCAACGGATCCACCAGCCTGGCCTCGGCCCAGCCCGGGTGCTCGGGGAACAGCGGGATCAGCTGGCCCTCCGGGTCGCGTGCGCGCTGCGGGCGGATGCAGGGCACCTCGCCCAGGCTGGCGGCCCAGTCCAGCATGTCCCTGGCGGAGGCGAAGCGCGAGAGCTCCAGCAGCAGCCGCCGCACCGGGCCGACCACGCGCACGCCCTGCGTGCCCCGCACCGCCTGGGCCGGGCTGAGCCAGGCATGGGCCGTCATCTCGATGCCGTCGTGCGTGGCCTCCTGCGCCGGCGGCACCGCGGCCAGGAAGAAGCGGGTGTCGAAGCGCTTGGGCAAACCCGGCGGCGTGACGATGTGCGCGAAGAGCTTCAGCTCGCCCAGCGCCAGCCTGAAACCCTGCTCGCGGCACAGCTCCAGCAGCCCGATCTCGCGGCCGTGCAGCCGGGTGCGCCAGGCGGCCTGCAGCGCGGCGCCGGTGACGGGCTCGCCCCGCGCGTCCAGCGCCAGCAGCAGCCCGGCCTCCTCGAAGGTTTCGCGCACGGCAGCCACGTACCACGCCAGGCCGCCTTCGCCCAGGCCGAGGCGGGTGCTGGCGGTGGCTTCGTCCAGGCCGGCGCACACGGGGGCCAGCGCCGCATCCGCCGCGTCGATCAGCCCGCCGGGGAAGACCCAGGCGCCGCTGTTCTGGTCGCCGCGCTCGGCGCGGCGCAGAAGCAGGACTTCGGGTCCGCCCGGGGTGTCGCGGACGAGGACGAGGGTGGAGGAGGGGCGAAGGGATGTCGTCATGGAATGGGGCGGCTGAAAGCGGACTTCGAATGGTGCACGGGATGGCCCGTGCGCCGCGCCGCAACCTCCCGCCATATGGCACGGTGCGGCGGCGCGCAAGGCACAATCGAGCCTCGTTTGTCCACGCCTTGAGTGTGGCATTCAGCCTCCCGAACCGGCCCTCGTTCACACGCCCTGCTGACCACTCCCATGACTCTTTCTTCTGCTCACGTGACGGAACAGTGCGACGTGCTCGTCATCGGCGGCGGCCCGGCCGGCGCCACGGTCGCCACACTGTTGGCACAGCAGGGGCGCGACGTCGTGATGCTGGAGAAATCCCAGCATCCGCGTTTCCACATCGGCGAGTCGCTGCTGCCGGCCAACGTGCCCCTGTTCGAGAAGCTGGGGCTGCGAGGGGAGGTGGAGCGCATCGGCATGCCCAAGTGGGGCGTGGAGTTCGTGTCGCCGCAGCACGATCACTCCAGCTTCCTGGAGTTCGGCGACGCCTGGGACAAGTCGCTGCCCTACGCGTGGCAGGTGCGGCGCTCGGAGCTGGACGAAATCCTGTTCCGCCACGCCGCGGCGCAGGGCGCGCGCACGCTGGAGAACTGCCACGTGCGCGAGGTGGACTTCGACGCCGAGGGCGCCACGGTGCGCGCGCAACTGGGCGATGGCGAACAACGCCGCTGGCGCGCCCGCTTCGTGATCGACGCCTCGGGCCGCGACACCTTCCTGGCCAACAAGATGCGCGCCAAGGAAAAGAACCCCAAGCACAACAGCTCGGCGCTGTTCGGCCACTTCCGCAACGCGCAGCGGCTGCCGGGACAGCTCGAAGGCAACATCACCATCTTCTGGTTCGCGCACGGCTGGTTCTGGTTCATCCCGCTGGCCGACGGCACCACCAGCATCGGCGCGGTGTGCTGGCCCTACTACCTGAAGTCGCGCAGCAAGCCGCTCAAGGAATTCTTCGCCGACACCATCGCCCTGTGCCCCAAGCTCGCCGAGCGGCTGAAGGACGCGACACTGGTGGACGACATGGTGCATGCCACCGGCAACTATTCCTACAGCGCCACGCACTGCACCGGCGAGCGCTACTTGCTGCTGGGCGACGCCTTCGCCTTCATCGACCCGGTGTTCTCCTCGGGCGTGTTCCTGGCCATGCAGAGCGCCTTCGAGGGCGCGGAGGTCGTGGCCACCTGCCTGGACCGCCCGGCCGAGGCCGCGCGCGCGCGGCAGCGCTTCGAGGACATGATGCGCAAGGGGCCGCGCGAGTTCTCTTGGTTCATCTTCCGCGTCACCAACCCGACCATGCGCGAGTTCTTCATGTACCCGCAGAACATGTTCCGGGTGAAGGAGGCGCTGCTGTCGCTGCTGGCCGGCGACCTCTACCGCGGCACGCCGATCTGGCGCTCGCTGCGCATCCTCAAGGCGCTGTACTACCTGGTGTCGCTGCGCAATGCCCGGCGCACCTTCAACGCCTGGATGATGCGCCGGCGCAACATCCGCGACCTGGGGCCGCTGCAGGGCGAGACCATCCAGTCATGACGGCTTCGCTCCTGGCGGCAGCGCCGCTGCGGGTCGAGCGCCTGACGCTGGAGGCCTGGGGGCGGCACCGGCGCGCGCACAACCTTCTGGGTGGCCTGGGCTATGGCGAGGGCGGCGACGCCGTGCCCGCGCCGGTGCTGTCGGGCGGCCCGGCGGTGGACGCCTGGAGCAGCGCCGGCGCGTTGCGGCACGGCCGCAACGGGCGGGTCCGCTGGCGCCACGACGGGCGCTGGCTCTGGGGCGCGCTGGACATCGGCGAGGCGGCCGAGGGCATCGAACTGCAGGCCGTGGTGCGGCAAGCCTATGTGGACATCTTTGCCGTGCTGCAAGACAGCGGCTGCACCCAGCTGCTGCGGCTGTGGAACTACGTGCCGCGCATCAACGAGGCGCAGGACGGCCTGGAGCGCTACCGCCATTTCAACGCCGGGCGCCAGCTCGCCTTCCTGGACGCCGGCCGGCCGGCCTTCGAGGGCGCGCCGGCGGCCAGCTGCCTGGGCCTGCAAGACGGGCCGCTGTGCGTGCGTTTCCTGGCCGGCACGCAGGCCGCCGTGCCGGTGGAGAACCCGCGCCAGGTGTCGGCCTACCACTACCCGTCGGCCTACGGCCCGCGCAGCCCGACCTTCTCGCGCGCGGCGCTGGTCGTGCCGCAACCGGGGCGGGTGGCGCTGCTGATCTCTGGCACGGCCAGCATCGCCGGCCACCTCAGCCTGCATGCGGGCGACGTTGAGGCGCAGACGCTGGAGACGCTGCTCAACCTGCAGGCGGTGGTGGCTGCGGCCGAGGCGCGCTGCAGCGCGCGCTTCGCCCTGGAGGGCTTCGACTGCGTCGTCTACGTGCGCCATGCCGCGCACGCCGAGGTGGTGCGCCGCGTGCTGCAGCAGCGGCTGGGCGCGCAGGCGCGCTTCGTGCGCACGGCCGTGATGCTGCAGGCCGACGTCTGCCGCGCCGATCTGCTGGTCGAGATCGAGGCGCATGGCTGCGCCGCGGGAGAACTCATCGCATGAAGAAGACCGTCATTGCCGCAACCGTCTTGTTGCCCCTGGTGCTGGCCGCGCCGCTGGCGCACGCGGAGCCGCAGCCGCTGTGGGAACTGGGCCTGGGCGCCGGGGTGCTGCGGCTGCCGCACTACCGAGGCTCGGACCAGTCGCACACCTGGGTGCTGCCGGTGCCCTACGTCGTGTACCGCGGCGAGATCTTCAAGGCCGACCGCGAAGGCGCGCGCGCCGTGCTGCTGGAGACCGACCGGCTGGACTTCGACCTCAGCCTGGCGGCCAGCCCACCCACGCGCAGCAAGGACAACGAGGCGCGCCGCGGCATGGAGGACCTGCCGCCCATCGTCGAGCTCGGCCCCAACGTCAGCTGGACCGTGGGCCGCGGCAAGGACTGGAAGCTGGACCTGCGCCTGCCCGTGCGCGCCGCGCTGGGCCTGGGCTCCAACGGCGGCTTCAAGGGCTGGGTGGCCACGCCGCAGCTCAACCTCGACCTGGACCTGCGCGGCTGGCGCGTCGGGCTGGCGGCGGCCGCCGTCGCACAGGACCAGCGCTACAACGAGCTGTTCTATGGCGTCTCCGCCGCGGAGGCCGTGCCCGGGCGTCCGGCCTACCGGCCCGGCGGCGGCGCGGCCGGCGGCTACCTGCTGGGGGCGGTGTCGCGGCGCGTGGACGACTGGTGGATTGGCGGTTTCTTGCGCTGGGACAGCCTGCGCGGGGCGAGTTTCCTGGACAGTCCGCTGGTGCGCCAGCGAGAGCATTGGTCCGTTGGAGTGGCGGTGTCGTGGGTGTTCGCGGCATCGGACAGACAGGTTGACAGGGACTGAGGCTGGATGAAGTTGTTGCTTGCGCTGCCGCTGACGCTGCTGCTGCATGCCCAGCTGGTGCTGCTGGGGCTGATATCGCTGACGTGGAACGCGATCGCGATGCTGCTGTACCCGCTGCTGCCGCGTCCGCGCGGGCGGGCCGTCGGGCGCGCGGGCATCGCCTACGGCTACCGGCTGTTCTGGGCCATCGCACGCTGCAGCGGCATGCTGCGCATCGACAACCGCGTGCTCGACTCGCTGCGCGACGAAGCCGGGCTGATCGTGGTGGCCAACCACCCCAGCATGATCGACGCGCTGGCGCTGGTGGCGCGGCTGCCGCGCAGCGCCTGCATCATGAAGGCGCAGCTCATGCGCAACCTGTTCCTGGGCGCCGGTGCGCGGCTGGCACGCTACATCCGCAACGACTCGCCGCGCAGCATGGTGCGCCTGGCCGTCGAGGACCTGCGCGCCGGTGGCCAACTCGTCATCTTCCCGGAGGGCACGCGCACCACGCGCCACCCGGTCAACCCCTTTCGGCCCGGCGTGACGCTGATCGCCAAGCTGGCCAACGCGCCGATCCAGACGGTGTTCATCGACACCGACTCGCCCTACCTCGGCAAGGGCTGGCCGATCTGGCGGCTGCCGCCGCTGCCCATCGTGTTCACCCTGCGGCTGGGCGAGCGCTTCGCGCCCTCGCCGGACGCCGATGCGCTGCTGCGCCGACTCGAAGACTATTTCGCCGCGAACGTGAAGCCGCCGGCGTCCCACAAACCATGACCGCCGCAGTTCCCGCCGCCGCGACCAGCGCGTCGCGCACGCACCTCGTTCTCATCCCCAGCTACAACACCGGCGCCAAGGTCTACGAGACGGTGCGCGAGGCGCGCGCGTCGTGGTCTCCGGTGTGGGTGGTGGTGGACGGCAGCGACGACGGCACCGCCGAGGGGTTGTTGCGCATGGCGCGGGAGGATGCGGGCCTGCGCGTGTGGGTGCTGCCGCGCAACCAGGGCAAGGGCTCGGCCGTGCTGCACGGGCTGCGGGCCGCGCAGGCCGCCGGCTTCACGCACGCGCTGACCATGGATGCCGACGGGCAGCATCCGGCGGCGCTGATCCCGACCTTCATGCAGGCCTCGATGCGCCGGCCTGAGGCCATGATCCTGGGCCGGCCGGTGTTCGATGCGAGCGCACCCTTGCTGCGCGTGCGCGGGCGGCGCATCTCCAACGGCTGGACCAACCTGGAGACGCTGGGCGCCGGGGTGGGCGATTCGCTCTACGGCTTTCGCGTCTACCCGGTGGCGGCGCTGGCGGCGGTGATGGCGCGCCAGCCCTGGATGCGGCGCTTCGACTTCGACACCGAGGCCGTGGTGCGCCTGGCCTGGCGCGGCGTCAAGCCCATCAACATCGACGCGCCGGTGAAGTACCTCAAGGCCGAGGAGGGCGGCGTCTCGCACTTCCGCTATGGCCGCGACAACGTGCTGCTGACCTGGATGCACACGCGGCTGGTGCTGGAGTTCGTGCTGCGGCTGCCCCTGCTGCTGTGGCGCCGCGCGCTGCGGCGCCCGCCGTTCCAGCCTTGAGCCCTGCACCCGCGAAAGGGCGCAGGGTCGACGGCGGTCAGTCCATCACCACCAGGTTGCGCGTCTGCGCGTCGGTGACGATCTCCTTCACGCGGTCGCCATCGAACACCACCTGGAACTCGGCGAAGCTGGAGAGCCAGAAGCGCCAGATCTTGGCGTCGAGGTTGGGGTTCTCGCTGCTGACGGGGTAGCCCACCGCCATGAGCACTTGCGCGCGCGTCATGCCGGGCCGCACGCGCGCGGATTCGATGGCCTCGCGCACCTTGGGCGGCATCTTGGCCATGGCCTGCTTGGGGTCCTCGGCCACGATGTAGCGCTTGGCGAAGGCGGCCATGTCCAGATCGCGGCTGTAGTCGTTGCCGATGGCCTGCTTGCTGCCGTTGAGCTCCACGTACACGCGGTAGCGTCCGTACCCGGTGGGCTTGGCCGGCGTGCCGGCCGGGATGATGCGCTTGCCGCTCTCGGCATAGTTGATGTCGCTGATCCAGCTGCCATCGGTGCGCAGGTTGCAGCACAGGTAGCCGGGCTCCGGCAGGGCCTGTGCCGAGGCAGCCAGCGGTGCAAGGGCGGCCAGGGCAATGGCGATGTGGTGAAGGCTCATGGGTTACTCCCTCGTTGTGGATTGGGTTCCGGCGCTGCGGCCGCCGGTAGGGCCAGGGTGTCCCACCTGAACGGCCGCGCGGGGCGCCTCAGCGCTGCGGCTTGCGGATCTCTCCCACCACGTCGCGGGCAATGGCCTGCAGCTGCTTGTCGGTCATGGCGGAAAACACGCCTTCCCACGCGCTGGAGCTGGTGTTGACGCTGTGTTCGCCGAAGGGCTGGCCGGTCTTGAGGTCGAGGTAGCGCACATTGGCGTTGACGTAGGCGTTGCCGGTCATGATGCCCAGGCCGTAGCGCTGGCCGCTGCTGAGGTAGCGGTAATCGTTGACCTGCACCGCCAGCAGCGTGCCGGCCTCGCCGGTGGGCCTGGCGGTGCCGTCGCCCATCGTGAACGCGATGCCGGCAGCCTCGGCCTCGTTGGCGAAGGCGTTGCGCATCTCGCCCCGGAATGGCGCCCAGTCGGCCGAGCTGGTCACCGTGGGGGTGCCGGTGACGCTCAGCACGATCTTCTTCGCTGCCTCGGGCGGCACGCGGATGTCGTTGCTGCCGCTCTTGACGACGTTGGCCGCGCAACCGCTCAGCGCCAGGGCTGCCACGGGCAGCATCCAGTTCAGGACCTTCTTCATGGGCGTTCTCCGGGAGAGGAAAGGAAGCGGGGCGGATTCTAGAAAGCGATGGCTCCCCGACGCCCACGCCTCCCCTGCCGGCCACCCCTTCAGGCCGGGTCTTCCCTCTCGGGAATGCCCTCGCTCAATACATCCCACCGTTGATCGAGATCACCTGCCCGCTGATGTAGCCGGCCTGCGGGCTGGCCAGGAAGCCCGCCAGCGCCGCCACTTCCTCCGGCGTGCCCGCGCGCTTGGCCGGCACGAGCTGCTCGATGGTCGCCTTGTCGAAGGCCTGGTCCGCCATGGGCGAGGCGATGATGCCCGGTGCGATGGCGTTGACCGTCACGCCGCGGCTGGCCACCTCCAGCGACAGCGCCCGCGTGGCGCTGTTGAGCGCGCCCTTGGCCGCGGCGTAGTTGACCTGCCCCCGGTTGCCCGCCAGCGCGGCCACCGAGGAAATGTTGATCACGCGACCCCAGCGCGTGCGCAGCATCGGCAGCAGCAGCGGCTGCGTGACGTGGAAGAAGCCGTGCAGCGACACGTCGATGACGCGGTGCCACTGCTCGGCGCGCATGCCCGGGAACACCGCGTCGTCGTGCACGCCGGCGTTGTTGACGATGACCTGCACCGGGCCGTCGCGCAGCAGCGCCTCGCAGGCCGAGCGCGAGGCTGCCGCATCGCTGACGTCGAACACCAGCGCCTGGGCGCTGCCGCCCGCGGCGCGGATCTCCTCGGCCAGTTGCTCGACCGCATCGGGACGCGAGTGCGCCTGCAGCAGCAGGTGTGCGCCGTCGCGCGCGAGCTGGCGCGCGATGGCGGCGCCCAGCGCGCCGCTGGCGCCCGTGACGAGCGCGCGTTTGCCGGCCAGGGTCATGGAAGCTTCTCCGTGTTGTTCACTTGGGTTCGGGTCAGGCCGGGGGCAGCGGGGTGTCCAGCACCACGGCGGCGCGGCCTTCGGCCACGGGCGCGCCGTCGCTGCTCACCTGGAATTGGTAGAGCACCTGCGAGCCGGTGCCGGCCAGGCGCCGCACCCGGATCTCCAGCTCGCCCGGCAGCAGGTCCAGCCGCGCCACGGCGAAGCGCGCGTCGCGCACGCTGGCCAGGAAGCCCGGGCGCGGCCCGCCCTCGGCCGGCGCGACCAGCGCGCCGTGCAGCGCCATGGCCTGCGCGGCGTACTCGATGGCGCAGGGGCTCGGCAGGCCGCCGGCGCTGCGCAGCGGGTTGTCCGGGTCGCGATGGCTGGCGGCGGTGCAGGTCACGGACGCCGCGTCCCAGGCCCGCACCCGATCGAGCAGGCACATGCGGCCCTGGTGCGGGATGCGCGCGGCGATGTCCTCCCGCTCCAGCACGGCCGGCGCGGTCATGCCGGCTCTACCGTGACGGCCAGCGACAGGCCGTCCAGGACCTCCAGCACGCAGGGCTGCGCCAACCCGCGCGCCATGCGCTGCAGCAGCGGCAGCGCCCGCGCGGCCGGGATGCCGCGGCGCAGCGCCTCCAGCCCGGCGTGCCCGCAGCCTTCGGGGGCCGCGTCGCCCGGCTCGATGCGCAGGCGCAACAGCGGCGCGTCGCCGGGCACCGTGTCCAGCAGCAGCGCCACGCCCATGGCGTCCAGCAGCGGGCGCGTGGCCTGCAGCGGCTGCGGGTAGGGCACGTCGCTGGCGACCAGCAGCACCGGCTGCTGCCCGCACAGGCACTGGCTGGCGGCTTCCAGCAGCCCGGCACCGAAGCTGGCGTCGTGCGCGCACAGGCTGGTCGAGGGCGCGCGCGAGGCGGTGGCGATGTGCCAGTAGCCCGCGGGCGCGTTGTGCACCGAGTTCGTGAAGCGGGTGGGCGAAACCGCGCGCTGCGGCGTGGCCAGCGTCTCGCACAGCGCGTGGCAGTTGGCGCCGTCGCCGGTGGAGGCGCTGAACACCGTGGCCACGTCCCGCGGGTCGAGCCCGGCCTGCGCGCAGGCCTGGTCCGCCACGGCGATGCCCACCTTGACGATGCCCCCCGCGCGCCGGCGCTCGGCCGGCGGCAGCCGCGAGGGCGCGGGCACCACCGTGGGCGCCGACACCCAGCGCGACGGCTCGGCCAGCAGCTCGCGGCCGGTGGCCCAGTCGGACAGCCCGGGGCCCAGCAGCCCCACGCCGCGCACCCAGCAATTCAAGACGCCGCCGCTCATCGCGCCGCTCCCAGCAAGAGGCAGGCGTTGGAGCCGCCGAATCCGAAGGAATTGCTCGCCACCACCGACAGCGCCGCTTCCCGGTTCGCATCCAGGTAGTTGCATTGCAGCGCCGGATCGGGGCTGAGCCGGTTCAGCCCGCCGGGCATGAAGCCGTGGCGCAGCGCGAGCATGCAGATCACCGCTTCCAGCGCGCCGGCGGCGCCCAGGGTGTGGCCGGTGGCGCCCTTGGTGGAACTGCAGGGCAGCCCGGTGCCGAAGACCGCGCGCACCGCGGCGTCCTCGGCGGCGTCGTTGTTGGACGTGGCCGTGCCGTGCAGGTTGACGTAGTCCACGCCTTCGGGCCGCAGCCCGGCCTGGGCCAGCGCGCCGCGCATGGCGGCGATGGCGCCCAGGCCTTCGGGGTGCGGGCTGCTCATGTGGTAGCCGTCGCTGCTCTCGCCGCAGCCCAGCAGCCAGGCGGCGGGGGCGTCGGACTCGCGCTCCAGCAGCGCGAAGGCGCCGGCCTCGCCGATGGACAGGCCGCGCCGCTCGGCATCCCAGGGCCGGCAGGGCTCGCGCGACAGCAGCTCCAGCGAGTTGAAGCCGTAGAGCGTGGTGAGGCACAGGCTGTCCACGCCGCCGACCACGGCCGCGTCGATCAGCCCCAGCGCGATCAGGCGCTGCGCGTTGGCGAACACCTTGGCGCTGGAGGAGCAGGCGGTGGAGACCACGAAGGCCGGCCCTTCCAGCCCCAGCGCCCGGCGCGCGAAGGCCGCCACCGAGGCGGTGCTGTGGGTCTGCTCGTAGCGGAAGCTGGACGGCAGCGCGCCCGTCTCCGGGTCGCGGTGGCGGTAGGCCAGCTCGGTCTCCAGGATGGCCGAGGTGCTGGTGCCCAGGAACAGGCCCACGCGGCGGCTGCCCCAGCGCCGCGCCGCCCGCGCCACGCTTTGGGCGAAGCCATCGGCCTGCAGCCCCAGCCACGCCAGGCGGTTGTTGCGGCACGCCCACTCGGCCAGCTCGGCGGGCAGCGGCGCGCCGTCCAGGCCCTCGACCTGGCCGATCCACGTCTCCAGCGCGGCGGTTTCGAAGTGTTGGGCGCTCAGCCCGCCGCGGCCGGCGCGCAGCGTGGACAGCGTCGCCTCGCGGCCCACGCCCAGGGCGCTGGCGGCGGTGTAGTCGGTGATCGGCAGCGGCGTCATCGAAGATCTCCGGCCAGCAGCACGTTGGCGAAGGGGGTGCCCTGGCTCATGGGCACCGGCTGCACGCTGAAGCCCAGGCGTTGCAGCAGCGCGGTCCACTCGGACAGCGGGCGGCCCCAGGTGGGCGGCATGCGGTGGCCGCGCACCATCGTCACCACGCGGTCCACCCACTGGCTGACGGCAAAGCCGCGCCGGCTGGACGCGTCGCCCACGCGCAGCAGCAGCCGCCCGTGCGGCAGCAGCGCGTCGCGCACGCGCTCCAGCACCGCCTGCTGCGCGGCGTGGTCCACGTAGTGCAGCACGTCCAGGATCACCGCCACGTCGCTCGCCGGCAGATCGGCGCTGCACATGTCGCCGCAGACGAAGCGCGGCGCCGTGGGCAGCCGTCCCAGCGCCGCCTGGGCGCGGGCGACATCGCGCGGCATCAGCTCGATCCCGGTGTAGCGCGCACCCGCCGGCGCGGCCGGCCAAGTGGCGGGCCAGGCGCCGCGGGCGTGGGCGGCGTCGATGGCTGCCAGCAGGCTGGCGAGCAGCCCCTGGCCGCAGCCGATGTCGAGCACGCGCGCGCGCGGCGGCAGGTCGCCGCGCTCCAGCAGGCCACGGAACACCGGGTCGTGGCCGAGCTTGCCGCGCGCGAAATGCCAGGCGAAGCGGCCCGCCGAGCGGTAGGGCTCGCAGGCGGCACGGTGCAGCGCCTGCCAGGCCGCGTCGCCGTCCATCGGCGCGGAAGAGAGAAGGGAGGTGGTCATGAGCCAGTGAGACCTCAGGAAGGGCGCGACGCGGTGCCGGTGGGCCGGACCGCTGCGCCGGGAATCGGGGACGGACCGGCGCCCAGCGCCTGCGGCAGCGTCACGCAGCGCAGCCCGGCCTGGCGGCAGCGCTCCAGCAGTGGCGGCAGCACCTCCAGCACCACCGGCCGGCCCTGCTCGGTGCGCGCGGCGTTGCCGTCGTGCAGCAGCAGGATGTCGCCGGCGGCCAGGCCCCGCGTGAGGCGCTGCAGCACGCGCGCGGGGTCGCGCTCGCGGGTGTCGAAGCCGCGCCGCGTCCAGCTCGCCAGGCGCAGGCCCAGCCGGTGCAGCACCGGGTCCAGGAAGGGGTTGCGCAGCCCGGCCGGGGCGCGGAAGCAGGTGGGGCGCTCGCCGGTGAGCTCGGTCAGCGTCGCCTGCGCGCGCTCGATCTCGCGCAGGAAGCCGCGCGGGCCCAGCAGCGAGAAGTTGTGGCGGTGCACGTCGCTGTGGTTCTGCACGCTGTGGCCGCGTTTCACGATCTCGCGCACCAGCGCCGGGTGCTCGCGCGCGCGCTGCGCGATGCAGAAGAAGGTGGCGCGTGCGCCGTGGCGCTCCAGCAGCTCCAGCACGGCGGGGGTGACGGCCGGGTCGGGACCGTCGTCGATGGTCAGCGCCACCTCGCCGCGCGCGGCGCTGGCCGGCGGCAGCCGCACCAGGTTCGGGCCCAGCCAGCGGCTGCGCGGCCACAGCCCCGCGGCGGTGAGCGCGGCGTGGTTGAGCACCACCGCGCCGATGGCCCAGCCCGCCCACTCGGGCCGCAGCAGCAGGGTGCCGGCGGCGGCCGCGTGCAGGCCGAAGGTGGCGCGCAGCAGCGGCGGCATCGACCAGGACGTGGTGGATGAAAAAGTCATGCGGGGGAGGGAAAACCGGAGGGGGCCGCCGACGGCGGTCACGAGACTGTCGATTTTCCCATAGGACCCCCCCGTTTCAGCGTCTCGGGGCGAAGGCCGCGCACAGCAGCAGCGCCAGCAGCACGCCCGGCGCCACGACGCGGCCGATGGCCGACAGCGCCGGGATCTGCGACAGCGCGATCAGCCCGAAGCCGCACACCGCCGTGACGTTGGCCAGCAGCAGCGAGGCCAGCGTGTCGGCCTGCCGCGCGTCGGCCGGCGCATCGTCCTGGGCCATCGGCCACTGCACGAAGAAGAGGCCGTAGTTCGATCCCACCGCCACCACCAGCAGCAGGCCCACGAGGTGCAGGATGCCCAGCGGCACCCCGAGCGCCGCGAAACCGCCCAGCGTGATCAAGACGGCCAGCGCCAGCGGCACGCAGGCGGCCCACAGCTGGCGCCACGAGCGCAGCTGCCACCACAGCAGCGCCACCACCGCCGCCACGCCCAGCAGCGCCTGGGCCAGCGCCTCGTGCAGGTAGCGCGCGTACAGGCCGTCGAGCTCCTGCTTGATGTCCAGCACCGCCACGTCGCCCGGCAGCCCCTGCAGCGCGGCGCGCACGCGCGGCGCGTCGATGCCGGCGTCGGCCTGGGCGCCGGGCGGCTGCAGCGGCAGCAGCGCGGTCCAGCCGCCGTCCTCGCGCCGGATCAGCAGCGCGTCGGCCACCGCCTTCAGCGGCGTGCCGGCCAGCGCCTCCAGCGTCAGCGGCGCCAGCGCGCGCGCGCTCTGAACTTCCCCCAGGAAGGGCTCCAGCGGACGCTGCGCCAGCGGCGTGCCGCGCACCGCCTGCGCCAGGCGCTGCCGCAGCGCGTCGCCTTCGGGCAGCGCGGCCTGGCGTTGCCGCTGGGTCGCCAGGCTGGGCAGCACGCGGGTGGGCGTCTCGTAGCCGCCGATCACGCCCTGCTCGACCAGCGGCTCCAGCCGCGCGGCGGC